>OCPU01000021.1_pt1 | contig 191473 bp, 170 predicted proteins | sample 1538661 | NCBI WGS metagenome assembly OCPU01 (sample SAMN04571716, study PRJEB22368) | human gut metagenome | biome: human gut; material: stool | host: Homo sapiens | place: Luxembourg | collected 2012-10-19
AGACGATGGACGACCTCGGACACACCAGCCTCACCGTCGCGGTGGACAGCTACCAGCGCATAGTCAGGGAACACCACCGCGGCACTGTGGAACTCCTCGCTTACCGGTACATGCCCTCGAAAGATCCGATCGTGATCCGCACGGTCATCGATCAGAAGGAACGCCAGATCGACAAGCTCCGCAGCGAGGTGGACAGACTCAGGAAGATCCTACAGGAAAAGAACTGACGACACATACCAAGAAACCGGAACCGGTAAATACCGGGACACCGGTTTACCGAGATACCGAAAAACCGAAATAATGAAAAACCGAAACCGGTGAAGACCGGCATCAAACGGAACAAGCCCGCACGTCTAAGCGTTGCGGCATCTGCCGCCGCAACACTTAGACGCGCGAGGCAACCCACGGCTGGCCGCGAGCCAATGCCCTCACCCGACCGGATACCGGAAACGGTGAATACCGAAAAAACGAAATACCGGAATGCTGAAAGAACAAAATACCGAAAACCAGATACCAAGGTAATGGATCCTGGTCCGACGCATCCGAAAGTCATCTCGCCTTGTGCCCGCGTTCCGGCTTTCCTTGCCCTGGAGGAACGATGGCACGCTGTAGGAGTAATGCTCGTACACGTGACGGCGCTGCGCGAGAGACATGTCGTATGCCGTGTTCGCCGGTTGCGCATATTCACCAAGATGGGCCAGGTCATTCGACATGGTCAACGGTTCTGACAACGGCTTGACGATTCTTCTGAACATATCCTCGAGAGGACGCAGGTCGTTTCGCTGCATCCCCGCGATCGAGGCTTGATCGTTCGTCCTTTTGTCGATGAGTCCCCAGTCGAAATGCCAGCCGGCCTCGCGCGCGATGATCTCCCAGAAAATGCGTTGCGTCCGCCCGTTGCCCTCACGGAACGGGTGAAGGATGTTGAAGTTGTTGTAGCTGACGCTCAGACGCTTTACGAATTCGTCATGGCCGAGACCTTTGAGAAGATCGTCGGCGCGAAGCACCTCCTCGGAGTAGCGAACCCCTATGCTGAACAGCTCCAATGGCTGGAAGGGAAGCCCCTCGCCCTTGCCCATGTCGATGGTTCGTACCTCCCCCGCCCAGTCGTACACGTCCCGGAAGAGGAACCGGTGCATGCGGCGAAGCTGTCCCAGCGTCCCTTCCGCAGACGGGAGATCCTCTCTCAGAATGGCGGCGCGGGCGGAGCAGAGATCGTTCTCCGCAGCCGCCAACGCATCCTCGTCCGTGGCGCCCACAAGGTTCCGCAGCACGTTCGTTCCCGGAATCAGGTAGGGATCGAAGACACGCGCCATCATCACTCCAGTCCGTAACGGCGACGGGTGCGGGCAAGAAGTTCGGTGCCATCGATTGTTCCCCGCGCATATTCTCCGGCATCGCGCATGAAGGCCCTCGTCACGTCGCCGCCTTCCAACCGCACGGACTGCACCGACAGCCCGACGTTCTCCGTGCGGCGGCGCATCTCGGATTCAGATATCGCTCCGAACATCGTGCCTCCCTTTCTCCTTAAATTCTAGCAAAACCGACAGCCCTTAGACAGAGCCGCGCCTGATTCCGCTCCTCACGCATGTCGTGTCAGGCGTCATGCCGTTCGTTCCGGTCCGCGTCAAGGGCCATAGCCACCTCTTCCGATACCGGCATGTACATCGTCCCTGTCGTAGATCTGCGCGGCGGCCCGTTTCATGGCGCGGCGTTCGGCCCTGGATCATGAACATCGTCGCGACGTCGCCGAACGTCTGGCGCTCGAATACCTCCCCGCCGAGGAGCCGGCCGTCATCAAGGCGCAGATAGCCCAGAAGGAGGAGGAAATCGACCAGCTGCGGCAGACCGTCGCCGGACTCCGGAGAAGACTGGAAGAGCTCGAAGACGACGGAAGAGAACGAAACCAGGCCGGATAGGCATACCCGCAAAACCGAAAAACCGAAATATTGGGAAACCAGAACCGGTGAAGACCGGTATCAAACGGAACAAGCCCGCACACGTCTAAGTGTTGCAACAGGTACAGCGGCAACACTTAGACACGTGAGACACCACCGGTCGAAGCGCAAGGCAATGCCCTCAACCGATTGGATGCCGCGATACCAGAACCGGTAAATACCGAAAAACAATATACCGAAATCGGTTCAGTCTTCGGAATCAGCCGCATCACGCCCCTTGCCGAAGAGATGGTCGAACAGTTTCTCCCCGGCCTCCTCCCGGTCGTACACCCCCACTCTCGTACATGTCTAGGATGAAGTCGGTTCTGGCGAACCTCGCCCTCACATCGTCGGGAAGCGGCAGCGCGTCCCCGGCGGTCACGCTCACGGTCACGTCATGGAACCGCACCTCGCTCACGCCGGGCGCTTCGACGCCGGCCGGATCCAGCAGCAGCACCCACCGGTCGTCATCACCCCGCGGATCCAGGTCGGAGATACGCGCCCACACGCTCCCGTCGTCCATGGTCCGGACCTCGCCCGACTCGGGATCGCCGTGATGGCTGAAGCTCACCCATCTGACCGCGCCCATGTAACCTGCATGTCCGTTATCCATAACTCTCATCCTTTTCCCTTAAAGCGGCACCATCGTCGCCGACAACACTGATTATAGAAGACATAGTGTTTCCACACCGAGAGCAGACTTGGCCCAGAAGCAGAAAAGGGAGCAATAATGGTTGAGGCACAGGAGCAGGAAGAACCGCTCAGTGAAGCCAAAGCGGGAAAGATTCTTGACGCGGTCTATGAAAAAACCTTGAACGGCATCCCCATGGTGAGCCGTTCGGTAGATGAAATCGCCGACGACTACCTATCCCATCACGACACGCCGGAAGCCGCCGCGCGAAGCCTGACTCGATGGCAGGTCGCCAAATGCGGCATGTCGGGATTCCTCAGCGGGCTAGGCGGCATCGTCACCCTCCCCGCCACCATTCCAGCGAACATCGGCAGCGTCATGTACGTGCAGATGCGGATGATAGCGGCCATCGCGAAGATGGGTGGATACGATGTGAACTCGGACCAGGTGCAGACACTGGTGTACATGTGCCTCACCGGAACGACGATCGCCGATATCGTCAAAGAGACCGGCATTCAGATCGGCGAGAAGTCCCTCACCGCGGCAATCAAGAAAATTCCCGGAGCCGTGCTCACGAAAATCAATCAAAAAATGGGCTTCCGTTTCCTCACCAAATTCGGAGAAAAGGGCGTGATCAACCTCGGCAAGCTGGTACCCATCGCCGGCGGCCTGATCGGCGGAGGCGTCGATATCGCCTCGACCATTGTCATATCAAGAAACGCCATACGCATGTTCATCAAGAATGAAACACTCGACATGTCCGAACCGACCGAAGAAGAAATTAACGCCGCAGGGGATATAACGGTTGAAGCCACAGACTGAGCGGCTCGCCGTCATCCGCGCCGCCACTATCACAGGCCAACGCCTGGCGCGAGCCGAATCCCCGACGAAGCCGGAAGTATGACGCATGCCAAAATACCGGAACCGGTGAAAACCGGGAAACCGTTTTACCTAAAAACCGAAATAACGAAAGAACTACATACCGAAAAACCGAAATAACGAAATCGATTTCAGTCCCCGGAATCCATGAGGGCACGACCCTTGCCGAAGAGATGGTCGAAGATGTGCTCCAGCCGCTCATCCCCTCATGACGGTCACTGAATGGTCGCGAAAGCCAAGAATGCTCGCGCGGCTGACAGCAGTCAATGCCTTCAGAGCATCATCTGTTCTGGGATTCTCGCGCTTTCAAGAACTTCGCCCGGGACTGTGCAATGGAGCGATAGTATTGACGGTAATGGTTCGACACTGATTCGCCATGTTCCCTGGTGTCGGGAATTGGAATCAAAATCTCTCGGTATCTGTTACCAAGATCCTCACGGTTTGTCTGCATGAACACGACTCTGCCCCACTGCTTACGAACCACGTCGAGGTCCAACGCCCATCCGAGATAGAAGTTATCAAACAGTGCTTCGGCCGTCGCATTCATAATGAGTGTTTCCTTGGTAAACACCGCCCGCTCCTGACCCGGCAGCAGCATGGATGGTTCTCCTATGTTCTTCGATGCGCGAGAAGGTGTGACAATGCTCCAGGGGGAAAGTCCGCTGTCGCTTCCACGCCAGAACCGTTCCGCGACCGACAAAGAAACCATGTTCGTGGGGTTGAAGTTGACCATGCCCGCACGCAAATCCGATACCTTCACGTAGGGAATATCACCATTCCTCAAGTCCGCGGAGGGACTGCCATGCCCATTCCTGATGGAAATGATGCCAGCATCTTCAAGATCTCCAAGCGTTCTTGCCGTAAAACCTTGCAAATGTGTTTGGACATACCGCTCGAATTCCTTAACGCTGATCCGGTCGTAATACTGGGGCACGCCAAGATAGGAATTGACAAGAGATTCCGGCGTGGTGACAAAACATGATGTGGAAGAATTCGACCCTTCAAGAAGTGCCGTCACGTCCGAAAGCACCGTATCGTCGACCTCACGAGTCCGCGTGCCTTCCTTAGTGACACGGTAAAGCGTCTTGCCGTCCTTGTTGATGCCGATAGTCGGAGCATAAGTGATCCACGTCTTACCCGGCTGAGCCCATGATGGCGGTTTCATGGACGCAGCTCCCTTCGTGGATTTCTTGCGCATGACATAAAAGTTCGTCTTGGCGCGGCAGAAACCCTGAAATGCCTCCATAGGGATGTTCATCACTGCCAACACATCGAAATGCCGGCTAACCCATTTACGGAACCATTGATATGAGCTGGAGAAGAAATACGTCTCCGGCAGGACTATGCCTAAACGTCCTCCGCCCGCGAGCAATCTGTACGCACGCTCCATGAACACGAGGCCAAGTTCGGTATCGGAGTATTTGTCGCTGGGATATCCGCCGCTGGTATGCTGACAGATACTGTATTTCGCCTGTTTCGCGTCAGTCGCACGAATCTTCAGTCTCTCGCCAAACGGTGGATTCGTGAGAACGACATCGTAGGAACCGTCAGTTTCACGCCCCAAGACGGGCGTCAGCATGGGGAAATCCTGCCACTTCTGTTCCCGAAGCGAATCGCCAAGAACAATATTGGTAGATCCGTCCCTCGCACCAATCATCAGCGCGCGAGCTAGTTTGACATTGATGGAATCCAAGTCAACACCGTAAAGATTACGATGAGCCCATGTTCTGATTTCGTCGCGCTGTTCGCCGGATGCGCGTTTCAACAGAGTGCTATAAGTCTCAAACAGGAATCCGCCGGTACCACAAGCTGGGTCTATGACTTTATCGTGGTAGTCGATCTCCATTAATTTGACGGCAGATTCAATGATGCGCTGGGGCGTGAAATATTGCCCTTCGCCTTGTTTGACATTCGCCGAACGGAACACTTGAAACGCCGTGGACAGGGTCTCCGGCGCTGCGGACTTCAAATTGATGCCTTGAAGCCAGTAGACGATGGCATGAATCGTCTCATCATCGAATTTGATGGTTTTCGTTGATGTGTCTTCGAAGAGGAAAGGGTATTTCGCCATGTACCTTTCAAAGTTTGTATTGATTCTTTTTGCGGTTTCCACCGGTGTCGGGCAAACCTGGAAGTCAAGAGGCTCTTTGGGGTCTTGAGCCATTTTGCCGTTGGTGTCCGAATCCATTTTCAGCAGCAGCATGTTGCACATGTTGTCCAACCGGTCGTCGGCGCGAGTGGATTTCGAGTCATTGGCGACGATATGGTTTAAAAGGTCGGAGAATAAACGGTTGAGTCCCGTTCCGCTGATGTCGTCATGTTCCCTTAAATCCACGTAGGTGAGCGCCTTGTCTCCGGGGATCAGGACGTTATCTCCCGGCGCCGGCAACGTTGCTTGTCTTACCGACTTGTAATGCATATCGGCCTGCTTGTACACAAGGGATATGCTGTCTCCATCGGACCAGATGCCAAGCACCGCATTGGGTTCAAGGCCCAGATATGTCGATAGTTCCGATATGCCTTCCTTGTGGTTCGGCGCTTTCGTCTCGACCAATGCGATAACATGATCCCATTCGCCGCGATGACGAGGAGAATCAAAAATCGCCATGTCCACCGGATAGCCTTTGAAACTCCGGCCCGCTTCCCGCAAAGCGTTCTCCGATGGGGTCTTGGGTACACGCCATTCACGGTCGTCACTATCTGGTGAAGGGCAGATAATCTGGTCACGGTCCCATCCCTTTCGGAGAAGCTCCCGCAGCAAAGGCAATCTCACCTCATGGTGTTCTTTGAATCTTTCGTTTTCGTATGCCATACACTCAATCCTTAGCTCTCGCTGATTCTCATTTCGTGGCCCAGGGCCTTCGGCCTAATGACCCATACGGCACCCAGGACCTTTGCGATCAATCCCGGCGTCCCTGCCACCCCCGTCTTGTCGGGCAAGGTTTTTCTGCAATGTTTTGCCGAATCTGTCCAGCAGATCCGCCCTGTTTCGGATCGGACCGGACGCGCCGAAGGGACTTGCCCTCCCTGATCCTGCGCATCGTTCCGATGCGCTTGACAAGCTGGTCCCGGATGGCGTCGAGACGTTCGGGCGCGAACATGCGCATGCGCGACAATTCGTGCGCCACCTCGTCCGGCCAGTCCGACAGGGCGTCCAGGTCGAACCGGCTCCAGTCCTCCACCAGTTTGAGCTGCCGCAAGGCCGAGGGGCGGCCGGTCGCCGAATAGAACGGCTTGGCGAACCAGTCTCGGCCGTCCACATCGAGCTCGCCGCTCCACAGGCTCGCGCCCGTGTCGTAGATCGGGGCCGGCCGGACCGCAAGCGTCTCGATGTCGCGGATCAGACCGAAGTTGTTGTAGTGCCGGTCGGTGTTGCGCATGAGGTAATCGACCACGAGCCAGTCGTCCGTGGCGTCGCGCACGGCGCGCTCGTCAGCTCCGCAGCCGGCGGCGGCATGGATCCACTGGTCATGCGAATTGAGTCCATTGGTGGTTTTGATGGATTGGAGCACCTGCCAGGCGGAGACCAGCTCCTCATGGCTGGTGAGCATATCCTCGCACGTGCAGACCAGACGGTTGCCGCTGCGCGCCAGCGAATACGGGACGGCGGGAACGCCCAGCCGCGCGCAGAGCCTCGAGGCGATGACCTCGTTCATCGGCTCCTGGCCCGTGCGTCCCGACTTGACGAGCAGCCTCCTGCCGGTGTTTTTGTCGATCGTCCAGCGTTTGGGAAGGTCGCCGCCCGTGGACACGTCAGGAGCATTGAGGCTGATGTCATGGGACGACGAGTACGAGGTGAGCAGAATCTCGCCCAGCGCCTCGTCGAAGGGATTGTCGAAGAAGTTGACGTCCTTCCATTCGACCGGATCGTCCTCGCGTTTGACCCAGTACTGGTCCGACAGGCTCAGCCCGTAGGTCCTGTTGAGCAGTTCGTCGGTCGAGGCGGCACCGAGCGAATCGAGTACACGGCGAATCCCGTCACGGGTGGGGGGAATGGCGCGGGACCTCCACCATTCGTCGATCCTCCTGGCGTACAGCGCGCTCTTGTCGTGCGTGGTGAACTCCAGGGGCACCCGCCTGGAATCAAGGACCTCGCCCGAGGAGCACGCGCGGCCGGACGCAGGTTCGTATTCGAACACGAGGACCGGATGGTCCCCGCACATGATCAGCTTGCGCGGCATGCTTCCGTTCCTTTCTGACTCGGCGTTTCAGAAAATAAATTCTACAGGCACGAATCGAACATAGGGGCGGCTGCCTCGCGTACGGCGGCGGCGTGCCGTTTCGCGGACTCCTCGGCCCTGATCCAGTCGGGCAGGTCGTCGGGCAGGTCGGAGACGCGTGAGAACGAAAGCGTGGCCCGTCTCTCTCCCCCGTGCCGTTCCACGATGGCCGCGACGGCGCGCCTGTGTTCGACGAGATAGTGTTCGAGCATCTCCCGCATCCTTTCCGAGGGTCGGATTCGGTATTTCTCCGACTCGTATTTCTTTACCATGTCCACGGTAAGGCTAACTAGGGTGTGTTTACCGGTCCCAAGCATGTGTATGGCGACGCCGGTGGAATTACGTGTTTAGTTCCAAAGGTCTGGACCATTTATCCGGTAATTACGGAACGGGTTCCGATGGGATTGCGTGTGGTAAGCAGAAGGGATGCATTGACTGCGATCGCGGCGCATTCGGTTGGTGCGTTGGGGAGTGTTCCCTCATAGAGGGTGATTAGCACTGCGGAGGAGTCTTCGTCGACGGTGGCCCGTACACCATGACATTTGGGATTTCCCATGGAGAAGAAAATGCGCACGGAGGTGTCCGAGACCACTTCGTATCGGTTCCATGAGGATATATGTTCGTTGCTGAGGTCGGTTCGTTGCTGTACGTCGTTGGAGGATTGCTCCGGTGCCTCTGCTGCGGAATCGTATCCTGCATCTGTACCTGGTGAGCTGGGGCTGGATTCGCTCCCGTTAGTTGCGCATCCCATTACCGTGATACTGGTCAAAGCAAATACCAGAAGCGCAGCAACAAAACGGCTGCGGAAGCGAATCCAACTGGCCATGATGTTGTTTCACCAGTCCTTGTTTGCTGCAACGAACAAGTCGTTGACGCGGCTGTCGAAGTATGGGCCTCGAAGATAGGAATTGTCTGCGGGGCCGTTCGAGGTTACGCTGCGTGCATATCCGAGACCAGTGGTATTGCTGTATTCGTCGAGCCAAGGTCCACCGGACGAACCACCGCCGAAATCGCAACCAGTAATATGGTTGAACTTGTAAAGGCCATTCCAACCAGTTTGACTAGAGCCCCAGCAGGCCCACATGCTTTGGCCTCCGCTGAGGTTCGTTGGATAGCCGAAAATACTGACGTCGAAACCAGTACCTCCGCCCCACCTAAACCCGTGACCACCAACCGCGTTTACAACAGTATCCCCGGAAGTGCTGCCACTATAGGTGGTAACAAAGGCAACGTCTGAATTGAATCCTCGCCCGGATTCACCATAGTTGATCCAGTTATTGAGCGTTCGGAGCGTGGCAGCTTGGTAAGTGCCATACGTGGCACCGTTGCTGTAACCCGGTGCGAATATCCAATTGGTATGCCAATCTTTTCCTGGGCCGCCATGGACACAGTGGCCAGCAGTAACGACCAGACGTTTGGAACGGCTATTGACGGAGGCTCCAGAGCATACGTAATCCTTGCCGTCGGTCTGATTGCGGAAGAAAACTTTTCCGTTGGTCTTTGAGAAATTCGTGACTGGCGTCACAGCCTGTGGCGTGATTGCGTTCAAGATTGCCGTCACGGGGGACGATCCGTCAGTAACTGGTTCGTCTGCCAGAGCCGGTTGTTCGAGCTCGTCAATCTGTCGGTTTACCTCGGTCGTGCTTGTTGGTGTATCAGTGGGAATGGCACTCTTCATGCGTTCTGGAGTCCAGTAGGCTGTGACGATGGGGTCGCCGACGCTTGTGTTATTGGTCGGAACGTAAGTGTAGGTACGATTTGCACCAAGGGCTGTTACCTGTGCACGCACGGCTGTTGTGGTGGACGAAGACAATGGATCACTTGCCATGGGCGATGCGGATGCCGGCACAGTGGTCGAGATAAGGAGAACAGCGGCCGACACGAAGGTTGTGAGGGTTGTGTATGTATTGCGGAATCGAGTCATGTTGATCTCCCCGGGAGTTGGTTCACGTAGGAACTGGGATAAGTATGTCCGTTGACTTTCAGTGTCTACGAACATACGCGAGTAAGACGTTCACAACTTATGATTAGGGCTACATTACATACCTAAATCACAGAAAAATTATAACTCCATGACGCCAATCGGATTGGCGACAGCGTGTTGGATAGGTCCTTAGAGGACGATCCTCGTTCGATGAATTCCTTCGGGCCCGGTATCCGAGGATGGAACGGAGCCGCTGGTCGTCGAATTACCACACGTAGTCGTTGAGGTCGCGCCTCAGTCGCTCGATCGTGGTGTAGCGGTTCCAGTTACACAAGCTCCTTCTTCAACAGCAGGTCGGCGAGGCGCCGACCGTGCCGTCAAGCCGCATCAACGAAGTCGAACGCGGAGCATGGAACCTGCCCGAACTCAAACAACGGTTCCAAACGCTTGACAATGTATAGGAGCATCAAAATACAGAGCAGGAGCCACTCATGGCTGTCGCTGCCGGTGCGCTGATCATAGTGAACCAATTCGTATGACGTTCCACGTTGCAGCTCGGCGGCCCGGCTACCGGCCGTGGCCAGTCCACGGGCCCGCTGCGCCATTCCCCGCAATCAAACAGCAATGCCCGGTCTCAAGCCCATGAGACACTTGGGACCATGACTGCCATCATCATGCGCACCTCGCATGATAATCGCACGTGGTCGTTTTCGGCTCTATTCCAAGGTTTTCCGATTTCGGGAAACCTACCGATCAGCCTCGTTCTCCACGAGGCGCCTACAGGCACTCGAAAATAATCCGGGAGCACTCCACCGTCCCCGCCGGAGCCTGGCATCTTCGCCAGTCCCCAAAATCACCCACCATCCTCGCATTGCGCGGCATCACGCCCGTGACGACACCGTCGGAAAACGCGCTGCGCAGAATACGCCGACAACCAACAATCCATTTCGTTCATCGAACACAAACATCGACATGCAGATAATATCCAGGGAGAAAAACCGTTGGCCCCGCCATCATCATGAATGCGACTGGCGGTGGGGCGGGACGTCGCCCGTAGCATCAAGACCGGCATCAAGGTCGTTCGCGTCACGCAACGACAGCCTGCCGAAATACTTCAGCAAGTCACCATTGCCGAACCAGAAACGCTACGAGCATCTCGCCACGGATGGCTTGTACAGACCCTCGTGACGCCAGTCAAGCAACGGAACGTCACCCGTACCGTTCCATGTCGTCACGCTGGTCACCTTGACGACGATGCCCGAGACCCGATCCTCCTCGACCCTGGTGACGATGACGGGTCTGACCTTGCCCACGCCGGGATGATCGGGGAATTCGACGCGCATCAGCCACACGTCGTACACTTCCGGCTCACGCATGATCGTAGATGTCATCCGCCGGATCGTCCCACTCCTGAGGCAGCACGATATTGCCCGTGCTCTTCGAACGCTCGAAACGATACGCGTCGTGAGCCGGAGGAACCGGATACCCGTCGGATCGGACCGGCCTCAGACTCGGCGTGAACGGCATGCCCTTGTCACGGACCGCCTGCCGCAGGCAGATCTCCGTGAACGAGCTCAAGCTCAAACCCATCCGCTCAAGCACGTCCGTCGCCTCGCGCTTGACCTCCGGATCCAATGCAATGGTCGTCCGTTCCTTCACAGCCATAGCAGCCTCCCATCCCCTCAATAGGTTACATAATAATTATGTAAATTATATGCAATATAGACACACATCACAAGCCGCTCGCATACATTCCGCTTGATTGGCATCACCGCCCGGTCTCAAGCCCATGAGACACTTGGGACCATGACTACCATCATCATGCGCACCTCCGAAGGTGACATCACCATCAACCTGTTCGACGATCAGACGCCCGTGACCGTGAAGAACTTCCTCGGTCTGGCGACCGGCGAGAAGGAATGGACGGACCCATTCACCGGCCAGCCGTCCCATGAGCCGTTCTACAACGGCCTGACCTTCCACCGCATCATCAAGGACTTCATGATCCAGGGCGGCTGCCCGCTGGGCAATGGCACCGGCGGCCCCGGCTACGACTTCGACGACGAGATCGTCCCCGAACTCACATTCGACCGGCCGTATCTGCTGGCCATGGCGAACGCCGGCCTGCGTCGCGGCCGCGACGGCAAGGCGCATGGCACCAACGGCTCCCAATTCTTCATCACCACCGTGCCGACCCCGTGGCTCGACGGACACCACACGATCTTCGGCGAGGTCGCCGACGACGAGTCCAAGGCCGTGGTCGACAAGCTTGAGGCCGTGCCGACCGACCGTTCCGACGCGCCGCTCGAACCTGCCGGCATCATGTCCATCGAAGTGGTGAAGTAAGCGCGGCGGCAATTCGAAGCCGACACTCCGATACACATGGAAGAGCCCTGAACCCTCGTCGGGTCAGGGCTCTTCGTATGCGTGCCGGGTCTGCTACCACCCTCCGGCGCTGCGCGCCACCTCCCGCCAGCGGGAGGGGAGGGGGCTACAGGACGTTGAAGTGCTTGAGCGCGTTCATGATGCCGTCGTGGTCGACGTCATCGGTGATGTAGTCGGCCGCGGCCTTCGCCGGTTCGGTCGCATTGCCCATCGCCACGCCGATGCCGGCGAAGGCGAGCATGTCGGCGTCGTTGCCGCCGTCTCCGAACGCGATGGTCTGCTCGCGCGTCCAGCCGTAATGCCGCATGAACCGCTTCATTCCCTCGGGTTTGCCGCCGTCGGCGGGAATCAGGTCGGTGAAGTCCGGATGCCAGCGCACGCCTCTGACATTGCGACACATGCCGGACAGCTTCGCTTCATCTTCAAAGCTGATGTACGGGCTGATCTGGAACGTCTCATGCTTCAGCGCCCTCTCGTGCGGATCGTCGATGTTCACGGTCGGTGCGGTCTTGCCGAGTTGGCGCCACGTGGCCCGCATCGCGTCGGTGATCTGGTTGAAGTAGACGTAATCCTTTTCGCAGTAGTTCGCCACCACGTCGGGGTGCTCGTCAAGCCAGCGGGTGATGGTGACGATGTCCTCGGGCAGCAGCGACTCCTTCTCCAGGAGCCCGTGGTCGTCGAAGCAGTACTGCCCGTTCAGCGCGATGATGCCGTCGAAGTGCACCGGCATCATGTCGAGCACGACGGTCATGTGCGACGGCGCCCGACCGGAGCAGATGAACACCTTCACCCCGCGATCCTGCAGCTCGTGCAGCGCGTCGATGGAGGACTGCGGGATCACATGCGTCACGAAACTCGTCAGCGTGCCGTCGATGTCGAAGAACGCCGCCTTGATGTCGGCTCGCACGGTGGCCGTCGCGCCTCCGGCGCCCGCTGTCATGATGTCGTCCGATGCCATGTACGCAACCTCCGCGATACGAAATTCGGTCATCCCCAGTGTATGAACAGCGCTGGATGGCATCCCGTAACGCGTTATCAGACCCGCCCCGCGACTGCCGCCGTCGCTGCCGTATGGTGGGCGTTGTCAACCAATCAGAGGGGGGCGAACCATGACAGCAGCAACGCAACAGGAGGGCTCTCCCGACAATGAGCCGGTGCGCGTCAACCATACCGTGCGCAACATCGTCATCGCACTCATCGTGGTCGCCGTGATGAGCGCCGGCCGGGTCGTGGAGCGCGGAGATGTGTGCAACGTGTTCGCGGCACCCCAGCAGGCGGTGACCAAGCGGTTCATCGACACGGTATCCGGTTCGGCCATCGGCTCGATCACCTACGAGTTCTCGGGCGACGATGCGCTGGTGCGCGACTTTCTCGGGGGAGCTGTCACGTTCCAGCGATGTCATCGACTTCGGCACGGCGGCGGACCCCATAGGCTACGAGGACGCCATCGCCGCAGCCGTCCGCGGCAGACAAGGAGGAGACGCGATGAGTCCCTGGTCCCATGCGTACGACATCGCCGGCCGCCAGACCGACTGGACGGTTATCAGAAATTCGACCAGACGGTGATCTGGACGGCCGTGATCATCATGATCGTGCTGGTCCAGATCGTGCAGGGCATCGCGAACGCCATCGCCAAGCGTATATTGAAGCTACAGAGGTAACATGGCATGACATCTCGCGGGGAAGGAACGTAAATCATGGTCGAACATGTCGGGGTCACGGACGAGCTGATCGGCATACGGCATTATCTGCATCAGCATCCCGAACGCAGCTTCAAGGAGGTCGAGACCAGCGCGTATCTGGCCCGTCTGCTGCGCGGGCATGGCATAGACGTGCTCGACACGACGTTGGAGACCGGCGTCGTCGCGCTCATCGAGGGAGAGGTGCCGGGACCGCGCATCGCGCTGCGTGCCGACATCGACGGCCTGCCGATCACCGAGGACACTGGCCTGCCGTTCAGCTCGCTGAACCCCGGCGTGATGCACGGCTGCGGCCATGACCTGCACATGACCGGGCTTTTGGGCGCGGCGTTCTGGCTGGCCGATCACCGCGACCGCATCGCAGGCAGCGTGAAGATCGTCTTCCAGCCGGCCGAGGAGGTGGGCCTGGGCGCCCGCACGGTCGTGGAATCCGGCGCGACGGATGACGTGAAGGCCATCATCGGCACGCATAACAACCCGAACTACGCCCCCGGACAGATCGCCATCGGCCCGCAGCCGATGATGGCCGGCTGCGTGAAGTTCAAGGTCACGCTGCACGCCCAGGGCACCCATGCCGGGTACCCGCAGAAGGGCACCGGCCCCATCGAGGCGCTCGCCTCGATGATCCTCGCCCTGCAGACCATCGTGAGCCGCAACATCTCGCCGTTCCACGCCGTGGTGCTGTCCATCACCGAAGTGCATGGCGGGCACGTGTGGAACGTCGTGCCCGCCGAAGCGGGATTCCAGGGCACCGTGCGCTTCTTCGACCAGGACGACGAACGGCTGGTCCACCGGCGTTTCGTGGCGGAGGTCGAGCACACGGCCGAAGCGTACGGGATCGCGGCCGACGTGGACTGGGACTGCATCCAGGTGCCGCTGGTCGGCGACGAGGAGCTGTCCGAGGCGGTCGCGGCCGACGTGCCCTCCTATGCGGCGCTCAAGCCGATACATCCCAGCATGGCGGGGGAGGATTTCGTGGAGTTCTCGGGATGCGGGGCCCGTCTGGTGTTCGCGTTCATCGGCTCGAACGGGGAACCGGGGTGCGCCGACTGGCACAGTCCGCACTTCGTCGGCGTGGACGGCGCGATCGGGCCCGCCGTTGACTTCTACGTCAACGCCTCGCTGCGGGTGCTCGCCGAGCTTCGCTGACGGGCGGTGGGACGGATCATCCCGCGTGACGGCATGTGCCGCCCCTGTCGTCCGTCATCTCGGCTGGGTACTATAGGGCACTATGACCCATCTTCGTTTTGCCCTTGCCCAGATTGACACCTGCGTCGGCGACCTCGACGGCAACGCCGACAAAATCATGCACTATGCGCATCTCGCCGCGCATGAAGGCGCCCACGTCGTCGTCTTCCCGGAAATGACGCTGACCGGATACCCCATCGAGGATCTGGCGTTGCGCCGCACGTTCCGCAAGGCGGCGTGGGACAAGGCGAACTGGCTGGCGACCGAGCTGGAGGCCGACGGATTGGGCGACCTGTATGTCGCCGTCGGCACGGTCGGCACCGACCACGCGTCCGACAAACCTCGCAACCGCATGGTCGTGCTGCACGACGGCATGGTCTGGGCCGGCTACGACAAGCATTTCCTGCCGAACTACGGCGTGTTCGACGAGTTCCGCATCTTCGCGGCCGGCGACCGCACCGTCGTGCTCGACATCGACGGCGTGCGCATCGGCGTGGCGATCTGCGAGGACATCTGGCAGGACGGCGGGCCGGTCGCCCGGCTCGCCGACGAGCATATCGACGTGCTGATGACGATGAACGGCTCGCCGTACGAGGAGGGCAAGACCCATACGCGTTACGACCTCGCGGTCAGGCGCGCGGCCGAGGTCGGCGCCCCGATGATCTACGTGAACCAGGTCGGCGGTCAGGATGACCTGGTGTTCGACGGCGGCAGCTTCGTTGTCGACCGCGACGGCACGCTGCTGGAACGTTCCCCGATGTTCATGGAGCATCTGGGACTCTTCGACCTCGACACGGACGCCGAGCATCAGACGACGGGCGACATCGCGGACCTTCCCGACCCGGACGAGGAGGTGTACACCGCCTGCGTGCTGGGCCTGAAGGACTACATGGCGAAGAACCGGTTCTCCGGCGTGTGCCTGGGCCTGTCCGGCGGCATCGACTCCGCGCTGGTGGCGGCGATGGCCGCCGACGCCTGCGGCGGACGCAACGTGCATGGCATCTCGATGCCGAGCATGTATTCCTCCATCGGTTCCAAGGACGACGCCGCCGACCTGGCGGCCAACATCGGCGCACATTACGACGTGCAGCCGATCGAGCCCATGTTCAATGTGTACCAGGGCCAGCTCAAGCTCGAAGGCGTGGCCGCGGAGAACCTGCAGGCCCGCATCCGCGGCGTCATCGTCATGGCGTACTCCAACAGCCTCGGTCTGCTCGCCGTCGCCACGGGCAACAAGTCCGAGCTGGCGTGCGGCTATTCGACCATCTACGGCGACGCCGTCGGCGGATACGCGCCGATCAAGGACCTGCTCAAGACCCGTGTCTGGGAACTGTCCCGCTGGCGCAACCGGGTCGCTGCCGCAGGCGTCGGCATCGGCGGGCTGCGCATCGTCGGCAATGAGAACGGCGATGCCGGAACGCCGCTGCCCGGCGGCGTGATGATTCCGGTCAGCAGCATCGAGAAGGCGCCGAGCGCCGAGCTGCGCCCGGGGCAGAAGGATTCCGATTCGCTGCCCGAATACGAACTGCTCGACAAGGTGCTCGCCGCATACATCGAGCATGCGCACGGTCGCGCCGACCTGCTGGCCGACGGCTTCGACGAGAAGACCGTCGACACGGTGATGCGACTGGTGGACCGCGCGGAGTGGAAGCGCCGCCAGTATCCGCTCGGGCCGAAGGTCACCGCGCTCGCGTTCGGCCGCGACCGGCGTCTGCCCGTCACCAACGCGTTCCGTGAGTAGGGGAGCGCTCGCCCGGCCGCCGCATAGGCGCGGTGCCGGGCGCCGCGGCGCGCTACCATGGGTGCGGGGAGGACGCCATGACCGACAAGCAGTGGTATTTCAACACGAAGACCGAGCAGCCCGAGTTGGGCATGCTCTCACCGAGCTCCCACCGCATGGGGCCGTACAAGACCCGCGAGGATGCCCTTGAGGCGTGGAAGATCGTCAAGGAGCGCAATGCGCTGTGGGCGGAAGCCAATCGCAAGTGGCGCAAATGGGGCGAGAACACGCCCTCGGACGGCCGCGACGACGGCTTCGACGGCTTCGACGACTGACGACACGGCGTGAATGTGAGATAAGTCACGCCGTCTCTCAGCCAGCTCACATCGACCGGCTAGTAGAATCATTTCTTGACAACAACGTGAAGATGCGTTGCACGACACAAGGAGTGAATATGACAGCAGTTGATGCGACCGCTCTTACTGCCGAAGAGCTTCAGGCCAAGGCCTGGGACGGCTTCGTCGAAGGCGACTGGCAGAAGGACATCGACGTTCGCGACTTCATCCAGAAGAACTACACCCCGTACACCGGTGACGAGTCCTTCCTGGCCGACGCGACCGACAAGACCAAGCACCTGTGGAAGTACCTCGACGACAACTACCTGGCGGTCGAGCGCAAGCAGCGCGTCTACGATGTCGACACCCACATCCCGGCCAGCATTGACGCCTTCCCGGCCGGTTACATCGATTCCCCCGAGGTCGACAACGTCGTTGTCGGCCTGCAGACCGACGTCCCCTGCAAGCGTGCGATGATGCCGAACGGCGGCTGGCGCATGGTCGAGCAGGCCATCAAGGAGGCCGGCAAGGAGCCGGACCCGGAGATCAAGAAGATCTTCACCAAGTACCGCAAGACCCACAACGACGGCGTCTTCGGCGTCTACACCAAGGACATCAAGATCGCCCGCCACAACAAGATCCTCACCGGTCTGCCGGACGCCTACGGCCGCGGCCGCATCATCGGCGACTACCGCCGCGTGGCCCTGTACGGCGTCGCCGCGCTGATCAAGTTCAAGCAGCGCGACAAGGATTCCGTGCCGTACCGCAACGACTTCACCGAGCCGGAGATCGAGCACTGGATCCGCTTCCGCGAAGAGCATGACGAGCAGATCAAGGCCCTGAAGCAGCTGATCAACCTCGGCAACGAGTACGGCCTCGACCTGTCCCGCCCGGCACAGACCGCACAGGAAGCCGTGCAGTGGACCTACATGGGCTACCTCGCCTCCGTCAAGAGCCAGGACGGCGCCGCCATGTCCTTCGGCCGCAACTCCGCGTTCTTCGACTGCTACTTCGAGCGTGACCTGCAGTCCGGCAAGATCACCGAGACCGACGCCCAGGAGATCATCGACAACATCGTCATGAAGCTGCGCATCGTGCGCTTCCTGCGCACCAAGGACTACGACGCGATCTTCTCCGGCGACCCGTACTGGGCGACCTGGTCCGACGCCGGCTTCGGCGATGACGGCCGTTCGATGGTCACCAAGACCTCGTTCCGTCTGCTCAACACCCTGACCCTCGAGCACCTCGGACCTGGCCCGGAGCCGAACATCACCATCTTCTGGGATCCGAAGCTGCCGGAAGCCTACAAGCGCTTCTGCGCCAAGATCTCCATCGACACCTCGGCAATCCAGTACGAGTCCGACAAGGAAATCCGCTCCCACTGGGGCGATGACGCTGCAATCGCATGCTGCGTTTCCCCAATGCGTGTGGGCAAGCAGATGCAGTTCTTCGCAGCTCGTGTGAACTCCGCTAAGGCTCTGTTGTACGCCATCAACGGCGGTCGCGACGAGATGACCGGCATGCAGGTCATCGATAAGGGCATTATCGAGCCGATTCAGCCGGAAGCCGACGGCTCCTTGGATTACGAGAAGGTTAAGGCCAACTACGAGAAGGCTCTCGAATGGCTGTCCGAGACCTACGTCATGGCCCTGAACATCATCCACTACATGCACGATAAGTACGCGTACGAGTCCATCGAGATGGCCCTGCACGACAAGGAAGTGTACCGCACCCTCGGCTGCGGCATGTCCGGTCTGTCCATCGCCGCCGACTCCCTCGCCGCCGTCAAGTACGCCAAGGTCTACCCGATCTACAACAAGGACGCGAAGACCCTGGAAGGCCACGAGTACGAGTACGTTGAGGGCGCCGACGACGACCTGATCGTCGGCTACCGCACCGAGGGCGAGTTCCCGGTCTACGGCAACGACGACGACCGCGCCGACGACATCGCCAAGTGGGTCGTCTCCACGGTCATGGGCCAGGTCAAGAGGCTCCCGGTCTACCGCGGCGCCGTCCCGACCCAGTCCATCCTGACGATCACCTCCAACGTCGAGTACGGCAAGAACACCGGTTCCTTCCCGTCCGGCCACGCCAAGGGCACCCCGTACGCTCCGGGCGCCAACCCGGAGAACGGCATGGACTCCCACGGCATGCTGCCGTCCATGTTCTCCGTCGGCAAGATCGACTACAACGACGCTCTTGACGGCATCTCGCTGACCAACACCATCACCCCTGATGGCCTGGGCCGCGACGAGGACGAGCGCATCGGCAACCTGGTCGGCATCCTGGACGCCGGCAACGGCCACGGCCTCTACCACGCGAACATCAACGTTCTGCGCAAGGAGACCATGGAGGACGCCGTCGAGCACCCCGAAAAGTACCCGCACCTGACCGTGCGTGTCTCCGGCTACGCGGTGAACTTCGTCAAGCTCACCAAGGAGCAGCAGCTCGACGTGATCTCCCGTACCTTCCACCAGGGTTCGGTCACCGACTGACAGACGGTGACGACCGGACGATGAAGGGGGCGAGGCCGACCGGCTTCGTCCCCTTCTCATATGGTCGGGCAGGACGGCGCGCTTGGGAATCCGCGTGACGATCCTCACACGACATGAAGTCCATAGCGGGCGGACGCCGCGCAAAACGTTTGTAGTATGAAATACAGGAAGTACTTTCAAGGAGGACGATGATGTCTGATATCGCGCAATTCCGCACCACACGGCCGCATATGCTCAAAGCGTCGAAGGAATATGCCTCGCAGACCCTGATGGGAGGGCTTTCCGGCTTCGAATCGCCCATCGGCCTCGATAGGCGCGACCGCATCCACGCGCTCAAAAGCGGCGACATCGGCTTCGTCCACTCGTGGGACATCAACACGTCGGTCGATGGCCCGGGCACGCGCATGACCGTCTTCATGTCCGGATGTCCCCTGCGCTGCCAGTACTGCCAGAACCCCGACACATGGAAGATGCGCGACGGGCAGCCCGTATACCTCGACGCCATGATCAAGAAGGTTGACCGGTACAAGGACCTGTTCAAGGCCACGCATGGCGGCATCACGTTCTCCGGCGGCGAGTCGATGATGCAGCCGGCGTTCGTCTCGCGCGTGTTCCACGCGGCCAAGGAGATGGGCGTGCACACCTGCCTCGACACGTCCGGCTTCCTCAACACCAACTACACCGACGAGATGATCGACGACATCGACCTGTGCCTGCTCGACGTCAAGTCGGGCGACGAGGAGACCTACCACAAGGTCACCGGGGGGCTGCTGCAGCCCACCATCGACTTCGGACGGCGGCTGGCGAAGGCCGGCAAGAAGATCTGGGTGCGGTTCGTGCTCGTGCCGGGGCTGACCGACTCGGAGGAGAACATCGAGAACGTGGCCAGGATCTGCGAGAGCTTCGACGGGGCCGTCGAACACATCGACGTGCTGGGATTCCACCAGCTCGGGCGCCCGAAGTGGCATGAGCTGCGCATCCCGTACCCTCTTGAGCATCAGAAGGGCCCGTCCGCCGCGTTGAAGAAGCGTGTGACGGAGCAATTCCAGTCGCACGGATTCGTCGTGTACTGATAGGGAATCGTTCTCTGCGGTGTCGGACTCGAAAACCTACACAATCTTGCGTGTGGAAATACCGTAAAATCTTCGACGACACCGTAGCCTGTATATATGGCTGAAATCTTCGCGTTTCCGAGGGGCTCCGCAACGATGCGGCACCCGGACGCCGACATGCCTGAACGCCCGGTCGGCGTGCCGGACGCGGTCTGGTCGGCGGTGGAATCGGTGCGTTCCATGCCACGGGTGACGGGCATGCGCTACCGTGAGCTTCCCGTGCCCTCGACGCTGGCCGACTACGGCATCGGCGTGGAAATGGAATGCGTCGCGGATGACGACTCCCGTTCGTTCGGCGACGCCCACATGGCCTCGGGCTGGATCATGCTGCTGTACGTCGAGCGTGAACGCGAGGACTGGCACTCCCACTGGCGTTGCGTCGCCTACGCGCAGCTGCCGTTGCCGTCCGACGAGAACGATGGCCTCGCCCCGAGCATGTACTGGGACGGGATGCGCTCGTTCGTGGATGACGCCTCCTTAGGTGACGTGTCGGGTACGGTCACCGTCACGCAGAACACGTCGTTCGGACTCGCTCAGGAAGGAACCGCCGGCTGCGAGATGCGTGTCTCATGGACACCCCTTGCTAGCATGGATGGCGGTTTGGACGCGGGCGGCCAGGTGCAGTGCTGGGCGCGATTCGTGCAGTCCGCCAGCGAATGCGAGGAGGAGCCGTCAGTTGACCGATGAGCCGAGGCTGCAGACGCAGCCGCGAGGTGGTGTTCCGGATGTGACCGACACACTTGAAGGATTTCGGGAGGTATGCGACCGTCTGGCCGGGGCGGCCGGGCCGTTGGCCGCCGACGCGGAACGCGCCTCCGGATTCCGGTACGGCCATGAGGACTGGCTGGTGCAGTTCAAGCGCGAAGGCGCCGGCATAGTGCTGCTCGACCCCGTCGCCCTGACCCGCGCCGGTGCCGACTGGGGCATGTTCAACGACGCGGTCGGCGATGCCGTGTGGATATTACACGACTCGTTGCAGGACCTGCCCGGATTCGCCGACATCGGCCTGACGCCGCAGGCCCTGTTCGACACCGAGATCGCCGCGAGGATGCTGGGGCTGCACCGGTTCGGTCTCGCCGCGGTCACCGAGCATTATCTGGGCGTCACGCTCGCCAAGGAGCATTCCGCCGCTGACTGGTCATATCGGCCGCTGCCGAGGGACTGGCGCAATTACGCCGCATTGGACGTCGAACTGCTGATTGAGCTGCGCCGGAAGATGCAGCGCGAGCTGAAGTCGCAAGGCAAGGACGGATGGGCCGACGAGGAGTTCCGGTATGCGCTGCAGACCGGCATGGGACCCAGACGGGAGCATCCGGTGCCCTGGCTGCGCATATCGCACATCAACACCGTCAGCCAGGACCATCAGGGCCTCGCCGTGGCCAAGGCGCTGTGGGAGAAGCGAGACGAGCTCGCCCGCGCCTATGACATCGCGCCCGGACTGCTGCTCTCCGACGATTCGATAGTCGAGGCCGCGTCGCGAAAGCCCCGCAACGCCCGCGAATTCAGGATGATCAGGTCGCTCAACGAGCGCGTGCGCATGCGCACCGGCGGCGAGCAGGACAAGATGTTCGAACGGTACGCGCCGATTCAGCGCAAGGTCAAGCCCTCGGTATGGCGAGAGACGATTCGGCGCGCGCTGGAGCTGCCGCCGTCGCAATGGCCGGTGATGCCGGCGCCCGTGGCCGACGAGGAGCATGCGAACGCACCTCGCTCGATGAAGCTCTGGGCCACCAGGCACCCTCAGCGTATGCGGCTGCTGCAAGACGTGCGCAAAGTCGTCTCCCGGATCGCCGACGACACCCGCACCCCCGCCGAAATCATCGTCAAGCCGCAGATCCTGCGCAACCTGTGCTGGACCGACGAACCGCGCAAGCGCGATGTCGCGGAATTCCTCAAATCGCAGGGCGCCCGTGACTGGCAGGTGAATCTCATCGCAGCGTCCGTAAGTCGCGTTATCATGTAGAGGTTGCCTACCGGCAGATGAAGTAGAATAAACGACTTTCAGGAGCGCAAGCGTGAAAATCAGCGTTAGGAATCTCGAACCCACCAAGGTCAAGCTCACCATCACCGTCGACCCGGAGGAGTTCAACCCGTATCTGGATGCCGCCCGCAAGGAGATCGCCAAGCAGGTGAACATCCCCGGCTTCCGCAAGGGCCACGTCCCCGGCAAGATCATCGACCAGCGCATCGGCTTCGCAGCCGTCGCTGGCGAGGCCGTCAACAACGGCGTGCCGGAGCTCTATTCCAAGGCGCTTGAGGAGAAGAAGATCCATCCGATGTCCCAGCCGGAGATTGACGTGCAGGAAGTGCCCGAATCCGCCAAGGACGAGACCAAGCTGAAGTTCACCGCGACCGTCGAGCGTCGTCCCGACATCGAGCTGCCGGAACTTGACGGCCTGGAGATCGACGTGCCCAAGGCCCAGGTCACCGATGAGGACGTGAACAACCGCCTCGAATCCCTGCGCCAGCGCTTCGGCACCCTGGTCGGCGTCGACCGTCCGGCTGCCAAGGGCGACTTCGCGAACATCGACCTCGACGCCCAGATCGACGGCGAGTCCGTCGACTCCCAGGAAGGCGTGAGCTACGAGCTCGGCTCCGGCACCATGCTGGACGGTCTGGACGAGGCCCTCGAAGGCCTGTCCGCCGGCGAGGAGACCTCCTTCAACAGCAAGCTGCAGGGCGGCGAGCACGAAGGCGAAGAGGCGCTCGTCAAGGTCAAGGTCAACTCCGTGAAGACCGAGGAGTTGCCGGAGCTCGACGACGACTTCGCCCAGGACGCCTCTGAGTTCGATACCCTGGATGAGCTCAAGGCCGACGTGCGCAAGGCCGCCGAGCGCGACGCCGAAGGCCGTCAGGCCACCGAGGCCCGCGACGCCTTCATCGCCAAGCTTGAGGAAGGCGCCGAGATCCCGGTGCCGAAGGGCGTCAAGGCCGACATGCTTGAGCAGCAGCTCAAGAACGTGACCGCCGATCCGTCCAAGGCCACCGACGAGCAGAAGGCCGACGCCGAGAAGCAGGTCGTCAAGGAGCTCACCGACCAGATGGTGCTCGACGCCCTGGCCGAGAAGCTGGACGTCAAGGTCTCCCAGGCCGATGTCACCAACTTCCTCGCCTCCATCGCCCAGCAGTACGGCATGGACCCGTCCGCGTTCATCCAGGCCATCGTCAAGAACGGCCAGCTCGGCTCCGCCGTGCAGGAAGTCGGCCGCTCCAAGGGCCTGCTCGCCGGCATGCGCGCCGTCACCTTCAAGTCCGAAGGCGAGACCCTCGACCTGAGCTCCTTCCTCGGCGAGGCCGCTGAGGACGAAGAGTCCGAGAGCGTCGAAGCCGCCTCCGCCGCGGCCGCCGTCGCCGACGAGCTCGCCAAGAAGGACGACGAGAACACCGCCGACGCCGAGTGAGCGTAAATCGCGCGGCATCGCTGCTATCGCGGCGTGCCCGTGATGCAGAATGACTGACTTGACCCGGAACCGCAAAGGTTCCGGGTCAAGTCGTATATACGGTGGGATATGCGCGGTGAGGAGCGGGTGTAGGATGCCGCGGGTAGGCTGACATGGGTGGGTCTCCCGTTCCCGGACGTTCCACTCGCCATCGAAGAGGTGCATCATGGAGAAGACCGACTGGAAGCGCATCGGCTGGCTGACCGCGGCCACGCTGGTGCTCGGCGCGATCATCGGCGCATGCGCCGGCCTGCTGACGCTGCTGCTGTACGGTGTCGAATACGTGATGCTCGGATTCATCGAAAGCGAGTTCATTCCCGGCGCGTTCACCGTGCCGGCGGTCCGCCGCATCGCCTCCGTCACGTTGGGACTGGGCGTCGCCGGCGTCATATGGTACCTGCTGCGCACGAAGACCGAGAAGGTGCCGTCCGTCAAGAAGGCGGTGAACGGGGGCCGCATGCCGTTCTGGCAGACCATCGTGCATGTGGTGCTGCAGATATTCATCGTCGGCTCCGGCGCCTCCATCGGGCGCGAGGTCGCGCCGCGCGAGCTGGGCGCCATGCTGGCGCAGCGGTTCTGCGACATCTTCCATATCGGTGGCGGCGAAGGCGACGCGCATGGCGTGCTCGATCGCCGCATGGTCGTCGCCGTCGCCGCCGGTGCCGGTCTGGGAGGCGTGTACAACGCGCCGCTGGCCGGCATGTTCTTCGCGGTGGAGATACTGCTCGTCGACGTGACGTTGGAGAAGGTCGCATTCGGATTGGGGATGTCTGCGACTGCGGCGTTCGTCGCGACCGCCATCAAAGGCGAGCACATGTTCTACGACATCGGCGCGATGCAGATGAACAGCACGCCGAGCCTGATGCTGTTCGCGCTGCTGTGCGGAACGGCGTGCGGCGTCGTCGGCGCACTGTTCCGCAAGGGCTCGCGGTGGGCCGAATCGCACAAGCCCACCGGATGGTCGCTGATGTGGCAGATGCCGCTCGCCGGATTGGTGACCGGTCTGGTCTCTATCGTCGTGCCGCAGGTCATGGGCAATGGGCGTGCCGCGGCGCAGCTCGGCTTCAGCACATTCATCCCCGAAATGGCCGACACTTCCGGTGCGGCGCAATCGGCCGCGTCCGCAGCGGCCTCGCCATGGACGTTCCTCGCCGGCTCGGACGGCGCTCCGGGCTCGGTCGTCAACGCCGGGACTCCGCTTGAACTGAACCGGCTATGGATGTTGCTGGGTGTGCTGGCGCTCACCTTCGTGGCCAAGGCGCTCGTCACGCTGATGACCATCCGCTCCGGCGCATCGGGCGGCGTGCTTCAGCCCGGCATCGCCTTGGGATCCACGCTGGGTACGATGCTCGGACTGCTCTGGCTGTTCGTCTTCCCCGTAGATTCGGTCACCGCGTGCGCCCTGATCGGGGCCGCCGCGCTGCTCTCCGCATCCCAGCAGGCTCCGCTCATGGCCATGTGCCTGGTCATGGAACTCACCGAGGCGCCGATTGAGTTCTTCGTGCCGGTCGGTATGGCCGTGGCGGTATCCGTCTTCGTATCGTCCGGGCTGCTGCACAGGTTGGGTTGATTGCTGCTGCGGATAATGTGATTGCGGCTCTCATTAGAAAATGTCCTGAAATAGCAAACATGGTTCGATATTTCAGGACATTGACTACAGATTAGCCATGAGGACTTATCCATACATTGTTGAAGAGCATCGTGCTCTCATCTCATGATGTTGGTCTCTTGGCAGGCATGTCGCAATGATGAATTGATTGTTGGGCGTTGATTCATCACCGTGGTAATTCTCATTTGATCAGAAAAAGTAGCTATCTTCGGTTCTCTGGGGGGTATGCGAAGATGACTTCGCTCCTATTGTCGATAGTGATTGAATCGATATCGTGTTGGGTGAAAGATACGGTAGTGCGCAAAACCTCGGGCACTACCGACATGGTAAGGACGGCAAATTGATTTTATAGAGCAGGTATTCCGCCCTCCCGCTATGCGGGTAGCCGAAAAAGGGCGGTGCAGGGCGCTGCCGTCGGTTCGGACAGGTAGAGTGAATTGCTGTAACGTATTGTGAGACACAACGTACTGTGAGTCAAGGAGATAAGGTGGCAGATTTGCTGACATCATCCCCGGTGATGGCGGACGGCGACATGCCGTCGATGCCGGATCCGATTTTCAATCGTCTGTTGAAGGACCGCATCATCTGGATGGGTGAAGAGGTCAAGGATGACATGGCCAACCGCATTTGCGCACAGATGCTCATGCTGGCCGCGGAGGACCCGAAGAAGGACATCTGGCTGTATATCAACTCGCCCGGCGGCTCGATTACCGCAGGCATGGCCATCTACGACACCATGCAGCTCATCCAGCCCGACGTGGCGACCGTAGGCCTGGGCATGTGCGCGTCGATGGGCCAGTTCCTGCTGAGCTCCGGCACCAAGGGCAAGCGGTTCCTGACCTCGCATGCCCGCGTGCTGATGCACCAGCCGTCCGGCGGCATTGGCGGCACCACCACCGACGTGCGCATCAACGCCGAGCTCATCATGGATATGAAGAAGACCATGAGCGAGCTGACCGCCGAACAGACCGGCCACACGGTGGAGGAGATCTACCGCGACAACGAGTACGACCACTGGTTCACCGCCACCGAGGCGCTGGAGTACGGGTTCGTGGACAAGATCATCACCACGCACGATTCGATGACGAAGGGAGAATGATCGAAATGGCATCCGAAGAAGCTCAGTTCGCAGCCCGCGCCGACCGTCTCGCCGGCCCGCGCGGCGTCGTCGGGTTCATGCCCGCCGCAGCCCGCGAGAGCGCGCTGCGCGGCGGCGCGGCCGTCTCGCCGCAGAACCGTTACGTGCTCCCGCAGTTCTCCGAGAAGACGCCGTACGGCATGAAGACGCAGGACCCGTACACCAAGCTGTTCGAGGACCGCATCATCTTCATGGGCGTGCAGGTCGACGACACGTCCGCCGACGACATCATGGCCCAGCTGCTTGTGCTCGAATCGCAGGATCCGAGCCGTGACGTGATGATGTACATCAACTCGCCCGGCGGCTCGATGACGGCCATGACCGCCATCTACGACACGATGCAGTACATCAAGCCCGACGTGCAGACCGTCTGCCTCGGTCAGGCCGCCTCCGCCGCGGCGATCCTGCTGGCCGCCGGCGCCAAGGGCAAGCGCCTGATGCTGCCGAACGCACGCGTGCTCATCCACCAGCCGGCCATCGACCAGGGCTTCGGCAAGGCCACGGAGATCGAGATCCAGGCCAAGGAGATGCTGCGCATGCGCGAATGGCTGGAGAACACGCTCGCCAAGCACACCGGACAGGATGTCGAGAAGATCCGCAAGGACATCGAGGTCGATACATTCCTGACCGCCCAGGAAGCCAAGGATTACGGCATCGTGGACGAAGTGCTCGAACACCGTTCGTGAGGTTCATGAATCTTCACAAGTGGATACCCCCGTCGCCGTCAGGCCGGGGGTATCCTCGTAACAGTGCGCATAACGGGACGCATAGTCGAAGGAGAGCTGCATGGGGCGCGTGGTGAGTTACAACGAGGACGTGCCTCGGTGCACGTTCTGCGGCAAGACCGAGCATCAGGTACGCAAGCTGGTCGCAGGCCCAAGCGCGGCCATCTGCGACGAATGCATCGAGCTGTGCGTCGACATCGTCTCGGAGGAACGCCAGCACAGCGCCGATGTCAACGCCCTGACACTGCCCAAGCCCGCCGAGATCAGCGCCTATCTCGACCGGTACGTCATCGGGCAGAGCGCGGCGAAACGCACGCTGTCGGTCGCCGTCTACAACCATTACAAGCGCGTCAACATGGAACTGCACGAATCGGCCGGGCAGCTCGACGGCAAGAAGCAGGCGCTCGGGCGTCGCCGCCGCACGGATCCGCTCGCCGACGTCGAGGTCGCCAAATCCAACATACTGCTGCTCGGCCCTACCGGCGTCGGCAAGACGTATCTCGCGCAGTCCCTCGCCAAGGTTATGAACGTGCCGTTCGTCATCACCGACGCCACGACGCTCACCGAGGCCGGGTATGTGGGAGATGACGTGGAGACCGTGCTGCAGCGGCTCATCTCGGCCGCCGACGGGGACGTCGAGAGGGCTCAGCACGGCATCATCTACATCGACGAGATCGACAAGATCGCCAGAAAATCCGGCGAGAACACGTCTATCACCCGTGACGTCTCCGGCGAGGGCGTGCAGCAGGCGCTGCTGAAGATACTCGAAGGCACGATCGCCTCGGTGCCGGTCGAGGGCACACGCAAGCACCGCGACCAGGATACGGTGACCATCGACACGCGCGGCATCCTGTTCATCTGCGGCGGTGCGTTCGTGGGGCTGAGCGATATCGTCGCCGGTAGGCTCGGACGCCACGAGAGCGGCTTCGGGGCCTCCTGGCATGACCATGAGGTCAAGCCCGAGGAACTGCTCGAACAGGTCAGCGCCGACGACCTCGCCGAATTCGGTCTGCTGCCCGAGTTCATCGGGCGTCTGCCCGTGGTCAGCGTGCTCGACGAGCTGACCGAGGCCGATCTGGCGCGCATCCTCACCGAGCCCAAGAACGCCCTGGTCAAGCAGTATCGCAAGATGTTCGCCGTCGACGGGGTGGATCTGGCCTTCACGGAGCAGGCGGTGAACGCCATCGCGTCGACCGCCATAACGCGCGGGACGGGTGCGCGAGGGCTGCGGTCGATCATCGAGAAGACCCTTGAGGAGACGATGTTCGAGCTTCCAGGCATGGATGACGTGCAGCAGGTGATCGTCGACGCGGCCTCGGTCAGGGGTGAGGGTCTGCCCAAACTGGTCCGTGGGGAACGGCGCCTCGTGGCATGACGGGGACGCGCGCGGCACGTTCGCGACACGCGCGACACGCCAAGTTGCTAAAGTCATTACATTGATGTAATTTATTTGAGTTGCCGCAAACAAGACAACATGCGCCAGTAGCCCAGCGGATTAGAGCAGCTGACTACGGATCAGCAGGTCGCAGGTTCGAATCCTGTCTGGCGCACGAGCCGTGAAGTAATTCACGGTTGTGCATAATTCAATATGCGCGGTATGCGCCGGTAGCCCAGCGGATTAGAGCAGCTGACTACGGATCAGCAGGTCGCAGGTTCGAATCCTGTTCGGCGCACAAAAAGCCCTTGAAAGCGAATGCTTCCGAGGGCTTTTCCAATGGATGGGCGCACAGCAGACAGGCGCAACGAGGAGCATCCGCCCACGACCGTGTTCCGGCGCCATCGAATACATACGAGGAGCAGACGTGTACGATTTCCAGTCCGTGGTCGAACGACGCGGCACCACATCCATCAAATGGCACATGATCGAGGATGACATGGGTGTGGGAAGCGAGGACGTGATCGCCATGTCCGTTGCCGACATGGAATTCAAGCCGGCTCCGGAAATCGTAGAAGCGCTGGTCGAAGCCGCCCAACATGACATCTTCGGATACGATTACGCGACCGACGGGTATTTCCGCGCGCTGACGGCATGGATGAGTCGTCGGCACAACTGGGACATCGACCCGGCCTGGGTGAGCCTGTCGGACGGGGTCATGCCCGCGGTCAACACCGCACTGCGTGCGGTCACCCATCCCGGCGACAAGGTGATCCTGCAAGGACCCGTCTACTATCCTTTCACCGCCGCCGCGGAGCACAACGGCCTGACCATACTCGACAACCGCCTCATCCTGGGTGACGACGGACATTACGTCATGGATTTCGACGATCTGGAGGCCAAGGCGTCCGACCCGCGGTGCACGGCGCTGATGCTGTGCAACCCGCACAACCCGGTCGGCCGCGTGTGGAGCGCCGACGAGCTGCGTCGTCTGGGCGACATCTGCATCGCCCACGGCGTGACCATTCTGGCCGATGAGATCCATGCGGACTTCGCCTACCCCGGACACGACGTGACGATGTTCGGCACGCTGGGGGAGCGCTACGCCGGCCACTGCTATGAGTTCACCGCCCCGACCAAGACCTTCAACATCGCCGGCCTGCTGTGCTCCAACGTCATCACCGTCAACCCCGAACTCAAGCGGGCGTTCGACGTGGCGGCGGAGAACATCGCCGGCCTGACCGTCAGCCATTTCGGACTCGTCGCGTGCCAGGCGGCATATGAGCGGGCCGAACCGTGGCTGGATGCGCTCATGGGCGTGCTCGCCGACAACCTTTCGCTGCTGCGCGAGTTCGCGGAACGCACGCCTGGACTTCGGCTCATCGAACCGGAAGGCACGTATCTGGCATGGCTGGACTGCCGCGGTCTTGGCTTCGGTTCGGCGGACGAGCTGCGCGATTTCATGCGCGACCGCGCTCGAGTGTATTTCGACGAGGGCGTGCTGTTCGGCGAGAACGGAGCCGGATTCGAGCGCGTCAACCTCGCCTGCCCGAAGGCGCTGCTTAAGCAGGTGCTGGACAACATCGCCGCAGCCCTGTCACATCGCGCCTGATTTTCGGCAACCGGGATTGCCTCTCGGCCCGCTGGCGGGGCGAGCCGTGAGGCAAACAGCGGGGGTGCCCGACATTATCGCCCCCGCTGGCGGAGGGCTGGCATGCGCGGCATGACTGGGGGTGGTTCTCAGCTCAATGGAACAGCCCGCACTCAGTCCCTACCCATCCGTCCGGCTGATTCGCTCCCATCCCGTGTGCCACACCAGGCGAAAAATACCCCAAAATCGCATGGTGTGGCACAGCAGAGAGCCACACCATGCGATGTGAGCCTTCACATCACGTGGTGTGGCAAAGCACGGGTCGCGGAAACCGCCATTTTCCAATGACCGATGAATGGACCCGGAATCACCCTTGGCCACACCAGCCCCAAAACCGTCAAAAATCGCATGGTGTGGTACAGGCGATAGCCGGATGACGGTCGGCGGGGAATCATCCCCACGCCTTTCCCGCGAAAGTCCCATCCGGCGACGAATAAATGGGACTTCCGCCGGATATGGATTGTTCGTCGCCCCCCCCACTCCTCGCCTACAAGCAGCTCTGCTGTTTCTTCACGGCTCGCCTTTGGCCCCTGTGATTGTGGTCTCGCTTCTCTAGGCTCAGCCCGGGGCGTAGAGTGGGATGGGGGTCTGTAAAATGAGGAGTCGGTCTGATGGCACCGAATCCTGACATGTCAGGCATACGTCCGCGTCAGGCTGTTCACCTGGTATGGAATTGAGGGTTCATGAATAGCACGGGTAGGGTTTGGGCCAGGATCCGGCGAATCGCCGCGTCCGATCGTATTTCCGGCCTGATTATGCTCGCGTTCGCGTTTGCTGGTCTGGTTCTGGCTAATCTGCCATGGACGTCGCACATGTTCGAGGCGGTGGCGGAGACGCAGCTGGGCATTCCCGGCACCAACATCATCCTGCCGATCGGGCATTGGGCGCAGGATGGCCTGCTGACGATATTCTTCCTCACGGTCGGATTGGATCTCAAACAGGAGCTGACCACCGGTTCGCTCGCCAATCCGAAAGCCGCCGCCGTGCCCATGCTGTGCGCCGTGGGCGGTATGCTGATGCCGCCGGTGCTGTTCATCACGGTCATCTCCCTGTTCTCCCGGTTCGCGCCGCCTGCGCCGGGAATCGTCACCATCCCGACCGGCGCGGATGTCCCGTTCGCCGAAGCGGCGCAGGGGTGGGCGATTCCCACAGCGACGGACATCGCCTTCTCGCTGGCAGTGCTTGCGTTGTTCGCCAAGGCGCTGCCCGGTTCGATCCGAGCGTTCCTGATGACGCTCGCCACGGTCGATGACTTGCTGGCGATCATCCTGATCGCGGTGTTCTTCTCGTCGCTCAACGCATGGTACTGGTTCATCGGCATCGCCATATGCGCGGCCATCTGGGCGTTCCTGGTGAGATTGCGCCGCGTCCCATGGCTGCTGGTCGCCGTGATAGGCGTACTGGCATGGGTGATGATGTTCGAGGCCGGCGTGCACCCCACGCTGGCGGGCGTGCTGGTCGGCCTGCTGACGCCGTCGCGTGAAATGCACGGTGAGAAGTCGCCGCGCGCGCAACGCTATGCGAGCAAGCTGCAGCCGTTCTCTTCGCTGCTCGCACTGCCGATATTCGCGCTGTTCGCCACCGGCGTGCACTTCGCCGAGCTGTCCCCGGCGCTGATGCTGTCGCCCGTGGTCATCGGCATCATCGTGGCGCTGGTGATCGGCAAGCCGCTCGGCATCATGATCACGGCATGGCTGTCCACGCACGTGGCTGGGCTGACGATGGCGAAGGGACTGCGCGTGCGCGACATGTTCCCCGCAGCCTGCGCGTGCGGCATCGGCTTCACGGTATCGTTCCTGATCGCCTCTCTGGCCTACACGAACACGGAGCTGTCTGCGGAAGGACGGTTCGGCGTGCTGATGGCATCCCTGATCGCGGCGCTCATCAGCGGCATCCTCCTGAGCCGTCAGTCCAAGCGGTTCGAGAAGGAGGAGCTGGAGTCGGCGTCGTAACGGAGCTTCTGCTGGTATGTTGGAGACATCCAAGACAAGGAGTGCGTGATCATGTCGAAAACGGATGCGTCGAAGAAAAGCGGCAAGAAAAAGAAGCTGCGTAAACTGGCCGCGCAGAAGCTCGCCCACGCGGCGGCGAACAACGCGCTGAACGACATTATCGCCGCGGCAGGTGCCGAACGAGGGAAATCATCGGCTGCCGGGCGACAGACGGGTGACGCGGCGGTACGCGCCGCCGTCTCCGGCGTTCAGCAGGATGCATCGCCGTTGGGCGACACCTATCACCGGGGCCCGGTGATTCTGCGCGGCCCGATGATTCCGAACGACAACACTACGGCCAACCTGCTCAAACCCAATCAGGAGACCGATTGGCTCCACATGGATCCGTGGCGTGTGCTGCGCATCCAATCCGAGTTCGTCGACGGGTTCGGGGCGCTCGCCGAGCTCGGGCCGGCGGTCAGCGTGTTCGGCTCCGCCCGCACGCCGCGCACCGACCCGGACTATAAGGCGGCGCGGCGCATGGGGCGTGGAATCGCAAAGCATGGCGTGGCCGTCATCACCGGGGGAGGGCCGGGCATCATGGAGGCCGCGAACCGTGGTGCGGCGCTTGCCGGCGGCAAATCGGTCGGACTGGGCATCGAACTGCCGCACGAGCAGGGGCTCAACCAATGGGTGAACCTGGGCATGAGCTTCCGCTATTTCTTCGTGCGCAAGACCATGTTCGTCAAATACTCGTCCGGCGTGATCGTATGCCCCGGAGGATTCGGCACATTCGATGAGATGTTCGAGCTGCTGACCCTGGTGCAGACGCACAAGGTCATGTCGATGCCGATCGTCCTGTACGGCACCGAATACTGGCGCGGCCTGTTCGAATGGCTGACGTCGACCGTGCAGGATCACGGCATGATCTCGCCGCTCGACCCGAGTCTGGTACTGATCACGGACGACCCCGACGAGGCCGTGGAAGTGGCGGTCAGCCGGATCGCCTCCTAGCGCTTGACGGCGATGAGCAGGCCGGTGCCGGTCGGAGTCAGAGAGGATTCGAAACGGTCGTCGTCCTGAACCATGTCCAGCAATTGCCGCATGGCCACCGCCTTGTCGCTGCGGTCGGCGGGATTGGGTACACCGCCGTTCGCCTCGTCGCCCTCGAACGCGAGCATGTCGGTGAACACGATGACGCCGTGCTCCCGGAGCAGCCGCGGCGCCTGGGCAAACGTGTCCAAATAGTTCGCCGCATCGCCGGAGACGACGATCAGGTCGTAATCCGTGCCGTTGAGACGCGGCAGAAACACGTTCACCGGCGCGTTCACCGCGCGCAGCGTCGTTTGTGTCGTGTCGGACAGGGCGAAGAACATCTTGCGGATGAGCGCGATTCCCTGCGTCGAGGAATCCACCGCCGTCAACTGGCCGGTACCGTGCAGCGCATCGACAAGCTGGACGATCTCCACGAGTGAGCCGGAGCCGATGGTGATCACCGAGGTGCTGCGCATCATGCATGCCAGCGTATGCAGCAGCTGCGCCTGAGCTGCGGAACCCTGCGCAAGACCGCACTGGGCGGCCTGTTCGCGCGCGTCCAGCAGCGCTTGCGTCTGCCGGGAATAGGCGTGATCCTCGACGTACTCCCATGCCCTGGCGAGATTCGCATATGAGGTCTTATCCATAAACAATCCCCTGAACCGTTGTCGAATGGTGTCTGTTTCGGTCTGTCAGCGCTCTCGGACGCGGGCGACGATCTGCCACATCTCCTCGCCGACGTCGATGCCGCGGGGACAGTGGCGCGAGCAGGCGCGCACGGATTGGCAAGCGGCCACGCCGTCGGCGGTGTCGATGGCGTCCAGTCGCTCGTCGGTTGCGGTGTCCCTCGAATCGTTCACGAAGCGGGAGGCCGAGATCAGGGCCGCCGGCCCAATGAAGGCGTCGCCGCCGGCGTAGACCGGGCAGGCTCCCTCGCACACGCCACAGGCGATGCAGTTGCTGAGCAGCTCGTATTTCGCCAGCTGCTCTGGCCGCTGAAGGTATTCGAACACGTCCACCTTGCCTTCGCTGGTGGTCGCGAGCACGCCATCGGCCTGCAGATACGGCTTGAGCTTCCTGATCTGGTCGAGCATCGGGTCGATGTCCGCGATCAGATCGCGCTGAACGGGGAATCCCGGCAGCGGTGCCAGTTCGATGATGCCGAGTTCGTGGGATTGCGCGCCTGCGTTGTCTTCGCAAGAGTTTCCTTCGGGAGCGGTCGTGTCCGCGCTCCGCTTATCACCCGCGTCGCCGGTGCGGCGGAATCCCTCGCCATCGGCGAGGGGAATCGGCGTCGCCGGTTTCGCCCAGTCGCCGACGGTCGCGGTGCACAGGAGCGTCGGCGTGCCGTTGATCGCCACCGCGTCGGAACCGCACATGCCATGCCCGCACGAATAACGGAACGCCAGGGTCGGATCCACGGTGCGCTTGATCTTCAGCAGACAGTCCAGCACCGTATCCTCCCGGCGAACCGGCAGAGTGTACTCCTGAACCCACTGCTTGCCGCGGGGACGCCGACGCGCCGAAGCGGAGGCGCCGCCGAATGGCGAGCTTTTCTTGGCGAAGGGGCTGCCGGAGCGGGCCGGGCGATCACGCTCGGGACGCGGCGTGAACCTGTTCACCCGCAAGGTCACCGTGGCCAGCGCGTCACTTGAGCCGCTCATATATATGCCTCCTGAAGTCAAAGAATCGTCAACCAGTTTGCCATAAGGCATGGCCTTGGCGGGCGCGCCCATGCCTCGGCTCTGCGCACGGAATCGTCGTCGTGCCGACGATGTGGATAAGTGGATATTCGTCCACATTCCATCCACAACACGCCGAAGGGCAAGCCTTCGACCACATTGGCCGAAAACCATGTGGTCGAAGGCGGTTTTATGGTGCACTGATGGTCATGGACACCTGTTTGACAAGCCGAGCGGAACACGCAGGCGCTACGACCGATCATGATCCTCCCGTGGCGGGGCTGAGCGATATGCTGTGCCGGCTGTGCGACGGCTCGCTCAAACCCAAGCAGCTGGGGGTGCTGGGGGAGCAATATGCGGCGGATTGGCTGGAACGGCACGGATACACGATTCTGGGGCGCAACTGGCATTCGCGGTACGGGGAGCTCGACATCGTCATGATGACGCCCGACCGCGTCATCGCGTTCGTCGAGGTCAAGACCAGGCGGACCGACCATTTCGGCACGCCGCAGGAGGCCGTCACCCTGCACAAGCAGACGAATCTCAGACGCGCCGGCGTGCAGTGGCTGCTCGAGCCGGACCACCGCATCAGGCATACGGGGGTGCGGTTCGACGTGCTCACCATCGTCGCGCGTGCGGGCATGGTGTCGGTGCACCACATACCGGGGGCGTTCTGATGGCTATCGGCGGTTCCCTTTCGGTCGGCCTGATTGGTCTCAAGGCCTTCATCATCCAGATTCAGGCGTTCATCTCGCCCGGTCTGCCGTATTTCAGCGTCATCGGCCTGCCGGACGCCTCGCTCAGCGAATCGCGGGAACGGGTCAAATCCGCCTGCCAGGCGAGCGGGTTCAAATGGCCGGACACCCGCGTCACCGTCAACATGTCTCCCGCGTCGATGCCCAAGCGGGGCGCCTCGCACGATCTCGCCATCGCGGCCGGCGTGCTGAGCGCGGCGGGGGCGATTCCGCACGACAGCCTGGAGGAGACGATCGTTCTGGGGGAGGTGAACCTCGACGGCACCGTGCTGCCGATCCATGGTCTGCTGCCGATCATGCTGCATGCCAAGGAGCGGGGGATACGGCGACTGATCGTGCCTTACGGCAACGAGGACGAGTCCCGCCGGGTGCCGCAGATGGACGTGACCTGCGTCCGTCATGTGGGCGAACTCATCGAGCTGGCGGGAGGCCGAGCGTCGTATACGCTTGGCGTCGACCGGGCGACGGTCTCGTGCACGGTCGAGGACACGCCGGCCTTCAGCGGATTGGGCGACATGAGCGAGGTGGTCGGCCAGGATCATGTCAAGTGGGCGTTGCAGGTGGCGGCGGCCGGGAAACATCATCTGCTGATGACCGGCCCGCCGGGCTCGGGCAAGACGATGTTGGCCTCCAGGATGCCGAGCATCATGTGCCCGCTTACGCCGGAGGAACAGCTCGAAGTGGCGTCGATACGCTCCCTGTGCGGCACGCTGCAGCATTATGGCATCTCCGATATGCCGCCCTTCGAGGCGCCTCACCATACGGCGTCGACCGCGTCGCTGGTGGGTGGCGGATCAGGGCTTGCGATGCCGGGGGCGATTACGCGCGCCCACCGCGGGATCCTGTTCATGGACGAGGCCCCTGAATTCTCCGCGAGGACGCTGCAGACGCTGCGCGAGCCGATGGAATCCGGGTACGTGGCCCTGTCTCGCACGAAGGGAACGACCTACTATCCGGCGATGTTCCAGATGGTCATGGCAGCCAACCCGTGCCCGTGCGGTTACGCCTACGGCAACGGGGAGCGCTGCGTGTGCAAGGAGAAGGACCGTATCCGGTATTTCGCCAGACTATCCGGTCCGATTCTCGACCGGATTGATATTCAGGTGGAGGTGCCGCCGGTCCCGTGCATAGCCTCGGCGCCGACCCGCGATTCGATTGGCAGCCACGTCATGCAGCAGCAGGTGATCGCGGCGCGGGCGGCGGCCGGCGAACGGTATTCCAAATACGGGTGGGGCTGCAACGCCGAAGTGCCGGGGTCGTGGATGCGCGCCAACACGTCGGTGAAGGCGCTGGAACTCGCCAACAGGGCGCTGGCGTCGCATCGGCTGAGCTTGCGTGGAGTGGATCGGGCCATGCGACTGGCATGGACGCTGGCCGATCTGGCGGGCAAAACGTCGCCGGGGCCGGACGAGATGTCGCAAGGCATCATGTTGAGAGCGAGGATGTCATGACTGTATGCGAGTCGGATAGCGGCCTTTGCTGGAACCTTGACGAGGAGACGCTCGCTCGGGCCATCCTGACATTCTGCCTCAATACCGCAGACGCGCTGATGACCGCGCTCCTCAAGGGCACGGCCGATGCGTGGGAAGCGCTCACCCTCATCCGGGACAGCGACCCGGAACTGCGCACGTCGGCCGGCGCGGGGAAGGTCATCGAGCAGGCGTTCTGCATCGGCATGACCCGATGGGGGAGCAAGCCCACGCCGCAGGCGGTGCGTTCGTTTCGCTCCGCGTTGGCGAAATGGCAGCAACGATTGCGAACTCTCCCCACGTGGGACAGGGATTATCTCTGCGGCTGGTTCACCATGGAGGGGAGGCAATGGATCATCGCGCCGCATGACGTATGGTGGCCCACCCGTCTCAACGACCTGGCGTTGCTGGGTCGTTGCGCGCCCCCGCTGTGCCTGTGGGGCAGTGGCGATCGCGCGGCATTGACCAGTTGCCCGCAGCCCGTCGGCATCGTGGGCTCGCGCGGCGTCAACGAGTATGGGCGCCGACTGACGACGGACATAGCCGTGCATGCCGCGCAAGCCGGGCATCTGGTGGTTTCAGGGGGAGCCATGGGGGCGGACGCCGCCGCCCATAGGGGAGCATTGGACGCGATGCGGGCGTACGGCATCGGACGGGCCGGGCGCACGGTGGCCGTGTTCGCCGGAGGCCTCAACCATGCCGGGCCGCAGTGCAACAGTGAGTTGTTCGACGGGATTGCGGAAAACGGGGGAGCACTGGTCAGCGAACTGTGCCCGGGAACCATTCCGGAGGCGAGGCGGTTCCTGTCGCGCAACCGCATCATAGCCGCGCTTTCGTCAACGCTGGTGGTCACTCAGGCGAGACTGCGTTCAGGGGCGCTGAACACCGTGAACTGGGGAAACGAACTGCAGCGGGACATCCATGCGGTGCCCGGCAACATTGACATGCCGGGCAACAGTGGCTGCAACCGGCTCATTCAGGAGCAACGGGCCACCATCGTGTGCTCCGTCGCCGACATGGATGACGTCTGGCATGCCCCGCATCCGCCGGAGTCGTTTCACGACGTGGCCACTCAACGGAAAGACGGCTCGGACTGCGATGTCGGGACGCCTCGTGATGCCGGCATATTGCGCGACAGCAGCCCATCGGGCGGCAACAGGTCATCGGCGATGACCGAGAGCCAGCGGGCGATCATCGATGCCATCCGATGGTGCCGTCGCCGGCGGATAGCCCCGACCGCGCAATCCGTCGCCGAACAGCTGCGCACCCGGTCAGGTGAAAAAGGCCTTGAGACGGGCGCGACGGAAGGGAAGCCAACGGAAGGGAAGTCAACGGAAGGAAAGTCAACGGAAGGAAAGGGAGCGGATGCGGTGCCGGAACGCGGCATGCATGAGTTGGTCGCCCATGTGCTCTCGCAATTGGGGACGATGGAGCTCATCGGACTGATAGCCGTCGAGAACGGTCGCATCTCCATCGTTCCGGAAATCGGAGGGAGACGGAGATCATGATGACGATACTCACTCGTGGCGGATGGCACAGGCGAAAGCATGGCGCCTTGGCGTGCGTTACGCCTGCCATTGGCATCGTGCCAGGTCGACACGCCATCCACCGTCACCGGCATTGTCGTGGCCCGCCCGCGGCGGGATGAACGGCACACCCTCCTCTTCGAGCATCGCGCGCTGCCGCTCCGGGCCGCCGAACGCGAAGCCGGGCGCCAGCGAACCGTCACGGAACACGACGCGATGGCAGGGAATCACGCCGGGTTCGGGATTGGCGTGCAGCGCGAAGCCGACGAACCTCGCATTGCGGGGGCGGCCGGCCAGCGTCGCGACCTGGCCGTAGGTCGCGACCGCTCCGCGCGGGATCCGCCGGACGATGTCATACACCGCACTGTTGAACGATGTCGCACTGTTGGATGACGCTGTGCTGCCGGATGACGCTGTGCCGTTGGATGTTGCCGCATTGCCGGGCGTTGTCGTGCTGTCGGATATTTCTTCCATGAACGGTATTATCCGCCGTGCCCCCGTCACGTGCGCGGCGAACGTCAGCCCTTGTGCGACAATCTTGGATATGAGTCCGAAACATGTGGAAGAAATGTATGACGCGGTGATCGTCGGCGCCGGAGCGGCCGGCCTGTCGGCGGCGCTGGGGCTGATGCGCTCCCCTGACATCGAACAGTTGAAGGAGTCCGGCATCGAGCCGAAGGTCCTGGTGATATCCAAACTGCAGCCGTTGCGCTCGCACACCGGTTCAGCGGAGGGCGGCATCGCGGCGAGTCTGGGCAATGTGGAACAGGACGATTGGCATTGGCATTACTACGACACCGTCAAGGGCGGCGACTGGCTGGTCGATCAGGATGCGGCCAAGCTGCTCGCCGAGTACGCCCCGCAGACCGTGATCAACCTGGAGCGTATGGGCGTGGCGTTCTCCCGCACCGATGACGGCCACATCGCGCAGCGACGGTTCGGTGGTCACACCGCGGATTTCGGCAAGATGCCCGTGCGCAGGGCGGCATATGCGGCGGACCGCATCGGCCATCAGATCCTGCACTCGCTGTGGCAGCAGTGCGTCGCGGCCGGCATCGAATTCGCCGAGGAATGGTACGTGACCGATGTGGTGCTTGACAAGTCGGGGAACGCCGTTGCGGGCGTGGTCGCCTATGACACGCACGCCGGCGTCACCCACGCAATTCATGCGCACAACGTGATGTTCGCCACCGGCGGTGCAGGACGACTGTTCCACACCACGTCGAATTCATGGGATCTGACCGGCGACGGCATGGCCTTGGCGTTGTCCGCCGGACTCCAGCTGGAAGACATCGAATTCGTCCAATTCCATCCGACGGGTCTCGCGCACACGGGCATACTCCTGTCGGAGGCCGCCCGTGCGGAGGGCGGCGTGCTGCGTAACGCCGACGGCGAGGCGTTCATGGAACGTTATGCGCCGGAGCATCGCGACCTCGCCGCGCGTGACGTGGTGAGCCGTTCGATCATGGCCGAGATCGACGGCGGACGCGGCGTCGCGGACCCGAAAGACCCGGACGGTCCGAAGGACTGCGTGTGGCTCGATATGACCGGCATCGATCCGGATCATATGAATGCGGTGCTGCCGCAGGTGGTGGAGACCATCAAGGCGTACGCGAACCTCGATCCGGCCAAGGACATGGTGCCGGTCAAACCGACCGCGCATTACACGATGGGTGGCATCCCGATCACCACGGATGGAGAGGTGTATCGCTGGGCGGAGTCAGGGAGCCAGAACGTCGACGCCGTTTCCGGTACCCGCACGGTCGTGGAGGGCTTGTTCGCCGCGGGCGAATGCTCGTGCGTGTCGGTGCATGGGGCGAACCGTCTGGGCGGCAACTCGCTGCTCGACGCATGCCTGTTCGGCACGCGCGCAGGTGAGTCGCTGGCGGCCCGCATCGCACAGTCGCCGGTCGACGACCCGATGCGCAGCGCCGATGCGGATGACGGTCCCGCCGAGGCGGCAGCCGCGCTGGTGGACGACGTCGCCCGTTCGCGCAAGCAGGATGTCGCCACGATGCTTGCGGGCAGACCGGACGTGGACGATGACGCGGCAGACGATACGTCTGACGGTATGCCGCAGACAGCGGAGCTCGGCGGCTCAGATGCTTCCGCGCAGCCCGGTTCCGAGGAGGATAACCCGTATCGGCTCGCCGCCGATCTGGGAACGCTGATGGAACATGCGCTGGCGGTGCGTTGCGACGCCCGTTCCATCAGCGAGGCCCTGAACCTGCTCGATACTGTGATCCGTCCCCGCGCCAACCGTCTCACGGCGCATTCGGAGACACCCGCGTTCAATCAGGAGATAACCGCGATCTGGGAGGTACGGCACCTGACACTGCTCGCCGAAGCCATGCTGCGCGCATCCGAGGCGCGCCACGAATCGCGCGGTTCCCTGCAAAGGCTCGATTATCCGACGCGTGACGACGAACGTTTCCTCGCGCATTCGATGATCGGGATGGCCGATGCCGCCGATGCCGAGGCTTCATCGGCACCTCACGCCTCCATCCTGTGGCAGTCCGTGCACATCAATGACTTCCCGCCCAAGACGCGCGAATACTGAGAGCTGCGATACGGGAGTGGCCTGACGCCTTCCCCTCAGGCCGGATTCCTTGGTTCCGAGTCAGAGTGGTTCTGATACAAAACTGCGCCGAAGTCCCAGCCAGGGCTTCGGCGCAGTTCCGTTTTGCCGGCTTTGCGGCACGGTCTCACTTCACCAGCGAAGTGAGCTCACCGAGATCGAGCTCGAAACTGACCCCGCGCTCCTCGAAATGCGGCTGATTGCGGGTGCTTTCCATTGCATGACGTACGAATTCGCCCGCGATCCGAGCCGATTCGGCCAGGCCGCGGCCGGCCATCACCGCACCGCACAGTGCGGACGCGAAAGCGTCACCAGTACCGTGGATCATGTACGGCAGCTTGTCGTGCACAAGCTCGACCTTCTCGGCAGCGCCCTTTTCGGCGCTCGCCACGTAGTTGATGATCTTGCCGTCACCGTGGTCGATGCCCTTGAGCACCACGTTCTTGGCACCGAGTCCCAGCAGCGCGTCCAGCAGTTCAGTCACGGCGGCGTCATCGAGATCCTGCCCGGGGTAGTCGCGCTTGGTCAGGATGCTCGCTTCGGTCAGGTTCGGCATCAGCACGTCCGCGCCGTCCGCCAGAGCCCCCATCGCCTCGCACAGTTCCGGCGTGTACGTCGGGTACATCTGCCCGGCGTCGCCCATAACCGGGTCGACCAGCCGCAGCGCGGACGGATATTCGCGGTACAGGCGCTGGATGATGGACACCTGGTCGGGGGAGCCGAGGAAGCCGCTGTACACGCCGTCCAGCTCGACGTTCTCCTTGCGCCAGGCATCCAGATATCCGGAGAGAATGTCCGTCGTGTCATGGAACGTGAACACGGCGTACTTGGTGTGTGCGGAGAACAGGGCCGTCGGCACCGGGCACACGTCGCAGCCGGCCGCCGACAGGATCGGGATCGCCGCGGTCAGCGAGCACTTGCCATACCCGCACATGTCGTGCACGGCGGCCACGCGCGGAATGTAATGTGGGTCGCGGTCATACAGCGTCACATCATCGGTCATTCGGAAACACCCCTTACTGGTAGGCAATGACGATACACAACAGAGACTAGCATCGTCGGGCGCACACCGCGTAACGCGGTCCCGCCCAGCGCGCCACCGGTGGCGGGCGGCCGGGAAGTGCCACCTGCATCGTATCGACGGCATGGGAGCGGAAGCCGGAACGTGACGCCTCGCGCTAGAGTTGTCTGATACACGTGACGACGGGACGAAGCCCGATGCGGCGGTTCCGTCCGCATGATAGCAAGGAGGATGCCATGACGCCCATGGACGTTCTGATTGTCGTGGAACGCTTCTTCCTGTATTGGCTGGCGTACTCGTTCGCGGGATGGGTGTGGGAGACCGGCCTGAGCGTCGTGCTGCGCAAGCGGTTCGAGGATCGGGGCATGCTCAACGGGCCGATATGCCCGATCTACGGGTTCGGCGGTCTGCTGGTCGTCGTGCTGCTGCATGACGTGAACAATCCGCTGTCGCTGTTCCTGTCCAGCGGCGTGCTCGCATGCACGCTGGAATATGCGTCGAGCTGGGCGATCGAGAAACTGTATCACATGCGTTTCTGGGATTATTCCGGCAAGCCGTTCAACATCAACGGGCGCGTGTATCTCAACGGGTTCCTGGCGTTCGGCGCGGGGGCGACGTGCATCAAACTGGTGGTCCAGCCGTGGATGTCCGACATCGTCCGGTCCTGGCCGATATGGCTGCTTCACGCCGTCGCGGGACTGTCGTTCGTCGTGGTGGTAATCGATGCGGCCATCACCCAGGCCGGTCTGCGCAGTCTCGACTCGCGTCTGGCGAAGGTCAGCGAGGGCATCAAGGCGCTCAAATCGCAGCAGATCAGACAGATCGACACACGCATCAGCGAGGCCGACGAGCAGTGGCGCGAAACGTCCGCCAAACTGCGCGGGCAGGCGGAGCAGGCGTATGACCGGTTCGCGGCCGGAGCCCAGCAGGGCATTCGTGCGGCATCCAGACCGGTTGCGGATGCCGGCGAGCTGGTCCGTCGCTCGCTCAACCGCCAGCAGCGCCGTCTGATCCGCACGTTCCCGAAGATGGTATCCCTGCGCGATCTGACCATCACCGACATGATCCGTGACCTGTGGAACCGGCTCTGACGGCAGCGGCGTGTCGCATCGTGGATAGTCGGTTCTAGGGCTCCTGTTACGACCTGCGACACCAATGATGCCAACGGCTTTTAAAGGGTTATAGGCAACCGCGATAACGCCGGACTTGCGATGCCGCATCCATGTGCCCTATGGTCTAAACCAACACCTCGCCAGACGCTGGAAACCGCCGACGGGTGGCGACAAGAAAGACACGGAAACCACAGCATCCCGACATGGGAAAAGGAGCGACCACCATGACCGAAGCCAACAAGAAGTACCGTTTTGAAACCCTGCAGCTGCACGTCGGCCAGGAGCAGGCCGACCCGGCCACCGACTCCCGCGCGGTGCCGATCTACCAGACCACCAGCTACGTCTTCCACAACTTCGACCACGCCGAGGCCCGCTTCGGACTGGCGGACCCGGGCAACATCTACGGACGTCTGACCAACTCCACCCAGGGCGTGTTCGAAGACCGCATCGCGGCCCTCGAAGGCGGCACCGCGGGCCTGGCCGTCGCGTCCGGCGCGGCCGCCGTGGAATACGCGGTGCGCAACATCACCCAGTCCGGCGACCACATCGTCGCAGCCAAGAACGTGTACGGCGGCACCTTCAACCTGCTGCGCCACACCCTGCCGCGCGACGGCATCACCACCACCTTCGTCTCCGCCGAGAACCCGCAGGAGTTCGAGGACGCCATCCAGGAGAACACCAAGCTCGTCTACTTCGAGACCTTCGGCAATCCGAACGCCGACCTGCCGGACTTCGAAGCCATCACCGCCATCGCCCACAAGCATCATCTGCCGGTGATCGTCGACAACACCTTCGCCACCCCGTACCTGTTCCGCCCGCTGGAGCACGGCGCCGACATCGTGGTCGAGTCCGCGACCAAGTTCATCGGCGGCCACGGCACCACGCTGGGTGGTGTCGTCGTGGAAGGCGGCAACTTCAACTGGACTGAGGTGCCGGGCAAGTTCCCGACCCTGACCGAGCCGGATCCCTCCTACCACGGTCTGAACTTCTACGAGGCCCTTGGTGGAGCCGCCTTCGTGACCCGCATCCGCGCCATCCTGCTGCGCGACACCGGTGCCACCCTGTCCCCGTTCGCCGCGTTCCTGCTGCTGCAGGGCACCGAGACCCTGTCGCTGCGCGTCGAGCGCCACGTGCAGAACGCGCTGAAGGTTGTCGAGTACCTGCAGACCGTGCCTGAGGTCGAGTCCGTCTCGCACCCGTCCATCGAGGGGCGCCGCGACCACGAGCTGTACAAGAAGTACTTCCCGAACGGCGCCGGCTCCATCTTCACCTTCGACATCAAGGGCGGCAAGGACGCGGCGCGTGTCTTCATCGACAACCTGCACCTGTTCTCTCTGCTGGCGAACGTGGCCGACGTGAAGTCGCTGGTCATCCACCCGGCCTCCACCACGCACTCCCAGGAGACGCTGGAGGAGCTGGAGGATCAGGGCATCCACCAGGGCACCATCCGCCTGTCCATCGGCACCGAGAACATCGAGGACATCCTCGACGACCTCAAGGGCGGCTTCGAGGCGCTGCGCGCCTCCGGACTGGCCAAGTGATGGTCTTGGCTAGATAGCCGCAAGGTTTTTCCGCGTCGCCGGTCGGGGAACCGTGACACGGAACGAGAAGGGGAACCCGTACAAACCCGCGCTGACGTCATGCAGCGCGGGTTTGTTGCATATAGCCCTTGCTGGCGGGCTGTAGTGAAGCGGGGGGGATGTCGCCGCACAACCACCCGCCGGCGCTTCGCGCCACCTCCCGCCAGCGGGAGGGCGTATGGTCCGATCCTGCTGTTCAGCTCCGTTCTGACCACATTTTGGCATTTTTGTCTTGAACAGTGATGCAAGCAGGGGGTTTCGTGCCACGAAACGGTAAAAAACGCTGTTTTCGGCATTTCGTGGCATTCCCTGTGCCACGAAATCGTTTTTAACCGGTTACATGCCGTTTCGGGGCGTGAGGGCAAATCTAAGAATCATTGGAAAATGGACGTTTCGCCATTCTCGTTCTCAACACTGTTCTCGCTCATCGTAAAATTCTTCTTGCCAGGCATCCCCTATCATCCCCCCGTCATCGCCACGGACCCGTGCGTTCCCGGCCGAGAGAGGCTGCCGAGCGCAGTGAAACCGCGCACAATGTTCGAGCGCGTAATACTCAAGGATGATGGGCACGATGGCGATTCACCCCGCCGCACGATGCCGGTCCGAGCCCGCCATCCGTATGGTGAAAGTAACGTTCAGGGAAAATCCCTGTATTGATATGGAAGAGGACGTTATGGAACAGCAGATCATGCAGCCGCAGACCAATGCCGGTGCGGCGCAGGAACAGCGGCACCCCATCGCCATCGAGGCGATCGACCTGGTCAAGGACTACGGGCATGGCGAAAACGCGGTGCATGCGCTGCGCGGCGTCAATGTGCGGTTCGAGCAAGGGAGGTTCACCGCGATCATGGGCCCGTCCGGCTCCGGCAAGTCCACGCTCATGCACACGCTCGCCGGACTCGACTCGGCCACGAGCGGTCATATCGTGTTCGACGGCGCCGACATCACCACCATGAACGACAATCAGCTGACCATGCTGCGCCGCCACAAGATCGGCTTCATCTTCCAGAGCTTCAACCTGCTGCCGATGTTCACCGCCGAGCAGAACATCCTCATGCCGTTGACTCTGGCGGGTCAGAAGCCCGACCGTCAGTGGTTCGACATGCTGACGACGACGCTGGGACTCAAGGAACGTCTCACGCACCGGCCGAATGAACTGTCTGGCGGCCAGCAGCAGCGCGTCGCCATCGCGCGTGCGCTCATCACCAAACCGTCGCTGGTGTTCGCCGACGAGCCCACCGGCAACCTCGATTCCGTCTCCAGCGCCGAAGTGCTGAGCTTCCTGAAGCGATCCGTCAAGGAACTTGGGCAGACCGTCATCATGGTCACCCATGACGCCGTCGCCGCATCCTATGCCGATCGTGCGATCGTGTTCGCCGACGGCCAGATCGTCGCCGACGAGCAGCGCCCGACCGCCGAGAGCATGAACCAACTGTTGATGAACGAGCGCGAGCGGGCCACCCAACTGGTCGGCGGGCCGTCCGCGGGCACCACCGTTCCAAGACCGCCGGTGGCGGCCCTCAAGGGGCACACCGAAAAGGCGTCTTTCGTTCCGGGTGCTCCAAGCGTTCCGGGCGCTCCGCAGCACGCCGCCGTCGCCCAGCACCGCCGCTGACCCGCCCACAGCATTAAGGACTTCTCATGTTCTCCATCACCATCAAACTCATGAAAAAAAGCGCGAGGATGCTCATCCCCGCAGGCATAGCCATCCTTATCGGCACGGCGTTCATCGCCGCCACGTTCCTGTTCTCCAACTCCATGGACGACTCGCTGCGCAGGCAGAGGACCGCCCAGCTCGGCGAAGCGAACTACATCGCCACGATGAAAACAAACAGCAACGGCGCGGTCTCCGAGAACGGCTCGGCCGACAGAACCACCGTCGCTGATTTCAACCTCGACCGGATACGCGCCACGAAAGGCGTGAAGGGCGTCCGCGTCGACACGTCCGTCAGCGTTTCGATCTCCGCAGCGGGCAAGCGCTCGAACGGATACGCCGTCGGCACGTCAACCGACCGCAAGCTGCTGCCGGTCCGCATCGTCTCCGGCGACCAGCCGGTCGACAACAACGAGGTGGCGTTGCCAAAATCCGTCGCCAAACAACTTGGAGTGGGTGTCGGCGACAAGGTGGACGTCGCTCCGATATCCAACGGCAGCGCTCTGAGCGGCACCGCGGTGCGTGACGTGCGCGTCGTTGGCCTGACCAGCGACCCGTTTGGTGTGTACTCGTTTTACGGTGGCGCTTCGGTGCTGTCGGAGAACGTCGTCGCCGCGGTATACGGCGTGGATGATTTCGACCATATGCAGGCGTACATGCTCCTGCTTGACATCGACGAAGCCGACGCCGCTGCCGCGCAGCGGACCGTCGACGAGGTCTCCGGGCTCCTGCCGAAATCCTATGGCGTGGAATCGCGCCGATCGGTCGAGGCGGAGGCCGTCAGGGACCTCAGCTCGAACAACACCAGCTTCCCCACCATATTCCTGCTGAGCTTCGGTGTGCTCGCACTGTTCGTTGCCGCCCTGGTCATCGCCAACACGTTCCAGGTGCTGGTGGCGCAACGCAGGCGCACGCTGGCGTTGCTGCGCACAATCGGCGCGAAGAAGGGCCAGCTGTACACATCCGTACTGATGGAGGCCGGATTGCTTGGCCTGATTGCGTCGGTGCTGGGCGTCGGCTTCGGCGTCGGTCTGATCGCGCTGGTCACGAACACGGGCGTAATGGAAATGATGGGAATGCAGGCCAGGCTGATTCTCTCGTGGCAAGCGTTCGTGGTTCCGATCGCATTCGGCCTGATCATGACTGTACTCGCCTCACTCGGCTCCGCACGGTCCGCCACCAGCGTGACGCCGCTTGAGGCCCTGCGCCCGATCGAGCTGACCGATACATCACGCGCCGGAAAGGTCCGCGCCACGATTGGCGTTCTGACGATCATCGCGGGATTGGCACTGGCTGGCGTCGCCGTATGGCAGCTGTCCGGCATGCTGAACGGTCTGGACACCATGGCCGGCGACAATTACAGCAGTGTGCTGCTGATGTCCATCGGCGGGGCCGCGCTGGTGTTCCTCGGGCTCGTACTCACCGCCACGTTCTGGCTGCCGGTGCTGATGCGCGGCGTCGGCGCGCTCGTCTCGATGTGCGGTCCGAGCGCCAAAGTTGCCCACGCCAACATCCAGAAGAACCCGCGTCGCGTCGCCGCCACCGGCACCGCGCTGCTGATCGGTGTGACCCTGGTCGCCACCATCGCCACCGGTGCAGCCAGCGCCAAGCAGACCATGGGGGAGGCGCTCGCGTCCCGGTACAGTGTCGACATGATCGCCACCGGCGACGGCCTGAAGACCAGCGCAGTCAAGGAAGCGGCCCAGGTCAAGGGCGTCGCGGCCACCATGTACGCGCCCACGGCGACGGTGACCGCGGAAGGCGTGAACGGGGGAACGATGTCCCTGCTGCTCGTCGGCGTCAAGAACACCTCCGAACTCGCCGGCGTCATGCACGCCGACCTGAGCGGCGTCACCGTCGGCGACGACACCGTGCTGCTGCCGAAATACCGCGCCACCTCAGGCAAGGAGATCACATTCGGCTCCGATGCGAAGCTGCGGTTCACTGCCGCGGAGTCGAATGGCATTGCGGCAAGCACCGAACAAGACGGGTCCGCCAGCGCAAGCTCGACGAACGGAGGCGTTTCCTCATCAATGCGTCTCAAGCCGGTGCAATCCGATTACCGCCGCGTCTCGTCCAACTATGATGCCGTCGCCTTCATCAACACCAGCCATTTCAACAACGGCGACATCACCGCGACCAGCCACATGCTGCTCATGCGTGTGGATACCCAGTCGGCTGGCGTCTCCCTGAGTGACGTGTTCAACAAGATTCAGGACGTATTTTCGTATGACTCCACCGTGTCCATCACCGGTCCCGTGGCGCAACGCGCACAATGGGAGACCATCATCAACTCGATGCTGATGCTTCTGGTCGCGCTGATCGCCGTCGCGGTGCTCATCGCGCTGATCGGCGTGGCGAACACGCTGAGTCTGTCGGTGATTGAACGCACCCGCGAATCCGCGACATTGCGGGCCATCGGCATGACCCGCGGGCAGCTGCGGCGCTCACTGGCCGTCGAGGCGCTGCTGCTGTCGCTCGTCGCAGGTGTGGTCGGCGTGGTGCTCGGCACGCTGTTCGGATGGCTGGGGTCATACATGGTGTTCAGCCTGTACGGCAAGACTGTGTTCCCCTTCGAATGGGGCATGAACGGCATCGTGCTTGTGGTGGCCGCCATCGCAGCCCTGCTCGCCAGCGTGTTCCCGGCCCGTCGCGCAGTCAAGACGCCGCCTGTCGAGGCTCTGGCTGAAGCCTAGTTCGTAGAGCCGGTGGGTGGTCAACACAGCCGCCAGTACAATGAGGTCCCTTCTTTCACTCAAAAGAAGGGACCTCATCGCCTATATGGCGTTATACCGCACGACCCGTGACACGCGGCTCCCGACGCGCGATGTTATAACCTGAACACGCAAAAAAATCGGTACGTTGCAAAATGAACTGTTCATTAATCGAAGGTGATTTTCATTATCTTTCAGCGGTCGGAACCTGACAGTTGGTCTACAACAGAATCGGTTCCATATCAACCAACACACAATGGAAGCTGAAAGAATGCACAAGACAATGCGTAAGTCCGCGGTCCTCAAGGGCGCCGTGGCAGGTATCGCATCCATCGCGATGCTGATGTCCGTGAGCGTCACCGCGAACGCCGCGGACACTCCCTCGTACGGCAGTGCGGTCAAGCCGAACATCACCTTGCTGCTCGGCGAGTATTACAACTGGTGGACCCCGAAGAAGGTCGTGAACAACACGCCGCAGGGCGATGCCTTCCGCGGCAAGGTCACCGATGCCGGCAAGAGCGTGCTCGGACAGAACGACAAGACCGTCGTGGCCATCAACAACAAGGCCGCCGCCGACACCACCAAGGTCGACGGCACCTACACGCAGGCCGAGCGCGCCGCTCTCGACGCGAGCGACGGCGACGCACTGCGCATCTACAAGGACGCGTTCGGGCCGATCATCGGCCAGTACGTGGCCGAGGGCGTCGCGCAGGGCGAGCTGCCCAAGACCTCCGACCTGGTGTTCAGCAAAAGCAGCAAGGACTCGTTCGCGGGCTTCGTCGGCACCGGCAGCGCCAAGAAGGACTTCAACTACCCGCGTCCGTACTTCAACAAGGAGAACGAAGGCGTCGACCGCACGATCGGCGGTGACACCGACCTCAACGGTCTGAGCTCGACGCTCGACATCAAGCGCATCCCGATGATCAATATCGACGGCCAGGAATACGGCGAGGATTACACCGACTATCAGGAGCCGTCGCAGTCCTTCCCGTCCGGCCACACCACCAAGACCTACAACCGCGGTCTGGGATTGGCCACGCTGCTGCCCGAGCTCGGACCGGAACTCGTGGCCCGCGCCGCCGAAGGCGGCAACAACCGCGTCGTGCTCGGCGTGCACTACCCGATGGACGTGATCGGCGGACGCATCTCCGCCAGCGCATCCGTCACCGCTCTGTGGTCTGATGCCACGTTCCGCCAGAACGTGCTGCTGCCGGCCCATGACGAACTTGAGAACTACATCGCCGCACGCTGCAAGGCCGACGGCAACGGCGACACCGTCGCCGCGTGTGTGAGCAAGACCGGCGCCAACGACAAGAACGGATACAAGAACACCTTCACCGACGCGGTGTCCACCGAACCGGTGACCGACCGCGCGTCCGCCATCGACGCCTACACCGCACGCATGACCTACGGATTCTCGCAGACCTCGGCCGCCGGTCAGGCGCCCGTCGTGCCGCAAGGCGCGGAGAACCTGCTGCTCACCGCATTCCCCGACCTGACCGACGCCCAGCGTCGTCAGGTGCTCGAAGCCTCCGAAATTGACTCCGGCTACCCGCTGGACGCCAGCTCCAACGGATTCGAGCGCATCAACCTCGCCAAGGCTTTCAGCGCCAAGGTGACGCTGAGCGAAGACGGCAGCACCATCACCGCCATCTCCTTCGGCGCCAAGGCGCCGACCGTGGTGAAGACCGCATCCTCCAAGGACACGATCACCGGACTGCTGACCGACTTCAACAAGTACTACGTCGCAGGCAAGGGCGTGACCGATGAGGGCAAGTCGGTGCTCGTGCACGACGACCAGCTCACCGAAGACATCAACAACAAGGCGTACGGCACCGACGGCAACACCGCGCAGGACCAGCGCGCCCTGTCCGACGCCCAGATGAACTCCACCAACACGCTGTACGACGCGCTCGGTCCGGTGCTCGGCAAGTACTACAAGGACGCCGCCGACGCTGGTAAGTTGCCGAAGACCGCCCAGTTCCTGTCCGACATGAACAAGTCCGCTTCCACCGGCGTCGCCAAGGCCACATACCAGCACCCGCGCCCCTACGTGGACCGCGTGAACTTCAACGGCACGACGCTGAACATGAACGGTCTGAAGCAGACGCTGAACATCAAGAAGGTCCCCGGTTACGAGAACTTCGACTGGGGAGACGGCGAAGCGCCCGACAACGAGTATGACGGACTGTACAACTCCGGCTCGTTCCCGTCCGGCCACACCACCTTCGCGTTCACGCAGGGCGCCGGCCTGGCGTACCTGCTGCCCGAGCTCGGCCCGGAGATCATGACCCGCGTGTCCGAGGCCGGCAACAACCGCATCGTGCTCGGCGTGCACTACCCGCTCGACATCATGGGCGGCCACATCGCCGGCCAGTACGGCGTCGCCACCGCAGTGAGCGACGAGAAGACCGCACAGGAAGGCGCGGCCGCCCGCGCCGAGCTCGTCGATTACCTGACCGCGCAGTGCAAGGCCGACAACCACGGCGATACGCTCGACGTCTGCATCACGAACACCGGCGCGAACGCCGCCAACGGCTACCGCAACGATTTCACCGACGAGGTTTCGACCAAGCCGGTGACCGACCGTGCCTCCGCACTGGCCGCGTACAAGGCCCGCATGACCTATGGCTTCCAGGCCACGGGCACGACCGGACAGGCGCCGGTGGTGCCTGACTCGGCCGTCCGCATGCTCGACAACGTCGCCGCGTTCAAGTCGCTGGATTCCGCGCAGAAGAAGGCCGTGCTCGCCGCGACCGAAAGTGACTCCGGCTATCCGCTGGATGCCTCGTCGCAGGGCTGGGCGCGAGTCAACCTCGCCGCGGCCTACAGTGCCAAGGTCACGCTGAGCGCCGACGGCAAGAACGTCGTCAAGGTCGAGCCCGGCCAGGCGCAGGCCTCGGTCGTGCGCGAGACGAGTGGCAACAACGGCGGCAACGGTAACGGCGGTAGCAATGCCGGCAACACCGGTGTCAACAATGCCGCTGGCCGCAACCCCTCCGGCACGCAGCCGCTGTCGAAGACCGGCGCGGACGTGTCCGGCATCGCCTCGGCGTTCATCCTGATCGCCGCCGCCGGCGTCACGATCATGATGATCCGCCGCAAGCACGCGATCTGACAACTAGCGCCCCCGCTGGCGGACTGAGCATCGCGCCCCGCCAGCGGGGGGCGTTTTTTTATATTCGCCTTATACCAGGCCGTTGTCGTAGGCGAAGACGACGGCCTGGACGCGGTCGCGCGCATTGATTTTGGCAAGGATATGCGCCACGTGCGTTTTCGCGGTTGGCAGGCTGATGAACAGCTTGTCGGCGATTTCCTGATTCGACAATCCATGGGCGATCTCCACCAGCACCTCACGCTCCCGCTCGGTCAGCAGGTTCAGTTCCGGGTCAGTGTATGCCACCGGCCGGGCGCCGGGCATCGTGGACGAACCGTCCGCATAGCCGTCAGTCGCCGTCAACCCATGCTTGGTGTACCCGTCCTCCATCATCTTTTCGATGAGTCGCTTCGTCGCCGAAGGCGCGATAATCGCGTTGCCCTGATATACCGTGCGAATAGAACTCAGCAGCGTCTCCGGCTCGGTGTCCTTGAGCAGGAATCCGGATGCGCCGGCGTTGATAGCCGCCATCACGTACTCGTCCAGGTCGAACGTCGTCAGGATGATCACGCGGGTCTTGCGCGGCGCGTCTCCGGCGGCCGCTTCCAGCGCGCTGATGCGGCTGGTCGCTTCCAGTCCGTCCATGCCGGGCATGCGCACGTCCATCAGCACCACATCGGGGTGCAGCGATTCGGCCAACGACACCGCCTGAGCGCCATCGCCCGCCTGCCCGACCACCTGTATGTCCGGCTGGGATCCGATCACCATTGCGAATCCCGCTCGCACCAGTTCCTGATCGTCGGCGATGACCACCCGAATTCTTTGCAACTCACTCATGCCTTCCACTGTATCCAACATCGGCGAACAAGTCCCGCATCACGCCCCCTGATTTAACCCTGAATTCATGTCGGATGATCCCCGGCGGGCCGTGGAGCGCCGTCTCATTACGACGCGATGCCGTGCAGCTGGCTATCGTGCAGCTGCTTGTCGAGCGATGCCGCGGGCCTGAGCTGCATGCCGGGCTGCTCTTGCCGGTGAGCCTCATCGCTGAATCCGGTCTCGCGCAGCACGCCCAGCAGCTTGCGCATGTGGGCCAGCGCCGCACGGCCCTGTGATCCGATGGCCGCGAACGCCTCGGAGATGGCCCCGGGCGACGGCTGTTCGCCGTGACGCTCGCAATCGTCAAGTATGCGCAGGCCGGCGACCGCCTGGTCGATCACGCTGGTCAGCGTCATCGTCACCTCGGACTGGATGCTCTCGCTGATGCGGTCACGTTCCATGTTCGCCGCCAGGATGCGCTGCTTGGCCTGCTCCGCGCGCAACGCCTCCTCGCGGGCTTGCAGCACCAGCGCGTTCGATCCGCTGGATCGGTCCCATTGTGCCATGGCCGTCGCGCTTATGCACAACGCCAGCGATATCACCATGAACATGATTGCCGATGCGAACGCGGCGGGCGTCGCCGCGAGGGAATATGCCGGGCGGGAATGAGTCAGCATGCTGAAGATGCTTCGATACCCGGTTTGAGCGGCGAAGATCTTGCAGCCGAACAGCACGGAATCCGATATTGCGGCGATCCCCGTCCATCGCCATGCCTTGTCACGGCCGTACAACACCGCGGAATACAGGGCCACAAGGGAAGCGAGGATATCGGCCAGGCTGACCGGCTCGAAGAACAGCAGCTGAAGCGCGGCGAGGATGGCCACCGCCAGCGCGCTGGATTCCGGGAACCTGCGGCGGAAGATCAACGGAATCAGGATGATGATCGTCAATGCGCGGTCGAAACGGTTGTCGAGCTGCAGTCCCTCGGCGTATATGACGGATGGATTGATGGAAAGCAGCATCCAGGCCACCAGTATGGTGAGCAGCAGGTCGGTCAGCAGATAATGCCGCTCGGTCCACTGCGACATGCGCTCGATCCAGTTGAGCCGCTGCTCCCCGGTAGCGGATGCCTGCTGGATCGGCTTCGAACGCAGGGCGGACAGAATCGTGCGCAGGCGTATGGTGATGGGCGCCGGCGGCGCTTGTGTCGGGACCGATGACATCTGCGACACCGGACGGGGCATCTTTGCGCCGGCCGGTTGCGTGACACCGGCCGGTTGGACGACACCGACTTGACTGGCGACGGCGGATTGCGGGGCGTTCGCGACATTACTGACGACCCCGGTATTCCCGGTATCCGTCGCCATTGAAACCGTTCCGGTCGTCGGGGCCGCCATCGGCATGATTGCCGCGCCCGAAGACACCGCAGCGGAAGACGCTACGTTCGGGCTTTCGGACGCCGGCGCAGCAGCCTCGGACTGCGTTGAGACAGTGCTGTACGGCACGAAGCCGGACACCACGAAGCCGCCGCCAAGCTGCGGTCCACTGGTCACGCTGCCGCCGACCGCGCCGATTCGCTCGCGCATGCCGATCAGTCCGTAACCGGGCTTGTGGCCGTCCAACGACGATGACGCGCCGCGGCCATTGTCGGCAACGGTGACGTGAAGTCCGTCAGCCCCCCAGATCTCGCTGATCTGCACGGTGACGTTCGGGCCGCCGTATTTGCGCACGTTCGTCAGCGCCTCCTGCACCATGCGGTACATTGCGGTGCTCGCCTGTGCGCCGAGCGCGGCGGCCCGCGGCTGGCCGGACACGGTCTTGCGAATCGTGCACCCCATGCCGGCCGCCGCCCTCGCCTGGTCGATCAGCGCGTCCACATCCGCGTAATCGGCATGGTCCGACCCTCCGAACACGCCCAGCAGACGTTTCATGTCGTGCAGCGCGCGCTCCGATTCATGACGGATCGTCTCCATGGTCTGCCGGGCCAGCGCCGGATTGTTGGCGCCCGCGTACCGGCCCCCGTCGGATTGGATGATGATGATCGACAGTGTGTGCGCCACCACGTCATGCATGTCACGCGCGATGCGGGCGCGTTCGGCGAGCGCCGCGATATGGCGTTCCTCATCCTCTTTTGCCTGCAAGGCGTCGTTGCGCTCATGCATCATGCTGACGGTGATGCGCCGGGCCCGCTGCCAGTACGCGACGATGATCGCCGCGAACAGATACACGGCGATGAAGATGAATATGGCCACTGAGCTTGTCGCTATGGTGGTGGCGCAATCACCGCTCAGACCATAGATGTATGTCCCCGAACATGTCTCCAGGGGGCTGAGTCCATCGAAGGACACGCCCTGATTGAGGATGGGACCCGCATCGGCGGACCAGGTGATGACGGGCGACGCCAAGGCCCCGATGGCGACGGCGAGTACGATGAACGCCTTCGAATTGCGCGGATCCGCATATACGATGGCTGAATACAGCATCCATGGCGCCATCAGGTCGGCATATACCATCGACGGCCCGAACGCCAGTTGGACGACCACCAGACCGGCGAACAGCAATGTAGCCATCTGCGGCTTCCACCGGCGCATCGCGACGGGAACCATCAGAACGAAGCTCCAGAAGGCCATTACCGTATGGTCGAAATAGGCGATGATGCCGGGATTGCTGTCATTGGTACCGGCCATGAGCGTGAAAAAGATGGAGATGATCACCGCATACAGGGCATCTGCGAGCAGCACATGCTTCCTGTTCCACGTGGTGATTCGTTCCATGATTCCCATACGGTTCAGCGTATCGCGTGCGGTGACCCGACCCACATCGGTCGGCCGGATGATTCATTGCGATGCGGCGTGTCGGGCGGGGTGCGTTTCGTTGGTGGGAATCCCCTCGGGTTTCCGCCGCCGGTCGGCTACAGTGGTACCGAGAATGGTACGGCATCGTGGGATGCCGGGGTGCATCAATGAAAGGGAATGTATGACGCTGCTTGCCGAATATTACGTGCCGGGGCTGCATATCGAGGATCGGTCGGCCAAGGTGCCGCTTGATTGGGCCGGTCATGAGCCGGGGCGCGGCTTTGACGGGGAATCGATCAGCCTGTTCTACCGCGTGGTGACCGCCCCCGAGCACGTGCATGACGATCTGCCTCTGCTGGTGTTCCTGCAGGGTGGTCCGGGAGGGGCCGGACCCAGGCTGCTGAACCCGTCGAGCGACGGATGGATTGCGGAGGCGGTCAAGCATTTCCGTGTGGTGCTGCCGGATCAGCGCGGCACGGGCCGCTCTTCGCGCGTCGACTCGCATGCCATGGCGAGGCTCGCCGCCGGGGGAGCGCGTGCGCAAGCGGATTACCTCAAGCGGTTCCTCGCGGATTCGATCGTGCGGGACTTCGAACATCTGCGCCGCACCGAGTTCGGCGGCTCGCCGTGGGTGACGCTTGGCCAGAGCTATGGCGGATTTCTGACGCTGACCTACCTGTCGCTGTTCCCCGAAGGAGTGGCCGCGAGCTTCACCTGCGGCGGCATCCCGCATGTCCCGGCGAACGCGACCGAGGTCTATGAGCACACGTTCCCGCGCATGGCCCGCAAGACCGCGCAGTTTTACGAGCGCTACGGCGTCGATGCCGATCGTGTCGCCGCTGTCGCGGATCAGCTGCCGACCGTGGCTGAGATCGCGGAAGCCGGCGGCATCGGTGGCGATTCCGGCTCGCTGCCCGAGGGAACCCCGCTGCTGCCGAACGGCGACCCGCTGACCGTGGAGCGCCTGCAATGCCTCGGCTCCGACTTCGGCATGAAGCCAAGCTTCGAGCGCGTGCACTGGATTTTCGACGATGCGTTCGTCGACGGCGACGGTTCGGTCTCAGCCGGGGCGGCGTTGTCCGACGAGTTCTTGGCGAAGGTCATGAACGCGACCTCCTCGCGTCCCCTGTACTGGCCGCTGCAGGAGTTCATCTACGCGAACGGTGAACTGGACGAGCCGATTCGCTGGGCGGCACAGCGCGTGCGCGACACCATGCCCCGGTTCTCGACCGGCGAACGCCCGCTGGCCTTCACCGGCGAGGCGATGTTCCCGTGGATGTTCGAGCAGGAGTCCGCGCTGCGGCCGTTCAAGCCGGCGATGGACCTGCTGATGGAGGATACGAGATTCGGTGTGATCTATGACGCCGACCAGCTGGCCCGCAACGAGGTTCCGCTGCAATCGGCCGTGTATTTCGACGACATGTACGTGGATTCCGGCATGCAGCTCGACACGCTGAGCCGTGTCGGCAACTCGCATTACTGGGTCACCAACGAGTTCGAGCATGACGGGCTGCACGGCGATCTCGTGTTCCGCCATCTCTACGACGAGGCCCTCAACCGCGGTGACCTGGAATCGCTGTTCTAGCGTGCGGGCGTACGCTTCGCGGCCGTGCGCGGCGGGGCATGACGAACTGCATCTTTCGTATGAGCAACACAACAAGGAGCATCATGGCGCAGAACATCACCATAGGATTCATCGGCTATGGCAACATGGCGCAGGCCATCGCGCAGGGTCTCGTCGACGCGGGCGTCGTCAAAGGCGGCGACATCGTCGCCTGCGCGGCGCATTACGACAAGCTGGAAGCCAGCACTGCGAAGCTCGGGGCGCGTCCACTGCACAGCGCGCGTGAGGTCGCCGCCGCGGCCGACGTGGTGGTCATCGCTATCAAGCCGTATCAGATCGAATCCGTCATCAAGCCCATCGCAGACGAGTTCGCCAAGAATGGACGGTTCGTGGTGTCGATCGCCGCCGGCTGGGATCTGGCGAAGTACCAGAAGCTGTTCGGCGATCTGGCTCAGAGCATCCATATCCAGTGCACGATTCCGAACACGCCGATGGCCGTCGGCAAGGGCGTGCTCGTCACCGAGACCGACAACACGCTCACCGACATGCAGACGGAGGTCTTCGAATCGCTGTTCGGCCCGATTTCGCTGATCGAGCGCGTCGACACCGCACACATGACCATCGCCATGGTGGTGGCCGGCTGCGCACCCGCCTTCACCGACATGTACATTGAGGCGCTGGGTGATGCCGGCGTGCAGTACGGACTGCAGCGGGCCACCGCATACCGGCTCGCCGCGAAGATGGTCGAGGGCGTGGGAGCGCTGTACATGGCCACCGGGACCCATCCCGGAGCGATGAAGGATGCCGTCTGCTCGCCCGGCGGCACCACGATCCGCGGCGTCGCCAAGCTGGAGAAGGACGGCTTCCGCGGAGCCGTCATCGACGCCGTCGACGCCATCGTAGGCTGACCCCGCAAAAGGGTCCATCGGACGGTCGTCATCCGCGGTGTAGCTCGATATCGTCCGGTGCCCTATTCCGCGAAAGTTTCATATCGCACGCCGCAAATGGGACTTTCGCGGGATGGACGGAAAGCTGTTGTCGGATGGCGCAGGCCGTCTGTTGTTATTCGGCGCCGTGAACGACGCGGACGCCGTCGGCGGTGACGTATCCGTAGTTCATCGTCTCGCTGTTGTAGGCGATGACGCCGTCGCCGCTGGCCGGCATGACGATGACGCCGCCGTCGCCGCGCCGGGCCGCCACGTCATCCAGTGCGGCCTGAGCGGCCTCCTGCACTGACTGGCCGGCGAACCGCACACGATCCGCGATTTGATGCGCCGCGACAGATCTCACGAACGCCTCGCCGATACCCGTGCATGACACGGCGACGCTGTCATCGGCCGCGTACGTGCCGCATCCGGGCAGCGGCGAATCCCCGACGCGCCCCGGCATCTGGTTCGTGATGCCGCCCGTGGACGTCCCCGCCGCCACATGTCCGGCGGCATCCCTCGCCACCGCGCCGATCGTGCCGTGCTTCTCCCAGGCGTCGCCCTCGGATTGGGCGCGTGCCAGCGAACGCCGGCGTTCCTCGGTCACGAAATACGACGGATCGCGCAATTCGATGCCCCACGAGCGCAGCAGGTCCTCGCCCGGCAGCGCGAACATCGTGTGCTTGGTGCGCTCCTTGACCGCCCGGGCCACATCGATCGGATGCCGGGCCGTGGTCAGCCCGGCGGCGGAGCCGACCTCGCCGTCGCCGGTCATCAGGCAGGCGTCCATCGACACTTTTCCCTCGCTGGTCAGCGCCGCGCCCCGACCGGCGTTGAACTCCGGCGCATCCTCCATCACATGAATCGCGGCGCATACCGCATCCTCGGCGGGCGCGCCCTGTTCGAGCAGCGCGTAGCCGGCGTCCAGCGCCCGACGCAGATCGCGCTCGGCCTGCGCGGTCTTCTGCGCTCTGCCATCCTTGCTCCGGTCGCCGGCTCCCGCGTGGATCGCCAGCAGAATGCCGTTGACAGGACTGCCGGACGCCGTTGATGCGCCGGATGCGGTGGTGATGATCATGTTCCCTCCCTTGCACGGTTTCGCCGTGACTGATGTTTTCCGCGTGTATTATGCCACCGTCTCCGGGACTGATCCATTCGAGGCGATTCGGTTACGGCGCGGATTTTGCCGGCGAATCCGACGAGATGACGGCTTTATGTCTCAATATGTGAGACTGGTGGTGGCCTACGCGCCGCCCGGGCGCGCATTCGCCGGCCGTGCGGCATACGCGCATGATAGCGGCATATAGATTTCGGCGATAGCCCTGTTCGACGCAATCGCAAGAACCGCGTGAAAACGCGCATTACGCTGAACATTGTTCGCGAAAACGGCCGGTATCCCGCCGGAACGCAGCGGGCGCACAAGATCAATGTGCACGATCAGCAATCTTAGCATCCAAACACACGGCACAAACCAAACACGATACCAGGGGGAACGAAGAGACATGAAGATCAGGAGAATCGCTGCGGCGGTATTGGCGGTCACATCGCTTGTCGGCGGTCTGACGGCGTGCGGGAACAGCAGCTCGGCAGACTCCGGCACCACTGTCAAGGTCGGCGTGGTCGGCGACAGCAACGAGGTCTGGGATCAGGTCGTCATCCCGAACCTGAAGAAGGAGGGCATCAACGTCGAACTGGTGAAGTTCTCCGACTACATCCAGCCGAACGAGGCGCTCGCCAAGGGAGACATCGACCTCAACGCCTACCAGGGCTACATCCTCATGGACGACTTCAACAAGACGCACGACAACGCGCTCGCCGCAGTCGGCGAGACGGTGCTCAACCCGATCAGCCTGTACTCCGACAGGGCCAAGAAGGTCGAAGACATTCCGGAAGGCTCCGAAGTCACCATCGCCAACGACTCCGTCAACGCGGCCCGCGGCCTGCTGCTGCTCCAGTCCGCCGGCCTGATCAAGCTCGACTACAAGGAAGGCACGAACCCCACGCCGGACGACATCGTGTCCAACCCGAAGAACCTGAAGATCACCGAGCTGGAAGCCTCGCAGACCGCCCGTTCGCTGCCCGACGTCGGAGCCAGCGTCATCAACGTGTTCATGGCCCTCGACGCGGGACTCAACCCCAAGTCGGACGCCATCTACATCGAGCCGGTCAACGAGCAGTCCAAGCCGTACTACAACATCATCGTCTCCCGCGCCAAGGATAAGGACAACGCCACCTACAAGAAGATCGTGGACGCCTACCGCAGCGACGACGTCAAGAAACTGATCGACAAGCTGTACAAGGGGGCCGTCATTCCGCTGTGGTGACATGCGGCGAATGCCGCCGCAACCGCAGCACGCAACATAACAACACACACGACAAGCGACGCGAACGGGGAACGTCGACGCATCTCGGCTGAAGGGGAGTGCTCGCCGAGAAGACATGATGCCAGCCGGACGGGATGGCGCGGACCAAGGGGACGGTCCGCGCCACGGCGGCCTTCCGGCCGGCATCATGGCAGGTCGGCCATATGGCCCGGCATGGCATCCGTGAAGGACGGCCGCACAGGTCGTCAGACGGACCATGCAGGAGACGGCCATGCCGCGACGATTCCCGCGCAAGGCCCGGCACAAGTCGGGACGGGCCCACGCGCCGCCCACATCCAACAGGAAACAAACCAAGGAACATACGAAAGCCCGCACATCATGAGCACACCATTGACCACGCAGCAGGCCGTTGACCTCTACACCACCATGCGCAAGATCCGCCGGTTCGAGGAAACCGTCAAGGCGCACATCGGCAAGGGGATCGTCGGACCCGCCCACCTGTACATCGGCGAGGAGGCCGTCGCCACCGGCGTATGCAGCAACCTCACCCACCACGATTACGTGACCAGCACCCACCGCGGCCACGGCCACACCCTCGCCAAAGGCGCCCGCGTCGACCGTTCGCTCGCCGAGCTCTACGGCCGCGCCACCGGATACTGCAAGGGCAAGGGCGGCTCCATGCATCTCGCAGACTTCAGCGTCGGCATGCTGGGCGCGAACGGCGTGGTCGGCGGCGGCTTCAACATCGCCACCGGCGCGGCGCTCGCCATCAAGCAGCGGCACGGCAGCGACGTGGCCGTGTGCTTCTTCGGCGACGGCGCATCTAGCCGAGGCACCTTCCACGAGGCCGTGAACCTCGCCGCCAGCTGGAAACTGCCGGTCATCTACGTGTGCGAGAACAACGCGTGGGCATCCACCACCCGCTTCGACGACATCAAGAACGTGGACTACCTGTCGGAACGCGCTCAGGGATACGGCATCCCCGGTGTCACCGTCGACGGCAACGACGTCGAATCCGTGCGAGACGCCTCCGCCAAGCTCATCGACCGCGCCCGCCGCGGCTACGGCCCCTCCATCCTGGAATGCAAGACCTACCGGCGCGACGGTCACTTCATCACCGACCCGCAGAAGTACCGTTCCCAGGAGGAGGTCGAGGAGTGGAAACTCTACAACGACCCGATTGACCGATTCCGGCGCAAGATCCTGCTCGAAGGCGTCGTCACGCAGGACGACCTCGACGCCGCGGAGGAGCGGCTCGACCAGGAGTTCGCACAGGCTCTGGAATTTGCGGTAAACAGTCCATTCCCCAAGGCCGAGGACGCCTTGGACGACGTATTCAGCGGTGAGGTGAACTTGTATGAGTGATCGAATCATCACATTCGGCGAGGCGACTCGCGAGGCCATGCTCGAAGAGATGCGAGCCGACGAACGTGTGTTCGTCTACGGCGAGGACATCGCCAAGCAGGGCGGCATCTTCGGCCAGTTCGCCGGCATGAAGGACGAATTCCCCGAGCGCGTGCTTGACACGCCGATCTCTGAGACGGCGCTCGTCGGCGCGGGCGTCGGTGCGGCCATCGCCGGCGCCAAGCCGGTCATCGACCTGCATTTCGCGGATTTCATCGGCATCGCCATGGACGAGGTGCTCAACCAGATGGCCAAGGCGCACTACATGTTCGGCGGACAGGCCACCATGTCGCTGGTGCTGCGCGCGCCCGACGGCCTGATGAAGCACGGTGCCGCCCAGCATTCCCAGTCGCTGGAGACGTGGTTCACCAACATCCCCGGCATCCGCGTGGTCGTGCCCTCGACGCCGGCCAACGGCAAGCAGCTGCTCAAGGCGGCCATCAAGGATCCTAACCCGGTCATCTACTTCGAGAACAAGGGACTGTTCCCGGTCAAGGGCGACGTGCCCGAGGACCTGCCGCCCATCGACCTGAGCCGTGCGCAGGTCGTGCGCGAAGGCGCCGACGTGACGCTGGTCTCCTACGGTCTGATGCTCACCAAGGCGCTCGCTGCCGCGGATGTTGCACGGCGCGAATACGGCGTGAGCGTGGAGGTCATCGACCTGCGGTCCATCACGCCGCTCGACATGCCGACCATCTATGCGTCGGTGAAGAAGACCGGTCATCTGGTCGTCGCGCACGAGGCCATCAAGATCGGCGGCGTGGGCGGCGAGATCGCGGCGCGCGTGGCCGAGAACCATTTCGATTATCTGCGCGGGCCGGTGCTGCGCGTCGGCGCGCGGTTCACGCCGCTGCCGTTCAGCCCGGTGATGGAGGACTTCGTGCTGTCCGGCGAGAAGGAGATCCTCGACGCCGTGCTCGCGGCGGCCGGCAAGTCCGCCGTCGATGGGGCGGATGGTGCTGCGGGTCGGGCGGGTGAGGCCGCGTGAGCGATGCAACCGTCAACGCAACCGCAGCCGCAGCGGCGGAGGCTTCGGATTCCGTCGCCGCCGGCGCCCCTCTGATCTCGCTTGACCACGTCACCGTCGAATTCGGCCGCGGCAAAAACCGCTTCCGCGCCGTCGACGACGTGTCCCTGACCATCAACAAGGGCTCCATATACGGCATCATCGGTTTCTCCGGCGCCGGAAAATCGACGCTGGTGCGCACGATGAACGTCCTGCAGCGTCCGACCAGCGGCACCGTGACCTTCAACGGAACCACCATCAGCACGCTCGGCGAGGGCCGGCTGCTACCGTTGCGCCGCAAGATTGTGATGATCTTCCAGCACTTCAACCTGATGCCATCCAGAACCGTGCTTGACAATGTCACCCTGCCGCTCATCCACGAGAAGGTATCCCGCAAGGACGCCCGCGCGAAGGCCATGCATCTGCTGGAACTCGTCGGTATCGCCGACAAGGCCAAGGCGTATCCGCGGCAGCTTTCCGGTGGCCAGCAGCAGCGCGTCGCCATCGCGCGTGCGCTGATCGGCGACCCGGAGGTGCTGCTGTGCGACGAGGCGACCAGCGCGCTCGACCCGCGCACCACCCGGTCGATCCTCGCCCTGCTCAAGGACCTCAACGCACGGCTCGGCCTGACCATCGTGCTCATCACCCACCAGATGCAGGTCGTCAAGGACATCTGCACCGACCTGGCGGTCATGAGCCACGGCAAGGTCGTCGACGACGGGTCCATCCTCGACGTGTTCGACCACCCGTCCAACGAACTGACCCGCGAGTTCATCTACACGTCCGGCAACATGAACAAGGGCATCACGCTCGTCCAGGAGCACCCGCTGTTCAGCAAGGAGCGGGAGAGCGGCAGCGTGTATCTGTTGTTCTCGGTCGGCTCCGGTGCGGAGGAGACGCTGATGGCCGACATACGCGAACGGTTCGGCGTGAGAGGCAACATCATGTTCGGCAACGTGGACGTGATTCACGGCACGCCGGTCGGCATGATCCTGGTCAGTCTGGATGGTCCGGCCGAGGCGGTCAGCAAGGCGCTCGCGTATTTCCCGACGGTCGGGGTGAGCGCGACGCCGCTCGCCGACCTGCATGTGAACGAGGTGGAGGAGAACGACAATGAATGATCTGCTGGAGACATGGCTGCCGAATGTGTCGATGATCTGGCCGGAGGTCTGGGACGCGACCTACGAGACCCTGTACATGGTGATCGTCGGCGCGGTGATCGGATACGCGATCGGCCTTGTGCTCGGTCTGCTGCTGTTGCTTACCAGACGCGGCGGGCTCACGCAGAACGTGATCGTCTACAACATCCTCGACAAGATCGTCAACATCGTGCGATCCATCCCGTTCATCATCCTCATGGCCCTGCTGGTCGGCGTGACGCGAGTGATCGTCGGCACCTCCATCGGCACCGAGGCGATGATCGTGCCGATCGTGGGCGCGACCGTGCCGTTCTACGCCCGGCAGGTCGAGAACGCGCTGCTGGAGATAGACCCCGGCCTGGTCGAAGCGGCCAAGGCATCCGGCCTGGGCACGCTCGACATCATATGGCGCGTGTACCTGCGCGAAGGGCGCGTGCCGATCATCCGCGTGTCGGCGCTGTCGTTCATCAACGTGGTCGCCTTCTCCGCCATGGCTGGCGTGGTCGGTGGAGGTGGTTTGGGTAACCTCGCGATCATCCGCGGCTACAACCGGTTCCAGAGCGACGTGACGCTGGTGGCTACACTGATCATTCTCGTCATCGTGTTCGTCAGCCAGCTGATCTGCAACCTGCTCGCCAAGCGGCTGCAGCACTGAGATTCGCTTCCTCCCCGGACCGCCCGAAGTCGGCTGCGCCGACAGTCCTTCGCCAGCGGGGCGACGGCATGCCACCTCCCGCTGGCGGGAGATGGCGCGTAACGCCGGAGGGCGGTCCTTGCCACATGTCCCCTCTTTTTCCGTTCCTATATAACCCCCATCCCAAAGGAGCAATACCGCAATGAGCGCCGCACAAGACGACGACACCCGCGATGGCGTATGGGAGCCCCGGTTCGCGCCGGTCGCCCAGATCATCCCGCCGAACGTGTTCGCCGACATGGACGTGAAGGTCGCCGCAGCCGTGGCGTCCGGCGCCGACGTGATCGATCTGGCGAAGGGCAACCCCGACGCATACCCGGCCGAATTCATCCGCGACGTCGCCAAATCGTCGGTCGACGACCCGCTCAACGCGCGATACACGCCGTTCGATGGTAAGCCGGCGTTCCTGCAGGCCGCCGCGAACTGGTACCGCAACGTGCATGGTGTCGAACTGGACTGGCGTTCCCAGCTGTTCGCCGTGGAAGGCGCGGTCGACGGGCTCGCCGGACTGTTCGCGATTCTGATCGACCGCGGTGACGCCGTCGCGTTCGCCGACCCCTACTATCCGTCGTACCATTGCATGTCCGTCATGCACGGGGCGGAGGAGATACTGCTGCCCGCCCGCGCCGAACTCGGCTGGCTACCCGACCTGGACGCGGTGGACGAATCGGTGTGGCGCCGGCTGCGCATGCTGATACTCAACTATCCGAACAACCCCACGGGCGCGCAGGCGCCGGCGTCATTCTTCGAGCACGCGGTGGAGCTCGCCAAGCGGTACGGCTTCCTCATCGTGCATGACTTCGCATACACGGGACTCGGCGTGAGCGACCAGCAGGTCAGCCTGCTGACGGTGCCGGGCGCGTCCGACGTGTCCGTTGAAGTGGATTCACTGTCGAAGATGTACGCGATGGCCGGGTGGAGGGCCGGGTTCGTCACCGGAAACCGGGACGTGGTCGCACGGCTCAAGCAATACCATTATCAGATGGGTTCGATGGTCACCGGCATGATCCAGGATGCCGGCGCCGTGGCACTGAACAGCGACCAGTCGTGCGTCGACGAACTGGCCCGGCGGTATGCCGGGCGGCGCGAGATCGTCGCCGGGGGACTGCGCTCGCTCGGATTCGACGTGTTCGACTCCGCCGGCGGTATCTACGTGTGGTTCAAGGCGCCTGAGGGGTGGAGCGGGCAACGTTTCGCCGACGCGTTGCTTGACGTGGCGCAGGTGGCCGTGCTGCCGGGCACGTGCTTCGGCCGCGTCGGCAAGGATTGGGTGCGGCTCAGCCTGCTGAAGGACGAATCGCTGCTGCGCGAGGCAGTGCGGCGCATCGGCGCGGCCGAGCTGTGACGTTTTTGCTGTCTGCCAATCGCAGCGAATCGTTCTCAATAAGAAACGTGTGAGGAAAACGAACAAAACCACTCAGCCGCACATTGTCCGGAATCCTTATATTCCGGGCAATATACGGTGTTCATGTTCGTTTTGCCGAGCGTGAGACTCGCACTTTTGTTATTGAGAACGATTCGCTGCAACGAATTGCGTCATCGGCGCGGCCAACGTCCACCTTGACACCAATACTGGATACTATGTCTCTAACTATCGGAATCGTTGGCCTGCCGAATGTCGGCAAGTCCACCATGTTCAACGCGCTGACGCGCAATAATGTCCTCGCCGAAAACTACCCGTTCGCCACCATCGAGCCGAACACCGGCATCGTTCCGCTGCCGGACAAGCGCCTTCCCGTGCTCGCCGAGCTGGTGCACACCGAGAAGATCGTGCCCGCGACCGTCACCTTCGTCGACATCGCCGGCATCGTCAAGGGCGCCTCCGAAGGCGAAGGCCTGGGCAACAAGTTCCTGGCCAACATCCGCGAGGCCGACGCGATCTGCGAGGTCGTGCGCGCGTTCGAGGACGACGACATCGTGCATGTCAACGGCAAGGTGGATCCGGCCGACGACGTCGACACGATCAACACCGAGCTGATCCTCGCCGACATGCAGACCATCGAGAACGTGCTGCCGAAGCTCGAAAAGGACCTGCGCGGCAAGAAGATCGAGCAGGCGTACATGGACGCGGTCAGGAAGGCCAAGGAGATCCTTGAAGCCGGCGAGACCATCGACCATGCCGCCGCCGCAGGCAAGATCAACAAGGACGACATCTACGACCTGCACCTGATGACCGCCAAGCCGTTCATCTACGTGTTCAACGTGGACGATAACGAGCTCGCCAACAAGGAGTTGCAGGCCAAGCTCGCCGCATCCGTGGCGCCGGCGCCGGCCGTGTTCCTCAACGCCCAGTTCGAATCCGACCTGACCGACCTCGACGAGGCGGACGCCCGCGAGATGCTGGAGGACGCCGGGCTGTCCGAATCCGGTCTCGACCAGCTCGCCCGCGTCGGCTTCGACATCCTCGGCCTGCAGACCTTCCTGACCGCTGGAGTCAAGGAGGTGCGCGCCTGGCAAATCCACAAGGGCTGGACCGCCCCGCAGGCGGCCGGCGTCATCCACACCGATTTTGAAAGGGGCTTCATCAAGGCCGACATCGTCTCCTACGACGACTTCGTGGCCGCCGAAGGCTCCATGGTCAAGATCAAGGAGGAAGGCAAGCTCCGTCAGGAGGGACGCGACTACGTCATGCAGGACGGCGACATCGTCGAGTTCAAGTTCAACGTGTCCAAAGGCAAGTAGCCGATAGGCGAAAACGTTGGAAAATGGCCGTTTTTCCACCGCATACAAGGTGTTTTCGGCGTGGAAACGGCCATTTTTCGCATCGTTGGAATATGGCCGTTTTTGCCACGTATTTGGCCGTTTGTGACATGGATAAGGTGCCCTTAAGGTGACCTCCGGGAATCATTTCGGGAGGCATCATGACGGACACGAGACGACGCACCAGAGGCGCGGGCAGCGTGTTCAGGGACAAGAACGGGACGTGGCACTACCGCCGCGAACTCGACCGCGATCCGGCCACCGGCAGGCCGCGGCGCATCGAGGCGAAGGGCAAGACCAAGGCCGAGGCCCGAACTCGCTTCGACGCGAAGGTGGCGGAGATGGAGCGCACCGGCCTCATGCCCGGCGCGAAGTCGCCACTGTTGAAGGACTACTGCGAACGATGGCTGGCGGACTATAGAACGCGCGTCAAGCCGACCACGTACCGGACGAGGGCCGGAAGGATCCGGGCGTGCTGCGAGGTCATCGGCCACGTCCGACTGAAGGACCTGACCGCCGAACACATCCGCCTGTGCACGCGCACGCTGGGGGCGCGGCTCGCGTCGAGCACGCTGAAGGACCATTTCACCAGCCTGAAGATGGTGCTCGACCAGGCCGAGCTCGAGGAACTGATACCCATCGACCCGTGCAGGAGGGGCAGACCCCCGCGCGTAGAGCGGCGCGTCGTGGACGTGCTCGCCCCCGACCAGCCGAAGCGCATGATCGAGGCCGCCGCGTCGATGCCGCAGGCCAGGCGCGGCAAACGCCGGTCGGACGAAGATCTGGAGATGTGGGCCCTGCTGTTCGAGCTGGCGTTCGAGACCGGCATGAGGGAGGGCGAGCGATACGCGCTCATGCCCTACGAACTGGAATTGAGGGACGGCCAGCCCGGCATCAACGTGCAGCGGCAGATCCAACGCTACGGCAGGCCGGGCGAGGTCGAGATACCCAACTGGCTGGAGGCAACGCACATCACCGGCACCCTATGGCTGACCACGCCGAAGACGCGGGCAGCACGACGGTTCGTGCCAATCAGCACCCAGTTGTGGAACCGATTGTGGGATTGGATCAGGGCGAACAACATCGGCATGCGCGACTTCGTGTTCACCTCCGCCCGCGGCAACCCCGTATGCAGCAGCACGGAGCGCTACCAGTGGATGAAGGCGCTGAAGGCGGCGGGCCTGCCGCAGGTCAAGATCCATTCCGCCCACCATTGGATGGCGACGATGGCCGCCCGCGCGAACATGCCCGACGACGCGCGCATAGCCGTCATGGGCCACACCAGCATGCAGATGACCATGCGGTACACCCACCGCGACGCCGCCTCGCTTGGCCGGCTCATGGCCGCCGCCATACCCGACCTCGGCGGCGGTGAAATCGTGGAGGCTGAGATCATGGAAGATGCCGTGTGACGGAGGATCATGTCTGGGCTGATAGAATCTGTTCCCATGACGAGTGTTTCCTGCGACGATGATTTCGGTGTGCCGGATGCCGAATACTGGTGCTTTCTCGACGAGTCCGGCACGCCGGACTACGACCCGGACAGCAAGCCGTATTTCGCGTTCGGCAGCGCGGTGTTCGAAGGCGACCACGGGGACGAGTACATGAAAGTGCTTCGCGCCAGGGCTTCGCGCACCGGAGTCCAGGGCGGATTCCATGCCTCCCATGACAGCAATGACACCAAACAGTGCTTCTTCGAATGCATCGGCGGCATGGATGTGAAGTTCAACGCCACATTCATGGCCAAGCAGCGCGCCTACCCATATGTCAAGGCCAGGGGGAACCTGTGGCTGTACAAATGGACGCTGTACACCCACACCGGGGCGTTGGTGAGGCAGTTGTGGGATGGCAAGAGCAGGATCGTCGTGCATCTGGTCGTCGCGAAGATCAATCTCAGCAAGCGTGAGAAAGCCGTGAAGGATGCGGTGCGCGACGTGTGCGCGCAGTTCGACCGCGAACAGGTGCACGTGGTTCCGCACATCTGGGACTCGAACTCCAGCGCGGGACTGCAGGTGGTCGACTATGGGTTGTGGGCGATACAGCGACACGTGCTTTCCGGTGGCATCAGAAGCGGCCATTACAACAGGTTCATCCAGCCGAAGATGGCGGACGACGTGTGGTATCCATGGGGGACGGTGGAAATCTGAGGAAAAGTTGAGATCGGCTATCCGCTTTCACGGAAAAACACCCGTGGTATTTTTATCGCCGATCTTGATTCCCATGCTAGTCCGCTCCGACATGGGAACGCAAGCCGATATGGTCGGATTGTGAGACGGTATGTCTCACGGTTGTTGCCTGACCATCTCCGCGCCGTATCTGATGCGCTGCTCGAGCAGCGTCTGGTAATCCTTGAGCACCTGCATTGTGACCCCGAGCTCGACCGCCATGCTGTACGCCTCGCCGTCGTAGGCGGATTCGGCGAGCTGGTATTCGACCGGGCTGATGAGCGTGAGCGCGGTTTCGCGCCGCGCCCGCAGCTCGGCCTTTAACCCGGCGATGCTGCCGCATCCGATGTCGCGATGGCGCGCGTGGATCAGCTCGTGCTGCAAGGTGCAGAGGCGCTGCCTCGCGTTGAGCTTGTCGTGCAGGACGATGAGGCCTAGCGCGTCGCAATAGTAGCCGTTCATCCCGCGGGGCAGGCAGTCCTCCTCGACGCGCAGGCCCATGCCCCCGGCCCGCGCGTACAGCGTGTCGATGTCAGTCGTCCGGCATCTCGCTTTCCACGGCCTTGAACCCGGTGCCGTTGTAGATGACTTTGTTTTAGCTTGTCGCTAGAGCGAAGTCATCTGCATGGCCTCGTTGCCAAGGCCAGCTCCAAGCCTCACGCGACTCTCGCCGCCGCTTGGTTCGCGTTTCGCCGGATGCCGCATTGTCCCGCCTTTGGGGTGTGCCTGTCTTACGCTTCCTCCACGCGCGTTTAACGTCTCCGGGGCACTCCCGGCGACTTGGATGACGGCGCGGGCGAACATGCCCGACGACGCGAGGACCGCGGTCATGGGCCACACCAGCATCACCATGACCATGCGCTACACGCATCGCGACACGGCCAGCCTCGGCCGGCTCATGGCCGACGCCATCCCCAGCCTGCACGACGACGCCATCGACGCCGAAATCATCGACGACGAACCAGAAGAAACGTGACGGTTCGTGACATGTAACGGGCGTATGCAAACATGAGCACTAACACTGGTAAACATGACAGTCCGATATGCCTTGACAAGCGAGGAGGTGACGGCATGACCGACGAACAATGGCTCAGACGCGAGAGCGCCGCCCTCCTCGCGCTGCTGGACACATGCGAAAAGCCCGATACCTGGACATCGATAGCGAACGACTGCGTCCTCGAGGGCAGCGCCGAACGCATATACCACCACCACCTCGACCCATCCGCCCACAGCCTCGAACGAGAGGAAAACGACGCATACGCGATCCAAGGAACACTGCTGGACGACCCACCGTCCCCGACACTCGTAACCAGACTCGAAAACGCATACAAAATAGCGGAACAACGACTCGATGAATGGAAACGCCACGGATACGACTTCATGTCCGTATTCGACCCGAGATTCCCCGGACAACTCCGCATGACCATCGACGTGCCACCGTTCCTATTCGCATCCGGCACCATCATCCCAAACGAAACCGCAGTCAGCGTCGTCGGATCACGAGCATGCACCCCGGAAGGCGCACAATTCGCCATAGACTGCGCACGCATGCTCACCAAACGCGGAATCGGAGTCATTGCCGGACTCGCCAAAGGCATAGACACCTTCGCCCACAAAACGGCGCTCGCGGACGGGGGGGCGAACCATCGCGTTCATCGGCACCGGCATCGACCGTCAGTACCCGGCGGAGAACCGCGACCTGCAGAAACGCATCGAAAACGAAGGGCTCGTGCTGTCCCAGTTCATGCCGGGCGCCGAACCGACCAGACAGACGTTCCCGATGCGTAACGCGCTCATGTCCGGCTATGGCATCGCCACCATCATCGCCGACGCGAACGAACACTCCGGCACTCGCATACAGGCTCGGCAGGCCCAGAGGCACGGCCGCCCGGTCATCCTCAACCATACGGTCATGGACGGCACGCAATGGGGCCGCGAACTGGCCGACAAGCCGGGAGTATACGTGGTGAGGGACGCGTCAGGGGCCTCTGACGCCCTCGACTACATCATGAGCATAGACGACGTGGACATGCTGGCCCGACAACTGCTCGACGCGGCTCCGGCGGCGATATGAGACCGATGGGAAACCCCTCGCTGCGATTCGAACTCGCAATGGCCAACCACATGGGCAGCTATTCGAAGAACGTCGTCTACAGCAGCTCACTCGGCCATATATGCCCAGTATGCGGCGGCCCGAAGTCCGAACGATGGGAATCGTGCCGAGCATGCGACAGACGCAACGACAGGCACGGACGCAAGGACTGCGAACCGCCGACACGATACGATTCGGATACTACGCCTGCAAGGGCGGACAGCTGTACCGCGTCATGCAGGGATACAAGAACAGCGACGACGCCTCAGCCACCGAATACCTGAACGACATCAAATACATCGCATTCGACGCACTCCGCATACACTACGACTGCATAGCCTCATGCACGGGAGCGCCGCCGACCGCATGGGCGACCATCCCATCAACCAAATCAAGCCCGAACTACGGCAAACCGAACCCGCTCAACGCCGTGATCGCCCAAGCCATGGCGCCGAACGGAATCCCGCAACTCAGACTGGAAGCTACCACAACCAACACACACAACACCATCAACCCCAGAACATTCAACCTCACCAACACCAGCGACGAACCACCCCTCAATCATGTACTGCTCGTAGAGGACTCATGGGTAAGCGGCGCCACCGTCCAATCAGCCGCCGCAATGCTCCACCAAATCGGAGCCGAACACGTCACCATCTACTGCCTCGCACGCATCATCGACCTCAGATGGACACGGCGAGAACTAGGCGAACAAGTCTCAAATGGAATAATGGCGCTTCGCCACGAAACACACTGGTGCCCATGGACGCTACAGAAACACAAACCATGAATACTGCCCAGGCGCTCGCCAATGAGCGTTCGGGACAGCCTTGTTGCAACGTTGCAACCGATGTCGATCGTCCCAACCGCCCTGCATTGTTGGCGCAATGCAGGGCAATTTCGTTTTGGTCCGCTATTTCTGCCAGCGAAGTCTTCCGTCTGACGCCGGTTTGCAAGTCAGGATGTTGCTGCTGCGATCTGACTGCGCTCGCGCTCCCTCCGTCGAGCAGAACGCGCCTCCGTGCGCGGTCCCCGTGGATTGGTGCTGCGTCTGCTGTTGCTGCTGGGTTTGTTGCTGCTGAGCCTGCTGTTGCTGTTGTTCGGCTTGCCTTTGCTGTTCCGCTTCGGCTTGTTTTTGTTGCTCGGCCTGTTGTCGCGCGGCTTCCTCGGCGGCTTTGCGATCCGCCTCTTCCTGCGCCTTCCTGGCGGCCTCCTCTTCGGCCTTCTTCTTCGCGGCCTCGTCGGCAGCCTCACTATGCACGGTTATCACTGGCGTGTCATCATTCGACACGGATACCACAGACCAGTCATTCTGCTCGCTCACATTGTCGCCACTGTCGGTTTTGACCGAATAATCGCCGGCCGAATACCCATAGCCGGCAAGCAGGGTTTCCACGTCGGTGAGCTTCGCCCCGGTCTTGACAAGGGTCGGGATCTTCGACAGGTCCTTCTCGACGGTAAGCGAGATCGCCGTCGATGCTTTCTGCTTCCCGTTTGCCGGCGACTGTGATTTCACTTTCCATATATCGGTTTTATCGGATGTCTGGCCAACAACCTTCACGTTGGTGAAGCCGATGCCTTTGAGTTTCTGCTGCGCCTCTGCAACGTTCATGCCGACGGTGTCCGGAAGATCGTATGACGGCGCGGAGATGGATCCGATGATTGTCAGAACGACGAGGACCGCCAGAACGAGGAACCACCAGCGCTTGTAGAACGGCTTCCTTGTTTTCACGGTACCGTCCCCGTTGCTCTTTCCTCCGTTGCCGTTTCCACCCGTACCTGGTTCGGCGAGGGTGGTCGGGATGACGGACGTCTGCGCGACGGCATCCGGCTCATGCGCTGTCGCGGTAGATTTCCTGGATTCCTTCCTTGACTGTCTTGTCTTCGGCTTGTCGAGTCTTGTTTCGTAGCTGATGCCGGTTCCCGGGACGACGGGAGTGCCGAATCTTGTTCCGCGTCTGCCGGTGGTTATGTGCGGCGCCCCGCGTTTCCCGAATGTGACGCTCGTGATCCCGCTCTTGCCGAGGTTCACGCGGAACCCTTTGCCGAAGCTGATGCTCTTGCGAATTCTGAAACCCATGATCTTCCTCCTTCTCTTATAGGCCCACTGTCGTGCAGCGGGCATGCCTTGTATTTTTAACGGCTTGTTTTGTTTGTTGATATGGAGTCCTCGGCTTTGATGCGGTTCGCCCAGGCGTCGAGGTCGATGTCCTCGCCATCCGGTTGCGTGGTGGCGTCGGCGAGCGCAGGTTTTGGCGACGCTAGTCGTTCCCCATTTTCAACGTAGATCAGTTTTGCTGCATGTATGAATGACGACGACGGGCGTTCTCGTTGCTTGTGGGTAAGGCTTTCCGCTTCCTTGACAAGGATGCTTGGGCTTTCTTCGAGGGCTTCGCAGAAGGCTTCGAACGCTTCTAGGTCGATGGTTCGTTCAGCGCGCAGGATCTTTGAGAGTTGCGATTGGCTGATGCCCATTGCTGCTGCCATGTCTCCTTGTGTTACATCATGGAATGCCATGCGGCTTTTCATGACTTGCGCCATTGCTCGACCGAAGGTGGAAATAGCTTTCATGGACTAGATTATTCCACCGACGCGCCGAGTAGTCCAAAAAATGATACGACTAGTTTGTATGGACTATAAATAGTTCACATGAACTATTCAAGTCTCAACGAACTCGCCATAGCGAATGTCCGGGCGTTGCTCGGAGCCCGACGCGAGAGCATCGAGGTCCTTTCGACGGCAACGAGCATCCCCCTGTCGACGATCAAGCGCCGGCTCTGCGGCAAATCGCCGTTCACCTTGGAAGAGATCGAACAGATCGCCAAGCACTTTAATGTCGCCGCAAGCAAACTGCTGTCCCCAATCTTCATGTCGGAGTCTCGTGAAGCCGCGCTCGCGGATGGAGGTGAGGAGTGATGTCACCAGATCTGTCCTCGGCTGTTCTTCTTGCCGATGACCTCCTCGGCGGCATCGTTGCGGCGTATCCCGAGTTCGCTGGTGAACGCGACATGCATCTCGACCTTGAGACAGGCCCCGCGGTTGATGATCAGCCCTCCGGCCGCGGCGCGCCTGAGTTCGGCGGCGTCCCTGGCGAGATAATCCGCCACGAGCGGGGCATCGAGCGCCAACTCGCCGAAGCCGGCTACTACGTCCTGCCTCGCATCGGCGAGCGTAACGTCCTGAAAACGGAAGACGACGGTCACGTCCGTTGCCTTATTGGGGGATTCGTTGACGACGACCTTTCCGGCATCACCGTCGTATGCGCAACGCCAGTGGTATACCGTCTGGTCGGAGCCAACCGCCAGCGCCCTCTCGCTGATCTCATTCGCCTTGTCCGCTTTCTGGTTCGCCTCGGCGGCAATTTCTTTGGCCGTTCCTGCGAGTGCGACGCCTTCCTTGGACACGGCGTCGGCGTCCTGCGCGAGCTCGTTCGACGTGCGCGTCTGGACCAAGGCGAAGCAGCCGATGACGCTGGATTGGCAACGGCGTGTTGGACAATTCTTTAGAGGACGAGTCCTTGTTCGGTGAATTCCTTCGGGCTCCGGTATCCGAGGGTGGAGTGGAGTCTTTGGTTGTCGGACCACCACACATAGTCGTCGGGGTCGGAGCGTAGTTGTTCCAGGCTGGTGTAGTGGTTCCGGTATATGAGCCCCTTCTTCAGGAGCCTGTCGGTGGATTCGACCACGGCGTTGTCGTACGGGTCGCCCTTCCCTGACGGCGATCCTCTGATGTCGAACACGTCGAGCAGCTCGTCGATCCTCGCGTTGTCGAACCCGCCGCCCCGGTCCGTGCGGAACACCTCCACCCCGGTCAGGGGGAAGTCGAGCGTGGCGAACGCGGCCATGACCAGGCCGGCGGCGCGGCCCGTGTCGGCGCCGTGGCCGGCGATGCCCCTGTTCGCCAGGTCGATGAGCAGGCACACGTACGCCCACTCGCCGCCGACGCGCACGTACGTCAGGTCACCGGCCAGGTGGGCGCGCGGCCCGTAGCCGTCGAACTCGCGGCCGAGGATGTTCGCAAGCCCGGCCCCGTCGGCCCGCGTCCTGTGCGGTTCGGACGTTCCGCGCGCGTACGCGCCCGCCATGCCCCGCCGTTTCATGATGCTGACGATGCGCCTTCCGGAGGCGGTGACGCCCCTCCGCTCCAGCGCGGCCTTGATCTTCCCGGCGCCGCAGCGCTCATGGCCGTCGCGCCGGACCGCGTGCACGTCGCCGGCGATCGGGTCCACCCGCCCGGCTTCGGGATGTTCGATCATCCAGCAGCAGGCGGAGCGGGGAACGCCCGGTATTCTGCACTGCGCCGATATCGGACAGCGGGAGGCGTTGGCCCGTATCACTGCTACTTTCGCGCGAATACCGGCGCCGCCTGTTCTGAAACGTCCACCTCCATCTCCGACTGTCCGTTGCGCTTGCGCAGCTCGACCGGCTCGTTCCGCTCAGGGGTGCGGTTGTCGGCGGCTTTCGTGGAGCCGCTGTCGCGGATGCCCTGGACCCAACGGTGCAGCGTGGAACGCGAGATGTCGTACTCGTCCTTGATCTCGCGCGCCGGCCTGCCGTTCTCGTAAAGCCGCACGATCCGCCGCTTGAACGACTCCTCGCAGTGGCGGGGATGCCTCGGGTCGGCCATCATCGGCCTCCAACCTCATGTCAATCGACCCCCATCGGACTGTCTAATACATTGTAGCCAATCCACCTCGCAGATCAGCAGAAACTCAGACAAACGCACCGGAGCCTCAAGGCCATTGCGAATGTCTCGGATGCGTCCGTATGTGATCGTTCCATCGCAGAGACGGTCGATTTCTCTGTTTCCGTATCCGCTGCTTCGGATTAGGGCATCGATGACCTTTACGGAGGCGTAGTCGCAAGCTTGTCGTGTGACTTTTGAAAGAACGGGGCTCTGTTCCGTCATTCTTGGCGATTGGCTCTGACGGCTTTGTGACACATCCAGGCGTGTCTCGGCAGGAGAGTCGTTGTGCTGCGTTTCCATCCGTCACGCCTCGCCGTGTCTCACCTTGCTCCGTCAACGTCTCGGTGCCACGTCACCATTGCGGTATGAACGATTCCTCGAGCACGATTGCGGATGTGACCTCGGTCGCCGCGGTTTCGACAGCATCGTCATCGACAGCAGCGACCCCGCGTCGCCCCGCAGTGCGTCTGCGCACCCTGCGGCGCGACGATTATCCTGCGCTGATCGAGATCCTGCGGCGTACATGGTACAGCGAATGGTCAGGCGGCCAAAAAACGGACAGCGATTGTTCCCGTCGGCTGGCGGAGGCGGACTTCCATTCATGTCTGGCGCGCTCTTCCGAGGCGACCGTCGCGGTGCTGCACGGCCGGCCGGTGGGCGTGATATTGGCGCGGGTCGACATCAATGTTCCGAAACGATTGTGCCTCCTGCCGAACCGGCACCATCGTCATATCATCAGGACATTGTTCCCGTTGCTGTTTTCGACCGCAGGCCGCTCCGGCATTGCTGAAATGCTGCGTATCAACCGTGTCGACAGACGGCTGATACGAGGGGCAAAGAACCGATACGACGCCGAGGTGACGCTCTTCCTGGTCGACGAGCGAATCCGTGGCGGGGGAGTGGGCGGCTTCCTGTTCGATGATCTGCTGGAACGGTTCCGCCGCGTTGGCGTCCGGCGGTACTATTTGTTTACCGACACCGGCTGCAATGTCGGTTTTTATACGCGTCGCGGCCTGACGCACAGGCGCGAGGAGAAGGTCGAATGGGATGACGGCGGCTCGACCGTTTTTTATCTTGAGGAAGGAACGGTATAGGCAGACCGCCGTATGAGGCCTGCGAGCCGGACGCTCACAGGCTGACGATGTCCGCGCCGAACGGCCAGAGCGCCAGTTTCGCCATCTTGAACGACTGAATGCCGAACGGGATGCCGATGATCGTGATGCAGTTCAGCAGGCCGGCGCCCACGTAACTGAGCGCCATCCAAAAGCCGACGAGCACGACCCAGATGATGTTGGCCAGCGTCGAGCCGACACCGCCACCGTAGCGGACGGTTTTGCCGAACGGCGTCAGAGTGAGCCCCGCCATCTTGAATGCCTGGAGGCCCAGCGGAATGCCGATGATCGTCACGCACAGCACGAGCCCGATCAGCGCCCAGCCGATGGCGATGATCAGACCGCCTAGGATAATCCACAGAATATTGCTGATAACTCTCATTCTTCCTGTCCTCGATTGTCTCCGATTGTTGTCGTGCGGTGCGCGGATGACGTGACTGGTGAATGATCTGCCGCGCATCGTCGCACTGGTTTCATTGTGGCATATTGTCAACAGGATGGCTCACTGACGAGTGCCTGTATGACCGGTTCTTCACACAAGACGTAGCCGTCGGCATGTCGGAAATGCTGCTCGGCCGATTCCGCCGGTCGGAGTGAGTTCAATCACATTACGCTGATAAAAGACCGAAAACCCTTGTGCATGGGGCGCATCGCCGATAGTGTCGCGTGATATGGGAACTCAGACTACGAATACAGCGCCACAATCCACGACCAATGCGCAGGGGAACGGTAGCCTTCCGCTGCCTCAGTCAGATCGTGATGTGGAGCATCTGCAGGGACACTGGCTGCTCGCCCGCATCGGTAAGCGCGTTCTGCGCCCTGGCGGCAAGAAGCTGACCGGGCGCATGCTGGCGAAAACCGAGTTGGAAGGCAAGGACGTCGTCGAATTCGCGCCCGGCCTTGGCCGTACCACGCAGCTCATTCTTGAGCGCAAGCCGAAAAGCTATCGCGGCGTCGACCGCGACCCGCAGGTGGTGGACATCATCACCAAGCTGACGGCCGAGAATGCACCGTCCATTCCGACGAGCTGCGCTCTGCACGACGCAGCAGACACGGGGTTGGAATCCGAAAGCGCCGACGCCGTGATCGGTGAGGCGATGCTCACCATGCAGACTGAGCGCGGCAAGCGGGCCATCATCGCAGAAGCCTACCGTCTGCTGCGCGCTGGCGGCACCTATTCGATTCACGAGCTTGGGCTGCAGCCGGACGATCTGCCTGAGCCGGTCAAGGACGAGGTGCGCAAGGCACTCGCCCGCAGCATCAAGGTCAACGCCCGTCCTCTCACCGAGAAAGAGTGGCGCGAGCTGCTGGAATCCGAGGGCTTTGAAGTGCTGTGGAGCGGCAAGGAGCCGATGGCGCTGCTGGATATGCGCCGCAATCTCGCCGATGAGGGGCTTGGCGGCGTGCTGCGCATCCTGCGTAATATGTTGGGGAACAAGGACATCCGCGCCCGCGTGATGAACATGAAATCCACGTTCCACAAGTACAGCAAGGAGCTCAACGGCATTGCGTTCGTGGTGCGCAAGCCCGCGAAGTGACGATGCGCCGGCCGACAGCCGGGCGGATGATTCCGCCGGCGGCCGTGCTGGCAGATAATGATGATGGATGGTGTCGGAAGATCAGCCGCGGTTCGATGCCCGGTACGGCGTCCGACATTGATATGCACTGATATACGTGGATGCGCGTCCGCGCAGCAATATGCGGCGCGAACGCGCAACAAAAAGATACGGCAACGTAACGAAGGAGAACATCATGGCAGATGAGAACGAACAGCAGTCCGCATGTGAGGCGGGACGTGACGAGCAGCACTGCAAGTGCCGTCAGCGCAGGGCCGCGGCCGAGGCAGCCGCAGAGAACGCTTCGGCCGCTCAGCAGCCGGCCGCCCACCATTGCACGTGCAAGCACGACGGCGCCGCGGAAGCCGGCGAAGGCGAAGCGCACCATTGCAAGTGCAAGCACGGTGATGCTGAGGAAGCCGGTGATGAGCAGCCCAAGCACTGCGCGTGCAAGCACGATGCCGAAGGCCACGCCATTTCCACGGAACCACACCTGGGCTATGTGGCCGATCTTGCATCGCTGATCGAGATCCAGCCGGAATCCACCGTCTCGCGCGTGGTGATGCGTGAGGACGGCCTGCGTGTCGTGCTGTTCGGTTTCGACAAGGATCAGGCGCTGAGCGAGCATACGGCCGCCATGCCGGTGACCATTCAGGTGCTTGAGGGCAAACTGCGCGTCGGCGGCGAAGGCCGCGAGGTCGAACTCGTACCCGGCGGCGTCGTCTACCTGAGCGCCCGCCTGCCGCACACCGTCTACGCCGTCGAACCCAGCAAGATGCTCCTGTCGATGTTCGACAACCGCGGCTGAGGATAATTCGGGCCACCTGTATTGTTGCGTAGCCGCTTGCCGCTCCGATTACATCGCCGGAGCGGCAAGCGGCATAGTGGTGAGATGACCGTGATACGCAATGGGCGGCGTCGAATTTCCGGCAAATCAAAAATCAAATTGACGCATGAATCTCATACGAGGCATAATCGGGACAATCGTCTATAGGGATTGAGAAGGAATGCGTTTTTCCGTCAAAAATCGAATCGATAGGCTGGCCATCCCCGTAGATGATGTCGCCTTTCTTGTTGCGTAGCACGACTGTCACATACGCCCCATTTAGAATGGAATCGTAGCCGGTGTTTTTGGCTTTGATCTCTCCATTGAATAAGGTATTGCTAAAACTATCATGCGACACCGAGAGATTTGACGTTGTGAAGGTGACGACACCATGTGATTGCCGGATATCGGTGCCGCCACGTTGGTTTATGGAGAATTCCACACTTTCCGGAGTTTCGCTTCCGGGGCCATTGCCAGCTTGTCCGACAAGATATATGGTCTGCTTCGGGAACGATACTGCCCTGAGGTTATCCTCAGCGAACAGTATCGAGCCGTCTTTCGCGCGCCCGGTGATGCTAATCGCAGGAAACTCGACCTGCAAGGTGCTGCTGGTGTTCTTTACCGCGACGGCATAATGGATATAGCCGGCACTGTCCGCCGACCACCCTGATTCCGTGATTTTCAGCGGGTTCTCCGTTGTATCGCTCTGCGTATTGTCAGTGCTGTCTCCATCCGTTGTCTGCCCGTTCGCGGAGCCGTTGAACTGATTGCTGCCGTTCGTGCCATCCTTGCCCGGCTGTTGTGCGTCTGACGTATTGCTGTGAGATGATGACGTAGTGCTGCTGTTCGGCGTGGACTGTTTGCCGGTTTTGAACACATTGCCGAGAACCAGCATGCCGGCTATGAGCGTGGCGATCAGAATCGCAGAGATGGCACCGATGATAATCGCCTTGCGCTTGGAGCGCTTCCGGGCCGATTGCGGCGCGACGTTCACGATGGCGGGCCTGACGATGTTCTCATTCTGCTGTGCAGGCTGTCCCAGTATCGCGCGGCGCAGTTCGTCGGCGCTTTGAATACGGGCGCTCGGTTCGAATGAGCACGCCCGGTCGATGACCGACTTCAGCTGGGATGGCACCACATGGGGGTCGGCGAGCAGCTGGCCGTATCGTTTGTCGTCAGGGTAGACGCCGGTCAGCATGTATCCAAGCAGCCGTCCCAGCGAGTACACGTCCGATCGGGCGTCGGTCTGTGCGAACCCGAACTGCTCTGGGGAAGCGAAGCCGTAGGTGCCCAATGCCTTGGTGTCGTGCGTCGCATTCGCCGCGACGGTCCTGGCGATGCCGAAGTCGACCAGATGCGCTCCGTCGTCGGCGACAATCACGTTGGATGGGGTGATGTCCCGATGGATGATGCCATGCCGGTGCAGCTCGGTCACGGCATCGCACAGTTGGCAGATCAGTTGTGCCGCAGTGCGCTCAGGAAGTTTTCCCTGTTGCTGGACGACGTGCTCCAGAGGCTGCCCCGATACGTAGTCATACACCACCACGAAATGATCGGGCAACTCGTATGTTGCCTCGACGTGTGGCAGGCGTGGGTTCGTGCAGGCGCTGAGAGCTGCCCATACGTTGCGTTGGGCCAGCTGGGATGGGATCTTCTTGCGCACGAACGGACCGATGCCGTCGATGTTGACCAGTTCGGTGACGCCGCCCTGACCGCGAGCGAGCGTGCGCTCGACGCGGTAGGTGTCGTCGATCCCCATCGCGTGCGCGGTCTGCTTATCGTCCATCTTGCTCCCCAGTCCTGGTCGTTACCCGCTATCCTAACCCGTTCCCGATCGACATGCTCTATGGCCTAAGATTCCGCCCCCGCTGGCGGAGACAAGCGCACGAGTGATGTGCTAAGAACCTCGCCCCCGCTGGCGGGGACTCCCGCGAAGCGGGTGGGGGCGTCGCCAGCTACCTCCCCGCACTAGTCCTTCGGCACCAAGGTATCCTCGCCCATCCGATACAGTTCATCGTCGGTAGCGGGAAGGTCCCGGCCGTTCTGAATGCACCAGATGATGATTGCGTCGCGCCGCTGCTTGCAGTAGAGCTCGCTCACGCCGGCAAGCCGCAGCAGCCGCTGGGTCTCGCGCAGGTCGCACCCGAGCCCGAACGCGAGTCTGATGGCGTTGTTCCTTCCCGGCCGGGATTTGCCGGCGAAAATATCGTAGATGAACGTCTGATTCATGCCTGTTTTTTCTGCGAGAGGGTTGCGCTTGATTCCGCTTCTGTCGAGCAGTTCGTTCAGATAATCGGGCAACGCACGATCTGTGATGTGCTCCTCGTCGAGATACGTTTCGATCTTGGCACTGTGAAGCAGCCGGTCAAGCAGCTCTTCGGTCAGATGCTCTTCGGGGGTGTCTGCCATGTTGCGCTCCTCTTGCTATGTCGTGTGATTCTGATGATTCAGCGTAGCGAGACTCGCCCGGCGAAACGCCGGAGAAAAAATCAGTTGGCAACTGATGCGGGGCCATGTCGCCATCCTGAAAATTGACGTTGCCACTGCCGTAAGGGCACGTGGCGGAAAGGGTGGATTCAACTCAGTTTGACTAGCTAAACTAATTACATAATGCTAATTTGCGTACATATTCACAGCGACATACACTAAGTGATGAGTACAGCGACATCAAGTGGCTGACGAGAGAAGGATGTGACAATGAACGAACGCAGCCGGTTTGCCATCGAGGTCGGACTGGCGGTCATGCTCACATGTCTCGCCGTTTGCGCGCTGGCGATGTCGCTGGCAAAGAAAGAGGAAAAAGGAAATCATGACAAACGATAGTCAACAGCCGGCACCCTTCCCCGCCGGCGGCAATCAGCCAACGACTTCGGGCAGTAATGATGCGCCCACCCAATTCATTCCTCCGACCGAACAGTCTGTGCCGCCGACGCAGACAATGCCGCCAGTCCAAGATGTTCCCGCCCAGACTCCGTCGTACAACGATCGTGTGTATGCGACCAGTCTGCAGCAGGTAATGCAGGCCGTCCACGACCAGCTGTCCACCAGCGCCACGTTCACCGCGGATGAAGAGAACGTCGCTGAGGGAACGGTGACATTCCACGCATATGACGGAGCACAATTCACGCTGAAGGCCAGCGCTCAGGGTGCTGACGGGACGGCCATCAAACTGGACGTGACCGGTGATGATGGTGGCACTCGGACCGCTGAATTCCTGTCTGTTCTTGATCCGGCACTTGCTCTGCCCACAGCGGCACCCGCCGATGCGGCGAATGCCCCGAAGAAGGAGAACAAGGCCTGGAAGATTTTGAATAATCCTCAGTTCACCGGCGCTTCCGGTAACCGCTCTAAACTCGCCATTGCAGCACTTGTATACAGCATCCTGATGGTGCTGAGCACGTTCGCGCCGGCGACATTGGAATGGGGAATGTTGTTCTCCATGGCGTTCATATCCTTGTTGCTGACATTTGCTGCGTTGTATGTAACACGTCCCGGCGGCAAGGTGACTGGTCAGCTGTTTGCTTGGATTGCCGCAGTACTTACAGTGTTGGGTTTTGTCATTGGCAGTGTAGGCATTGTTGTCTCCGGAGCTCTCGAAAAGGCCGCTCCGGCCGCCGCACCGGAAATTGAGCGCAAAGCTTTCTCTTGGCCAAAAACCAATATTGGCACCAAACTTCCAACCCCGAAATCTACGACTGGTGGCAATCTCATTGAACATGATGACATGCTCTCTATTGATGTGTGTGATACCAATGATGAACAGTATGCCGCGTATAATGATGCTGTTCTTGAGAAGGGCTTCACTGTAGATTACAGACGCAGGGGCGGATGGTTTAGAGGTGAGACCAAGGATGGCTATTCCGTAAGGATTTCACATGATGAGTCGAATAAGGACATCATGTCGATAAGCCTGCGCGGTCCTGATGATTCATCTACATCAGATATCAGCACAAGCTCTGATACATCTGCGAGTAATTCAAGTATTTTTCCATCGATTCCGGCTCGCTCAGCGCCAGCGATCTCGCGTACTACAACGAGGTCATGGCTCGATGCACGCAGAAACTTGCGTCCGTCAGCCAGTGACGCGGTATTCGGCACTCCGCCAATCCACATAAGGAAGAAGGACAGCAATGGGTTTTCTCGATCAGATCCAAAACAAGCAACAGGCGTTCAGCAAGGCCATACCCGGCACGGAGGCGCTGGCCGGTACGTTGAAGGACACGTTCGGCGCGTTTCGCAACGGGCTTGGCATCGCCGAGACGCGGTCGTCGGGAACCTGTGAGGGATGCGGCGCGCCGCTGTCCGGCCATAAGCGCGAGGCGGTTCGCTGCGAATACTGCAATCGCGAGACGCAGCTGAACTAACCGACCGAACCTGTGCGCTGGGCGGATGCGCCGTCATGCAGGCAACACGCATGGCGGCGCATCCGCGCTTGCGCGAGAAGACGAGGAGAAAGCACATGGCAATCATCAAGGCGTTCGCGGGCGCGCTCGGCGGAACGTTCGCGGATCTATGGAAAGACATCATCACTGCCGGTCGGTTCGACGAGTATGTAGTGGTCGCGCCGGGAGTCCCAAGAGGCACGAACAACGGACGCGGGTCGAACGAGTACGGTTCTGAAGGCGTCATCAGCAACGGTTCCCACATTTATGTGCCCGAAAACACGGCGGCCTTCATCTTCTCTGAATCCGGCATCGAGAACGTGATTACCGAGCCGGGCGGTTACGAGTACCGCGACGGCGAGAAAAGCGTGCTCGCCGGTGACGGCATCGGATCGCTGTTCAGTTCGGTCGCCAGTCGATTCACATTCGGCGGGCAGCCGGTGGAGACGAAGTATGTGGCGTTCGTCAACCTGCGTGAGATCCGCGGCATTAAGTTCGGCACTCCAGCGCCGCTGGTCTACAATGACAAATTCTATGGCGTGGATTTGGAGATACGGGCGCGGGGCACGATGTCACTGAAAGTCACCGACCCGGTTCGCTTCGTGCGCAATTACGTTCCCGCCAACGTAACGTCGTACGCGTTCGACAATCCCAAGGCTAGGGAACAGATTCTTTCCGAATTCGTCCAGTCGTTCATCGTCGCCATCAACTCGTTGTCCGATCAGTATCGAATTTCGCAGCTGCCTGCCCATGCGAACGATATCGCCACACGCGTGCGCAACGATGAGACGAATGCGGGGACGTGGAGGAATCGCTTCGGATTCGAGGTGTCCGGCGTCGGCATCGAGAGCATCGAGTTCGATGAGGAGTCTCGCCAGCTCGTGCGCCAATTCGCTTCGAACAAGATGAATGTCTCTGCGTACGAGGGCGTCTCGCAGACGGCCGGCAACATGGCCGCGCAGCAGCAGATCGCCCAAGGCATCCAGAACAACGGTTTCGGTGATGGCGGCGGCATGCTCTTCGGCATGAACATGGCTCAGGCCATCAATCCGATGACCGCGGCGCCGGCAGCGCCGATGCCGATGGCCGCGCAGCCGCAACCGCAGCAGCCGCAGCCTCAAGCCGCACTTGCAGCCGAAAGCACGGGCGGTGCCGATACGGCAACCTCCGGAGCCGGCGCGGCAGCGCCCTCGCACACCACCTCCATGAGCGTCGCAGAACAGGTGGAAACGTTGAAGAAGCTCAAGGAACTCGTCGACATCGGCATCCTCTCCCAAGAGGAGTTCGACATGAAGAAGCATGAAGTCCTAGGCCTGTAACGTTTTTTCTGCCGTAACGAATCGTCAAATCTCCCGGTGCATGAAGAGCCTTGCCTTCATATGCCGGGAGATTTATATTTTTCTGTTCAAACGCGCCGCCACATGATGCAGTCGCAGCCGCGCTGATGCGCGAAGAGAATCCCGGACTTTTCCGGAAGTTGATCGAGATGAGGCATTGTTCGTGGCAGCGGAAATAGACACGAATCGTCATGCCGAATCAGTACGACTGTCGATGATCGGCCTTGTTGCGGTCTGCAGCGCGGTCCGCTCTGTCAACGTCTGCCGTTTTTGCCGGGCTTGCCGTTGGGAAACAGCAGATAGGTGAGAACGCCGGCGGCGGTGCCGCTGGCCAGAGCCGCGGTGATGACGGCAAGTGCCTGCATGGCCGTGCTCAGCGGTCGTTCCTTGTTTTTGCGTGCCCGTCTGCCGGCAGCCGGCTTGGATGCCGGTGCGACGGGCCGTGCATCGTCTGCTTCGCTGGGAGCGTCAGGCTCGGTAGCGCTGTTTGCTTTGGTATTGTCGGCCGTCTCATCGGTCGGCTCTTTGGCATCGTCGGACGAACCGGCCGTCCCAAGCTCCTTGATGCGCAGTTCAATCGGATCGTCAACAAGGGTCTTGATGATCTTCGCCAGTTCGCGGTTGCCGCATTCGGCGATTTCGGCGCTGAACACGGTGCGCAGGGCGAGGTACTGCAATTTGGTCATGGGACTTCGGCCGGTCTCCAGATTGGAGATGGTCTGCCGTGCGACTCCTAGCTCGTTGGCCAACTGCTGGGTGGTCCATCCCGCCACTTTGCGAAGCGCCCCCAGATTCTCCTGAAACTGGCTGATCCACAACTGTTCGATTTCCGACGTCGCCAATGCGCACCTCCTTTCGCACAGTCACTAGTGTACGTTACGAATGACTGAAGCGTATACCGGTCGTGTGACGTACGGTCTATGTGGCGCATCGGTCCACGCCGTCCTATGCTTGGAACATGGAGTCAGACTGCTCCCGATTGTGCCGGGGCATCCGCCTGATCGTGGCGGGCAAGGCGACTGTTCAATGACAAGGAAGGCTGTGGAATGCGCATCAGCGACGAGGAGTTCGAGCACGAGGTCGAAACGGCCATCGACAGTCTTCCGGACCGGTTCAAACGCGCGCTGGACAATGTCGGTATCGCGGTCGCCGACGAGCCGAACGAGCGTGAGCGGGCGACGATGCAGCGCCAGTGCGATGAGCTGCTCGGCCTGTACGAAGGTGTGCCAATCACGCGGCGCTTCACCGGATACAGTGGCGTCATGCCCGATATCATCACCATATACAAGGGCCCGCACGAGCGCGTCTGCGCCACGCGCGACGACCTGCGCCGGCAGATTCGCAAGACAGTGCTGCATGAGCTCGGCCATTATTTCGGTTTTGACGACGATTATCTGCACGCGCACGGCTACTGAGGACATCCGATCCGCCGATTTGTACGGTATATGAACTTTGGGGGGTTGATTCGGGGCTCTCCGAACATCTATCTGCGTTTCAAGGGGTTGCCAAAACACGATATGCAGGGTATTCGAAGCTGTATGTTGCTGGAATCATGCGGTTTTGGGAGCGTTTATACTTGAGCACCACCCCCTCGAAACGCAGATAGATGTTTTGACGCATCCGAATCAACCCCTCGAAACGAAGATAGCCTCTGGATTTGTCGGCTGTTGGCGTTTTTCAGCGTGATTTCTTCTCCGATGCGCACTGATGCCGATATGGGGCGCCCGCATCGCGAAGGAGCGCGGACGATTCTGTTGATTGTATGCGCGTTACGTGCGGATACGGGATAACCGGCAATCGGGCGAATCCTGTCTGATAGGGTGAACCACTATCGGGGGATGTTAGGTTCCGATGAAAGGAATTCATTATGCAGCAGATTCAGTACGTTTGCGTTAAATGCGGATGCCGGTCATACGACAGCGACCAGTTCCAGGCGACCGGCGGCGATTTCGCCAAACTGTTCAACGTGCAGAACAAGAAGTTCGTCACCATCTCCTGCCGCCAGTGCGGATACACCGAGTTGTATCGCGCGCAGACCGGCACCGGCATGAACGTCCTCGACTTCCTCGTCGGCTGACGTCATGACGGCATAGGGGACCTCCCGCATCCCGGCCCGATCGGGGGCCGGCACATGACGGGAGGCCTCTAAGATCAGGCTGATATCATCAAACAACCACCCTACTCACCGGCAAAGGAGACTGACCTTGCACATGCAGTTCGTGCACGCCGTGTTGTTCTTGCATATTGCTCAAAACTCGCAGATCTCTCAAACATCACAGACCGTGCGGTCCGGATTCGACCAGTTCGTCCTGTGGTATGGCAATCTGCCGCAGCTGGCTCAAACCGCGATCACCGTCGTCGTCGGCGCGATTGTCGCCTATCTGGTGTTCAAGATCGTCGCCCGTCTTGTCAAAGGTCTGGTGACGGCGGTCATCGCCGCGATTCTGGCATTCCTGATCAGTACGGTTCCGGGTAATCTGCTGCTGTCCAGCGCGTTTGACCGCATTCAGCAGGAAGTCACCACGCATCTGCCGTCCGGCATCAAGGACCAGTTGGGCTGAGTGTGTGGTGTGCTTTGTGACGCGTCACATTGTCGATTTCGGCGATATGACGCGATGACCGTCATTATTCGTCAGATGATGATGCCGTTGACGTGATCGATTTCGTGTTGGATGATTTGCGCGGTGAATCCGTCGAAGGCAGTCGTGTATTCGCGCCCGCTGCGAGCCTGATAGGTGACGGTGATGCTCTGGTAGCGTGTTGTCGGACGTTCGCCATCCAGTGACAGACATCCTTCGGCGGTATCGAATGGGTCGCTCCCAGCAATGATGCGCGGGTTGAACATGATTGCGTTGCGGTTGTTTTCCTTGTCTTGGAACACGATGATCCGCTTTGCCACGCCTATCATGTTCGCGGCCATGCCCACACATTCGCCGCGATGCGCCGCCAGCGTGTCACGCAGGTCGGTCGCGGTGGCGCGGTCCTCGTCGTTCGACGGGTCGGCAGGGGCCGATGCCTGCGACAGAAAAGCGACGGAGGTCATGATCGGTTGTTGCATTGATACTCCCGTGTCGTCGGTGGATGCCGGTGTTGCGGCGCCGGATTCGATGTCGAGTTATATGGTACGCCATGCAATCCCGCAGCCTCCATTCCGCGCGTAGTCCCATTGGCTGACTTTCCCGCGGGACTATGAGCGGATATCCGTGCCGCGGCGTGACCCTTCATCCGGAGAAAGTCCCATGTGACGACCTTGAGATGGGACTTTGGCGGGATGAGATGATGAAATGGAGTGGGGGCGGATGCGCGATGGTGTGACTGCCGGCGCCCGTGCGACTACCATGGGTGACGGAACATGACATTGAAACGTGATTCGTCGGCCGCTCTGAAGCCGGTGGCGAACGCAAAACACGAACACACAAGAGGGGAGTGAGCGCGATGAGGATCGAACATGCGGTGGCCAGTCTGCCGGCCAATGGAAGCGGCCCGGTGTTCTTGCTGCTGCACGGCTGGGGGTCGAACGAGCATGACCTGCCGGGATTGCTGGATTATTGTGCGCCCGGCGCCGATTACGCGTCGTTGCGTGCGCCGATTTCGTACGGCCCGGGCTACACGTGGTTCGGCTCATGGGATTACGAAGGCGTCCCGACCGGCGAATCGCTCGATCGGCAATCACGCCAAGCCGGCGAGGCCATCGACGCATGGGTGGCCGACAGCATCGCCCCGGAGCGCCCCATCGTGGTCATGGGCTTCTCCCAAGGCGGTCTACTCGCCGGCGAGATGCTGCGCGTCAACCCGAAACGGTACGCCGCCGCAGTCAGTTTCTCCGGCTTCCTCGCACATGGCGAGTTGCCTGGCGACGACGAGCTTGCGCGACTGAAGCCGCCAATGTTCTACGGCCACGGCTCTGCGGACGACATCTTCCCCAAGTCCGAACTCGACGCGATGAGCGCGTTCTATGCCTCGCACACCACGCTCACCGAGAAAATCTACCCCGGCATGACGCACAGCATCAACATGCCGGAGCTGCGTGACGTCGCCGCGTTCTTGGAACACAACGGTTTCGTGCGGCCTCGCCTCTGGTGACGATAGCCCCATCACCCCACGAACTTCAAGGTCAGCGGAACCGTCTCCGCGAGTTTGTCTCCGCTCGAGCGTTCGCTGGTCGGATACGTGATTTCGATGGCCGCGATCTTCCCTCCGGTGACGACTTCGCGGATATACGTGATGGTTCCGTTCTGCTCATAGCTGAGGTACACCGATTGGCCGGCCACCTGCGCGAGCGATATGTTCGCGTTGCCGCCGAGATTCTCCTTGAGCCAGTCGAGCTCCTCCTGCGGGGAGTGAGACAGCGCGTTGTTGCTGCCCCACACGCTGATCTGCGTGGAGCCGGACGTCGCGTCGAACTTGCGACCGTCGCCGTTGTCGGACTCCTGCTGCCACTTGTAACCGGCAGGCACGTCGACACGGTACGAGAACCGCGCGTTCGTGTAGGTTCTCGCACCGGATTGCGATGACTGGGATTGCGATGAGTCATCGGATTCAGTGGTATCATCGCCGTTGCCGTCGGAAGAGGTGCCGTCGTCAGGCGACGAGTCGGAGCCGTCTCCCTGCCGCCCGCCGGATACGGTGGCCTCCTCGAACTGGCTGAAATCGACCGGCTGCTCGACCAGATAGTACACGTTGTGGGCGTTGGGCGCCTTCTTGAACGGCTGCATGTTGGTGCCGGGCGCGTACGGGTTGGGCTTCCGGTGGAAGGCGTCATTCGTCGCCTTGATTTCCGGGTATGCGGAGTTGTCGCGGCGGATGAGATACGGGCGGTCCGCATAGGGCTTGTATGTAGTCGAGCCGTCGAAATATCCGTTGGATTCCAGCTGGTCGAGGTCGGCTCCGACCGGCATCACCACGAAGAAATCACGAGCCACGTATTTGAGATTTTTTTCGCTCATGGCCTGTTCGGCGGTTCCATCCGAGCCATCCTCGACTTGTTTCTCCGATGTGCCGTCACAGTATGTCGGCCCGTCGCCCACGTAAGACGTGGTGCCGCATACGGGCAGTCCGAAGCCTGCGTACAGCTCCATGGCGCCGGTATCGCCCTGGATCAGGAAGTCCTTCATTGCGTTGTAGTAGCCGCCGGAGGACGGGTTGCAGCCGCTGATGTCCTGCGAATACGTGCAGAGGGTCAGCTGGTCGAAGAAATCCGAGGAACCTTTGCCGTCGAGCACCAGACCACTCGGGTTTGGATCGGTCTGACCGGGTTCCAATGTCAGGCAGTTGCCGCCATCGGTGCAATATTTCCCTGCCAGAGCCACGGTGTTCGTCATGATCTTGTCCGATCCCCTGTCGGGAATGGACGTGCCGACCACGTCGTAGCGTTTGCTGGCATCCACGCCGTAATACAGGGTCACGTTGGTCTCGCTGGTCCGCACGCCGATGCCGGGATCGGCTCGGACGATCTTGCCGAGATTCTTTCGGCTGGAGAAACGCGGCTTGAGCGTGACGTCGAAGCCCTGTTGCTGGAGCTTTGTTTTCGCCTCGTCCTTGTCCATTCCGGCGATTTCGACGGGTATGCCGTCACCTGTGATCCCGACTCCGATATGGATGCCGTCGTCGGTGTCGCGCACCGGCTCACCGTCCGCGGGCATGGTGACGGCGACTTTGCCGGGGTGCTCCGAGACGACTTCGTGCTCGACGACTTTGACGCCCATTTTCAGTAGCGCGGTTTCGGCCTTGCTCGGTTCAGAGCCGACTGTGCCTTCGGGTACACCGGGTCCCATCGATTCGATGACCGTCACCGTCGTGCCCTTGGGCAGACGGTCGCCCGCCTTGACTCCTACCAGACCGAGGCACTTGCCCTTGCCCAGGGCGTTGAACGTCTGCTTCTTCTTGACGAGAAAGCCTTTGGTCTCCAGCTCACGTGACACTTCGGCTGCCGTGCGGTATCGGACCGTCGGCACGGTGCGCGGGCCGATCCATTCCAGTTTCCTCGCGGCGAGACCGAACCCGGTTCCAGCGAGAACCACCAGTACGGCGATGATCGCCGCGATGAGTTTCATGCGTGGGCGCTTGGCGGACGGCTGCGCGGCGGCGGATCCGGTGGGATTGGCCGGTGGCGTGGCGGAGTTTCCGGCGGGGACGGTCGGAGGTGTGCCGGCATCGCCCGCATTCGCTGCGAATGCGGCAAAACCATCGTCGGATGCCGTCTCGGATGCTCTCGGAGGCGATGGAACCGGTGGCTGCGCCGCCATGTTGCCATAGCCCGACACGGGTATCGGAGCGGTCGGTATCGCAGGAGCACCCGGCGCTCCAGCGGCGGATTGCCGCGGAGCGCCACACTGGAAGCAGAACCGACTGCCCTCGTCATATGGGGCACCACAATGCGGACAATATTCCATGATCTCCCACCTCTCTCGCAGCGTTGCTATAAACACCATGATATTCCAGTGCGGCCCGTATCGGAACCATAGTTCGGCGAGTCGCGCCGTTGTGCCAGTCGGCGTCTGGCGGCATAAAAGAACTCCGCTGATTCGGTGTGGATGTCAGCGGAGTCTGCGGGTTGTGCGGATTAGTGTTGCGGCGGCAGTGGCATGGGACGCATTGTGTTCGGCGTTCCTCCGGCCGGATTCGCCGGAGCCGGACTGGCGAATGCCGCCCTGCGCGCATGGCTGCGATTCACCACGGAAACGATGGCTCCCACGAACATGAACAACGTTCCCGCGATGATCGCATACATCCCATACGACGGAACGAGTGAAAAGGACAGGTCATTGGCGAGATTCAGCCCAGGCTGAGATGCCGTCGAGCGTACGACATCCATCTCGTGGGAGGCGGAGACGAGAATGAAGATGAGTATTCCCGCGTACAAAGCGCATCAGAGCAGGTTGAGGATGGAGAACGTCAGCGTGGCGGCGTGCAGACGAAGCAGCGCGAACAACAGGATGAACGCCGACAGCACGAGGAACGCCCAGAACGGGAATGTGCGATCGTTGAACAGCGATGCGCTGATCGAGCTGTCCCCGTCATAGTATTTGAGGAGCTCTTCGCTGGACATGTTGTTGAGCATCTGCTTGATCGCCGCGCTGTCGCCGCTGACGGCCATATACGGCAAGAAGCATCCCGCCACGGTGATCGGTTGCGGGGTTCGGCAAAATGCTGCATGGTGTCAAAAGACTGATGGGAGGGGTCTACGCGACCTCAGGGCGGATGGAAAATCCGGTGGCCGACGCACACCGGCATGGCGTTCTGCCGCCGTTGCCGCGCGGGTAAAAGGCACGGTTGAGCGGCGCGGTTAAGATATGGCAAACAACAGGATGGAGTCGTCCGCCCTGCGCAAGCCCTGGCCTATCATGGACAATGGAAGGCGACGCACGTGCCGCCGTGCGTCAGCAGTGAGTGGAGCCGGACGGACCGGGGAGCATCGAGGAGGGGCATGTCAGCGGAATCGGAAACATCGTCGAATGTGATGGCGGAGGCCATGAATGGTGACGGGGCCACGCCGCTCGTGTCGGTCATCGTGCCGGTGTACGGAGTCGAGCGGTATCTCGACGCGTGCGTGGAAGGACTGGTCGGCCAGACGTACCGCAATCTTGAGATCCTGCTCGTCGACGACGGGTCGCCCGACCGCTGCCCTGCGATGTGCGATGCGTGGACGGCGAGGGATGAGCGGATCCGCGTGATCCACAAGGCCAATGGCGGCCTGTCCGATGCGCGCAATGTCGGACTGGCGAAGGCCACTGGCGACTATATCTACTTCGTCGATTCCGATGACATGGTCGAGCGCAATCTCATTGAACGTGCGATGGCGACGATGCGCGACTACGACGCCGATTTGGTGATGTTCCAGTTCGACACGATCAGCGAAGACGGCAAGCCGCTGACATCCTCGTACAAGCACAACCATTATGACGATGTGATCATCATGACCCCGGTCGAGGCGATCAAGGCGCAGGTCAAGGCCGAGATCGACGGGTATTTCTGGTCGTTCGTCGCGGCGGCGTCGATCTACCGCAATCACGGGTTCTCCTTCCCCGTCGGGCGCAAGATTGAGGACATGGCCCGTATCTGCAATGTGATCGGCGAGTCGCATCGCGTCGTGCGCATTCCCGAAGCGCTGTACCATTACCGCATGCGCCGCGGATCCATCACCGGCGACTGGAGCATGCAGCTGACCCGCGACTGGGTGAGGGCCACGGATGATCGCGAGACGTACATCGTCGAGCGGTTCCCCGAGCTGAAGAACTTCATGAAGTTGCAGCAGCTTATCTTCTTCGTCAACCTTGATTATGAGACGATACGGCAGTCGCTCGTGGCGAAGTTCAGCATCGATCCGCAGGACGCCGACCGGATTCGTCGCCGCATCGAGGGACTCACCAAGGACGTCGCCGGAGCGGGCGACGAGGTTCCGGAAAGCACGCAGTCGCTGCTGGATACGATGAAGCAGACGTTCGCCGAGATGGTGGAGCCGGATGTGGGCGCAGAGGCGGGCCAAGCGGCGGACGGGCGAGAACCCGATCGCGAGCCCGGCCGCAAGCGTGAGAAAGCCTATTCGCGCAAACGCCGCCGCTACGATTTCTACGTCGCTGGCCCGTTCTTCAATCCCGAGCAGGTCGCGTCGATGGAACGCTTGGAGCATGTGCTCGACACCCACGGCAAGACGATGTTCAGGCCGCGGTTCGCCAGTGACATCGCCGAGGTCGGTCCCGCGGGCTGCTTCGACGACGACGTGAACGGCATCTGCGCTTCCAAGGCGGTGATAGCCAATCTGATGGACGAGGATTCCGGCACGATGTTCGAGATCGGATTCGCCCACTCTCTTGGCATCCCCGTGTACGCATATCGCGAGGGCCTGCGCGACGGCGACAGCATCAACCTGATGATCGCCCAGTCGGTGCGCGCTGTGTTCTCGTCGTCCGACGATCTTGCACGGTACCTTGAGACGGGGGAACATAAGGATGCGGACTATGCGCAGTTCTGACGGGCCGGGAGCGGCGCGAGGGTGAGAGGGAACGAGACACGATGAGGGTGTTCGATTTCGACGGCACGATATATGACGGCGAAAGCCTGTTCGACCTGTATATGTTCAGTGCCCGATACGAGCCGAAGGTGCTGCGGCATCTGGCTCAGGTGCTGCGATACGCGGTGCAGTACAAGATGGGGCGGGCCACGCTTGCGCAAATGGAACGCGGCGTGGGCGGCGTGACGTGCGATTACCTGCACGATGTCGCGGCTTCCCGACGGATACTGCGACTGGACGGCGCGGCTCCCGATGCCGGTCTCGCCGGGGAGACCGCGATCGCAGAGGGCGTATCCGCGTTGGTGAACGAGTTCTGGAACCGGCATATGGACCGCATCAAGCCGTGGTATGAGCCGCGTCCGGATGACGTGATCCTGACGGCATCGTTCGACGTGACCGTGGGGGAGGCATGCCGGCGTCTCGGATTGAACCGTCTGGTCTCATCCACCGTGGATCCGCGGACGATGCGGGTCACCTGTCTGAATTTCAATACGAACAAGCCGAAACGGTTCCGCGAAGTCGTCGGCCCGGACACGGTCATCGACGAGTTCTACACCGACAGCCGGTTCGACCAGCCGATGATCGACATGGCGAGAACGGCGTTCATGGTCAGCGGCAACCGGATCACGCAGGTCAAATGATGCAAGCCGATCGGCAACGCCTGCCGGAACGGACGCACTGACGTTCCGGCAGGCGTTGCCGAACACGACGGAAAGGAGCGGCTCATGTTCCCCTTGCTGGACACTCTGGTCGCGGTCTACGAGATCGGCCAGTTCACGTTGGCCGCCGACGAGCTCAAGGTCTCGCAGTCCACGGTGTCGTCGCGCATCGCCCAACTGGAGCGCATGGTCGGGGCGCCGCTGTTCGTCCGCAATGCCAAAAGCGATGTGACGCCGACCGAGGCTGGGCGGTTGCTGTACCGTGCGGCGACCGGCATCGATGGCACGTGGCGCGACGCCTGCGAGCAGATCGCCCGCATGCGCGAGAGCCGTGAGCCGTTGTCCGTCGCATTCTCGCACACCACGGCGGCCGTGCTGCTGCCAGTCGCACTGCCGGTGATGGCCGAGGCGCTGAGCGGCTTCGACTGCTCGATTCGGGTGCTCAATTCCGACGCAATCCTGGAACAGACCGGTATGAAAGCCGTGCAGTTGGGTGTGGTGGAGAAGCCCATCGTCAACGACTCGGTCGATCGTGTCACGCTGCGCGAGGACAGGCTGGTGCTGGCCGGTGATCCGCATGGCGTGTGGATGGTGCGCGAGCACGGCTCCGGCGTGCGCTATTACACGGATCTGTACTTCAAGACGGTCGGCTCCATGCCGTCTCGCATGATCGAGGTCGCCAATAACGCGGCCATCGGCGCGGCGCTCGCGGCCGGTTTCGGCTGCTCCCTGGTGTCGGCGGCCGTGCCGGCCGGCGTGCCGACACGGGAGCTGGGTGACGAGTTCGTGCGGCGGTTCTATGCGTTGGTGCCGCGTTCCGGTCTGACGCCGGGGCAGCGGGAACTTGCCGGCAGGGTCATTGCGGCCCTGCGCGGCTGACTGTGTCGCAGCGAATGGTTCTCAATAAGAAACGTGCGAGGATTCCTCACATTTTCGCACAAGTGAACAAGCCGACGAAGCCCGGAATTCCGGGCTTTCGGCGGTGTTTGTGTTCATTTCCGCCCGCGTCTGGCTCGCACCTTTCTTATTGAGAACGATTCGCTGCAATCTGGCATCAAAAATATCAATACCATCCATCACTATCACTGATTTGACCGATGGCATATGACGGTAGTTCAATGGACATCATGAGAGAGTTCTGTACGAAATGGTGGAAACGCATCGCCACCGTCGATATGCTGTTCATCGCCGTCCTGACCCTGATCGCTTCACTGATCGGCTCATGGCTCAAGCAATACCCCGGATTCAAACTGTTCGGCGCGCTGATCATCGCGCTGCTGATCGGCATGATCATCCAGTTCCCGATCCGCAAGTGGTACGTCGGTGCCAGCGACAAGCGCAAGGCCGGCGTCAAGGACGCGGCCGGGCTGATCTCCAACAAGCTGCTGCGCCTCGGCATCATCCTGCTCGGCTTCAAGCTCAACCTGCAAGTGCTGTTCACGCAGGGCATCAAGTGCCTGCCCATCGCCGCGGTCGTGGTGACGCTCACTATCGTCGTGACCTACTGGGTGGCGCGCAAGATGGGCGTCGACCCGATGCTCGCGATCCTGACCGCCGGCGGCACGGGCATCTGCGGCGCCGCCGCCGTCATGGGCCTGTCCGGCTCCATCAAGGTGCCGCCCGAGAAGGAGCAGGAGAAGGACGACGACGTAACCATGGCCGTCGCCATCGTCGCCATCATGGGCACGATCTTCGCGTTGCTTGAGATCGCGCTCGGCCCCCTGACCGGCATGACGCAGGACCAGCTCGGCATCACCGCCGGCGCGTCCCTGCACGAGATCGCCCACGCGGTCGCCGCCGGCGACGCCTTCAACGCGGTCAACATCGCCACCATCATGAAGCTGTCGCGCGTACTGATGCTCGTGTTCGCCGCCATCATCATCGCCATCTGGTGGGAGAAGAAGCATTCCGAGGTCGCGCCCACCGGCAAACGCTCCGTCGCGTTCCCCTGGTTCATGCTCGGCTTCATCGGCGCGTCCGTGATCGGCACCTTCGTGCCGTTCATCGCCACCATCACCCCGCAGCTCGTGGACTTCGCGTACATCGTGCTCGGCATGGCCATGGCCGCGCTCGGCATCAACGTGAACTTCAAGGCCATCGCGGTCAAGGGCCGCAAGCCGTTCCTCGCGAGCTTCCTCGTGTCGATCCTGCTGATGCTGTTCGCTGCCGGCGTCGCCGTGCTGTTCTTCTGATTCCCGGCATCGCGTTGCCAGCGGGCTGAAATGGGCGCTCCCGGCCTGGGAGCCTCCGTTTCAGCCCGCTGACGTATTTGAGGGCATGGAGCCCCTATCTCAGGAAATCACGGATGTCGTCGATCTCGCGGTCGCAGATCGCATGCGCCATGCCTGGGTACGTGCACAGCCGCGCGCCGCGGGTTCCGGATATCACCCGTCGGGCCGTATCCTGATCCTCGACGGGTATCGTGCGGTCCTGGTCGCCATATGCCAGAAGGAAGCGCGTTCCGCAGTCCGCCTCAGCGTCCTGCTCGCCACGGAACGACGGGCACCGGGTAACAGTTGAATCATCGGTGACATGTGCGTGAATTGTTGCGCTGTGGGCATGAGCGCGGCTGCGAAGCGGCATGATTGCGTGTACCGTGGGGGAAGGCTGGAGCAATCTGGAGGAATCGCGAAGCCATGCCGCGAACTTGAATCGAAGCGGTACGATTCCCGCAGGGCGCGGCAGACGGCAGGGCCGCTCTGACGATGACGGAAACGGCGGGACGAGGGGACAGCACGGCAGGAAACGGCGGAAGACGGCGGCGACAGAAGACAACGAAACACAACGCAACAAGACAGCAAACACAGCAACATAGCAAGATAACGAAATGAGGAAACGCATTCATGGGAATGCCATTGGACCTATATGTCATCCGACACGGAGAGTCGGAGGCGAACGTCATCATCAACGCGGGGGAGCAGGGCGATAACTCCCTGTACACGCAGGACAACGTGACCGTGCCCGACCGGTCGTGGCGACTCACTGCCACCGGGCGCAAGCAGGCCGACTGCATCGGCCGCTGGCTCGTCGCGCAACAGCAGTTGTTCGACCGGTATCTGGTCTCGCCATACGTACGCACGCGCGAAACCGCCGCGACGATGGCGCTGCCGAAAGCCAAGTGGGAGGAGACGCGCGTGCTACGCGAACGCTCCTGGGGCGAGATCAACACCATCACGCAGGACGATTTCCGCACGAACTACGCGCGCAACTGGATGTTCAAGCGCACCGACCCGCTGTACTGGCGTCCGCCGGCAGGCGAGTCTATTGCCGACGTGTCGGAGAACCGCGTGCATAACCTGCTCACGTCGCTCAACCGGCGTGCTGAGGCGGAATCCGTCGTCGCCGTCACACACGGCGACTTCATGCTCGCGCTGATGCTCACCCTGGAGGACCTGTCGGACGAGGAGTTCATGCGCCGCGCCGACGACCCGGCATGGGCGATCACCAATTGCACGTGCCTGCATTATTCGCGGCGAGACCCGGCCACCGGTCGCACGTCGCCGCGCGTGCGCTGGGAGCAGACCGCGCGCCCGGTGTTCGACGAGTCGACCGGACGCTGGGAAGTGCGCGTCGATCCGTGGCGCGAATTCCAGCGCCCGTTGCTCTCGAACGGCGACCTCGTCGACGTGGTGCATTCGGTCGACCCGCACCTGTGACGGCACGAGGCGCCTCACGGCGCTCACGGGCCGCGCATGACGAGTCGCGCGCCGCGCGTGGCTCGTCATCACAACGGTGGGCGAACGGGTTACAATGGCCTCAACGCGGCACATGGCTGCATGGATGTGCCACCTGAGAGAACCGAAGGAGTTCGTGATGGGAAACCTGTTCACATGGAAACTGCATGGCGACGGCAAGACGCTCGCGCCCGGCGAGGTCGTGGAGCCCGATGAGCGACTGACCTGGACCCGTACCATCGGCATCGGCGCCCAGCACGTCATCGCCATGTTCGGCGCGACGTTCCTGGTGCCGATCCTGACGCATTTCGACCCGTCGACGACGCTGTTCTTCACCGCGATGTCGACCGCGCTGTTCCTGCTCATCAACAAGAACGTGCTGCCGAGCTACCTGGGATCGTCGTTCGGGTTCATCGCCCCGATCGCCGCCGTCGCCTCCGCGGGCAAGGGCATTCCGGCCGCCAGCTTCGGCATCATGGTCACAGGCCTGCTGCTCGCCCTGGTGGGCGTGGCCGTCCACTTCGCCGGCGCGAAGTGGATTGACATCATCATGCCGCCGGTCGTCAACGGCGCCATCGTCGCGATCATCGGCTTCAACCTGGCTCCCAGCGTGTGGTCGAACTGGCAGAAGGGCTGGGACACCGCCCTGGTGACGCTGCTCGCCGTGCTGCTCATCGCCGTGCTGTTCCGCGGTCTTGTCGGACGTCTGAACATCCTGCTTGGTGTGATCGTCGGCTATGTGTACGCATGCTTCCGCGGTCAGGTCGACTTTTCGGCCATCGGCGACGCGGCGTGGATCGGCTTTCCGAAATTCCATCTTCCGCAGGTCGACTTCTCGATCCTGCCGATGTTCATCCCCGTCGTGCTGGTGCTGGTCGCCGAGAACGTCGGCCACGTCAAGTCTGTGGCGCAGATGACTGGGCGCGATTATGACGGGCATATGGGCACCGCGCTGTTCGCGGACGGCCTCGGTACCGCAATCGCCGGCTTCGGCGGAGGCTCCGGCACCACCACGTACGGCGAGAACATCGGCGTGATGGCCGCGACCAAGGTGTATTCGACTGCCGCCTACTGGTGCGCGGCCGCATTCGCCCTGCTGCTGAGCCTGTGCCCGAAGTTCGGCGCGGTCATCAACACGATTCCCGGCGGCGTGCTCGGCGGCGTGACCACTCTGCTGTACGGCATGATCGGCATGATCGGTGTGCGCATCTGGGTGGAGAACAAGGTCAACTTCGATAAGCCGCTCAACATCATGGTCGCCGCGATCGTGATGATCATCGGCATCGCCGATTTCACGTTCGCGTTCCAGGGCGTGCAGTTCAACGGCATCGCCATCGGCACGGTCGTCATCCTCGTCGCCTACCACGGGCTCAAGGCCATCGGTAAGGTCACGGGCACCATCGACAAGGACGATCCCGACATCCTGTAGCGGGTTCGTGGCCGCTGTCAGGTATGTCACTGTGCGTGGGGCGTGTCACCGTGCGAGGGTTACGTCACTGTGCGTGTCTCCTCGCACGGTGACGCGACCCACGCACAGTGACGCGACCCACGCAGCGTGACTCACGCCAGACGCGCGGAGTGACGCCTCGCCGCCGTCGAAACACATTGATGAAGTAGCTCGCCGACGAAAACCCGCTCGTCCGCGCCGAGCCGCTCAAGCAGTTCTGGGTCGACCACCACGCAGGTGAACCAGCATTGCCTCTGCTGCGGCGAGAACCCGCAATGCAGCCGGCTCGAATTGACGACCAATCCGTTGCCGGCTTCCAGCGTCACTATGGCGCCGTTGACGAAATATTGCATCTGACCGCTGATGACATGGATGACTTCCAGATCGCGATGCCAGTGACATGGGCAGCGGTAGTCCGGGAACGACGACAATGCGTCCCGTCTGGCATATATGGGCAGGTCTGGGATGTTGTAGTCGATCCGCTCCGAAAGATCCGACGAGACGATGATGGTCTTCCTGCCCGCCCTGCCAGGTTCCGGGCCCGGTCGCGCCGCCTGTGCACCGAAGTGCCCCATTGCCGCTCCCTGCGTGATGTAACGTATATGAAAATACTATATTTCTTTTGATGCGCAAAAGTATCATTGCGCCGGTGTCGTCGTTACATTCCATCCCTATCGTAGGTATCAGTTCTTCTTGCTGCAGGAGAGGGACTCAATCGATGATTCGGATATCGCGAGAATGACGATATTAATGTTTTGTCGTTCATGTGACCGTCTGCATCCTTGAAACACCCTGATGGAAAGGCAAGGTGAGTGTGATGACTCGCATGATGGAACTGATCAATGGATGGCTTGCCCGGTATCATGCCGTCGTCCGTGCCCGGATGGCCGTCCGGCTGGCTTCGGTCCGTGCCGCGGTGCACGGGGACGGCGAGGAGAACATCGCGTCGTTTGCGCGGTGGTACCCGGCATCTGCCGCGCAGTTCGCCGGCTGACGGGGATCTGCGCGGGACCAATCGGGTGGCCGGTGCGGCGGGGGTCTGTATGGTCCGATACTCTGACCATACATTGTATGGGAGATCGGAGCATGATATAACGAACTCGAACGGCCGCAACATCGCTATCGTCACTGGTAGTGCACTGGGATTGGGATACGAGCTGACCAAACAGCTGATCGCCGACGGCTGGTTCGTGGCCGGCATCGACACCGCGTTCTACCGCGACAGCCGCGACTACGTGTCGGAGGAGAAGCAGCACACCTTCATGGATCCGGGCGAACTGGCCCAAGTGATCCTGTTCAATCTGGTCAACGACGCGAACCTGACCGTCTCCGACATCCTCATAGAACGCAATTGCCGCTGAGCCGGATGAGTTCCGCCGGCTCAGCGGCAATGCAAGTCGCGCTTCTGCGCACCCGTCGTCTCAGCGATCCTCGGGCGGCTTGTACTGGTCCTTGTCGGTGAAGCAGGTCCGATAGGTCATCGTCATGATGAGCGCGTCGGCCACGAGGGTGAGCGCGGCGATGGCGGCTAACACGACGAACTGGTATTTCGCCGCGTTCAGTGGGTCTCCGCCGGCGATGACCTGGCCGGCCATCATGCCGGGGATGGTCACGATGCCGCACGACGCCAGAGAGGCGGTGGTGGGCAGCAATCCCAGTCGTATGGACGAGACGATCGAAGGACGGGCGGCCTCCCACGGGGTGGCGCCCAAGGCGAGCAGCGTGTCCACCTCGTCTCGGCGCTCGTTCATGCTCTCATAGAACCGGCTCAGGCCGACGGCGAGCGCCGACACGGTGTTACCCAGCAGCATGCCGGTAAGCGGCACCACCAGCTGCGGCGCATACCAGGGGTGCGGGCGCACCACCAGCTCGGTCACCAGCGAGATCATCAGCAGCATGGTTATGACCAGACTGAGCAGTACCGGGCCGGCGAGCCCCTTCGGGATGCCCTTGGCGCGGGAGAGTGTGATCTGCACGGCCGCGACCAGCATCACCGCGATGACGCCGAACACCAGCCACGGGTTGTTGGAGCGGATCACGTACCCGATGATCACGCCCATCACGCACAGCTGCACCAGCGCGCGTATCGCCGACCACATCAGCGTCTTGCCGATGCTGATGCACATGAGCTCGGAGACGAGCGCCGCGACCGCCACCATCAGCAGCGCGACCAGAAGGCCCCAATTATCGATCACGTAACCGTTGCCGCTCATGACAGCCTCCCCGAGGACAGTGTGACGATGCGTGTGGCTCGGCCGTCGGGCGGACGGTGCCGTATGCGCACGATGGCCATGCCCCTGGCGGCCGCGCTGGCCATGATCGAGGCGACTTTGTCCGCGTTGTCGTCGTCGAGGCCTGCGTCCACCTCGTCGGCCAGCAGCACGGCCGGGCGGGTCAGCAGCGTCCTCGCGAGGCTGACGCGGGCCGCCTGACCGCCGGAAAGGTCGTGCGGCGCACGGGCCAGGTCGATATCCTCGCATCCCATGGCATCCAACGTATTGCGAATGAGCTGGTCGGGCAGCGCCAGCTTCGCCTGCGACTGTTCGGAGCGGAACAGCCGGCTGAACCTGCCGCGTCTCGCGGAGGTCTTCTTGCCGGTGGCCGCATGGTCGTCGGGCACACTCGCCTCGTCCGCTCTGCGCACGGCCAGCGTCCAGGGAAGCCGAATCGTGTCGGCGACGCTGTCTCCCATCAGCATGGGCTTCTGCGGCAGATACGCGACGTTCCTCCGCCACTGCTGCAGCGAGAACGATGAGCTGTCCGCGCCGTCCAGCGTGAACGTGCCGTCGGCATGGGGGTTGAGCAGCGCGAAGGCGGTCAGCAGGCTGCTCTTGCCGGAACCGGACGGGCCGACCAGATCGACGATCTGGCCGCGATCGACGTCGAACGACAGATCCTCGAAGATGGTGCGGTCTGACTGCGCAGAAGGCACGACGCAGGAGACCCTACGGGCTGTGAACAACATTTGCATAGTGGCAACGTTACCCGTTCGCCGGCCATAGTCGATGTTGACAGCGTTTCTTAGTCCAGTTTCGAGACGCACGCGGCGAGCCGGTCGAATCGTGGCGCCCGGCACCGCTGTATCGCTTGGCGCGTACAGTTGCAGTCATGCCGATCGATTCCAGAATGATAGACAACATGAAGGCCGACCGCGTGCGTAAGGTGGCCGATCTTGCCAACCGCCGCACCCGGGAGCGTTTCGGTCGTTTCCTGATAGAGGGCCCCCAGTCGGTTCGCGAGGCGGTGACGTGGATGCCCGACGCCGTCCGTGACCTTTATGTGCAGGCCGCGGACGGGCCGGACGGGCCGCGGATCGCAGGCGAGACGCTGACGTCCATCGTCGAGCGATCCCAGGAACACCGTATATATGTGCATCCGGCGAGCGAGGCGGTGATGCGCCGCATCAGCCCCGATTGCCAGGGCATTGCGGCGGTCGGCGACGCCGATGCGGTGCGCGCGACGGCGCAGGGGACGCAATTGCCCGAAAAGCCGTTCGTCGCGGCGTTCTGGCAGGTGCGCGACCCCGGCAACGCGGGCACGGTTATCCGTGCGGCGGACGCGGCCGGATGCGATGCCGTGGTGTTCGTCGACGATTGCGTCGACATGCTCAATCCCAAGGTGATCCGCGCGACCGCGGGCTCGCTGTTCCATATCCCCGTGATGACGATGGGCGTGGACGAGTTCTTCGGATGGGCCGGCGAGAAGGTGCTCCGCACCATCGCCGCCGACGTCTACGGGACGGACGGGCGCGAGCCAAGGGAGCTGCCCGAGGCGCTGAGGGACCAGGATCTCGCCGGGGTGGGCAAGGCCGTGATCTTCGGCAACGAGGCCCGCGGACTTGAGCCGGGTCTGTTGGGTAGGTGCGACGACATCGTGCGCATTCCGCTCTATGGCAAGGCCGAGTCGCTGAATCTGGCGACCAGCGCCGCGATCATGCTCATGAGTATGGCTATGTCGAGCCATATAGGGACAATGTGAACTCGGTAAACGCTTGGATTATTTGATTTTTGGCGCAGATAAACCGGTAGTTTCGGTAGTTGTAGGTAGGACGAAAGGGTTCTCGTGGCAGACAATGCTCTCTTCGATGCCCAGTCAGTGACCGATGCGGTCGCCGAGGGCATCAGCAAGATTCAGAACGCCTCCAGCTTGGAGGAGCTCAAAGCCATCAAAACGCAATACGCCGGTGCCGAATCGGCGATGACCAAGGCCAGCAAGGCCATCGGGTCGCTGCCGGTCGATCAGAAGAAGGAAGCCGGCAAGCTTATGGGCAAGCTCCGCGCCGACTTCGGCCGCGCGTTCGGCCCCAAGGAGGCCGAGCTCAAGGCGCAGGAGGAGCAGCGCGCGCTGGAGGCCGAGACCGTCGACATGACGCTGCCGGTCAACCGTCGCCCGCTCGGCGCCCGCCACCCGCTGGCCAAGCTCATGGAGGACGTCGAGGACCTGTTCATCTCCATGGGATGGCAGATCTCCGCCGGCCCCGAGGTGGAGACCGAATGGTATGACTTCGACGCCCTGAACTTCGGCCCGGATCATCCCGCCCGCCAGATGCAGGACACCTTCTATGTCAAGGGCAACCAGGCCCATGACGCGGCCGGCTTCGTCGGCTCCAACATGGTGCTGCGCACGCAGACCTCCTCCGATCAGGTGCGTGCCCTGCTGACCCGCGGCGTCCCGCTGTACATCGCCAGCCCGGGCCGTGTGTTCCGCACCGACGAGCTCGACGCGACGCACACCCCCGTGTTCCACCAGTGCGAGGCTCTGGCCGTCGACAAGCACCTGACGATGGCCGACCTGAAGGGCGTGCTCGACAAGCTCGCCGTGGCCATGTTCGGCCCCGAAGCGAAGACGCGTCTGCGCCCGAGCTACTTCCCGTTCACCGAGCCGAGCGCCGAACTCGACCTGTGGTTCCCCGACAAGAAGGGCGGCGCGGGCTGGCTCGAATGGGGTGGCTGCGGCATGGTGAACCCGAACGTGCTGAAGTCCGCGGGCATCGACCCCGAGGAGTACACCGGTTTCGCGTTCGGTGTGGGCATGGAGCGCACGCTGCTGCTGCGTTCCGATATCAACGACATGCACGACCTCGTTGAGGGCGACGTGCGATTCAGCGAACAGTTTGTGATGGGGGAGTGAGAAGCCCATGCCTATGGTTGACATTGATTGGCTCAAGGAGCACGTCGAGGTTCCGTCTGACCTCACCTACGAGCAGCTGGCCAAGGACCTGGTCAGGGTCGGTCTTGAGGAGGAGGAGATCCACGCCTCCCAGGTCACCGGTCCGATCGTCGTCGGATATGTCGTCGACGCGACGCCGGAACCGCAGAAGAACGGCAAGACCATCAACTGGTGTCATGTCGACGTCGGCCCCGCGTACAACGCGGTCGACGAGAACGGCAAGAAGGTGCCGCGCGGCATCATCTGCGGCGCCCCGAACATGGCCGCCGGCGAGAAGGTCGTCGTGACCTTGCCGGGCGCAGTGCTGCCCGGCGATTTCAAGATCGAACCGCGCAAGACCTACGGCCACGTTTCCGACGGCATGTGCGCCTCGGAGCGCGAGCTCGGCCTGGGCGACAGCCACGAAGGCATCATCCTGCTGCGCGACTACGGCTTCACGCCCCAGGAATACAAGGCGCTCAAGCCCGGCGACGACGCGATGCACCTGCTGCACCTCGACCAGCCGATCCTGGAAATCAACATCACCCCGGATCGCGGCTATGCGTTCTCGTACCGCGGCGTGGCCCGCGAATACCATCATTCCACCGGCGCGAAGTTCGTCGATCCGGTGACCGAGCTCAACAAGCGCGCCCCCGCCGCTCCCGCGGCGGAGTCCGGCGTCTCCAGCGACATCGAGGTCATCGTCGACGACAACAACCCGATTCACGGCGTCACCGGCTGCGACCGCTACGTCGCCCGCGCCATCCACGGGTTCGACCCGACGAATCACACGCCGAACTGGATGCGCCGCCGTCTTATCCGCGCGGGCATGCGTTCGATCTCCCTCGCCGTGGATGTGACGAACTACGTGATGCTGGACCTTGGCCAGCCGATGCACGCCTACGACCTTGACAAGATCGAAGGGCCGATCGTGGTGCGTCGCGCGGCCGAAGGCGAGAAGCTCACCACGCTCGACGGCAAGGAACACGACCTGAGCGTCGAGGACCTGCTGATCACCGATTCGCCCGACGGCAAGCGTGGCTCGCGCATTCTCGGCATCGCCGGCGTCATGGGCGGCCTGTACGGTGAGGTCACTGCGGACACCAAGAACATCCTGCTGGAGGCCGCGCATTTCGACAGCGTCTCCATCGCACGTTCCGCACGACGCCACAAGATCCCCTCCGAGGCGTCCCGCCGGTTCGAGCGCGGCGTCGACACGCAGCTGCAGCCCGCGGCCGCGCAGATGGCGGCCGAACTGCTCACCAAGTTCGGCAACGGCGAGCCGTCCGGGCACCCGACCGACGTGAACACGACGATGTATCGCCGTCCGATCCCCTTCAAGGCCACCGAGGTCGCCCGCGTCGCCGGGCTCGACGTGGACGTCAACCGCATCAGCGACATCCTCACCGATGTCGGATGCCGTGTCGCTGGCGGCGGCAACGGCGAGTTCTCCGTGTCCGCGCCGACCTGGCGCCCCGATCTGAACGAGCCGTGCGACCTGGTCGAAGAAGTCGCCCGACTGGTCGGCTACGACGAGATCCCCGTCACCGTGCCTCCGGCCCCGGTCAAGGGCACGGTCGGGCTGACCCCCGACCAGCGTCGCCAGCGCTGGGTCGCAGACACGCTTGCCGAATACGGCATGGTCGAGTCGCTGAGCTACCCGTTCGTCGGCGATGAGGACTTCAAGGCGTTCTCCTATGATCCGGCGGTCATCAAGCCGGTGAGCGTCGAGATCGCCAACCCGCTGGCCGGCGACCGCCCGTACCTGCGTCGTGATGTGCTCCCCACGCTCGCCACCACCGTGCAGCGCAACCTGCGCCGAGGCCTCGAAGACATCCGCCTATACGAGATCGGCCACGTGTACCTGTGGGATCCGAACGCGCCCGCCATCCCGGCTCTTCCGGGAGGCGTACGCCCCAGCGATGAGCAGCTTGCCGCGCTGGATGCGGGCCTTCCCGATCAGCCGCTGCACGTCGCCGGCCTGCTGACCGGCAACGCGGTCGACTCCGGATGGCTCGGCGATCGTCGCGCCGTCGATTGGAGCGACGCCGTCGAGGCCGTTCGCCGTGTCTGCGACCGTTTGGGTGCGCGTTACGAGCTGCGGCAGCCCGCCGCGCAGGATGTGCCCGCGCAGTGGCATCCCGGCCGCGCCGCGCAGATCGTCGCGGGCGAACAGGTCGTCGGCATGGTCGGAGAGCTGCACCCGCGTGTCAACGAGGCGCTGGGACTGCCGGCGCACTCCGCGGCGTTCGAGCTGAACCTTACCGCGCTGTTCGGCACGCTTGACGGCAAGCCCGTGCAGGCGAAGCCCATCGCCACGTTCCCGCCCGTCAAGCAGGACCTCGCCTTCACCGTCGACCAGTCGGTGACCGCGGCCCAGCTTGAGGCCGTGGTCCGCGAGGCGGCCGGCGCCAACCTCGAATCCATCGAGCTGTTCGACGTGTTCACCGGCGAGCAGGTGGGAGAGGGCAAGAAGTCGCTCGCCTTCGCGGTGACCTTCCGCTCCCCGTCCAAGACACTGTCCGCGGAGGACAGTGAGGCCATTCGCAAGGCCATCGTCGACAAGGCGGAAGTCATCGGCGCGCAGCTGCGCGCCTGACCGCCGACGAAAAGGCACCATGGAGGACATGCATATGACAGAGCCGCAACAACAGCCGCAATCGTCTGACGATAGTTCGGGCGAGTCCCGGCATGTTGCGGCCCAGCCGCAATACGGTCAGCGCATCGAGCCTGAATATGGTGCCAGGGCGGATGAGTTTCCGCCGAATTACAACCCTTACGTATATGGAGGCCAGCCCGAGCAGCCGGCTCCGCAGGCGCAGCCGTCGCCGTCTCAGCCGGCCTCCGTGTTCGGAGCCGGGCCGGCTCCCGCTCAGGGTGGTTCCGCCCCCAATGCGGCTCCGGCTCAGGGTGGGCCCGACCAAGGCGGTCCCCAACGGGAGCCTCCCCGATATTTCAACGGCATCGACCTCAACGACCCGCAGCAGAACCCTATTTACGGGCATTGGGATTTCTACGCCATATTCTCGTTCATCTTCGCCCTGGTGTCCTCGTTCCCGGTGCTGCCCGCGCTGATCGGCTGCCTGGCCATCTGGCGCACCCGTCGTTTCCATACGCGGGGCCGCGGACTGGCCATCGCGGCCGTCGTCATCAACGTGCTGACCACCATCATCGTCATATGGATGACGATGCACGGCATATCGATGGACGACATGTACCAGGCCATGCTCAACATGCTGGCACCCGGCACGGGCGGAAGCGGGTCGGGGGACTCCGTTTCGGTGTGATGGGCCGTGTGCTGCGACACGCAAGCCGATGAATGAATATATGCAATGTACTGCATAACATGTATACTCGCCGTAGTTCGTCTTCGATGAAAAGAGCGTGATATGGCGAGATATACGGTAGCTGTGGCTGGCGCCACCGGATACGCGGGTGGGGAGGCGTTGCGCATCCTTGCCGCCCACCCGGACTTCGAGGTGACCTGCGTGGCGGGCCATTCCTCGGTGGGGCAGAAACTCGGACGGCATATGCCGCATATTCCCCAGCTGGCGGATCTGACGGTGGAGGACACCACCGCCGAAGTGCTGAACGGCCATGACGTGATCATCCTGGCGCTGCCCCACGGCGCGTCCGGGGCGTTGGCCGCGCAGCTTGACCCCGGTGCCGTGGTCGTCGACCTGGGTGCGGACCATCGTCTTGAGGAGCGCTCCGCGTGGGACGCGTTCTACGGAGGCGAGTTCTTCGACCATTGGACGTACGGCATGCCCGAGCTGATCACCGGCAAGAGCGCAGACGGAGAGTACACGCGTCAGCGCGACCTGCTCCCCGGCGCCAAGCGCATTGCCGGGCCGGGCTGCAACGTGACTGCGACGACGCTCGCCATGCAGCCGGCTATCGCCGAGGGACTCGTGGAACGTCGTGACCTCGTCGCCGATCTGGTGGTGGGGTATTCGGGCGCGGGCAAGAACCTCAAGCGCACGAATCTGCTCGCCGCCGAGGCGTTCGGCTCCGCCGTGCCCTATGGCGTGGGCGGCACGCATCGCCATATCCCCGAGATTCTGCAGAACTTCGCCCATGCGGCAGGTTTGGACGCCGCCCGGGCCGAGGAGTTCACGCTCGGATTCACGCCGATACTCGCGCCGATGGCGCGTGGCATCCTCGCCACGGTCAGCGCGAAGATGACCGACAAGGCGCTTTCCATGAGCGACGAGGAAATCCACGACGTGTGGGCCAAGGCATACGCCGGCCAGGAGTTCATCGTGCTGCTGGAGCCGGGCACGCTCCCGGCCACGGCGAACGTCGTCGGATCGAACGCCGCCCACGTGCAGGTGGTCACCGACCGGCACGCCGGGCGTCTCATCGCCTTCGCCGCCATCGACAACCTGAACCGCGGCACCGCGGGCCAGGCTGTGCAGTCGCTGAACGTCGCACTTGGACTTCCCGAAGACAAGGGACTTACGAAGATTGGAGTAGCACCGTGAGTGTCACATTCGCCAAAGGATTCAGCGCCGCGGGCGTCGCGGCGGGCATCTCCTCCGTCGAGGGCAAGAAGGATCTCGCCCTGGTCGTCAATCAGGGGCCGCTCGACAGCGCGGCCGGCGTGTTCACGTTCAACCGATTCTGCGCGGCACCGGTGCAGTGGTCCCGCAAGACGGTCGCCGACGGCCATATCAAGGCGGTGATCCTCAACTCCGGTGGAGCCAACGCATGCACCGGCCAGGCGGGATACGAGCAATCGGCGGCGACGGCCAAGAAGGTCGCGGAGCTCGTCGGGACGCAGCCCGACGAGATCGCCGTATGCTCCACAGGCCTGATCGGCGAGCTGCTGCCGCTGGATCATGTGCTGTCGGGAGTGGAAAGCGCGTACGCGGCCCTGTCGGACGACGACCAGGCGGGAAGCGACGCGTCCCACGCCATCATGACGACGGACACGAAGCCGAAGACCGTATCGCTGGAAGGCGACGGATATCGCATCGGCGGCATGGTCAAGGGATCGGGCATGATCGCCCCCCAGCTCGCCACGATGCTGTGCGTCATCACCACGGACGCCGCCGTCGGCGCCGGTCAGCTGCAGGCTGCGCTGAACGCCGCGGTGGACCATTCGTTCAACCGCATCGACGTGGACGGGTGCATGTCCACGAACGACACGGTGCTGCTGCTCGCATCCGGCGCGTCCGGCGTCGAGCCCGATCCGGACGAGTTCAACGCCCTGGTCGCCAAGGCATGCGCATCGCTGGCCCGGCAGATCATCGGCGACGGCGAGGGAGCGAGCCACGACGTGCGCATCACCGTCACCGGCGCCACCACGGAGAGCGCCGCCCTGGCCTGCGCCCGCGCGGTCGCGGCCTCGAACCTGCTCAAATGCGCCATTGCGGGCAACGACCCGAACTGGGGGCGCATCGTATCCTCGCTGGGCACCGTGCCCGTCGAAGAGGCGCCCTACGATTCGCAGAAGGTCACCGTGGATGTCAACGGCGTGAGGATCTGCGAGAATGGGGGCGCGGGACGCGACCGCTCCGAAGTCGACATGACCCCCCGCGAGGTGCACATCGACATCGATCTCAACGCCGGTGACGAACAGGCCACGGTGTGGACCGATGACCTCACCCACGAGTACGTTCATATCAATGCCGATTACGAAAGCTAGTCTCCCGGTTCCTCCCCGGCACATGCCGGCCGGAGAAGCGGGATGCGATAGAGGAGAATATGGCTACTGAACTGAAGGGACCAGGGTTCCATTTCGACGTGCACACCGACCTGCGCGCCGACCAGAAAGCGGAGGTGCTGATCGATGCGCTGCCGTGGCTGGAGGAGTTCGCCGGGCAGCGCATCGTGGTGAAATACGGCGGCAACGCCATGGTCGACGAGCATCTCAAGCGTTGCTTCGCCGAAGACATGGTGTTTCTGCGGCAGGTGGGCCTGCATCCGGTCGTCGTCCATGGCGGCGGCCCGCAGATCTCGCACATGCTCAAGGCATTGGGCATCAAGTCGGAGTTCAAGGGCGGCTTGCGCGTCACCACTCCGGAGGCCATGGACGTGGTGCGCATGGTGCTCACCGGCAAGGTGTCCAGGGAACTGGTCGGACTGATCAACGCGCATGGGCCGTTCGCCGTGGGACTGTCCGGTGAGGACGGCGCCCTGTTCTCCGCCATGCAGCGCAAACCCATCATCGACGGCAAGCCTACCGACATCGGGCTGGTGGGCGACGTGGTGAGCGTCGACGCCTCCGCGGTGGAGGACCTGATTTCGGCCGGCCGCATCCCCGTCGTCTCCTCGGTCGCCCCCGATGAGGACGACGCCACGGAAGTGCTGAACGTCAACGCTGATTCGGCCGCCGCCGCGCTGGCCGCGGCACTCGGCGCCAGGAAGCTGATCATCCTGACCGACGTTGACGGCCTGTACGCCGATTGGCCCGACAAGAACTCGCTGATCGGCCGCATCGGTGTGGAGAACCTGCGTGACATGCTTCCCGACCTCGAATCCGGGATGCGCCCGAAGATGGAGGCCTGCGTCCGCGCCCTCGATGGCGGCGTGCCGCAGGCGCACATCATCGACGGCCGCAAGCCGCATTCCATCCTGAATGAGATTTTCACCACCGCCGGCATCGGCACCATGGTCGTGCCCGATGATGGCATCGAAATGAGGAGTTCCTATGCCTACTAAGGAAACGCTCGGCCCCACCGACTCGCAATGGCTGGGACAGTACAGCCAGGTTCACATGAACGTGTTCGGCACGCCGCTGCGCGTGATGGACCACGGCGAAGGCGTGCGCGTATGGGACGTGGACGGCAACGAATACCTTGACTTCCTCGCGGGCATCGCCGTCAATTCGCTGGGCTACGCGCACCCCGCATGGGTGAAGGCGGTGTCCGAGCAGGCCGCGAAATGCGCCCACGTGAGCAACTATTTCGCGACCGAGCCGCAGATCAGGCTCGCGTCGCGACTGATTGAGCTCGCCGGGGCCCCGGAAGGCTCCCACGTCTACTTCGGCAACTCCGGTGCCGAAGGCAATGAGGCTGCGCTGAAGCTCGCCAAGCTGTACGGTCGCACGCTGCCGGGCGCGAGCCCGAGCATCGGCGGCAAGCCGGCGCGCATCCTGGCGCTCACCCACGGATTCCACGGCCGTACCATGGGCGCTCTGTCCGCCACGTGGAAGCCCGTGATCCGCAAGCCGTTCGAGCCGCTGGTGCCGAACATCGAATTCGTGCGTGCAGGCGACCCCATCGCGATGTATGAGGCGTTCTCTGCCACCGGACTCGGCCAGTATGGCAAGGGTCCTGTGGCCGCGGTCATCCTCGAACTCATTCAGGGCGAGGCCGGCGTGCGTCCGCTGGACGTCGCATATGTGAAGAAGGTGCGGGAGTTGTGCGACATCAACCACGCCCTGCTCATCATCGACGAGGTCCAGACCGGCATCGGTCGCACAGGCTCGTGGTTCGCGTTCCAGCGCGAGGACCTGACGGGCGGCATCACTCCCGACATCGTGACGTTCGCCAAGGGCGTCGCCGGAGGATTCCCCATGGGCGGCATGATCTCATTCGGAGGCAAGCTGTCCGCGCTGTTCACGCCGGGATCCCACGGCTCCACCTTCGCGGGCAATCCCTTGGGCGCGGCGGCGGCCCTCGCCACGCTGGACACCATCGAGAACGAGCATCTGGTCGAGAACGCCGAAGAGCGCGGCGAGCAACTGCGCCAGGGCATCATGGCATCAGGCAACCCGCTGTTCACCTCCGTGCGCGGCCGCGGTCTGCTCAACGCCATCCTCCTGTCCCACCGCTGCTCGCATGCGGCGATGAACTGGGCTCTGGAACATGGCCTGATCGTCAACGCGGTCGCACCCGACGCACTGCGCCTGGCACCGCCGCTGATCGTCTCCGAGCAGGAAATCGACGAAGCCGTGTCCATCCTCGCGAAGATCCCTGCCGACCTGCCCAACGACTGACCTCTACGACGATTACGGGACGGGCCGCGACAACCAGCCCGCCCCGCACGCCCAAGCCGATACAACATCCGCACCCATCCCGAACCACAGAAGGAGAACCTCATGGCCGGTCAACTTCGCCATATGCTGCGTGACGACGACATCAACCATGCCGAACAGAAGCAGATTCTGGAACTCGGCATGAAATTCCGCGAGAACCGCTTCTACCGTCAGCCGTTCGCCGGCCCCCAGGCCGTCGCCGTGCTGTTCGACAAGCCCTCCACCCGCACCCGTTCCAGCTTCTCCATCGGCGTGGCGGAACTCGGCGGGTATCCGCTGGTCATCGACAAGTCCGGTTCCCAGCTGGGCCGCGGCGAGCCGGTCGCCGACACTGCGCGAGTGCTCACCAGCATGGCCTACAGCATCGTCTGGCGAACGTTTGGTCAGGACCGCGTCGAAGAGATGGCGAAATACGCCACCTGCCCGGTCGTCAACGCGCTGACCGACCAGTTCCACCCCTGTCAGGTGCTCGCCGACCTGCTCACCATCGCGCAGCACCGTGGCGGTGTGGATGCTTTGCCGGGCAAGACCATCGCCTATCTCGGCGATTCGGCCAACAACATGGCCAACTCGTATCTGCTGGGCGGTGCCACCGCAGGCATGAACGTCCGCATCGCCGGTCCGTTCGGGTATCTTCCCGATCCTGCCATCGTCGCCGACGCGGAGCGGATCGCCGCCGAGAACGGCGGCTCCATCCTGGTCACCACCGATCCGCGGGAGGCGGTCGCCGACGCCGACTGCATCTTCACCGACACGTGGGTGTCGATGGGAGAGGAAGCCGAGTACGCCATCCGCTCCAAGCCGTTCCGGGATTATCAGGTGAACGACGAGCTCATGGCTCTGGCCAAGCCCGACGCGCTGTTCCAGCACTGCCTGCCGGCATACCGCGGCAAGGAGGTCACCGCGTCGGTGATCGACGGCCCGCAGTCCGTGGTGTGGGATGAGGCCGAGAACCGTCTGCACGCGCAGAAGGCGCTGTTGACCTGGTTGATCGGGCAGCAGCGGGGCGATGAATCGCTGCTGGCCTAATGCTCGATGCCGTAGTATGCGGGTGGCTTGCAGGGTGCGCAGACGTTCAGCAAGCCACCGGAAAGGGCATAAATGAGTGAATCGACACCTCCCGTGCAGCGGCCGGCCACACGTGCCGCGCGATTGAGCGCCATCGAACAGGTGCTGCTCAAGCACATCGTCACGTCCCAGTCGCAACTGTCGGATCTGCTCTCCCAGGAGGGCATCGAGGTGACGCAGGCGACGCTCAGCCGAGATCTGGACGAGATCAACGCGATGAAGACGCGACTGTCCAACGGCAGCATCGCCTATACGATCGGCGACCGTCCGCTCAGGGAGTCGGTCGGCAGCGGCATCGGGTCCAAGGCCGAGCAGCAGATATCCCGCGTGCTCAGCGGCTTGGTCACATCGGTCGCGTCGGCCAAGAACCTGGTCGTCATCCACACGCCTTCGGGCGCGGCCCAGTATGTGGCGAGCGTCATCGACAAGCAGCCCATCGACGGCGTGCTCGGCACCATCGCAGGCGATGACACGGTGATGGTGATATGCGCCGAGGACGACATCGCCTTCGAGCGCTCGCAGTGGCTGCTGACGCTCGCGTCGAAGAACTGAATCGCTCGGGAAGGGGCCCGTTTCAGTATTCGCCACACCGATTGCATAAATATACAGACATTCGTATATACTTGCAGCAGTTTGTTTTTGTAGAAAGGCATCCCATGGCAGACAACAACCGAATCGTACTCGCATATTCCGGTGGCCTTGACACCTCCGTGGCCATCCCGTACCTCAAGGATCGTACCGGCAAGGACGTCGTCGCGGTGTCCCTCGATGTCGGCCAGGGCGGCGAAAGCCTGGAGACCATCAAGAACCGTGCGCTCGCCTGCGGTGCCGTCGAGGCGTATGTGGTTGACGCCCGCAACGAGTTCGCCAACGAGTACTGCATGAAGGCCCTGAAGGCCAACGCCATGTACGAGGGCGTGTACCCGCTGGTCTCCGCCATCTCCCGCCCGCTGATCTCCAAGCACCTCGTGCGCGCCGCCCACCAGTTCGGCGCCGACACCATCTCCCACGGCTGCACCGGCAAGGGTAACGACCAGGTGCGTTTCGAGGTTTCCATCTCGTCCATCGACCCGACCCTGAGGGCAATCAGCCCGATTCGCGACCTGTCGCTGACCCGTGACGTCGAGATCGCGTTCGCCAAGGAGCACAAGCTGCCGATTACCCAGACCGAGAAGTCCCCGTACTCCATCGACCAGAACGTGTGGGGCCGCGCCATTGAGACCGGCTTCCTTGAGGATCCGTGGAACGGCCCGACCAAGGACTGCTACTCCTACACCGACGATCCGGCGTTCCCGCCCGTCGAAGACGAAGTGGTCATCGAGTTCAAGGAAGGCATTCCCGTCAAGATCGACGGCCGCGACGTCACCCCGCTGCAGGCCATCGAGGAGATGAACCGCCGCGCCGGCGCCCAGGGCATCGGCCGTATCGACCTGATCGAGGATCGTCTGGTCGGCATCAAGTCCCGCGAGCTGTACGAGGCCCCGGGCGCCGTTGCTCTGATTACCGCACACCAGGAGCTGGAGAACTGCTGCCTGGAGCGCGAACAGCACCGCATCAAGCGTGACATCGACAAGCGCTGGGGTGAGCTGGTGTACGATGCGCAGTGGTTCAGCCCCGCCACCCAGTCGCTCAACGCCTTCATCGAGGACACCCAGAAGTACGTCTCCGGCGAGATTCGCATGGTGCTGCACGGCGGTCGCGCCGTCGTCACCGGCCGTCGCTCCGACAGCTCGCTGTACGACTACAACCTCGCCACCTACGACTCCGGCGACAGCTTCGACCAGAAGTCCTCCAACGGCTTCATCGACATCTACGGCCTGCCGTCCCGCGTGGCCGCCGCCCGCGACGTCAAGTTCGGCAACGGCATCGAGGTGCCGAAGAACACCGTCGAGTAATATCGACGAACGGCTCCCGCTGATTTGCAAGGCTCTTTTGCGCATATGCGCAGGGGAGCCTTTGCCTTACTTGAGGACAACTGACATGACAGGGGTACACCCGCTTGGGAACAGCGTAAGTTGGGAGACGTTGCGTCTTCATTTGATTACGGCTTGAACGCTGCTGCAACAGAATACGATGGCCAAAATAAATATCTGCGTATCACCGACATTGATGACGAAACCCATGAGTTCTCGAAAAGCGATCTTACGACGCCGTTAGCTGACCTTGCAATGAGTGCAGATTATTTACTGAAAGAGAGCGATCTGCTCTTTGCTCGCACAGGCGCGAGTGTAGGAAAAACATATCTGTACAGGCAATTCGATGGAATGGTCTACTTTGCTGGATTCCTTATCCGTGCCCGAATCGGCGAAGGCGCTGACCCCGAATTCGCCTATCAGGCAACCTTGACCGATGCATACAAGAAGTATGTTGCCATAACCTCGCAGCGGTCCGGGCAGCCTGGTGTCAATGCGCAGGAATACGCAGATTATCAATTGATGCTTCCTTCAAAAACGGAACAGCAGCAAATCGGGATGACATTGCGATCTCTCGATGACCTCATCACCCTTCATCAGCGTAAGCGCGAAAGCCGCATCATCCGCGTGCGCTCATTCATATGGTTAGCTGGTGATATATCCGGCATCGGCGTAAGCGCATATCAACCAGAAAAGAGAAGACTGTATGACCGAAGGCAACACCAACGCCGAAACGTTGTTCTGCGATTACTACGAGCAATGGATCAGCGTATACAAGGAAGGTGCAATTCGTGAAGTGACCATGAAAAAATACCGGCTCACGCAGGCATGGTTGGGCCGGCTCATTCCCGATCTCAAACTCGCCGACATGGATCGCGTGAACTATCAGAAGCTCATCAACGGCTACGCCGAACATCACGAGCGCCAGACGACGATGGATTTCCATCATCAATTGAAAGGAGCCATTCTTGACGCGGTCGACGAAGGGCTGATTCAGCGCGACCCGACTCGTAAGGCAATCATCAAGGGCAAGCCGCCATGCTCAAAGAAAACGAAGTATCTCAATCAGTTCGAGCTTCATGCGGTCCTTGCGGATCTCGAACTCGGCAAGGGACCAAGCTGGGATTGGCTGATACTGTTGGTGGCGAAAACCGGGTTACGGTTCTCGGAAGCTTTGGGACTCACACCCGACGACTTTGATTTCGTGCATCAGACCCTTTCGGTCAGTAAAACGTGGGATTACAAGAACGGCGGAGGATTCGTCCCCACCAAGAACGCATCCTCCGTACGAAAGGTGCAGCTCGATTGGCAGCTTATCATGCAGCTCTCAACGCTCCTGAAAGATATGCCTGCGAGCGACCCCATTTTCGTGAATGGCAAGGTGTATAACTCCACCGCGAATAATATCCTCGCCAGGCATTGCGAACGGGCCAACGTTCCCGTGATTTCGATTCATGGGTTAAGGCACACCCATGCCTCGCTGTTGTTGTTTGCCGGCGTATCGATTGCCAGTGTGTCCAAGCGACTTGGTCATGCAAGCATGAACACCACACAGGACACTTATCTTCATGTCATCCGCGAACTTGAAAACAAGGATGTCGATATCGTGATGCGTGCCCTCTCCACCCTCATCTAACCATTTCAACCACTGCCGCTTACGCTGATGAAGGGTGATGAGGTTATCAAGGTGGGAGAAGAATGAGCCGATAACCTGCTGCTCTTTCTGCTGAGGCAATGCAAAAGACAATTCTTTTACGATAGACCCCGACAGATTACCTTGACCTCCTTGAAGATATGTATCAACAATTCGGGCTTTTTCGCGACGCAGCCAGCTTGCAAGGAAAAGAGGATCATTCCCCGTATGAGGGGAGAGAGCGAGAATCGCCTGATTGATCGCGCCTTTTATTGCAGCGATTCCTACTTCCCCACTGGTTGCTCCATATAGTGCATACAGCACGGTGCCACGTTCAACAATCTTTGCTGAAGAATTATCTAGGCCTTTCTCGGTCAAGAACAATTCTGTCTTGTCTGAGTTAATCTCAGCGGACCGGATGAACGGAATCGAACCTCCATAATAAGAGGCATGGCTCCCGTCAGGGGTCCCTCCGGAAAAAGAATCCGTCACATCGCCCAACTTACGCTGTTCCCAAGCGGGTGTATAATTAATGCATTTATACTGCGGTTTGAAAGCGTGGGATGCGATGACGTACTCCGATTTGATTGAACATGAGGCTGGTGAAACAGAGATACGCTCATATCTAGTAGACGGTGACGTGGTGCCAGTTACCATGCGCATTCCCGCTAACCTGCGGGATTCCGCCAAAGAAGCCGCGTCTCTGAGAGGAATGAGCTTCTCGGCGTTCGTAAGGACATGCATGATCAATGAGTTGGCGAAAGGCGGCAAGTAATTGATTGCGCTCACCGCCATGACCATACAAATAATTGACAACAATCCGGATGGTATCCGTATTTGCCGGGTGGACGGGGAATCGCTTGTCACTGTCGTGGTGCCCAGAGACATGTTGGGCGAGGCGAAGTGTCTTCCCGATCTGCCAGACCGCGGTGTGTATTACCTGCTTGATGAGGATCATGGTGTGCTGAGTCGTGTGTACGCGGGGCAAACCACGAGGGGACTTGTCAGACTTGATGCGCACAAGACCAAAAAGGAGTTCTGGAACAAAGCCATCATGTTCCTCGATAACGATGTCAATATCGACCGTGATGTTCTGGACTCGCTTGAGGCGAAGGCCATCGATTACGTGCGTGAACACGGCTCATATGAGACCGATAACGGGAATACTCCCGCTCCTCGCATGAACCCATACAAAGAGCAGCGGGTGGAGGACCTGCACGGCAGCATTCTTTTCCGCATGCGCGTGCTCGGATATGATCTCGACCGCAAGGAGACAACGCCGGTTGCAGTGAATACCGTGTTCCACACCAAGAAGAACGGCGTGCGTGCGACTGGACGATACAACCGGGATACCGGCCGTTTCACGGTTCTTTCGGGCTCCGAGGTGGACCTTGGTCATGCGGTGATCAAAAATCAAGGAGCCGTGGCAGCTCGACGGCAGCTTTTCGCCGCGCAGACAGGCAAAGTGATTCTTGCGGACGATGTCGAGCTGTCCAGTCCCTCCTCCGCCGCTGTATTCGTTCTCGGCGGCAGCCAAAACGGGTGGACCGAATGGGTCAATGAGCAGGGGCAGACCCTTGATTATGTGTACAGAAGCAAGGAGCATATGAATGAATAAGCAGCAGCTCGCCGCCAAGATTTGGGAGTCGGCCAACAAAATGCGCTCGAAGATCGAAGCCAACGAATACAAGGATTACATCCTCGGCTTCATCTTCTACAAGTTCCTTTCCGAGACCGAAGTCACTCGTCTGCATGTTGATGGCATGGGGGACGAAGACCTCGAAGAATTGCGGGAGGATGATACCGAGACCGCGCAGTACGTGCGCGATCTGTGCGGCTACTTCATCTCCTACGATAACCTGTTCTCCACATGGGTGGCGAAGAAGGGGGATTTCGCCATCGCCAATGTGCGCGACGCGCTTTCCGCGTTCGACCGCAACATCGACCCTGCCCGCAAGCGCGTGTTCGCGGGCATCTTCGACACCTTGCAGACCGGCCTGTCCAAACTCGGCACCGATGAGAAAAGCCGCAGCAAGGCCGCACGTGACCTCATCTACCTCATCAAGGACATTCCGATGGACAGCCGGCAGGACTACGACACCCTCGGCTTCATCTATGAATACCTGATCAGCAATTTCGCCTCCAACGCGGGCAAGAAGGCCGGCGAGTTCTACACGCCGAGCGAGGTCTCACAGCTCATGAGCGAAATCGTGGCCTGGCATCTCGCCGGCCGTGAGGAAATCAACATCTATGACCCCACAAGCGGTTCGGGTTCGTTGCTCATCCACATCGGCCAGGCGGTGGCCCGTCGCAACGGCAACCCGAATGACATCAGGTATTACGCGCAGGAACTCAAGGAGAACACCTACAACCTCACGCGCATGAACCTTGTCATGCGCGGCATCCTGCCGGACAACATCGTGGCCCGCAACGGAGACACACTGAAAAGTGACTGGCCGTGGTTCGACACCGACGAGACCAAGGATGAGACCTATGAGCCGCTGTTCGTGGACGCTGTGGTCTCGAATCCTCCCTACTCCCAGAATTGGGAACCGCCGGAGGCCGGCGAGGATATCCGCTTCGAATACGGCATCGCGCCCAAGTCCAAGGCGGACTACGCCTTCCTGCTGCATGACCTCTACCATCTGCGCGACGACGGCATCATGACCATCGTATTGCCCCATGGCGTGCTGTTCCGTGGTGGTGAGGAAGGCACTATTCGCCGGAACCTGGTGGAGAACCACCACATTCAGGCCATCATCGGCTTGCCCGCGAACATCTTCTTCGGCACCGGCATCCCCACCATCGTGATGGTGCTGCGCAAACATCGCGACGACGATCATGTGCTCATCGTGGACGCTTCCAAATACTTCACCAAGGAAGGCAAGAACAACAAGCTGCGTGCGAGCGATATCAAACGCATCGTGGATGCGGTGACAGGGAATCGTGACGTCGATAAGTTCAGCCGCTTGGTGGGTATTGATGAGATTCGGCAGAATGACTATAACCTCAATATTCCTCGCTACGTGGATTCCTCCGACAATGCCGAGAGCTGGGATGTGTATTCCACTATGTTCGGCGGCATTCCTAAGCGGGACATCGATGCACTCAGCAAATATTGGAACGTGTTCCCCGGACTGCGCCGGTGCCTTTTCGCGGAGGAGAACGGCCATTCGGCCAAGCTCGCCGTGCAAGACGTTCGTGAGGCGGTGAATGCCGACTCAGATGTGAAGGCATATATCCAGCGTTATCGTGAGGCGTTCATCGATTATCCGGCTTATATACGCGGTGAATTGGTGGGTAATGCCGCCAATGTGAGCATTGCCGCCGAAGAGGAGACTCTGGCAAATGATCTGCTGCGTCGTTTGGCTGGTATCCCTCTCGTAGACGCCTATGCGGCGTATCAGGTGCTTGACGATAGTTGGCAAAAGACTATCTCCATCGACCTTGAAACCATACAGGCCGAGGGGCATGACGCCGTTCGCAAAGTCGATGCCAATATGGTCGTCAAGAAGAAAGGCGGTAAGGATGTCGAAGTGCCGGACGGCTGGGTCGGGCATATTCTGCCGTTCGATCTCGTACAGGGGAAATTACTTAACTCTGATCTTACGGAAATTGCCACATTTGAATCTCGGCTGAGTGAGATTGGCGGCGAAATCGCTGACATTCTTGAAAATCTGGATGAGGATGACAAGAGTTCGACTGATGCCGTCAGCGAGGATGGAGATTCTTTCGTTGCCGCTGAATTGAAGAAAGCAGTGAAATCGATTGGGAAGAATCCCGAGACTGACTTTGACCGTGCTCTTGTGAGTGCACAGCGGTTGTTTGATGAAGAGCGTGAAGTCAAAAAGAACGTTAAGAATCTCCGTTCAGCGCTTGATGAAAAGACCCGGACCGTTATTGAAGGACTGAGCGATGAACATGCTGATGACTTGCTTGCTGCCAAGTGGGTGGAACCATTGCAGCACAAGCTTGAGGAGCTCCCTCAGACGGCTGTTGATGAGTTGATTGCAGCGGTGAATGCGCTGAACGACAAGTATTCGACCACATACTCTGATGTGTGCGAACAGATCGAACAGGCTGAGGCAGAACTTGGCAATATGCTTGGTCAACTAACCGGCAATGAGTTCGATATGGCCGGTATTGCCGAGCTGAAGACCCTGTTGGGAGGTGAATGATGACTGAACAGGCGAAAGTTCCTGCGATTCGTTTCGCTGGTTTTACTGACCCTTGGGAACAGCGTAAGTTGGGGGAGATTGCGTCTTTTTCCAAAGGCAGTGGGTATTCGAAAGCCGATATTCGAGAATCGGGAATACCTCTCTTCTTGTATGGCCGTATGTACACGCAATATGAAACAAGAGTCGATTCTGTGGATACTTTTGCGGCACCAAGACCCGGAACTCTTTACAGTAAAGGGACTGAAATTGTCGTTCCTGCTTCAGGAGAGAGCGCCGAGGATATAGCGCGAGCATCCGCGATTACTAGGGAAGGCATTGCATTAGGCGGAGACCTCAATGTCGTTTATCCACAAAGAATGGTCACGCCGCTATTCCTCGCCTACGGTTTGTCGCATGGTTCGAGTCAAGAATTGCTTGCTCAAAAGGCACAAGGAAAAACTGTCGTCCATATACATGCGAGTGATCTCAAAGGGCTTGGTATAGCTTTCCCCGACGTCACCGAGCAACAAGCCATTGGTACATTTTTCTCTAGTCTTGACGACCTCATCACCCTTCATCAGCGTAAGTATGACAAGCTTGTCATCTTAAAAAAATCGATGCTTGAAAAAATGTTCCCGAAAGATGGTGAGTCTGTACCCGAAATTCGCTTTGCTGGTTTTACTGACCCTTGGGAACAGCGTAAGTTGGGGGAACTGTCTTCCGAGTTCCAAAGTGGCGACTTCATTTCTGCCGAAAAGATACTTGCGTCTGGGCCATACCCCGTATATGGGGGCAACGGCTTACGCGGATACGCAAAACGTTATAACCATGACGGTTTTTATGCCCTTATAGGTCGCCAAGGTGCGTTATGCGGGAATGTCAATACTGCAGTGGGAAAGGCCTATTTCACTGAACATGCGGTAGCTATCAAGGCGAATTCCCTACATGATACGCGCTTCTTGGTTCATCTTCTGAGGTGTATGGACTTAGGACAATATTCGGGCCAATCTGCTCAGCCGGGTTTAGCCGTGGGAGTGCTCAAGGAAGTTGAGACAACAGTACCCTCAAAGGTCGAGCAGCAGGCCATTGGCTCTTTCTTCTCCCGTCTTGACGACCTCATCACCCTTCATCAGCGTAAGTTGGAATTGCTGCAGAATATCAAGAAATCCTTGCTTGACAAGATGTTTGCGTGAAGGGAGGTAGAGCAATGGAGACCTTCGATATCGTGAAGCTCGCCTCATATCGCGAGAATAACCGGATCGAGGCGAAAGCCGCAAAGGGCGGCCTCCCACGCAGCATGTGGGAGACGTACTCCGCCTTCGCCAACACCTACGGCGGCGTCATCCTGCTTGGCGTCAAGGAGCGCGAAGACGGTACCTTCGCGCCGATTGGACTTACACCAGTGGAAGCGGAACATCTTCGCCAGGACTTTTGGAACACGGTCAGCAACCGGTCCAAGGTAAGCGCCGTGCTGCCCATCGAATCGGAAGTTGAAGTGCTCGAAGCGGATGGTGGGATGGTGCTGGCTATTCACGTTCCGCGCGCTCCGCGTGACGAACGCCCCGTGTATATCAATAATGATCTCTTCGGGGGAACCTACCGTCGGCGTGGTGAGGGCGACTACCGTTGCACGCGGCAGGAGATCTCAGCAATGCTCCGGGATCAGGGAGCTGAGACGATGGATTCCAAGGTGCTGGACGATCTCACTGTTGCCGACTTCAATACAGACACAGTGCGGGCATATCGCAATCGTTTCCGTGCGGTACGTCAGGGCAGTTCTTGGACCGATCTCGATGACGAGCGTTTTCTGCGTGCTGTTGGTGCGGCAATGGTGAGCCGAGAAGACGGTAAGCTTCATCCTACGTTCGGCGGTCTGCTTATGTTCGGCAACGACTATGACATCGTGCGCGAATGTCCGCATTATTTCCTTGATTATCAGGAGACTCTAGATCCGACGATTCGTTGGACTGATCGTGTCCATTCCGGCGATGGCATGTGGTCAGGCAACCTCTTTGATTTCTTTTTCCGCGTGAACCGCAAGCTTGCCGAATCCCTGAAGACCCCGTTCAAGCTCGACGGCATTTTCCGCGTCGATGACACCCCCATGCATAAGGCGGTCCGTGAGGCGTTGGCCAACTGCTTGTTCAACGCCGATTACCATGGCGTACGCGGAGTGGTGGTCAGGCGCACCCCCGACAAGCTGGTGTTCGAGAATCCGGGTGATATCCGAACCGGCATTGAACAGATGCGCCTCGGCGGGGTGTCTGATCCGCGCAACGGTCTTGTCATGAAGATGTTCAGCCTAATCGATGTGGGCGAGCGAGCTGGTACGGGTGTCCCCGATGTGTTCGCCACATGGGCGAATGCAGGACTTCCTGAACCACGGATTGAAGAGAACTTCGGAGAAGCTGATCGCACGATACTCACGCTCATGTTGGAGGCGGATGCCAAGCCTGATAACAATGAGCAGATATCTGACGATTATGAGCAGATAAATAGTTCGAATGAGCAGATAACTGACAATAATGAGCAGTTAAATGGTTTGAATGAGCAGATAACCGAGAGACAGCGAATTGTTCTGCGTTTTGTAGAAAAGAGCCCCAGAGCAACATATGACGACATGGCACGTGCCGTGGGAGTCTCATCAGCGACTGTGCGGAGAGATGCTGAAATACTCATTGGGCGTGGATTACTTAAGCGCGTCGGCTCGCGAAAAGCAGGGCAATGGGAAGTCCAAAGGGGAGAAGAATCATGATATTCGATAGCGAATCGGTGTTCGAGGAAAACGTCATCACCGTGCTTAAGCAGCATGGATGGAAGGACGGTGTCCTGCGCTATCCAACTGAGCGGGATTTGCTCGACAATTGGAAAGACATACTGTACCGCAACAACAACGACATAGACAGGCTTGGCAAATACCCGCTGACGGACGGGGAAATGGCACAGATAATCGAGCAGATCGAGACCCTGCGAACGCCGCTCGCGCTCAATTCGTTCGTCAACGGGCGTACCGTGTCTATCACGCGTGACAACAAAGAAGATGTGGCGCATTTCGGCAAGGAAGTCAGTCTCTACATCTATGATCGCAAGGAAATCGCGGGCGGCAAAAGCACTTATCAGATCGCTCAGCAACCGGTCTATCCAGCCAAGAACAAGATGTTGAGCTCGCGGCGCGGCGACCTCGTGCTCCTCATCAATGGCATGCCATTGATCCATATCGAGCTCAAGAAAAGCGGCATACCCGTCAGCCAAGCGACCAATCAGATCGAAAAATACGCGCACGAAGGCGTGTTCACCGGCCTGTTCCGTCTCGTGCAGATCTTCGTGGCCATGACCCCCGACGACGCCGTCTACTTTGCCAATCCCGGCGCGGACAAATTCAATCCAAGCTATTACTTCCATTGGGCGGACTACAACAACGAGCCTATCTGTGGCGGGCAACACCCAGGCAAAGACGAATGGAAGCTGTTCATCGGCGGCACCTCCGGCACCGCCGGCCTGCTGTCCATTCCCATGGCGCGCCAGCTCATCGGCTTCTACACCATCGCCGACTCGGCGGATGGATGTCTTAAGGTGCTGCGTAGTTATCAGTACATCGCGGCAAACGCCATCTCCGATGTGGTGAGGAAATGTGATTGGGAACAGCGGCCAGTTACCCCAGGACGACCCGGCGGCTATGTGTGGCACACCACCGGTTCAGGCAAGACCATGACCAGCTTCAAATCGGCTCAGCTCATTGCTGACTCGCATGACGCCGACAAGGTCGTGTTCCTCATGGACCGAATCGAACTGGGCACCCAATCGTTGAAGGAATACCGTAGCTTCGCCGATAGCGAGACGGAAGTGCAGGGCACGGAGAACACCGGCGTATTGCGGGATAAACTCAACAGCACCGATGTCAACGACACTCTGATTGTCACCTCTATCCAGAAGATGAGCAACGTGAAAGCAGGGGAGCGGGGCGTCACCCAGACATGGCTGGATCAACTTGCTGCACGACGTATCGTCTTCATCGTGGACGAATGCCATCGCTCCACCTTCGGCGACATGTTGCAAGTCATCCGCCGTTCCTTCCCCAACGCGCTGTTTTTCGGATTCACCGGCACACCCATTCTGGACGAAAACCAGAAGAAGAATTCCACCACTGCCATGGTATTCGGCCGTTGCCTGCACCGGTACAGCATCGCTGACGGCATTCGTGACCATAATGTACTCGGATTCGATCCGTACATGGTGACCACGTACAAGGATTCTGAAGTCAGACGTGCCGTGGCTCTCGACAAGGCGAAAGCTGAGAGTACGGAAGATGCACTTGCTGACCCCATTAAAGCTAAGGTGTTTCAGCATTACATGGATAAATCCGAGGTCCCTATGGGGCCGATGGTTGATGGCGCCGGGAACCGTATCAGTGGCATCGAGGATTTCCTTGGACGAGACCAATATGGCATCGACTCACCGCATCCGAACATGGTGGTCTCGGACATTCTCGAACAGTTCCCGGTGCTCAGCCATGCGGGCAAATTCCATGCGATGCTCGCCACTAGCTCCATTCCTGAAGCTGTCAACTATTATCACTTGTTCAAGCAGCAAGCACCTAAGTTGCATGTAACGGCGTTGTTCGATCCCAACATCGACAACAACGAAGGAGCAACGGATAAAGAAGATGCGCTGACTGAAATCATCACCGATTACAACGAGGCGTTCGGCAAAGAGTTCATCATCCCCACATGGCCGGCGATGAAGAAAGATATTTCGTCGCGACTATCGCATAAGAGTCCGTACGGCGGCATAGCAGCAAACCGCAGTCAGCAGCTCGATTTGCTCATTGTCGTGGACCAGATGCTCACCGGATTTGACTCAAAATGGGTGAATACGCTGTATCTCGACAAGATTATCGACTACGAAAGCATCATTCAGGCGTTCAGCCGCACGAATCGCCTGTTCGGGCCGGACAAGCCGTTCGGAGTCATCCGCTACTACCGCAAGCCGCACACCATGTACGGCTTCATCGAAGCGGCGGTGAAACTGTACTCCGGCGACAGGCCGCTTGATTTGTTCGTGCAGAAACTGCCCGCGAACGTGAAATCCATGGATACACGGTACTTGGAGATTCTCGACGTGTTCACGGATAACGGGGAATCGGACCTCATGCAGCTGCCGGAATCGGTGGAGGCCAGACGCAAGTTCGCCAAGGAGTTCGTAGAGCTGAATCGTTACCTTGAAGCGGCGAAAGTGCAGGGTTTCGACTGGAACACCACGGAATACAAGGTCGATGGCACGGACGCCGACGATGCGGATGAGAACGATGGCGGGAACGGCGAACCTGATATCGTGCGTCCCCAAATTGACGAACGCACATATCTGATTCTCGCCCAGCGGTATAAGGAGCTGTTCGATGATGACAGCTGCGCCGGAGAACCGGACGATGACGGGAGACGTGGCCCCGAAGCGCCTTATGAGCTGGAAGGGTATCTCACCGAAATCGACACCGGACTGATCGACACCGACTACATGAATGCCAACTTCGTCAAATGGCTCAAGGCACTCAAGGAGGACAGTCCGGAGTTGGCGGAGATGTCCGCACAGCTGCACCGATCCTTCGCTGCGCTTTCGAGGGACGAACAACGACTTGCTGAGCTGTTCCTGCATGATGTGGAGCGTGGCGATGTGGAAGTCGAGGAAGGCATGACGCTGCGGGACTACATCACGCGCTATGCCAAACGAGAGAAAGATGAGCAGATCGACAAGCTCGTGGATCATCTCGGCGTTGACAGGTCGTTGCTTGAAGAACTCACCGTCAGATATATCAATGAGAAAAGTCTGAACGCATTCGGCCGATTCGACGCCCTGCGTGACACCATCGACGTGCCACGGGCGAAATCGTTCTTCGAGCGATGCATGAATGTGACGCTGCCGAATTTCAAAGTGAAAGTACAGGCGTCGAAACTGTTGAAACAGTTCGTGCTCGAAGGCGGGTTCGACATCGACGAGGAGGTCTCGCACTGGCGATTCGCCCTCTGACGGTTTTGTAACGCTGTACGGTGCCATTCCTGCTGGTGCTTGTGTATGTCTGGCCGCTCGACCGGAGAGCCGCCACGGGAATGTATCACAACGCTGATAGTCTGGCAGACAGTCGAAAACGCACGAATATGCCCATTCTCCAAGGAGTATCGCATGGCTGAAAACACCGAATACCTCGCCCTGTGGGGCGGCCGCTTCACTTCCGGACCGTCGCCCGAGCTGGCCCGTCTGTCGAAATCCACGCAGTTCGACTGGCGACTCGCCGATGACGACATCGCCGGTTCCCGCGCCCACGCGCGCGCCCTCGGCCGCGCAGGCCTGCTGACCGCCGATGAGCTCAGCCGCATGGAAGCCTCGCTTGACGAGCTGCAGCGCCGCGTCGACTCCGGTGCGTTTGCGCCCATCGAAGACGACGAGGACGAGGCCACCGCGCTGGAGCGCGGCCTGCTGGAGATCGCAGGCGACGAGCTCGGCGGCAAACTGCGCGCCGGCCGTTCCCGCAACGATCAGATCGCCTGCCTGATCCGCATGTGGCTGCGCCGCCACTCCCGCGTCATCGCAGGTCAGCTGCTTTCCCTCGCATCCGCGCTGATCGACCAGTCGGTCAAGGCCGGCGGCACCGTCATGCCGGGCCGCACCCACATGCAGCACGCCCAGCCCGTGCTGCTCGCGCATCAGCTCATGGCACACGTGTGGCCGCTGCTGCGTGACGTGCAGCGACTCGTGGATTGGGACAAGCGCATCGACGCCAGCCCGTACGGCTCCGGGGCGCTCGCCGGCAACACGCTCGGACTGGAGCCGGTCGCGGTCGCCCGAGAACTCGGTTTCGGCAAGGTCACCGAGAACTCCATCGACGGCACCGCCTCGCGCGACCTGGTGGCCGAATTCGCGTTCGTCGCCGCCATGGCCGGCGTCGACATCTCGCGTCTGAGCGAGGAGATCATCATCTGGAACACCCAGGAATTCGCGTTCGTGCGTCTCGATGACGCCTACTCCACCGGCTCCTCGATCATGCCGCAGAAGAAGAACCCCGACATCGCCGAGCTCGCCCGCGGCAAGTCCGGCCGTCTCATCGGCGACCTGACAGGCCTGCTCGCCACGCTCAAGGGCCTGCCCACCGCGTACGCCCGCGACCTGCAGGAAGACAAGGAGGCGGTCTTCGACCAGGTCGATACGCTGGAGGTGCTGCTGCCCGCCTTCACCGGTATGATCGCCACCATGAGCTTCGACCACGACCGTCTTGCGGCCGAAGCGCCGACCGGATTCGCGCTCGCCACGGACATCGCCGAATGGCTCGTCAAGAATGGTGTGCCGTTCCGTCACGCGCATGAGCTTTCCGGTGCATGCGTCAAGCTCGCCGAAGGCCGCGGCCAGGAGCTGTGGGATCTCACGGATGACGATTTTATCGGGATCTTCCGTGACTTCCTGCCCGCCGACAAGGCCCCGCAGGTGCGCGAGGTGCTGTCCACCGAAGGCTCCGTGTCCGCCCGCAACGGCAAGGGCGGCACGTCGCCGGCCCGTGTACGTGAGCAGATCGCCTGCGCCAAGGCCACCGTCGACGCGCTGCGCGTGTTCGCCAACTCCGTGAGCGATGGTCCGGCCTACAAGTCCCCGAAGTCCCTGCGTTCCGTCACCGACTGACCGCCTCCACATCCCCGCCAGCGCGCGCGGGTTCATCCTGAAGGATGAACCCGCGTGACAGGAGTCTGACCTAGAATCATGACTGGAAGAGACACAGGCATACGGAAGACGGATTCGGGCGAAGGGAAACAGTGTGCTGACGCGCAATCAGATTCGGTCGTTGGTCAACGAGCATGGGCACGACATCATCGTCCATGATCATATGCAGCATATCGAGCGCGGATGCTACCAGCATGGAGCGGTGACGACATTCGCGCATTCTATCCGCGTGGCGTGCCTCGCCGTGTGGATGGCCGACCGCCTGCATCTGTGGGACAAGGTCGATCTGCATTCGCTGGTCCGCGCGGCTCTGCTGCACGATTACTTCCTGTATGACTGGCATGACTGGGATGACGGCGCCCATAGGCTGCACGGGTTCACGCACGGGCAGGCTGCATTGCGCAACGCAGTGCGTGACTTCCGCCTCAACGCGATCGAACGTGACAGCATCGCATGCCACATGTTCCCCATGACGCTCAAGCCGCCGAGCTACATCGAAGGCTATCTGGTCACCATGGCCGACAAGATCAGTGCCACGCGGGAGACCTTCTCCCTGGAGCGGTTCTACAAGCCGCAACTGGAGTCCGGTAAACCCCTCGCCGCAATCGAAAGCGGAGCATCCGCAGCGTCCGCGCACGACGGGCGGCACAAGCCCTCACGGAGCCGGGAGGTGCTGGCCTGATGCTGTTCGTGGAAAAACTGTTCCTGTGGTTCCTGTTCTACAGCTTCTGCGGATGGGTGTACGAGTCCATTCTCGTGTCCATCCTGGAGCGCCGGCCAGTCAACCGCGGATTCCTCAACGGCCCGTTGTGCCCGATTTACGGTGCGGGCGCGGTCGGCGCCGTCGTGGTGCTGGGACAGGTACACAATCCCCTGGTGGTGTTCCTGCTTTCGATGGTCGGTGCCAGCATACTGGAATACGTCACATCCTGGGTCATGGAGGCGCTGTTTCATGCCCGCTGGTGGGACTACTCCGACTACAAATTCAATCTTAACGGGCGCATCTGCCTGCTGGGGGCGTTCGTGTTCGGCGTGGGCGGCGTGCTCATCACGTCGGTGATCCAGCCGCAGGTTGCAGGTGTCACCGACCGGCTGCCGCTGCCCGCCATCCACTGGCTGTGCGGGGTGCTGTTCGTGCTCACGCTGATCGACCTCGTCGTCACGGTGTGCGGCATCATGCATTTCGAGAACAGTCTCGACAATCTCATGGCCGCCATGACGCATTACGGAGACGCCATGAAGGTCGCCGTCAGCGATGTCACCGGCAAGATGAGCGAATCGTGGAAATCCGGCAAGGAGATGTCGTTCGACTTCATGATGCGGGTCAGGGATGCGGCGATGTCCATCTTCAACCGTCAGCAGCGTCGAATGATCGCCTCGTTCCCGAAACTGCGCACCGAACGCAACAACGATGTGCTGGAGCAGCTGCGCCGGATTCTCGAAAGCCTGTACCGTCACTGACGGCCGGATTCAAGCGGCGAACCGGGGAGCATTCCCCGACGTTTCGCGGGCAGCCGTCTTGGCGCATGCTGTCGATATGTTCTGCGAGACTGATAGATGCACAATGCCCAGAATTTGATAGGGAGTACCAATATCCATGGCTCACGTCACCGATTTCAAAGAGGCCGGATTCGATTCCGTCTTTGAAGAACTGGAATGGCGCGGGTTGATTTCCCAGTCCACCGACAGGAAACAACTCGCCGAAGCGTTGAACGGGGAGCCGGTCACCTATTATTGCGGCTTCGACCCGACCGCGGCGTCGCTGCATATCGGCAATCTCGTGCAGCTGATCAACATGCGTCACCTTCAGGCCGCCGGGCATCATCCGATCGCCTTGGTCGGCGGCGCGACCGGTCTGATTGGTGACCCCCGCCAGTCGGGCGAGCGCACCCTCAACCCGAAGGACGTCGTCGCCGGCTGGGCCGAACGGCTCAAGCGGCAGATCGGCGGCATTCTGGAAACCTACGGCGACAATCCGGTGCGTTTCGTCTCCAATTACGACTGGACCGCGCAGATGTCCGTCATCGACTTCCTGCGCGACGTCGGTAAGAACTTCCGACTCGGCACCATGCTGGCCAAGGACACGGTCGCGCGTCGTCTGAACTCCGAGGAGGGCATCTCCTTCACGGAATTCAGCTACCAGGTGCTGCAGGGCAACGACTTCCTTCACCTGTTCGACGAGTACGGCTGCACGCTGGAAATCGGCGGATCCGACCAGTGGGGCAACCTGACCTCCGGCATGGACCTGATTCGCAAGGTGCGCGGCGTCACGGTGAACGTGTTCACCAGCCCGATCATCACCGACGCCACCGGAAAGAAATTCGGCAAATCCGAAGGCAACGCGGTGTGGCTCGATGCCACCATGCTCAGCCCGTACCGGTTCTACCAGTTCTGGTTCAACCGCCCCGACGTCGAGATGGAAGGCCTGCTCAAGGCGTTCACGTTCCTGCCAAAGGCCGAGATCGAACGACTCGCCGAAGAATCGCGCACCAATCCCGGCGCACGCGAAGCCCAGCGCACCCTCGCATGGGAAGTGACCAGCTTCGTGCATGGCGAGGCCGCGACGCAGGCGGCGATCGACGCGTCCGCAGCCCTGTTCGGGCGCGGCGGCGACCTTGCCTCCATCGACGAGGACACGCTTGAAGCCTCCATCGACGGACTCAAGATAGAGGACGAGTCCGGTGCCAAGACGTTCGCGTCCGTCGGCATCGACGACCGCATCACCGAGGCCGGGGTGAAGGCAGGCCTGTTCAAGTCTATTTCCGAGGCCCGCAAGACCATCAAGTCCGGTGGCGTGTATCTGAACAACAACCGTGTGACCGACGAAGAGCAGACGTTGGGCCAGGACGATTTCCTGCACGGTCGTTTCGCGCTCATCCGCCGCGGCAAGAAGGCGCTCGGCGTCGTCGAGAAGCACTGATTCATTCCTGCTCCCACTGGCGGGGAGCTGCCGGCCAGGGCCGGCTGGGGTGGTTGCGCCGGCATGGAGGCTATCCCGCTCATCGTGACATCGCATCGCAACAACAGACTTTGCATTAAGAAAGGCATACACGTATGGCAGAAGAACAGGGTCGCTCCGGCGGCAAATCATACGGCAACCGCGGTTACGGCTCCGGACGTTCCGGCGGTTACCGCAAGTCGGGCGGTTACCGCAAGGACGGCGACCGCGGCGGATTCCGTCGCGACGGCGAGCATGGCGGGTACCGCGGCAAGGGCGGTTTCCACAAGGATGGGGAGCGCCGTGACTTCCACAAGGGTGGTTTCCGCAAGGATGGTGATCGTGGTGGTTTCCGTCGCGATGACCGTCGTGATGGTGACCGTCCGTTCCGTCGTGATGGTGAGCGCGGCGGTTTCCGTCGTGACGACCGTCGTGATGGTGATCGTCGTGATTTCCATCGTGGTCCGCGTCGTGACGGTGATCAGGGCGGGTTCCGCCGGGATGGCGGTTTCCACAAGGATGGGGAGCGCCGTGACTTCCACAAGGGTGGTTTCCGCAAGGATGGTGATCGTGGTGGTTTCCGTCGCGATGACCGTCGTGATGGTGACCGTCCGTTCCGTCGTGATGGTGAGCGCGGCGGTTTCCGTCGTGACGACCGTCGTGATGGTGATCGTCGTGATTTCCATCGTGGTCCGCGTCGTGACGGTGATCAGGGCGGGTTCCGCCGGGATGGCGGTTTCCACAAGGATGGGGAGCGCCGTGACTTCCACAAGGGTGGTTTCCGCAAGGATGGTGATCGTGGCGGTTTCCGTCGCGATGACCGTCGTGGCGGCGACAACCCGCGTTACCGTCGCGATGACCGCCGTGACTTCCATCGTGATGGCGATCGCCCGCGCTATCAGCGCGATGACCGCCGCGACGGCGAGCGTCGCGAGTTCTCCGCCGAGGAGAAGCGCGAATATCGGGAGCAGAAGCGTCAGGACTATATGAACGGTCCCCGTCGCAATTCCGACGGCACGGTAAGCTACCCTTCGCAGAACCCCTATACGGATCGTCGTCCGAACGAGCCGAAGATGCCCAAGGGCATGGAATGGTCCATGCTGTCCAAGGAAGAGCGTGAACGCCTGCGCGGCCTGTCCAAGGAGCACGCCGAGAACATCGGCCTGCACATCCTCGCCGCCTATGCGCTGGAGGAGAAGGATCCCGAACTGGCCCTCGCCCACGCCAAGTGGGTTGCTCATCAGGCGTCGCGCATCGATTTCTCCCGTGAGACACTTGCCTTCATCGCGTACCGTCAGGGCGATTACAAGCTCGCCCTGCGTGAGTTCCGCACCGCGTACCGCATGAACGGCTTCCTCGACTACCTGCCGTTCATCGCCGACTGCGAACGCGGCAACGGCGATCCCAAGAAGGCCATCGAAGTGGTGCGCTCCGACGATGCCAAGGCGTTGCATGGCGAGGCGAAGGCCGAGATGTTCCTGGTCTATGCCGGTGCCCTCGCCGACCTCAAGATGTGGGACAAGGCCATCGAGATCGTCCACACGCTCGGACGTTCCAAAGGGCTGCCGGGCGAATACCGCATGCGTGCCGTGCAGGCCGAGCAGTACTTCCTCGACGAGTGCGGCCGTACCGAGGAGGCCGCCGCATTGGACGACCTGCTCGACCGTCTCGAAACCCAGTACGCCGAAGCCGATGAGGACGAGACCGTGGACGACGTGATTATCGATCACGACATGGAGCACTTCACCGATGACGAGCTCGACATGCTCGGCATCAGCGAGGACGACGCCCAGTTCGCGCCCGACGACTACGACGACATGTACGGCGGCTCCGAAGACGGATACGGCGACGAGTCGGACGATGCCGAATCGGATGACTCCGATGACTCAGCCGATGCCGAAGCCGGCCAGAACTCCGATGCCGAAGACGAGGCGTCCCTTGACGGCCCGCTGGCCGACGAGGAGGAGCTGACGGCCAAGGAGACCGAAGAAGGCGCCGAATCCTTCACCGACCCCGCCGACCAGAACGCCGATGACACCGGCGAAGCCGCTGATGAAGCCGAGGACGCGGAACCCGCCGAAGCCGACGATGCGCAGACGGACGAAGCGGAAGCTTTGGATGCCGCCGAACCGGCTGCGGAAGCGCAGGACGAGTGACGTGCATGAACGCCATGCTCAAATCCACCGACCGTCCCATATCTCAGACGTACCGGCTGGCGCTGCTCGATCTGGACGGCGTCGTCTACCGGGGCAAGAACCCGGTGGAACACGCCGCCGATTCCATCAGGGCGGCGCAGCGTGCGGGGATGCAGGTGGAATACACCACCAACAACTCCTCCCGTTTCCAGCGCGTCGTCGCCGAGCAGCTTCGAGGCTTCGGCCTTGACGTCGAACCGCGGCAGGTCATCACCTCGTCCGTGGTGGCCGCCCGCATGGTGGCCCGGCACGTTCCGGCCGGAGCGCGCATCCTCGTGCTGGGTGCCGAGCATCTGCGCGAGGAAGTGGCCGGTCAGGGACTCACCGTGGTAGACCATGCCGAGGACACCCCGGAGGCGGTCATCCAGGGATGGTATCCGGACATGACGTGGCAGCAGATGGCGGAGGTCTCGTACGCGGTGGAGCGGGGCGCGCTGTATCTCGTCACCAACCGCGACCTGACCATTCCCCGCGAGCTCGGCATCGCGCCGGGATGCGGTTCCATGATCCAGGCGGTCATCAACGCGACCGGCGCCGAGCCGATCGCATCCGCGGGCAAGCCCGAGTCTGCCATGTACGACGAGGCCCGACTGCTGGCCGCGGGAAACGAGACGGAGCCGGTCAGTCGTGAATCGTGCCTGGCGATAGGCGACCGTCTCGATACGGACATCGAGGCCGGCAACCGCGGCGGATACGATTCCCTCGCGGTGCTGACCGGCGTCACCAACCCGCATGAGCTGATGACGGCGCCGGCGCATCTGCGCCCGTCCTATATCGTCCGCGACCTGCGCGGACTGCAGGAGGCCCAGCCATCCACCGATGCGAGCGACGGCAACGTCTGGACGTGCGTCGACGCGACCGCCCGGCTGGAAGACGGCTCACTGACGGTGAGCGACGCGACCGACATCAACGCCCTGCGCGCGGCCTGCGCCGCTGCATGGACGTACGCCGACAACGGCGGGGACATCGGTTCGGTCTCATTGCCGGAATTCTCACTGTGATCATCGCCGCTCGCCGCAAGGCCGGCGGCGTTTTCCGTGACGTGCAGGGGCACATGAAACACTGGGCATAAGGAGCGGCCATGCCGGACGATATCACCGAACGTTACCCACAGCTCGCCGACCTTGACGGCAAAGACGACGACCAGCGCATCGAGGTATTCCGCGACGTGCTCGGCCAGCTGCAGCGCGAGCTCGACGAGAACCACTGAAAGACAAGGCCGCTGGCAGGGAAACCACCGGATGTGAAAGGTGCAGGAATGGAACGTCTTGATGCGCTCATCGTCGGTCTGGGATTGGTGCCGAGCCGCTCCAAGGCACAGCGGCTGATCCGTGACGGCCATGTGCTGGTCGACGGTGTCGCCGTCACCAAACCGGCCGCGAACGTGGCCACCGCGTCCTCGATCACCGTCGACAAGGGCGACGACTACGTGTCTCGCGGCGCGTACAAGCTGATCGGCGCCTTCGACGAGTTCTCCGGTCGAGGCCTGCCTTCGCCGCGCGGCCTGCGCTGCCTGGACATCGGTGCCTCGACCGGCGGCTTCTGCGACGTGCTGCTGCGCAGGGGAGCCGCTCAGGTCATCGCCCTGGATGTGGGGCATGGTCAGCTCGATAGTCGTATCGCGCGCGACCCGCGCATCATCGAGATGAGCGGTGTCAACATCCGCGACGTGACCGCCGCGAATCTGCCGTATCGGCCGGACATGATCGTGTCGGACGTGTCCTTCATCTCCCTGACATACGTCATCCCGGTCATTGCGCGCATCGCCGCGCCCGGAGCCTCAGTGGTGCTGCTCGTCAAACCGCAGTTCGAAGTGGGCAAGGGCAATCTCGGCAAGGGCGGTATCGTGGAGGATCGGCATCTGCGCGATCAGGCGCTGGAGACGGTCGTCGATTGCGCGAACCAGCATGGGTTGACGGTTGCGGGAACCGCCCCGTCACCGATCGAGGGCACCCACGGGAACACGGAGTTCCTGCTGTTCGCCCGCATGGATGACATCGCCGCAAAGGCCGACTGAAAAACGCCGCATCGCGCGCGGATTCGTCGTCCGTGTCACGTATTGCGCAGATACACACGCTTGGCGGCACCGGATACCAGCAATACGCTGGACGTGCTGTCCATGGCGAGCTTCGTGATGCACGAGGCGCGTTCCACATGCGATTCGTCAGTCAACCGTATGAAGACGCCCTGCATCAGGGTGCAGATGAGCCTGCTGACACGCAAATCGCCGCCGATGATTCGTTCGGCGTTGCTCGTCCGGGTGAATTCCGTCATGCCGCTGCGCCCGAACATGGCGCTTGACAGGGGAGTCATCCGCAGCCGTTCGGTGCGCAGCTCGTCCGCGTCCAACGTGCCCTGCATATCCAGGTATCTCGTGACGATGCATGAACGGTTGCGCAGCAGTCCGCGAACGGTCATGCCGCCAGAGCACATGACATCGCCCTGCACGATGATCTTGCCGGTGAAATCCAGAGCGGAGCAACGCAGGTCGCCTCCGACATGCAGTTCGCCATGCCCGCTGATTCTGTTGACATGCATGTCGCCGCGGCAGGTCAGACGCCCCTCGCAATGCACGTTCCCGCCGTCGAGCCTCATCGCATCGAACGAGCCGCGGGCACGCAAACCGTCGAATTGCATGCCGGCATCGCAGGAGCAGCTTCCATTCGTCGTCACGTTTTGATACGAGCCGTCGGGCACATGCCCGTCAACCATCGTGATATTGCCCATTGCGCCACCCTCGCCGCCGCCATGTCGTTACGTTGCGACGACTGTGCCGCAACATCTTTTTGACTGTACCAATTGGATGCCGCTGCGGCACGTGCCTGCGTTCAGTATGTGGTCATACGGGGGTATGGAGGGGTGCCTGGCGTCGGTCAGCCGCGAATGAACTTGTCGATGTTGTCCTGCTTGCCCATGATGACGAGTTCGTCGTTGCGGTGCATGACCAGTTCCTTGGAACCGTACTGGAACTCGCTGCCGGGCGCCTTGATGCCGACGACGGTGACGCCGTAGCGTTCGTTGACCTTCGCGTCCGCGATGGAATAGCCGACCACGTGCGAAGGCGTGTGGATCTTGACGACGGTGTGCGAGCCCTCGATCTCGATGTAATCCAGATAGTTTCCGGACACCAGATGCCCGACGCGCTTGCCTGCATCCGTTTCGGCGTTGATGATGTGACGCGCTCCGATGCGCTGCAGGATGCGCGCGTGCTCCTTCGACACCGATTTCGCCCAGATGTCGCTGATGCCGGCGTCCAGCAGGTTTCCGGCGGTGATCACCGACGCCTCGACGCTGTCTCCAATGGCGACGACGGCGGTGTCGAAATCGGACGCGTTGAGCTGCTCGACGGCGAGCACGTCGGTCATGTCGGCCTGAACGGTGGGAACCTGCGCGGACCACCTGTTGACCAGTTCGGGATCCTTGTCGACGGCGAGCACGTCCTGCCCCATGGAATCCAACGTGGTCGCCACCGAACTGCCGAATCGTCCCAGTCCGACGACCAGAATGCTCCTGTTGTTGCGTGCCATGCCATCATCCTTTCCGCCGCCGTGCGCGGCGATGCGCCGGTGCCGCCGTCATGGACGCCGCCGATTCTCCGGGCGGCGGTGAACGGTACCGCTTCTACGTCATGATATGGCCATCCCTGGCCGTCCGACAAAGGCGGAGTCGGCGGCATCCGTCGGATGCAGACGGTATCGGTGGCGCCCTCAGCCGACCACGATGGGCTCGTTGGGGTATCGTATCGATTCCAAGGCGCGGGGCCTGTTGATCGCGTATGCGATCGTCATCGGACCGAGACGACCCACCACCATCGCCGTGGCGAGGATGAACAACGCCGCCGGATTGTCCTCGCGCGCCACGCCGACCGAATAGCCGCCGAGCCCGAACGACGAACAGGCGTCGAACAGGGCATCGGTGAGCGAGCAGCCCGAGGCGAGCATCAACGCCAGCGAAGCGCTCAGCACTAGGAACAGGCAGGCGGCGGTGATGCTCACCGCGGTCATCGCCACGCGCGTCGGAATCCGGCGCCGGAAGGCGTTGATGTCGGTGTGTCCGGTGAACGCGGCACGGCAGATCAGTAGGATGACCGCGAACGTCGTGACGCGGATGCCGCCGGCCGTGGAGGTGCTGCCGCCGCCGATGAACATGATGACGCTCATGAACACCTTCGTCGGCTCGCTCACCTGCGGCACCCAGCTCAGGTCGAAGCCGGAGCTGCGCGGCATTACCGCCGCGACGACCCCGTAACGCAGCCGCGTCTCCACGTCGGCGCCCTTGAACAGGAACGGGTTGTCCCATTCCACCAGCAGGAACCACGCCAGCGACAGCAGCACCAGCGAGAACGTCGTCACCAAGGTGATCTTGGTGTGCAGGCTCCAACGGCGTGGGGGAGTGCGGTGGCGGGCGCAGCGCATGAGGTTGAGCAGCACGGGAAATCCCAGCGTGCCGCAGAACGCGCTGGCCATGATCGGCATGCCGACCGCCCAGTTGTTGACGTGCAGGCCGGCGCCGTCCGGCGTGAAGCCGGCGTTGTTGTACGACATGACCGCGAAGAACAGCGCCTCCCGGGCGGTATGGCGGACATTGCCCCTGTTGATGCCGTACAGGCCGGGGAACAGGGCGAGGAACGTGACGGACTCGATGATGAACGTGGTGGTGATGACCACGGTGAGCACGCCGCGGATCTCGTTGAGTTTCGTGTTGCCGAGCTCGTTGGCGGTGAGCAGCCTCTGCGTGGCTTTCATGTGATGGTTGGCGGCCAGGGCGATCAGCGATGCGAACGTCATGACGCCCAAGCCGCCCATCTGCACCGACACCAGCAGCACCACCTGGCCGAACGCGGTCCAGTGCGTGGTCGCGTTCACGATGGAGATGCCGCATGTCGACAGTGCGGACACGGCGGTGAAGAACGCGGTGGAGAAGCTGGTCGGCTCCTCTTCGTGTGAGGAGACCGGCAGCAGCAACAGACTGGTGGACAGAGCCACCAGCAGCAGGAAGTAGATGATGGTCAGACGGCCGGGATGCGAGGTGAGATGGTGAATGAAGCTGCGTTTCCTGCGGGTGCGCTCCTCGGCGGCGGCCTTCTCGAACGTGTCGCCGGAGAACCACCACGCGTAGCCGTGCGATGCCTCGCGGTTCGCTGAGGACTCGTCAAAAACGAGATTTGACATGGTCCCCGCTCCTTCGTATGCGTCGGCGCGCGTCAAGCGCGGCAACAGACTGGTTGCACTCGCCATTTTAGTATTCTTTGGCGCTGATGCCGCCGTCGTCCGCATCGCGGGCGCGGGCCCGCCCGGCCCCGGATCGGTCTTCATGGACGCGCCGCCGGCGGCGCTTGCGTTTCGTTTTCGGCGGATAAACGGTTCGTGGCGCCTTATGGGATATTGTGGATGACAGTACGTGGTCGTTTCGGATGATGATGAGGTGTGCGATGGTCTGCGCTCGGCATGCAGTGGTGGTGACGCATTCGCGTCTGCGTGAAAGCGGCACGGTGGTGTCTGAGGCGGTCGACCGGCTGCGCAACGTCGGGTTCGAGGTGTCGATCATCGACAACGTCGAGGCGCCGCAGTTCGGCGGCGTGACCCACAAGGTCGACGAGGACACCGAGATCGTCGTGGTGCTTGGCGGCGACGGCACGATACTGCGGGCCGCTGAACTGGTGCATTGCACGCAGGTGCCGATTCTCGGCGTGAACATGGGTCATGTCGGTTTTCTGGCCGAATTCGAGAGTTTCCAGATGAGCGAGGCGATCCGGCGCGTCGCCGACCATGACTATTCGATTGACGAGCGCATGATCGCCCATGTAGATGTGTGGCTGCCGGGTGCGCATGAGCCGCTGCAGGACTGGGCGCTGAACGACATCACCTTGGAGCGCGCCGACCGTGGCAAGATGGTCGAGCTGTCGGTCCGGGTGGACGATGTGGAGATGAGTTCGTTCGGCTGTGACGGCGTCATCGTGTCGACGCCGACCGGATCCACCGCATACGCGTTCTCCGCGGGAGGGCCGATCATGTGGCCGAACGTCAAGGCGCTGCAGCTGGTGCCGCTGGCGGCGCATGCTCTGTTCGCCCGCCCGCTGATCATCGGCGCCGGCTCGACGTTCACTCTGGACATCCTCGACGATTCGTCATCCGAAGGCTGGATCTGTTGCGACGGACGACGGCAGTGCGCCCTGCCGAAGGGGACCCGCGTCGAGGTGCGCGAGTCGAAGAGCACGTTGCGGCTGGCCCGGCTGTCCGGTGTGCCGTTCACGAACCGTCTGGTCACCAAATTCGATCTGCCGGTGGTCGGATGGCGCGAGCACGCGAGGAACGGTGGTTCCTCGGCGCAGCGCACGCGTGCAAGGGGTGCGGCGGACACGGCCGCGGTGCCTTCTTCCGGCGAGCAGGGGGTCGACCATGCTTGAGGAACTGGAAATTCATGACCTCGGCCCGATTCATCGTGCCCTGCTCACGCCGGCCGGGGGAATGACCGCGATCACCGGCGAGACCGGAGCGGGCAAGTCCATGCTGTTGAGCGCCATCCGGCTGATTTCCGGCGGACCGGCCAGCAGCGGGCGCGTGTCCCCGGGCGCTTCGGAGGCATGGGCGCAAGGCGTGTTCGCCGTGGATGACCGCGGCGGCGTGGCGCAGGAGGCCCGCGATGCCGGTGCCGTGCTGGAGGACGGGGAGTTGTACTTGTCGCGCACGGTGCCGGTGTCGGGCCGGTCCCGTGCCGTGCTGAACGGCAAGAGCGCCCCCCGCTCGGTCTTGGAATCACTGGCGTCGCAGTTGGTGACGATTCACGGGCAGGCCGACCAGTTGCGCATCGCCGCCGCATCCAGGCAGCGGGAGTTCCTTGACATGGTCGCCGGCGATGATGATCTGTTGGCGCGGTACCGTCATTCATGGGATGCTCTGCGCGATCTTGATGACCGTCTGGAACGACTGCGCCATCAGGAGTCGTCCGCCAGACAGCGTGCGGACTATCTGCGCGAATCCATCCAGCGCATCAACCGCGCCGACCCCCAGCCCGGCGAGGACGAGGAGCTCAAAGGCCGTCGCGCCCGCATCGAGAACGCCGCCGATATCGCGCAGGGTGTCAGCCGGGCGCTTGCGGCGCTTGACGCCTCCCAGGTGGATGTCGACGCCGATTCATCGAGCGCGTCTGATCTGCTGAATCAGGCGATCTCCTCATTGCGCGACATCCATGTCGACGGTGATTTCGGCGAATTGGCTGACCGTCTGGAATCCCTGAACGCGGATCTGTCGGACATCGTGTTCTCGCTGTCGCGTGAGCTTGACGGCGAGGAGAGCGTCGAGGACCTGGATGCCATCAACGCGCGCATCCACGAGCTGGGCGAGCTGACCCGGCGCTGGGGGCCGACGCTGCAGGACGTGATTGCATGGCGCGACAAGGCGACGTTCGAGGTCGAGGATCTGGACGCGTCTCCTGAGAAGGTCGCCCAGCTGCAGGACGAGCGCGAAGCCGCATTCGACCGGGCCCTGCAGGATGCCGGGGCGCTGAGCGAGGCGCGACGGGCCGCGGCGCAGTCGCTGGCCGCCACCGTCACCGACGAGCTGTCGTCGCTGGCCATGGCCGGGGCGCGGCTCGATATCCGCGTCACGGATCGCGGGGAAGAGGCGGTACCCGTATCCGATTCCGCCGGCGAGGCCTCGACATGGCCGCTGGACGCGAACGGCCGCGATGACATCGAATTCCTGTTCACGCCGTTCCCCGGATCCCCGCAGCTGCCGATGGGCAAAAGCGCTTCCGGCGGTGAGCTGAGCCGCCTGATGCTCGCATTGGAGCTCGCCGCCGCGGATCGGCGTTCGAGTGCGGCTCCCGCGGGCGAGGGCGGGCCGATGACGTTCATCTTCGACGAGGTCGACGCCGGTGTCGGCGGCAAGGCCGCAGTGGAGCTGGGACGGCGTCTCGCCCGTCTCGCGCGGACCTCGCAGGTCATCGTTGTCACGCACCTGGCTCAGGTGGCCTCATGGGCGGACGCGCAGTTCGTCGTGACCAAGGGTGCCTCGGACGGCGGGCAGTCCGCGGTGACGACCACGGTCGCCGAGGTATGCGGCGACGCGCGCGCCCATGAGATCGCCCGGATGCTGTCCGGCAGCGAATCCGAGGCGTCGCTCGACCACGCGCGCGAGCTGTTGGCATCATCGTCGCTGACATAGCCGGGGGACGGCCAGCGCGCACGTACGGACCGGATAACCGGCAATAGCGGAAGGAACATCATGGACGACAACCACGGCAAGGCGGCAATCTTCGATCTTGACGGAACGTTGCTGGATTCCATGGGCGTATGGGATCAGGTCGACATCGATTTCCTCGCCAAACGGGGCATCGAGGTCCCTGCCGACTACATGGGCAAGGTGGCGGCGATGCAGTTCCGGCAGATCGCCGAATACACGATCGCCCGGTTCGGCCTGCCCGACACGCCCGAGGCGCTGATGCAGGAGTGGGATGACATGGCGCGCGTCGCCTATTCGACGGTGGTGGAGGCCAAGCCGCATGCGGTCGAATACCTGTCGTATCTCAAGCGGTCGGGTGCGAAGCTGGCCGTCGCCACGTCCCTGCCGCCGGCGTTGCGCGAGCCGGCGATGAAGCACGTCGGCATTTTCGACTATTTCGACCAGATTGTCAGCGTCGACGATGCGAACGATGTCGGCAAGGACCGTCCCGACGTGTTCCTTCTGGCCGCCGGCCGTCTGGGCGTGGTGCCGGAGCAGTGCACGGTGTTCGAGGATCTGCTGGTGGCGATGCGGTCCGCCAAGTCCGTCGGCATGCGGGTATGGGCGATCCATGATGATTCTTCTGACGGGGACTGGCCGGATATCTGCGGTCTCGCCGATGGCGTGCTGTTTGATTTCAGCGAGGCTCCGCGCAGTCTGTGAACCGACGCGCAACTGTTATGCTCTCGACCTTGACAGTTGTCCATAAGTGTTCTACTGTTATATGTAACAGTAGAACAGTAATCCGGCTGTGATACTGGAGACACATGGAAAGGGGCATAGATGAAACTGATCATCTCATCCGTGTCCGGAGAACCCATCTACGAGCAAATCAAGAACCAGATTCGCAGCGCCGTGATGAGCGGCGAGCTTGAGGCAGGGGAGGCCTTGCCCTCGCTGCGCAAACTCGCCAAGGAACTGCGCGTCTCCGTGCTCACCGTCACCAGGGCGTACAACGAACTGGCCGATGAGGGCGTGGTGCAGAACCTCCAGGGCAAAGGCACCTTCGTGATGGACAAGGGCAACGAGCTGATGCGACGTCAGCTCGAAACCCAGGTCCGCGAAAACCTGGCCGAGGCGATACGCGCGGCCAAAGCCGCCGACATCGCGCTGAGTGAACTGGGCCGCATGCTCGAAGACGAGTACCGCAAGCAGTGAGTGCCGGCATTGGCCGGCAACCTGCGAACACCGTGGCGTCGCTGTGATACGCGAGGCCACGGGACGAGAGAGTTTCCCAAAAAAGGACCATAGCCATGACCACCATATCCGAACCCGACACGATGGCCCTTGCGGTCACCGGCGTCACCAAGCACTACGACTCCGGCTTCGTGCTGGACGACGTGACCTTCGACCTGCCCAAGGGCTACATCATGGGGCTGATCGGCCCGAACGGCGCCGGAAAATCCACGCTGATCAAGCTGATCCTCAACATGATCCGACGGGACCACGGCAGCATCCAGGTGCTCGGCCTCGACAACATCATTGACGAGGAGGCCGTCAAGGAACGGCTGGGCGTCGTGTTCGACTCCAGCTACCTGTACGAACAGTGGAAGGTCTCGAAGGTCGAGCGCATCGTCGCCCCGCTCTACCCGGCATGGAACGGGGATCGGTATCGGCGGTACCTGGACGATTTCGGTCTTGGGGGAGCTCAGAACGGCAAGAAGAAGATCAAGGACCTTTCGAGGGGCATGCAGATGAAGCTGATGCTCGCCATCGCGTTGAGCCATGACGCCAAACTGCTCATCCTCGACGAGCCGACCAGCGGACTCGACGTGCTCGCCCGCGACGAACTCATGGACATGCTGCACGCCTACATCGAGGACGGCGAGCATTCGGTGCTGTTCAGCACCCATATCACCGTCGACCTCGAACGTGCGGCCGACTTCATCACCTACATCACTGGTGGAAGGCTCTACTACACCGGGCCGAAGGACGAATTCGAGGAATCGTTCCGTATAGTCAAGGGCGGGCCGGGCGAGTTGGCCCAGCTGCCTGCCGGCGTGGTGCTTGGCTCGCACACATACCAGACCGGTTTCGATGCACTGGTGCGCTCCGACAGCCTCGGCACCGTCAGCGCAGCCGTCGCCGATATCGTCGTCGAGCCGGCCTCCATCGACGATATCATCCGCCTGACCAACGTCCGTGATTCCGTCGCGTCTTCGCCCGAGGCCGCGTCTGCACTCAAGGAGGTCGGCCATGGGAACGTTGACTGAGACCGTGCCATCCCGTGCCGTACGGGCACGGCGGGGAAATCGTGGGCTGGCAACCGCATTGCATCTGGACCTGGCGTATCTGCTGGGCGACGGCGCCATGCAATCATTCGCCTCGGTGCTGCTCGCACCGGTGTTTTCGATCATGTTCAACGGCGGGGCGTTCGTCGACGGCTTCGGTTTCCGGTTGGGCGTCATCATGGCGGTGTTCTCGCCCGCCATGATGGTGCTGACCGTGCCGCTCATCGACATGCAGAGCGGGTATCGGCTGCGCGGGTTGGCGCCCGCATCGCGGCGGAACCAGATGGCCTCGCGGTACTTGATGGGACTGGCTCTGGCCGTGTACGGGGCCGTGGTGATTGCATTGATCGATGGGGTGCAGCCGCTTGTCCGCCGTGATTGGTCATTCACGGGCAATCTGTGGGTGGCCGGCGTGGGCGGTCTGGCCATCGTGCTGATTATTGCGGTGATCATGCCCGTTTCCTGTTTGTGGGACAAGATCATCGGACTGCAGATCACGGTGTGGGTGTTCTATGTCGTCACGTTGATCGGGGTGTTCATCCCGTCAGTCCTCCCCGTATCGATGATCGCCAAGGTGATGGGCGTGGTGGACGCCGTCGTCTCGCATCGTTTCTGGCTGTCCGCGATGCTGGTCGCGGTCTCCGCCGCGGCGTATGCGGTCTCGTATGCGATCGCCGTGCGCGTGTACAAGGCAAAGGAGTGGTGAGATGCGCTGGAGTTCCGTAGTGAGGCAGTGCAGGTTCGATTGCGTGCGAGTGGATTTGTTCGGGTTGTCCAACATGCTGTTCATGTTGCTGTTTCCCGTGCTGTCCTGCGTGGCCGCGCTGGTGCTGACCGTGACCGGCGCACCCGGACAGGTCGCCGTCAGCGTCTACGGCGGCGTATGCGGCATGGCTGCGGTGATGTCGTGGATGTCCGCCTTGAGCGTGAATGTTGCGGAGGAGAGCGGCGGTCATCGGGCCATGAACGGGATGATTCCCATCGCCCGTACGTCGCAGGTGGCCGGACGGTTCCTGTTTCTGCTGGTGACCTGCGCGATGTGGACCGTGGACGTGATGGCATGCAGCGTCTTCTTCGCCTTCGGCGACATGATGGATTCCGGCTGGGCCGGTGCCATGATACCGAGCGCCGTCATCATCGCGTTCTCCCTGATCGTCGGATCGATTCTGATGGCGTTTTCGTACCGGTTCACGTTCCGGGCGATGATGCGGATATTCGTTGTGGTCATAGTCGGGCTGTATGCACTCGTCGCGTTGCTGTCCAGATTGCCGTTTGATTGGCAGGGCTTGCTGCAAGGCGTCGCGGATTTCATGAGCGTATGGTGGCGTGCCGCTCTGATTGCCGTCGTGCTGTGCGTGGGCGTCTACTGCATCTCCGCCGCTCTGGCCATCCGCTTCTACCGCGCCAAAGAGCTGTAAGCCCCTTTATGCCCCTGCTGGCGGGCTGAGCTGTTACAGCGCTTGGGCGGCCTTTTCGACGTAATCCTCCATGCCGTCGATGGGCACGACGTCCTTGAAACGTACATCGGCGGTCTCAAGTCCACGCAGGGCGGCCGGAGCGGTGGTGCCGGTCTCGCGAGACAGCACATCCATGCATTCGAAATCGGTGCCGTCGGCATCCAGGCCCAGTGCCTCGTTGACCACGCGCGGGAACTTGTAGGGGCTCGCAGTCGACAGGATCACGCGCGGGGTCAACGGGTCGCGCGGCATTTGCTGAGCCACGAAGTACGCGCACGCCGTGTGCGGGTCGATCACGTAGCGGTTCTTCTTCCAGCAGTCGGCGATCATCTCACGCACCTGGTTCTCGTCGGCCCAGCCGCAGCCGAACAGCTGGCGGATCTTCGCGAGCAGCGGCTCCGGAACCTCGTACGTGCCCCACTGGCTGAGGTCATTCATCAGCATGGAGATCAGACGGGTGTCGCCCTCGGACATGTAGTACAGCATGCGCTCCAGGTTCGAGGAGATGAGGATGTCCATCGACGGGCTGATCGTCTGGAAGAACGGACGCTGACGGTTGTACGTGCCGGTGGTCAGGAAGTCGAACAGCACGTTGTTCTTGTCGGAGGCGACCACGAGGTGCTTGACCGGCAGACCGAGCATCTTCGCGTAGTAGCCGGCGAGGATGTCGCCGAAGTTGCCGGTCGGAACGACGAACTCGACCTCGTCGCCCACGTTGATGACTTGGTTCTCCAGCAGCTGCGCGTAAGCGGAGAAGTAGTAGACGACCTGCGGTACGAGACGGCCCACGTTGATGGAGTTCGCGGAGGAGAGCACGACGTGCGAGTCGGCGGCGAGCTTCGCGGCGAGCTCCTTGTCGCCGAAGATGCGCTTGACGGCGGACTGCGCGTCGTCGAAGTTGCCCTCGACCGCGCACACGTTCACGTTCGCGCCGGTCTGCGTGCTCATCTGCAGCTCCTGAACCTGGCTCACCTTGCCCTGCGGGTAGAAGACGGTGATCGCGGTGCCGGGCGCGTCTGCGAATCCGGCCAGCGCGGCCTTGCCGGTGTCGCCGGAGGTGGCGGTCAGGATCATGATCTTCTCGTCGGTGTCGCCGTCCGCCGGCGTCGTGTGCGCCATGAAACGGGGGAGGATCTGCAGCGCAACGTCCTTGAACGCGGAGGTCGGGCCGTTGAACAGTTCGAGGATGTAGTCGTCGCCGAGCGGCTTCAGGGGCGTGATGCGCCTGTCGGACCACTGCTCGCCGTAAGCGTCGGCGATGCACTGCGCGAGCTCGGCCTCGGTGAAGTCCGGCAGCAGCGCACCGAGCACCTCGGCGGCGATCTGCTGATACGGCTTGCCCGTCAGGGAAGCGATGTCCACCTTCGTCTCGCCCAGGGAATCGGTCACGAACAGGCCGCCGTCGTCGGCGATGCCCTTGCGGATGGCCTGCTTGGAGGTAAGTGAGTCGGTGGTGCTGCGCGTGCTGTGGAACGTGGTCACTGGTAATCCTTGCGTTGCTGCTGAATGGGATGAAGTTCGGCTCAAGTCTACCGTCAGGCGTGGGCATGGCGGCGGCGGGTACCGCATACTGGCATGGGCCTCGGCGTGCGTCGCGGCCGCAGGACACGTGCCCCCATATTGACATGATGACACGAATGCCCCGCAGAGCTCGCAATCTGCGTTATTCTGGGCTTTATGACGAAAGATGAATTGAACGGCGAGGTGTTCTCCGGCGTCTGCGCGAAAGCCGACGCCGCCGCACGCGCCCAATCTGATCTGGCGCAGGCCGACACCCAGGTGAAAAACGCCCTGCTGCACGCGATCGCCGATGCGCTGGACGCCGACGCCTCGACCATCGCCGCCGCCAACGGGCAGGACATGCAGGCCGCAGCCGCTCGCGGCATGGACGCCGGGAAGCTCGACCGTCTCCGGTTCGACGAGCCGCGCATCGCCGTCAGCGCCGAAGGTGTTCGCCACGTGGCCTCGCTGCCCGATCCGGTCGGCGAGATCGAGCGCGGATACACGCTGGAGAACGGGCTGCGGCTCAATCAGGTGCACGTGCCCATCGGCGTTATCGGCATGATCTACGAAGCCCGGCCGAACGTGACCGTGGATGTGGCCAGCCTGTGCCTCAAATCCGGCAACGCCGCCATACTGCGCGGAGGGCACGACGCAGAGCGCACGAACGCGGCGACACTGGCGGTGATCCACGACGCGCTCGCCGCGAACGGATTCGACCCGTCGCTGATCGACACCGTCGACGAATACGGACGCGAGGGCGCCACGGCGATGATGGAGGCACGCGGCCACATCGACGTGCTGATCCCGCGCGGCGGAGCCGGACTCATCCAGGCTGTCGTACGCAATTCCAAAGTGCCGGTCATCGAGACCGGAGCCGGCAACGTCCATATCTATGTCGACCGCAGCGGCGACCTCGACAAGGCGATCCCCATCATCATCAACGCGAAGACGCAGCGCGTCGGCGTATGCAACGCCGCCGAAAAGCTGCTGGTCCACCGCGACGTGGCCGAACGGTTCCTGCCGGCCGCGGCGAAGGCGCTCGCCGACAAGGGTGTCGAGCTGCACGCCGACGAGCGGGCGTTCGCCATCATCGAGGCGGCCGGCATCCCAAGCCTCGCCATGAAGCACGCCACGGACCAGGATTGGGACACCGAATATCTGGCGCTCACCATGGGGGTCAAGGTCGTCGATTCGCTCGACGAGGCCATCGACAGCATCAACATGCATTCCACCGGCCACACCGAGTCGATCATCTCCGAGGACTACTCCGCGATAGAAACGTTCGCCAAGCGCATCGACTCGGCCGTCGTCATGGTCAACGCCTCCACCCGTTTCACCGACGGAGGGGTGTTCGGCTTCGGCGCGGAGCTCGGCATCTCCACGCAGAAGATGCACGCCCGCGGCCCGATGGGACTCAAAGAGATGACCACCACGAAGTGGATCGGCTACGGAACGGGGCAGGTGCGAGCATGAGCGAGGAACGAACGGTGATTTCCACCATCCGGGACGATATCGATCTCAACGACCAGGCATTGGGCCTGAAGATTGCCGCGGAACGGCTCAGCATCGTCCGCTACGTGTTCCTGGTGCAGATCGAGGATGGCATCGCCTCGGCCAGCCAGCGGGCATCGCTGGAATACGCCGACGCCGTGCTCATCGGCTGGCCGGAGACCGACTCCCCGGAAGTCGTGGAACTGGACGCGGCGAAGCTGAAGACGGTGCGCGAACAGATGAGCATGATGGAGCAGTACATCCGCCGCTTCAGCGCCATGGAACGCAAGGGCGACGTCGACGGCATGACCGACACGCTGATCCGTATCACCGAGCGCGTCGCCGAAGTGCGCAGGCTGTACCAGCCTGGCTTCCCCCTGCCCACGTTCGCCGAGATCCGCCGCGTCGTGCAGGACGAATGGGACGAGGACATGGGCAAGATCGACCCGCAGGAGGCCAACACCACCGCGGACCAGGGCAAGCGCGAGACGGACGAGGCGGACAGCCAGCCGGAGGTCTCGGAGGCATGACGACGCGAAGGCCGCCGCAGGAGGCAAGCCCATTGGCCGCAGAAGCCGACCCCTCGCCCGAAATCCAATATCTCGTCGAGCCGGAGCGCCGCATGTCGGACCTGTCATCCGAAAAACCGGACGGAGCCAAGCGGTTCTCCACGCGCGGCAACTGGCACATGCGCCCGCGCGTCGGCATCATGGGCGGAACCTTCGACCCGATCCACAACGGCCACCTGGTCGCCGCCTCGGAGGTGGCCTGGGTGTATGACCTCGACGAGGTGATTTTCGTGCCGACCGGCCGGCCGGTCTTCAAGCTCGACAAGCAGGTCACCAACGCCGAGGACCGTTATCTGATGACGGTGATCGCCACCGCGTCGAACCCGAAATTCACCGTGTCCCGCGTCGACATCGACCGGCCGGGCGTCACCTACACCATCGATACGCTGCGCGACCTGCGCTCGCAGCATCCCGACGCCGAGCTGTTCTTCATCACCGGCGCCGACGCGGTGGCGGAGATCATGGAGTGGAAGGACGCCGACCAGATGTGGGATCTGGCGCATTTCGTAGCGGTCACACGGCCCGGCTACTCGTCGCCACAGGGGGTGCGGCTGCCCGACGGCAAGGTGGACACGCTGGAGATCCCGGCGCTGGCCATATCCTCCACCGATGTGCGCCGGCGCGCGACGCACGGCGAGCCGGTATGGTACCTCGTCCCTGACGGCGTCGTGCAGTACATCGGCAAGCACGGCCTGTACCGCAGGCGTTCCGGCTGACCGGGACACGCCGGCGAGTCGTGCCGGGAACGCTAACGGAACATGAACCGGGGCTGGCCTGCATGTGACATGCGGTCGGTGTGCACGGTTACTATGACATTGTCCACTTCAGCGAAACACAAACGTTTGGAGACATGGTGAGTGCAATCCTCGAAGGAAAGCCCGATAAAAACCTCATCCTCGTGACCGGCCGTACGCATCCGAAGCTTGCCTCGGACGTCGCCGAACAGCTTGGCATCGACATACTGGAGACCACCGCATACGATTTCGCCAACGGCGAGATGTACGTGCGCTACACCGAATCGGTGCGCGGCGCGGACGTGTTCGTGCTGCAGACCCACGCGGATCTGGTCAACAAGTCGATAATGGAACAGCTCATCATGATCGATGCGTTGAAGCGTGCCTCCGCGCGTTCCATCACCGCGGTATGCCCGCTGCTGGGCTACTCCCGTCAGGACAAGAAGCATCGCGGACGCGAGCCCATCTCCTGCCGTCTGATCTTCGACCTGCTCAAGACCGCCGGTGCCGACCGCATCATGAGCGTCGACCTGCACGCCGCGCAGTCCCAGGGCTTCTTCGACGGCCCGGTCGACCACCTGATCGCTATGCCGGTGCTGGTGGACTACATCCGCGATCGGTTCTCCAACGAGCTGGGCAATGTCGCGGTCGTCTCCCCGGATGCCGGCCGCATCCGCGTGGCCGAGCAGTGGGCGCAACGCCTCGGCGGCGGCCCGCTCGCCTTCGTGCACAAGACGCGTGACATCACGCGCCCGAACAAGGCGGTCGCCAACCGTGTGGTCGGCGATGTCAAGGGCAAGGACTGCGTGCTCGTCGACGACCTGATCGACACCGCCGGCACCATCGCCGGAGCCTGCCACGTGCTGCGTGACGCGGGCGCCAAGTCCGTGACCGTGGTCGCCACGCACGGCGTGCTGTCCGGTCCGGCCGTGGACCGTCTCAAGAACTGCGGCGCCAGCGAGATCGTGCTCACCGACACGGTGCCGATTCCCGAAGAGAAGCGCTGGGACGGTCTGACCGTGCTGTCGATCGCGCCTCTGCTCGCCAGCGCCATCCGCGCGGTGTTCGAGGACGGTTCCGTCGCGGAGCTCTTCGACACGTACCCCGAGCACCACGGGCAGGGCTTCCTGTTCGCATGAGCTTCGATTTGACGAAGTCGCGAGGTATGGCATAATAAAAACTTGGCGGGTTCACCGCCATTCCCCCATGGTGTAATGGCAGCACACGGGTCTTTGGAACCCTTTGTCTTGGTTCGAGTCCAGGTGGGGGAACTTTCGCGCCCGGTTCCGCGGCAATCCGCGGCCGGGCAGCAATCCTGCAGTCGGCAGAGAACTGGAGTCGCACCGAAATGGCACTATCCGCCGCAATCATCCTCGCCGCAGGTGAGGGAACACGCATGCGTTCGTCCAAGCCGAAGGTCCTGCACGAATTCGCGGGCAAGACCTTCCTCCAGCGCGTCATGGCATCAGTCGGACATCTGGAGCCCGAGACGCTGGCCGTCGTCGTGCACTATCAGGCCGACCGCGTCTCCGAGGCGGCACGGTCCTACGACGCGAACGTCGACATCGTCAACCAGGACGACATCCCCGGCACCGGCCGCGCGGTCCAGTGCGCGATGGCGCAGCTGACCCAGGAACGCAACCTGCATGGCTCGGTGCTGATCGCCGCGTCCGACATGCCACTGCTCGACTCCGTCACGTTGAAGAAGCTCGTGGCGTTCCACGAGCAGAGCGGCGACGGCGCCACCGTGCTGACCACGATCCTCGACAACCCGACCGGATACGGCCGCATCATCCGCGACCGTGACGGCCACGTGCTGCGCATCGTCGAGCAGAAGGATGCCAACCGGAGCGAACTCGCGGTGCAGGAGGTGAACACGTCCGTGTACGTGTTCGACGCCGATCTGCTTGCCGAGGCCATCGCGAACCTCGACAACCACAACGCGCAGGGCGAGTTCTATCTCACAGACGCGCTGGAGACCGCGAAGACGCGCGGCACGGTCGGGGCGTTCGCCGCGCCCGACCCGCTGAGCGTCGAAGGCGTGAACGACCGCCTGCAGCTCGCCGCGCTGTCGAAGGCGCACAACCGTCGCGTATGCGAGCACTGGATGCTCAACGGCGTGACGATCCTCGACCCCGACACCACGTGGATCGAAGACGACGTCGAACTCGCGCAGGACGTGACCGTGCTGCCCGGATCGTTCCTCAAAGGCCACACCGTGATCGGTCAGAACGCGGTCGTGGGCCCATACACAACGTTGATCGACGCGACCGTGGACGCCGGGGCTGTCGTCGAACGCTCCCGCGTGCAGGGCTCGCATATCGGGCGTGCCGCGAACATCGGCCCGTGGACCTACATGCGGCCGGGCAACGAGCTGGGCGAGGAGACCAAGGCCGGCGCGTTCGTCGAGATGAAGAAGGCGCACATCGGCAACGGCACCAAGGTGCCGCATCTGAGTTATGTGGGCGACGCCGAACTCGGCGAGCACACCAACATCGGCGGTGGCACGATCACCGCCAACTATGACGGCGTGCACAAGAACCGCACGCACATCGGCTCGAACGTGCACGTCGGCGCCGGCAACCTGTTCGTCGCGCCGGTCGAGGTCGGCGACGGCGTCACCACCGGTGCCGGTTCGGTCATCCGCCACGCCGTGCCGGACGATTCGATGGTCTATTCCGAAAACACACAACACATCGTCGAGGGCTGGAAGCCCGCTTGGGAGCGTTGATCCAATGACAGCAGTCCAGAGTTCCATTGATGCCGTGCGCGTCGCCGCAGTCGCGGCCGACCGCATGAAAGCCGCTGACATCGAGGCGTTCGATGTCAGCGACCTGCTCGCCATCACCGACATCATGATGGTCGCCACCGCCATGAACGAGCGCCAGGTGATCGGCGTCGCGGAAGAGGTCGAGAAGGACGTGTACCTCAAGTGCGGGCATCTGTCCCCGCGCTCGCGCGAAGGCGTCGACGAAGGACAGTGGGTGCTGCTGGACTACGGCGATTTCATCATCCACATCATGCATCAGGACGCGCGAGAGTACTATCGCCTCGAACGGCTGTGGCGTGACTGCCCCGTCGTCGAGCTGCCTCTCGAACACCCCGAGACGACGGGCGATGAATCCGCCGACAACGGCAGTGACGGTGACGATGCCGGCGAAGCTGATGAGTGACGTCTCCTCGCCGCAGGCGATGCCGGAGCACGTCCGCTCCATCACGCTGATACGGCATGGGCGCACCTCATACAACGCCCGGCATTGCTTCCAGGGGCAGATTGACATCCCCTTGGATGAGATCGGCGAATGGCAGGTCAGGCAGACCGCGCAGGCACTGCGCTCCCTATACGTCGAATCGCACCCGGAACGCCGGCAGCTCGTCGTGGCATCCGACCTGAGTCGTGCCATGGCCACGGCGCACGCCTTCGCCGACCCGCTCGGACTGGTCGTGCACCCCGACGCCCGCGTGCGGGAGCGCAACTTCGGCGAATGGGAAGGCAAGGAGCTGGCCGAACTGGAGCGCGAATGCCCTGAGGACTACCGTGCATGGGCGGAATATCGCGGTGGCGAACTGCGGCATGGTGCCGAGACGAAGGCCGCCGTCGGCGAGCGAGGCCGCGCGGCATTGGAGGAATGGTCGTTCAGCGCCGGAGCCGACACGGATCTGTACGTGTTCTCGCATGGCTCATGGATCGCGCAGACCGTGCAGACCGTGCTGGGATTGGGGGCTATCCACCCCGATTTCGCCGACGTGGTCAGCATGGGCAACGCGCACTGGGTGCGGTTCGTCGCAGCCGACATGCCCGACGGCACGTTGCGGTGGCGGCTCGTCGACTACAATCATGGTCCGGCGCTCGCCGACACCGATCAGTGGGAGCATCCGGCCCTATAGCAGGCTCCTGATGCTGCGTTCTCCCCGTCCGTCCCTCTATCCGCCGTTCCCTGTACGCTGGCAGAGGACACATCGCGTCCCGAATGACGGGCTACGATGGGAGCATACCGTCATCGACAGCAGGAGGAGACCGATCATGGCCAAGAACATCGCAGACGGCGACATCATCTGGACGCAGCGCAAGCGCAACTGGTGCCGCACCCCGTTCACGTTCACCACGTACACTCTGACGGCCGACGAGCTGGCCACGCAGAGCGGTCTGCTGCATCAGAGCTTCGACACCGTCAAGCTGTTCCGCATCGTCGACATCACGATCTCGCGCACGCTGCTGCAGCGCATCTTCGGCTTGAGCACGATTCTCATCGACGCGATGGACCAGTCCACCGGCGGCAAGATCGTGCTGAAGAACATCATCGACGGTTTCGCCGTGCGCAAGGAACTGCAGCACGCGGTGGATGCCGCCCGCAATGTCAACCGCGTCAGCACCCGCGAGTTCATGGGCACTGGCGACGGCTACTACGGCGGCCCGGACGGATCCGACCTCGACGGGGACGGATACCCGGATTTCCCGGCCAGATGATCGCTGCGGCACACCCGGTCACGGGAAACGGGAACGGGTGTGCCGGATGAGGAGAATGCGATGAGCGGCTATGGCATGAGCGTCAACGACACGACCATCTGGTGGCAGGTGTATCCGCTGGGATTCACCGGCGCCCCAATACGCCCGTCCAACGAGGGCGAGCGGGCGTTGACGCCACGACTCGACGCCATCATCCCGTGGCTTGACTATCTCATCGACATGGGCGCGAACGGCCTACTGCTGGGGCCGGTGTTCGCGTCCGAGACCCACGGGTACGACACGGTCGACTACTATCGCATCGATTCTCGGCTCGGCGATGACGCCGCATTCGACAGGCTGATCGATGCATGCCGTAGCCGGGGCATCCGCGTGATGCTCGACGGCGTGTTCAACCATGTTGGGCGCTCGTTCCCGGCGTTTAGGGACGCGCTCGCCGGCCATGGCCACGAGTCGATGTTCCACATCACGCGAAATGCGGGCGGGGGAGTGGACTATCGCCGGTTCGAGGGGCACCCCGAACTGCCGGAACTCAATCATGACTCGGAAGAGGTCGTGCGGCTCGTCACCGATGTGATGCTGCATTGGCTGCGGCGTGGAGCCTCCGCATGGCGGCTGGACGCCGCCTACGCCGTGCCACCGGCGTTCTGGACGCGTGTTCTGCCCGCCGTGCGGCGCGAATTCCCCGACGTGTGGATCATGGGCGAGGTGATTCATGGCGATTACCCCGCGATTGTCCGGCAATCCGGCATGGATTCACTCACCCAGTACGAGCTGTGGAAGGCGATTTGGAGTTCGCTCGAATCCGCGAACTTCTATGAACTGGATTGGAGCCTCAAACGGCACAATGAGTTTCTGGAGTCGTTCGCGCCGCAGACGTTCGTCGGCAACCATGACGTGACACGCATTGCCAGTCGTGTAGGAGATGCCGGAGCCTCCCTTGCGATGACCGTGCTGTTCACCGTCGGCGGCGTGCCGAGCATCTATTACGGCGACGAGCAGGTGTTTCGCGGCGTCAAGGAGGACCGCATGGGCGGCGATGACGCGGTGCGGCCGGCGTTCCCCGCATCGCCGGATGATTTGCCTGGCACGAGGGAGTGGATGTATCGCCTGATCCAAGGGCTGATCGGCATCCGCCGACGCAATCCGTGGCTCACCCACGCCATGACGACGCCGGTGACGGTCGACAACAGGCGGTACGCCTATGATGCGGTCGGCCATGGCGGAGAACGTTTGCATGTCGAGCTGTCGCTCGACCCGGCACCTCATGCGGTCGTCAGCGGCTCGGACGGCACGGTGCTCATGCGCGTGCAGCACGGCGACTGACGGTCATCCGCCGATTCCTCGGTGAATGGATGCCTATCTCGCTTTCAAGGGGTTGATTCGGTGACGCTGAAACATCTATCTGCGTTTCAAGGGGTTGCCGGCCAAGTATCCAAGCTCCAGGAACCGCATGACTTCAATGGCAATCCGGCCGAAATACTCCGGATATCGCAATCTGGCAACCCCCTGAAACGCAGATAGATGTTCCTTGAGTGTGGAATCAACCCCTCGAAAGCGAGAAAGCGGAGCGTTTTCTTTTGGTTGCCTGCCGGAGAGCGTGCGTAGACGAAAAAACCGGTCGAAATCGACCGGTTTCAATCTGTGGAGCTAAGGGGATTCGAACCCCTGACCCTCTCCATGCCATGGAGATGCGCTACCAGCTGCGCCATAGCCCCAAATTCAATTATCGGCTGCTTTTTGAGCCGATTGATAATTTACCTCAAGTCGGTATGAAAACCAAACTGGGCGTGTCGTACAGCCTCCGTCACCCGCGTCATCCGTCTCACCCGCCCAAAGTCCCATCTGAGGATGGCTAAATGGGACTTTCGTCGGATAAGGGGCGACATATGGGTGTGGGGAACGTGGCCGGTGGGCCGCTTATCCGGCGAAAGTCCCATATGTGGCTGTCTGGTGGGACTTCCGCGGGATAAGCGGCCGGATACGAGTGGGCTGCTTGATGTCACGCCTGGTTGCCGGACTTGCCGGTGCCGGTGGAGCCGCCACCGGAGGAAGAACCCGATCCGGATCCCGACGACGACCCGCTCGACGAGGAGCCGGAGTCGGAACCGGAACCATTGGAACCGGAGTTGGAGCTTGATCCGTCGGAGCCGGAGTGGCCCGATCCGTTGCCGGTTCCGTTGCTGCCGGAGCCCGATCCGGAGGAGTCGGAGCCTGAGGAGTTTTCGTTGCCGGTTCCGGTGGAGTCGGAGCCGTTGCTCCCGTTCGAGCCGTTTGATCCGTTGGAGCTGGAAGACCCGTTCGACGAGGAGGAGTCAGAACCGTTGCCCTGAGTGGAATCGGTCGATCCATTGCCACTGTTGGTCGAGCTGTTGCTGTCGCCGGTCGAGTCCTTGCCGGTCGAATCGGTGCCGTCCTTCGTTGTCGAATCCTTGGTGTCGCTGTTGCCGTCGGTCGTGTCGTCCTGCGGTGCCTGCTGCTTGGGTTCGGTCGGGGTGTTCGACTGGCGCACCCAGTCGTGGACCACAGTATCGGTTCCCTGACCTTGGGTGATGGCGAGGATGACGCCGGCGGTCGCGCCTACCGCCACCAGGGCGCTGATGACGGCGACGATGATGGCGGTGCGCTTGTTGCGCTTCGCCCGATCGGCCTCTGACCTGAAGGTAGCGGACCTGGAGGCCGTGAACCTGGCTGCGGCAGGCCGGGCGGACGTGCGCATGCCGCTTGGCGTGGCGGCGCGGGCCGAGGACGGTGGCGCCGGCACGGGGGAGCTCCCGCTCGCAATCGTCGCATCGGCGTCCACCGGGGCGTTGCCGATCAGTTGCGTCTCATCGCCGTGCGACAGCCGCCGTGCGGCGTCCGAGGCGATGGTCCGCGGACCGTGACCGAGCTCGCGTGATGCGGGGGCCGGCAGCGCCACCGGATTGGCGATGATCGCTGTATGGTCCTGCGCATTGGCGTCGGTGGAAGCGGTTGTATCCGTATCAGCCGCCGTCTCCGTAGCGCCGTCGTCCCCGTCGCCCGTCGTCCCCGCGACATCCTGCAGTTTCCGGCCGGATTCGTGCAGTACGTTCTGATAGATCTGTGACGAGACCGCCGACACAATCGAACCGATCGCCACGCCGATCACCGAACCGGCGATGCCGATTTTCGCCGATAACAGGAACGAGGTGACCGCCGCCAACGCGCCTGCCGCGATAGACGACAGCGAAATTCCCTTGAAAAAGTTCTTCATGTTGAACGACGCTAGCGGTTCCTTCTCGAACTTGACTTATCTTGCGGCGAAAAATGCTGAAAAATCACACGGTTATAGCTGAATCTGCACAATCGTGCGACTGATTCGGGAGAACGGCCATGCCGGCCCGGTCAAATCAGCGGACGACGATATCAGTATGGCCGGAGCCGACCTCGAAATGATACCGTGCGATGCCCAGGCAGATATCGGCCTGAACGCCCTCCAAAGGCTGCGCGAGAACCGTCTTGCCGTCCTCCAGCAGGGTGAAGCGCACCGGCTGCTTGCCCAATGCGCTCGGAGCCAGCGCCACCGCGCGAAGCCCCGACAGGAACCAATCCGGAGCGCCGGAGAGGTCGCCGTTCTCCACGGCCCCGAGCTCTTCCAAAGGCTTGCTGCGATGTGCCCGGCCCGGTCTGCTGCCATACCCCAAGGCCAGGGCGGCGGGCATGCGCTCGCCCTCGCCTAGCCGCCAGCGTCCGTCATGGTCGTGCGTCTCGTGCAACACCACCCAACTTGAGCCCATCCCCAGCTGCGTCGCCGTCAGGGCAAGGCGCTCGCCGTAATAGCCGACCTTGCGGTCCAGCTGTGCCGGGTCCTCGTCGTCGGAGCCGATCAGGGCGATGCAATAGCGGACGTTCTTGAAGCGACCATAATGGGTCGGGCATCCCCTGAACGCATCCGTGTCGTCCTGCACCAGCTGGACGTCGAGTCCGCCGTCGGCGTTCGCCGCGTCCACGGCCTCATTCAGCGCGCGAAGCGTATCGTCATCGATGGGCCGGTCACTGAAATTGCGGACCGCGTGGCGCCGCTCCATTGCCTCGACGATGTTCATACATATTCTCCTTATACAGGCTTGCGCTGCCGCTCGACGCCGTCCATAATGAAGACGATGACGGGTCGCGATGAGGACGGTGGCTTCACCCAACATATTCCATCCAATATCCTAGCCACGGCGCGGGCCTGCGTGCATCGTGTCGTCCGTCGTTTGCCCGGATTCCCGGGCCGGGGGCCGCGCGCGGCCATCCGCCCGCGACGCCGGGCGCGGGATATGCGGGACGCACGACTATGGAGGGCGGAACGATTATGATTCGGCGATATCGTGTTTCGAACGGGAATGCCGCGGGCGGAAGCGGCGGAAACGGCCGCGAGGAAGGCCGAGAGGACGGTCGCGATGATGGACGCAAGGCCAGTCGCGCGGTTGGCCGCGCGGTGGCCGCCGCGATGGTGGCGCTCCTGATCGTGTCCGCCGTTTTGGCGGGTTCATGGCTATGGTCACGCCGCGACGGCATCATCAGCGGGGTGAAGGCGTTCGGCGTGAAGGCCTCGTCCATGTACTCGCACACGCGAGAGCCCGACATGACGGTGATGCCGCCCGACGTGTCGCGGCGCAGGTATCCCGTGTTGACCAGCCCGGTGGATTTCAACGGCAACGGTGTGGACGACTATACGGACATCATGCGCGGGGCCCGCAAGGATGCGCTGGCGCACCCGGCATACGACGACGGCTACTACCAGGGCGGATACCCGCCCGCCGACCGCGGCGCCTGCGTCGATGTGGTGTGGCGCGCCTTCCGGAACGCGGGATACGACCTCAAGGCCATGGTCGATGCGGACATCGCCGCGGACCGCGCGTCCTATGCGTCGGTGGCCGCCAAACCCGACCCCAACATCGACTTTCGCCGTACCGGGGTGCTCGACGTGTTCTTCGGCAAATACGGGATCACCCTCACCAACGATGTCAACGATCATGTGCAATGGCAGCAGGGCGACATCGTCGTGTTCGACCGTGTCAAGCATATCGGCGTGATCTCCGACAAGCGTGACGCTGACGGGTTCTCCTACGTGCTGCACAATATGAATCAGCGGCGGCGTGAGAACGATTATCTTGCGTTCTCGCGCCGCATGGGCGTCACCGGCCACTACCGCTGGGACGCGTCTCGCGTGCCGAAATCCGTGTTGCGCGCGTGGAAGGGCTGAGACGCCGCGCGACGCAGGTGAGATTATTCACAGTCGGCTGATTTCGTTATGAGGCCACAGGAGTTTTTGAAGTAGGCTGATATGTGGAATAACTAGTGTGACCATCACCAAACGAAAGGATCGTGCACTATGGCAACGCTCACCGCCGACATGAAGACGTTCATCGAAAACAACCTCGCGTGGATCACCACCGTCGACAAGGACGGCAACCTCGATCTCGGCCCGAAGATGTCGATGTTCGTGCTCGACGACAACCACCTCGCCTACCACGAGCGCACCGCCGGCCAGCACTACCGCAACCTGCAGGACGGCAGCCCGCTGGTCGTCGCCGTCGCCAACCTGGCCGAGAAGAAGGGCTACCGCTTCCGCGGCACCGTGACCCTGCACACCGACGACGACATCTATGACGCCCAGGTCAAGGTCGCCGAGGAGAAGGGCACCAAGAAGCCCGCCGCCATCCCGGTGCTTGAGATCACCGAGATCCAGGACCTGTCCTCCGGTGCCACCGCAGGCAAGACCATCGACAAGGACTGACCGTCGACAGGTGCCGGTCGTCGGCGAGAACCGATGACCGGCATGTGACCAGAAAGGCGCGGCTCGGGCGATGCATGCCCGAACCGCGCCTTTTCTTGTCTTTCGATACCGGCTTTCGTGCAACGCTGTCGGCTGCGGCCGGCAGCGGAACGGCGACGGAGGGCCGGCGACGGCTTGATGTCAGCGGATGCGGTAACGATGCCCCCGCTGCGTGATGAAGAACCCCATGCGCCGCATCTTGCGCGTCAATGAGTAGAGCGTGCCGTCCATGATGTCACGCTGCTCGAAGATGCCCGTGCCGCAGACCTTCTCCAGCAGCTCGTCGAAGCTGAGGAATTCGCCGTTCGCCCGGATCAGCGTCTCCAGTGTCGTGTATTCGCGCGCAGACAGCGCCAGCGGCTGCTTGCCGCTGCGATAGAACGCCTGCCGATTGCGCGTGTCGAGCATGAGGTCGCCGTGGATGAGCGTGGTCTCGTCCGCGGCTCCGCCGGATTCCAGCGCGTGCACGTAAGACAGCAGTTCGGCGTCCGAGAACGGCTTGACGATCGTTTCATCCGCGTGAATGGGCGGGACGCTGGAAGCGCCGTCCAGAGACGATGGGGGCGCGGCCTGCCCGTCGGCCTTGGCCCGGCCTGTTTTGCGGATCGTCGGCAACGGGGTCTGCCGTCTGACCTGCGGCGTGTCGTCCGGGTTCGCCTTCGGCGTGCGCGGGGGAGTGGAAAGCAGCAGCGTTCGCGGCCGCACGGCCGTGCCGGTGCCGTCGCCGGCCTTGCCGTCCATGAGCCGGGACAGGCTCCGTCTGGTCTCATCCAACAGATCATGCGCGGACAGGTCGTCGATGATGACCAGATCCATTGGTGTGCCGTGCGGCCATGCGCCGGCGAGCGAACCGACATCCGACGCGGCAGACACCGTGTGCCGGGCGGATTCCAGCGTGCCTTTCACCGCGGAAGCCAACGCCGGATCGCTGGTCACGAAAAGAATGTCCATTGCGCCTCCTGCCTATGTAGCTACTCCCCACTGTAGCCCGTCGCCGTGTGTTCGGGTGACCGGTCGTCACAATATGGGGCGCCGGGGCCGAGGAGGACACCCGCCCGGGCCCCGGCCGGCCCTCGCCGCGTTTCCCGTGCTTACCTTTTCTGCGGTTCTCTTCTCCTTCCTGAGGATGAATGCCGCCCGTCGTGGCCGAAGCGCTCGTCGTCCATATCGGTCTCATGGCGGATGGCCCGGCGGCCTGCGACTCGGCTACAGTGAAACCAACAGGGGAGGAGCAGACGATATATGGGATTCTTCGAGAGCTTTTCGGCGCCGTTCATGATGTCGGTGGCGTTATGGCCGCTGGTGTCGTTCATCGTGACCGTGCCCGTGCTGGCCATGCTGTACCACCGGGACAACCGGCTCGGCTTCGGTGCGGCGCTGTCGGCGTACGCGACGGTGCTGTATCTGATCGGCCTGCTGTGCTTCACGCTGTATCCGATGCCGGACGATCCCGCAGCGTACTGCGCCACCCACCATCTGCATCCGCAGCTCAATCCGTTGCAGTTCATCGGTGATATCCGCGCCGACGGGCTGACGGCGATCCTGCAGATCGTGATGAACGTGGTGTTCTTCGTCCCTCTCGGCTTCATCATGAAACGGGTGTTCCGCTGGAAATTCGCGGTCGCCCTGCCGGTCGGCTTTCTCGCGTCGCTGCTTGTCGAGACGATGCAGCTGACGGGGGTGATGGGTGTGTTTCCCTGCTCGTATCGTCTGTTTGACGTGGACGATCTGATATGGAACACGTCGGGCGCCGTGATCGGATACGGTTGCGCCATGCTGTTCGACCGGCTGTTCCCGCCGCGGCGCACGGATATGCAGACGGTCACCCGGCCGGGGTTCGTGCGTCGTTTCGTGGCATTCCTCATCGACATGGGACTGGTCGTGGTGTGCGCGACCCCTGTGGGCGTCGCCGCGATGGTGCTGGTCACGATGATTTCGGGCCGTCCTGGCGCCGACGTGCAGCGGATGCGGCTGCTCGGCCCGCTCGGGTTCGGGGACATCGCGATGCTGGTCATGCTGGTGCTGTTCGAATGGGTGATTCCGTGGTTCAGACAAGGCCGCACTCTCGGCGGCAGCTACACGCATATGACCTGCGAGACCACGCCGAGGAGCGGCGCTCGCCGCGTGGCGTTCTATGCGGCGCGGTTCGCCGCGATATGCTGCGTGGTGTTCTGCGGGCGCGTGCCGTGGGCGGGCACGGTGATATTGGTCATGGGCGTGTTCTGGCTGGTCCGCAGACAGATGCCGTACGACTTGATTTGACGTCGCTCGCCACGTCGTCGGTCCAGCTTTCCGGGACAATGGAATCATGAGCAACAACATACTTGTCATCACCAGCAACCCCGAAAAGGACAGCATGACGGATGCCGTGGGTGCGGCATTCGCGGCGGGCGCCGTCGAGCGCGGCGCGTCGGCGGACGTGCTGGACCTGTACGATGAAGGATTCAATCCCGTGTATTCTGCGGCCGACCGGGCCCATTATCTCGGCCATGCCCCGATGCCCGAGGACGTCGTGCCTATCCAGCGCCGGCTCGCGCAGGCGGATGTAATCGCCCTGGTGTTCCCGATCTACTGGTATACGATGCCGGCGATGGTCAAGGGACTGTTCGACCGCGTGATCTGCCGCGGGTTCGCCTATCATCCGGACGGCACCCCCGGCGCGCTCGCGGACAAGACGGTGCGGGTCATCATGCTGACCGGCGGCTCGCGGCAATGGTATGAGTCCGACGGCATCGGCGAGTCGTTGGACAATCAGATCTGCCGGCAGACCTTCGCCAAGTACTGCGGGGTGAAGGACGTCGAGCTGGTGTACGTCGACAACCTGTCCATGGGCGACGATTCGTCCGACAAGCGTAAGGCCGCCGCGGCCCAACTCGAAGGCATCCGTCAACTGGGCGCCAGCCTGGCGTGACGCCCATAAGCCATCACCGCCGAACGAGCCGGCGGCCGATATATGGTGCCGCTCGACCCGCGGTGGCTCTCACACGCGCATGTTCGGGAAATGCAGGCGCATGAAGTCGTCATCGAAAGCCGCCTGATATGCTGCGCGAACCAGTTGTCGAACACCACGCCGTTGGCGCGCTGCCCGTACAGGAAGATCGCGGGCAGCGTGACCACGGCGTCGATGAGAATCCACGCCAGCAGTATGGTCGCGAGCCGCGTGTGCCACGTGTCGTCGATGAGATGCACGAGCCACAGGACGAGCGGCAGGATGAAACGGACGATCAGATAGCACAACAGCCCCCAGAACAGCATGAACGGGACGGTGGTGCGCCCGCCGATGTTCAGCGGCTCGTTCGCATAGTTCCATGACCGGCTGCCCAGCAGATACTGTTGGATCAGACTCATCGCGAACTCCAGCATGCCGCCGGCGAGACCGCCGACCAGCACGACCTTCCACCCCCGGTCGATACGGCGCCGCGCGATGACGATGGCCAACGCGGAGACCGTACACGTAGTTGAAGGGGGTGAGGATCGATCCGTTGCGGTACTCGAACATGCCTTTGGCCTGGTATGCCCAGATGGTCTTGTGCACGGTGCCGATCAGGCCTGCGAGCGCGTAGACGAACGCACAATCCGCCCAGTCGCGAGGGCGGGGCTACCTGCCCAAGAGATTCGCGTCCATCGACCGCAAGACCGGCAAGCCGAAGACGGCGAACATCGTGCTCGCCATCGCGGCCGAGCTCGTCATCATCGGATTGCAGGTGCTGCCGTTCTCCCCGGCCGCGCTCAAACCCGCATCATGGGTGATCGTGGTGGTGTGGATCGTGCTGGGACTGGCGTTGCGCCTGATGAGCCTGCGCTCCCGGCGCGAGTGGCGCATCGCCGTCGCCGCCCGCAAGCCGCAGGTAATCGCGGTCGTGGGATTTGCGTCGGGGTACGAACCGGCTGATGACGGAAACGCCCTTGCCGCGGTTCCTCACATAGATGAACCCGATGACGGAGAACACGACCGCGCCGATGAAATTGACGATGAGATCCTCCATCGTGTCGATCAGGCCGATGTCAAGATAGCCGCCAAGGCCGAGGTCGCGCCCATTGACCGCCACCTGCGTGATGTCGTTGATATGAATGGCGTGATTGGCGTGGGCCGGATCGAGCATCACTGAGCTGATCGAATGCACGACGGCGTCCTTCTGCATGTCGAATCCGAACATCATGTCCATCGAGAATTCGAAGAACTCCCAGACCACGCCGATCGTCATCGAGAAGCAGAACGACACAATCGCCAGGTATAGCGGCGACAGCTCGAACTTCACACGGTCCGAACGGTTGAGCAGGTCGACCAGCGAAAAGCCGATGGCGGCCGCGAGGAAGCCGTTCATCGTGTGCAGCACCGTGTCCCAGAACGGGAAGATCTCATAGAACGAGCTGATCTCGCCCAGGATCTCAGCCGCGAACACGAACACCAATACGATGACCTCAAGCGCGGACGGCAGTTCGATGCGGAACCGTACTTGGACGAACGCGGGCGCCAGTAGCAACAGCAACGTCAGGATGCACAGGAACACGGCCTCATAGTCGCCGTTGAAGAACTCCAGCACCGCGACAGCGATCACCAGCACGCGCAACACGACATACACCGCGAACGAGCTTTTGTGCTCCCGGATCTCCATGCCTATGGCGGCTTCCATGGTCTTCCAGCGTGCGCGCAACGGCGGTTTGTTCTTCGATTCGCCCATCGCTCCAGTCTATCGGCGACGGGCTGCGCCCGGTGGTGGGCGGCGTGTCGGTGCTCATCGAGCAGCTGGACATACCGTGGCCTGCGGGCATGGGCGGCATGGAAGAATGCGCTGGTGAACAGTCGCAGGATGGTTCTGCTCGAACCGTAATTGAGCGGCGAACGGGTCCAGCCGTGCAAGCCTACCAGTGGACCACTGGTCGAGTAGCCAGAACTCGCCGAGATCACGGGCGATCATGTCGAACGGCGTGGCGCATCGGGCCTTGTCCTCCCAAGAGAGCACGACCTTGTACATCAGATGGGCGTTGACGCGCACGTCGATCGGCACGTCCCTGTCGACGCACGTGATGCGCAGCGGCCCGTAGCGGTAGACATGCCGTGATCCAGGATCGCGGCGTCGGAACAAGAACGACATGGACGGCTCTCCCCGTGATGCATTGTATCGGACGGCAGACCGTCGGACAGACGCTGTCGCTGTTCGGCTCCAGCGTCGTGCAATACGCTATTTTCTGGTACCTGGTCTTGCGGTCGAACTCCGGCATGGTCATGACCGGAGCGATGGTCGCCGCCGCCCTGCCGCAGGCAATCGTCTCCGTGTTCGGGGGTGTCTGGGCTGACAGATGGAACCGCAAACTGTTGGTCATGCTTCCCGATGCCGTCATCGCGGCCGTGACCATATGCCTGTCGGCAAGTATGGCCGTCGGCTGGGGCGATACCGGGCTGATTCTTGTCGTTCTGGTCATACGTTCGGCAGGCGGCGGAATCCAGACCCCGGCCGTGCAATCGTTCATCCCGCAGATCGTTCCGGAGGCGTGGTTGCTGCGCGTCAACGCGATTAACGGCACGTTGCAGACGGCGATCAGCATCGCCTCTCCTGCAATCGCCGCAGCCCTCGTCAACCTGATGCCATTGTGGATGATCATGCTCGTCGACGTGTCCACGGCGATTGTCGGCATAGGCTTCGTCGCGCTGATTCGTTTGGATGATGCCCGTCTTCGTCGTCCGGGGGAGAGCTCGGATGACGCCCCTGCGCGCCACATCGATTTCGGTTTCGTCGTGCTCTCCAATTCCGCTGACAGGCTTGCCGCGCCCATGTACACGCTCATGCAAAAGGAGAGCGACGTGTCCATGCAGGGGCGAGTATTGTGTCTGCTGACCTCGGTCTCGGCATTCGGAGTGCCTGCGGGTATGCTCGTGTTCGGCCCGCTCGCCGATGTGGTCGATGTACGTCTGCTGTTCGTGGTCGGCGGTCTGATGACCGTTCCGATCGGTGCCTATGTGATGAGATCCGCGCGGCGAAATCGGGTCGCTGAGTGAGTGACTGACGGGGTTCATCGTGCGACACGCCCGAATTGTGTAGCAGGACTGTCTTACATGTTCTGCGGGAATGACGGAACAAGGCCGTTTTCCGGGATGCGTGCTTGCAGTTCTGCTACGCAATTCGGGCGTGTCGCGCAGCGTCTCGCTTTGCCGGGCTCGCCGGCGATGTGCGAATGCGCTGCACGCACGGGTTGACTGTGCGCGCTGTCCGTGAGATGGAACCAGGTGTCTTATACCAGCCGGGCGGCGGGTGTGGATGTCATGACAGCGGCCGGAATCAGGCCAGCGTCGCCGTGATGGTGAGATCTCCGGTCTCGGTGCCGGCCCACACGCCGTCCGTGCGGTTCCAGCGCATGCCGTTCGCGCGCAACGAATCGATGCCGTAGCGCCGTGCATGGACCACCAGCCAGGCCGTCGCTTGGCGGCATAGCCTTTTCCCGTTTTCGGTGTCGGTTCCGGCCGACATTGTGAACGTCAGTGTCTTGGACGTGGTCTTGCCCGAGCCGTCATTGGCCGCGGAATTGTCGGCGGCCTTGTCGCCGCCGTCGTCTTGCGTCTTCGAGGAAGGCTCCAGACTCGACGGCTGCGATACCATGACGGTCGGGAATTCGTTGCGGAAATCACTGGTCAGACCATCCATGTCCGCGTCCGAAGGCTGCGCCGGCTCCAGCGCGCACGCGACACCCGCGCCGGTCTCGCCGGTCAGACCCGCCGCCCATGTCCGCGCAAGATTGGTCCAGTCGGCGTACCTATCCGGATATTGCGAACGCTGCACTGACTGCGCCGCGTCCTCGACGGGGACGGACTGCCAGTTCGGCACCTTGACCAGCTCGTCGTAGAACCTGTTCGCCGCATACGTCTCGTCCATCAGCTGCTCTTTCGCGCCCCACCCCTGACTGGGACGCTGCTGGAACAATCCCACGGAATCCCGGTCGCCGTAGCTCAGGTTCATCAGCCGCGTCTCCTGCATCGCCGTGGCGATGGCGACGGTCGCGGCATGATCGGGCAGGCCCCGTTTGACTGCCGCTCTCGTGATGATTTCGGCGTTCAATGCCTGTTCAACGGACAGCATTTCCTTGTTGTCGCCGGAAGACAGCGTCGCGGAGCAGTAGGCGTCCGACGCCCGGCGTGGTTCAGGGCCGGAAGCGGGCCATACGAAGCGCATCAGTCGTGGAATCGAGGCGAACAAGGCGATGGCCGCGCACAGCATCACCGCGACGATGATCACGGTCCGTCGCATGCCGTGACGCGGCCGTTCCCGACGCGCGGCGGGTCGTGCGTGCCATGTCGGCGACAGCTCATGCCGGATCGGCGGTTGCCCATCACGAGGCGAGACTGATCGCGTTCGCCGAGCCGTTCGTCGTCCGGCCATCTGCTCACCTCCAGAGTCGTTTCCGCGCAGTGTATCTGTTTTGCGTGTCGTTACGTGTCTATCGTGCCATATGATGCTGCGATGCCATGGCATCCCGCAGGATGATTTGTGCGGGGCGTGGCGAGAAGCATGTTCCGTGGCTGCCGCGTGCCTGCCTGCCGTGGCCGTTTGCCGTGCCCGTTGCCATGGCCGTCGTGTCTTCCGCCGTTCCGGCCATCCCGCGAAGCGCCCCATCATCCCCAAAGTCCCATTTGCTCCGCCCAAGATGGGACTTTGGGCGGATGATATCGGATAACAAGCGGATAGAATACTGCTGTCATGTGACTTATGCTGCGCGTACAGTGGCAGGTATGTTGGATCACATCACATTGCATGTGCGGGACGTCGGACGCAGCATCGCTTTCTACGAGCATGCGCTCGCGCCACTCGGCTACATCGTCAAGGCCCACCACGAGCCCACGTTGGGTTTCGGCGTGGATGACGGGACGCCGCACTCCGACTTCTACGTGTCCCCGCTGGATGATGCCGCGCTCGCGCCGCCGCCCACGCATATCGCGTTCCTCGCCCCGAACCGTGAGGCCGTGCGGGGTTTCCATGCCGCGGCGCTCGCCGTCGGCGGCCGAGACAACGGCGCTCCGGGACCGCGCCCGTATCATCCGGGGTACTATTCCGCATTCGTGCTGGATCCGGACGGCAATAACATCGAGGCCGTCGTCGACTGGGCGGGATGGTTCGAAAACCATCGCTGACAGGCGGTGCGAACGATTGTTGTACGACTGTACAACAGCGTCGGGCTGATGCCGGTACATTCGTACATCAGGTGTTTCGGATATCTTCGACGACCCCGAGCCTGATCGGCAGGTATCCATGCCGATCGGCGGCACACCGCATGACCGGCCATACGCCTGCGCGACAGGATGACGGCCATCCACCCGTGGTACGCGCCGGTCGTGCGTTGGATGACAATCGGCTGCATGCCGGACGCGAACCGGGCCGTAAACGTCTGCGACATCAACGGGCAGCAGAGCCACCAGACGAGAATCAGCATCGACCATTCCGCCAGATGGCGGTCGCGGCTCAGCCACAACCACAGCCATGAGAAGTTCGTGAACCCATAACTTACGCTCATCCACAGCAGCACCCAGAACATGCTGCCGCCGCTGATCGAACGTGAATGCGTCAGCAGATTGAACGCGCCATAGCCCACGGCGAAATACACGCCGCCCATCACCAGCCCGACCAGCAGCGTCATGTATTTGCGGCGCCACACCAGCAACGCCGCGAAACCAATCAGAAACGCCACATCCAGCCAGATGTACGTCGGCATGAACTCCCGCCGCGCGATGACGTCCGACACGTCCATGACCCCCTCCGTTGGCTTTCGCCGAATGTTCCTGTGCTCAGGGTATATGCCCACCGTTGGTCGGGCCGGTGTAAGATGACGGATTGGTTGGGCCGGCTGGGCCGGTGAAAATGGCGGAGTCGGCTTGGGCTGTCGACGATGAGTCGCGGTTTCCGTGCGTTTGCGTTCCTAAGTGCGCGCCGAACCGGCAAGTGCGCGCACATAGCAACGCAAATGGCCCTGTTTGCGTTCCTAAGTGCGCACGGTCGTCGTTTCGGCGCACACTTAAGGACGCAAACGCCTGTTGCGTTCGTCTACACGCGGCTCCGTCGTCCGCCGCGGCTCAGCCTGTCGGCGGAGGCTGCCCGTGCCGGCCGTGCGCTCAACCGTATCGGGGAAGAAGCGCCGATCTGCGGCAGAACTAGAACAGCCGCATGGGCTCCTCGCGGTTGATTGGACGGATCAGGCGCGGCCCGTCGCCCTCCGGCGGAGCGACCTCATGGAAATGCAGCCGCGCGGACAGCTCGGCACCGGCCTTGCGCATCGGCGCGAGCAGACGGGCGCCGTCGATTGAAGGATCCAGCCACTCGGACGTCATACCGGCCGGCACCAGCAGCGGCATACGGTCATGCACCGTCGCCGGCCCATCCACCGCAGGGCACGTGAGAATCGTCGCCGTCAGCTGCCATAGGGATGCCGCGGAAGGCCGCCGCCACGAATACAGCCCGGCCATCGCAAGCGCCGTCGATTCCATCTCCGGGCTGAAATAGAACGGGCGCCGCCCCCTCCACTCGTAATACCCCGACGCCGGAATGATCGTGCGCCGGGAGCGGGTCGATTCCGCGAAGGTGGATTTGACGTGAGCGGATTCCACCCGCGCGTTGTAGGTGGGGTAGGGCAGGGTCTTGCCAGAACTCCAGCTGGGAATCAGCGACCAGTATGCGCCGGTCAGGTGTCGATGCCCGTCTTTGCCCTGCGCGATGACGGCGATGTTCTGCGTTGGGGCGATGTTGTACGAGGGGCGGGGGAGAACGTCGCCGCGCACGTCTTCCTCGGCCACCGAGAATTGCGCCGCGATGGCGTTCCAATCCAGATCGAGCGCGAATCTTTTACACATTCGTCCAGTCTATGATAAGAATCTGTGCGCCGAGAATGTCTATTTGCGACCGCCACACACGTCGTGGGGAAGATGCAAACGGGGCTGAATGAGGAGGATTATGCCTATTGTCTGGCATGAGGGCGGTGTCCATGTTCCTTCTGCTGCGGGCAATGGCGCTGCGTCGGCCTGTTCGGTAGCTTGATTTCGGTTCGGAAGGTGCCGGGTGAGGGCCTGCTGACGGCGAGCGTGGCCTGCATGGCGTCGGTGCATGCCTTGGCGATGGACAGGCCGAGTCCGTGCCCGGGCCTGTTGGCCATGCGGGTGTCGTCGCCGCGGTGGAACGGCTGGATCAGGTCCTCTGCGTCCGCGGCGTTTTCTGGAGGTCTGGTGGTGCTATCGATGGTGATGATGGTGTGGTTTTCGCCGGCTTGGACGGTGCAGGTTATGGCATGGGGCTGCGGAGCACCTTCTCCGAGACGCGGGTTCGGAGCATGGCCTTGACCCTTCGGTACCCGTACCCGCCCTCGGAAGCGGTGAACGCCCCGGCCGCCCGGCGCCCGCGCCGAACAGTTCGGCGGCCGCTTCCGCCGCATGCCGCCCGGCAACGGACATATGATATCCTTTTGCCCAGTCTCCAAGAAAACGTCCGCACCCTGTTATCCGGGTGGGCTAGTATGGCGGAAACGAAAGGGCGAGAATGCGGTTGACGGAAGTGTGGCGGGCGGATCCGGAGCGGACGTTTGAGCTGTTCTCTGAGTTTCCGGCGGACGAGAACGGGTTCGAGAACCAGGCGGCCGGCATGGACCGCGAGCGGTTCGCCGTGTATGTGCATGAGCTTGAAGAACAATCGCGTGGCATCGGTCTGCAGCCTGGCTGGGTGCCGAGCAGCAAGTACGTTCTCATCAATGATGAGGGTGCGTATGTGGGAATCTTCAATTTGCGGCATCGCCTGAACGACAATCTGCGTGTCGGAGCCGGGCACATAGGCTATGGCATCGTCCCTCAATATCGCGGCCGTGGATATGCCACAGTCGGCTTGCGGCTCACGCTCGACAAGGCGCGTGAGCTCGGCATTGACGAGGCGTACCTGAGCGTTCATAAGGACAACCGGGCAAGTCTTGCGGTGCAGCAGCATTGCGGGGCTCACATCGATCACGAGGATGGGCTGGAATACTATACACGCATCAGCACGGCACCCGAACCAGGGAACCTGCCCAAGGCGGAATTCATGTTCCCCGGACCTGAACGTGACCGTCTGGTAGGGCTCATTCTTGCCGGAACGAAGACCGCGACCGCCGCATTGATGATTGAATACGAAGAGGATGACGAACCGCTGCCGCAGGTCGGCGAACGCTCGGCACTGGTGGATTCCAGTGAACGGCCGGTGGCCATACTCGTCACCACCGCGGTTGATGTTATTCCGCTTGGGAAGATCACCGACCGGCACGCCATCGATGAGGGCGAGGGCGACACCACGGCTGCCGCGTGGAGGCATACCCACGAGTCCTTCTGGAACGCGCCGGAATACCGCAACGAGTTCGCTGACCCGGATTTTCCGCTGAACGATGACTCTCTTGTGGTGTTCGAGCATTTCAAGGTCGTGCGACTGTTGGACTCAATGGCAAACAAGACGGCAGACGGCTATGAACAGCAAGTATGAGGTGATCAGGCAATTTGTCGCCGCGCATGGCGGTCGCGCCGAGCTCATCGAGCATGAGACGGCGATCGTGGACTTGATGTCCGTCGCACAGGTGTTCGACATCAACCAGGCGGCAGCCATGTATATCGTGGAGGCCAAGGAGGGCGTGTTCGCCGTAGTCACCAGCGCGGCCGCACATCTCAAGTGGCGGCAACTGGGTCGCGAGCTGGGATTGCGTCAGATTCATCTCGCCGCGACGGATGTGGTCAAGAACCGCACCGGCTATGATGTCGGCACGGTCGGCCCGCTGTTTTGAACGGTTTGCCGATGTATGTGGACCGGCGGCTGCTCGCGCACGGCAAGGTCTACTGAGGTACTGAAGATTCATATCATACGCTCGCCATCGATCCGCGACTCGTCGTCGAATGCAACGCCATCGCCGGCTGTTTCAACGGCGAGGATTTCGTCAAGCCGCTGTGATTCAAGAACCGAAGCTGATGTCCAGCTGCTCAATCACCTTACAGTCAGTCCGGGCCTGCTGTTTTCGACGATAATGGCAGGTGCCGGGCGCACGATTGACATGATGGGTGGCAAGGCGTGATCAGAACGTAGTTCTCGAATCTCATCCAAGCCGTCACGGCTATCGCACTTTTCGAAGGCTCAGCACGAAGCCGACCGCGCACGGGGCCATGACGATGGATATGGCAAATGCCGCTGTAGAGGTGCCGGTCACGGTCTTGACCGCCGAGGTGATGGAGGGCCCCACCGCCTGGCCGAGCGTGGTGGCCAGGTTGAGGATGCCGAGATCCTTGCCGGCATCCTCCTTTCATTGCCGACATCGATCTCTCAGACCGCGGTGGCCCGCAAACGGCGTCCGTTTCTGGGACTGAGACGGCCCGAGTGGTACGCATGATGGAAACTGAGTCGGGAATCGGCATGCTGACGGTCAGCATGCCGACGGTCAATTACGTCGTAATGGCTGAGCTTAGACGGATATGAGACCTTGCGATGGGAGGATGGACGGACCATGATCGCCGCAGGCCGCACGTTGCTGGAGCAGGCCAGAGAGCTGCAGGCACTGGCCCAGACCGGATTGGCGTACTGCAAGGATCCCTTCGACCGGGAGCGTTACGAGCGCATCCGCGCGATAGCGGCCGACATGCTCGCCATGCAGGCCGACGTGCCGGCCGAAGAGATGCGCCGGCTGCTCAGCGCCGGATACCCGACGCCGAAACTCGATACTCGCGCAGCCATCTTCGACGAGAGCGGCAGAATCCTTATGGCGCATGAGAACAGCGGGGAGTGGTCGCTGCCCGGAGGATGGGTCGATGAGGACCAGTCCGTCCGGTCCAATGCCGTCAAGGAAGTCAAGGAGGAGACCGGGTTCGATGTGCGGGCCGAGCGGCTCATCGCGGTGCAGGACTGCGCCAACCACAATGCGCTGACCTACCCGTACGGGGTGCTCAAGTTCTTCGTGCTGTGCCGCCGCGTCAATGGTCGTTTCACTCCCAACATTGAGACGACGGAGATCCGCTACTTCGAGGAGGGACGGTTGCCGCGGCTGTCGGAGACGAGAAACACCGCGGAGCAGATCGCCATGTGCTTCGCGGCCCATCGCGACCCCGACTGGGTGACGCTGTTCGAGTGAATCCCATCACTGTGCGCGAGTATTGTCACGCTGAGACCTGAATGAGGAGCGCATGGCCACACCAGCGCGAAAATGACCCAGATCGGCATTGTGTGGCAACGGTTCTGCCACACAATGCGATGTTTTCCTTAACATTCGCTGGTGTGGCCAGCGTTGATTTATCGGAACCGCCATTTTGCAACGTTTTGTCATTCGCCGTCATTCGCCGTTATTCCGCCGCGTGCCACACCACGTCATATTCGGGTGAAAATGGCCTGGTGTGGTACGGTCCGCATGATCTGATTGTCGGTCATGCCGGGAGGGGAATGATATTTGTTCGGTGTTCTCGTCCTGGATCGGGGGAGAACGGCAAAATCTTTCGACTCGTCGCGTGTCACGTCTTGCGGTTGACGCCGCGTAAAGATCTATCCTGTTGGCAGCGTCGCGGCCGCCGAGCGATGGGCGCGGCTGGATGCGGAGGAGCGCAGTCGGCTCTCACGGATTCGCGAAAGCCGACTGAGGCAGTCGCAGGATTCCATGCTCGCCGATGCCGAGCAATGGAGGCGGTTGTTCGATACGGGAGTCACGTCGGATTCGCCGGAAGCGCAACGGCTGGCCGCGCAGATTATGGATAAGAATATCAAGGCCAAGGCCGCCAAGGCCCAAGTGCCGCAGGATGCGGAAGAACAGGCCGCCATGCCGTTGTCAGACACGTTCGGCGTCGTCCGCTCCGCTCTGTGCGGCGACCCACACTTTGCCGATCCGTGTGGAGCGGCGCTGTACGGCAGCAAGGCGTGCGCAGACTTCGCCAACGAGGCCACTCGCATTCACGTTCAGCGTCTTGCACAGCAGCTTGAACGACAGCTGGACCAGCGGCCGGCTAGTAGTTGATCATTTCGATTTCCGGCCCCATATCCTCGGTCTGGGTCAGTCCGGTCTCGTGGAATCCGATGTGTCGGTAGAATCCCTGAGCGTTGGTGTTGAAACCGACGACCCACAAGACGAGCCGGTCGTTGCCGACTGCCTGCCGTCCGGCTTCGACCAGAGCGCGGCCGACTCCGTGGCGATGCTCGGATTCCAACACGTACAATGACGCCAGTTCCGCGGCCTCGGGCCGATTGATCGGGGGCCGCGGAGTGCGCAGCAGTTCGATGAATCCGACCACACGGTCGTCAGCCAACGCGATCAGCACAACCTGGTTGGGGTCGGCGGCGTGGCCACGGGTCAGCTTGAGTGCGAATGCCGGGGTGATCGCATCCACGATGTCCTGCGGGATATGCCCCTGATTGAGCTCGCGCCATGTACGCGATTGGACTTCGGCCTTCTGCATGAACCACTGCGGCTCGATGGGAACAATGCGGGTCGTCATGTCTTGCATTATATGCCGTTGCCGCAGAGACGCCCGTTCGTGAATCATGCGATCATCCTCGCCATCTGCCGGTGTTCGGCATCGCGCCATTCGCCCGCGGTGATGATGCGGTAGACGCAGTCATAGTGACGGTCGATGAGCGGGAAATAATCCTGTTTCGACTCGGCGACGACGTGCAGGCCGCACTTGGCCTGAACTCGCCCGGATTGCGTGTTCTCGGCGTAGTGGCCGCCCCATACCGCGTCCTTGCGCAGCGTGTCGAAGGCGTAGCCGAGCACGGCGGTCAATGCTTCGGGCATGTATCCCTTGCCCCAGAACGGCCGGCCGATCCAGTATCCGAGTTCCAGCGCGCTGTCGCCAAGGTACTTGCCGTAGCGTTTGGTGAGTTCAGGATCGGCGGCAACGGCGTCGGCGGTGCGGTGGCTGACGGGCTTGAGCGCGATGCTGCCCACAGGCGCGTTGCTGTTCGGCGCGCCGCCCTTGATGGTAATGGCCCAGTTGTTTTCGACCGCGAGGATATTGCGTATGTCATGCATGCTGCCTTCGACGCTGGTGTGTGGCGGCCAGCCGCATCTCAGCCCGATTTCCGGGTCGCTGGCATACCGGAACAGCGATGCCGCCTCAGCCGCGTCATCGATCTTCCAAGGGCGTAGCAGCAGTCGTTCGGTCTCGATGGTGTCCATGGCGATTCCTCTCGTTCGTTTGCCCGACGGGTACGGGCAAGGATAACACCTAACACCGTATCAGGGGGGGTCGTGCGGCAGGATGCCAAAACTCGCAGATAGGGGGCCTTTCCCACCGAAAACGGTCGTATCTCCAAGTTTTGGCATCCCGTTGCGTTATGTACGCTTGACATCCCGCGGGCGCAAGCCAATCATGGGACGCATGGGCATCGCAATCAAACGGATATATGAGTCGCCGGAGGCTCCGGACGGGTATCGCGTGCTGGTCGACCGTCTGTGGCCTCGCGGCATGACGAAGGAGCGCGCGGCATTGGACCTGTGGATGAAGGATGTCGCCCCCTCTCCCCAGCTGCGCAAGTGGTTCGGGCACGATCCCGCCAGATTCGCGGAATTTCGCGCCCAATACATCGCGGAGCTCGATGCCAACGCTGCTACCGAGGAACTGCTGCGCATCTGCGCGGAGTATCCCGACGTGACCTTGCTGTACGCCGCCAAGGACCCTCAGGTCAATCATGCCCTGGTGCTGCGCGATTATCTTGAGGATGCGACTGCGGCGAAATGAAAACGGCGCCGACCCGCCACGACAGCCGGGAACCATCGCCGGGAAACGATACGAATGAAGGGACAACACGGATGAAGGAACTGTATATCGGATCGCACCTGTCCACGGCAGGCGGGTGGAGCGCGCTGCTGAAACGCTCGCATGAGGAACACGGCACCACATTCGCGTTCTTCCCGCGCTCACCGTACGGGCGGCCATCCAAGGCGCTCAACCCGTCCGAGGCCGACGCATTCGCGCGGCAGTTGACGGCCGAGCATTACGGCCCGCTCGTCGTCCACGCTCCCTACGTCTACAACCTCGCCGGCAAGGATCCCGACAAGCGCGAGTTCGCCATACGGGCGCTCGCCGAGGACATCCGACTGCTGACGCCGATCCGTGAGACCGGGCAGGAGATATACATCAACATCCATCCCGGCGCGCACGTGGGGCAAGGGCCCGATCGCGGATGCTCTCTGATCAGCGACGGCCTCAACCGCGTGTTCGGGCTGGAGCCGGGCATCATGGTGCTGCTGGAGACGATGGCGGGCAAGGGCACCGAATGCGGGCGAAACTTCGAGGAGCTGGCGACCATCATCGACGGCGTCGATGACAAGGCGAACGTGGGCGTCACCGTCGACACGTGCCATGTGCTGGACGCCGGTTATGATCTGGTGAACGACTTCGACGGCGTGATGCGGCAGCTGGACGACGTCATCGGGCTCGAACGCGTCAAGGCGGTGCACGTCAACGACTCCCAGTTCGGCCTGTCATCGCACAAGGACCGCCACGCCAACATCGGCGACGGCCACCTCGGCATCCCGTTCTTCACCAGAATGGTCAACGACCCGCGTCTGTCACGGTTGCCGATGATCCTCGAAACCAAGGAACTGACCGAGACCAAGCATCGCGAGGAGATCGCCCTGCTGCGCGGTCTCGTGCAGTGAGCGTACCAGTGGGCGCGGCCGCGTTCTCCGTGGCGGTGACGCGACGGGAGACGCCGATAGCGCCGTCTTGTGCTAGCGTGGTTTGTCCGGCGAACGTGACGCGCGCCGAGCCAGGACGAGTGGAAAGCGAGGCCTTTCGTGGGTGATATCCGACGGGAGATGGAACGGCTGAGGCCGGTCTATGAAACCGGCGTGCTGAGACTGCTGCTCCGTCAGAATTCGATGATGTACGTGGCGCTGCTCCGCGCGGCCTTCGACCCGTTGACCGGCGAGCTGCCCCGTGAGACCCTGGAGGAAAGCTTCTCGCAAAGCCTGTCCCGGCTCGTCGACTCCGGCGAATACCAGCTCAGGGAGGATCAGACCATCGCGGACGCCTCCCGGCGCATCCTCGCCGACCTGACCCGTGAGGGCGATGACGATTACGCATGGCTCGCCAACTCGCATGACGCCGCGTCGCACCGGTTCCTGTACCGTCTCACCGCCCGCGCCCATCGTGCGATCGAGGCGCTGTCGCGGCTTGAGGATGACTCCCGCACGCTGTCGGGCGCGCAGGCGAACTCGATCATCATGGAGATCGAGCATGCGCGCATGCAGCTTACCGCCGACCCCGGCGAGCGCGTGGCGTTGCTCAACCGGGAGATCAAGGCGCGCAAACACGAGATACGTCAGATACGCCACGGTCAGCGGCAGGCGGCGCTCACCGAATCGCAGGTCGAGGACGTGATTGCAGTGATTCACAACACGCTGCGCGGCGTGCCCATAGACCTGCGTGAACTCGTGCTGACCGAACGGGACAACGGTGACGCGCTCCGCCGCCGCATGCAGGCGGGCGACATGAGCGTCGACGACATCCTGACCTCGTACCACGACGAATACCGCAGGTCCTTCAGCGAGTCCGACAGCGGAAGACGCTTCGAGGACGCGTTCCAGGTGATCATCACCGACGAGGGACGGCAGCAGATCGACGCGGCCCTGCGCGACATCGCCCACACGCCGTATCTGGCCGGCGAGTCCGGCGTCCTGCTCGATCAGGTGCGTGCCGAGCTTTCGCGCATCTATGACGGCATCGAGGCGGTGCGTCGCCAGATGCGCGTATCCGACGAGGCGATCAGCCGTCTGGTGCGACAGCAGACCGATACCCGATACCGCACGATGCTCGGCAAGCTCAACCGTCTGTATGCCCACGTCAACGCCGACGCGAAGGCGCATCAGGGCAACGATGCGAGACCGTACCGGACCGATACCGCGGCCGGCAGGTTCCCTCCGCTGCCGTCGCGCCCCGCGCGCCCGATGGTACGAACGACCACCCCGGGATTGTCCGTCCCGCAGACACCGGGCGATGCGACCGCGCCCGACCTGCGTTCGATGATCGACAACGGGGGACCGCGGCTGCGGCGCATGGCCGCGCTCATCCTCGAATCGCCCGTCTACGCGGACGACGGGAACGGCGCCATCGACATCGTCGCCAGCTTCAACGGGCTGCCGAAAGCCGAGCGGAAGGAAAGCGAGCTCGTCGGTTTCCTGGGAGAGCTCGGCTGCGGGGACGGAGCCGGCGTCGCATGGCATTGCATATCGGCAGACGGAAGCCCGAGGGACTGGATCACCGGCCCAGTGCTCGCACAAGAGGATGAATTGCACGACATCGTGAAGGAGGACTGACATGAGCGACCTGACGAACGACGCCGCCCAGCCGGACGCGGACATGGACATGATTGACGACGACATGACCGGCACCGGCAGTGCCGATACCGACAGTGCCAGTACCGGCGTGGATGACATGGGTGCGGTGGACGTCGAATACGATGGCGCGGACGCGGAAGGCGCGGTCAACCCATACGCCCTGTTCGAGGGCGACACGGGCGACATGACCGCCGACGCGCGCATGGTGGCGATCATGCTCAAACGCGAGCGCTACATCAGCGGACGTTTCTATGACCTGGCGCTCGACAACCGCGCGGCGGTCATCCGTTCGCTCAACAACGACCTGCTCGATCTGGTCGTCAACGAGCACTACCGCGTCATGTACGCCACCGCGGTGAGCGGGCCGGACATGACGCTGCGCGCGCTCAAGACCCGTGCGAGCCTCAAACGTGAGGAGGCGGCGCTGCTGGCGTTCCTGCGCATCCGCGTGCTCGAATACGAGAACGCCCACGTCGCGCCGGACGAATGGCTGGTCAGCTTCGAGGAGATCCGAGCGGCGCTCGCCACCGGCGCCGGGTACCTCGCCTCGCGCAACGACGAGGAGGGCGTGCTCAGGCAGGTGGGTGCGATCGTGTCCGTCATGTGCACGTACGGCTATCTCAGGCAGCTCGACGATGACGAGACGATGTACCGCATCACGCCGCTGGTGCCGGTGGTGCTGGACCGTCAGCTGGCGGACAGCTGGCTCGCAGTCGCGGACCGGGACGACGATGACGAGCCGGCCGGTGACATGGCCCCGGCCGGCTCGCGGTCTGCAGCCGGCGATACGTCGAACGCCGATGCGAGCGGCGCCGATGACGATGGCGATTCGGACGATGCGGGACCCGACGCCGAACTGTTCGAGGCTCCGCTGTTCGATGATGACGCCGATGCGGACGCCGCCGAGGACATCAAGGGCGCCGATGATGCCAATGGCGCGAACGACAGCGACATTGACGACGAGACCGCCTCGGACGGCGGCACTGCACGGGAAGGGGAGTGACGATGAGCGGCAAGGACATGCAGATGATCGCCGACCGATGGATGATGGAAAGCAGGAGGCTCGTCAACTGGGGATCCTATGAGGGCTACCATGAGTTCCGTCCCTCCACGGACTCGCAACTGCCGGTGACGTTGCTCGCCGGCGCGAGCGAATCCGGCAAGTCGACGCTGGTCGATGCGCAGATATCGCTGCTCTACCCGACCGGCACGCCCTTCAACAAGGCGTCGAATTCGGGGCGTTCGGAACGAAGCGACTACACCTACCTGCGCGGCATGATCGGCGTGGGAGGCTCCGACGGCGTCGACGAACCGATGTACCTGCGCGGCCGGGACGAGTCCGGCGCGCCCCGGTCCATATGGGGCGCGATCGTCGACACCTACCGCAACTTCACCACCGGTCAGATACTGTCCTGCGGCAAGTTCCTCTATCTGATGCCCGGCGACGGGCGCGGCGACGTCCGACGGCTGTACCTGGCATGGGACAAGCCGATCGACCCGCGCCGCATGGACGTGTTCCGCGAGTCGTCGTTCACGCCCACGCAGCTGAAATCCACGTATCCGGGGTGCGTCACCTTCCCGAACGCCGAGGCGTTCCACACCCATATTTGGGATGTCATGGGCCTGAGCGCGGAGGCATGCCGTCTGCTGGCCCGCATCCAGTCGGCCGACGCCCCCTCCCGCCTTGACGACATCTTCAAACAGGGCGTGCTGGGCGTGCCCGAGGCGCTGGACCTGGCCCGTGCGACCGTGGAGGATTACGAGCGTTACGACGCGAACTTCCGAAGCATGGAGGAAAAGACCAGACGCATGGGCAAGTTGCGTGCCATCACCGCCAGCTATGACGACTACGAGTCGGCCCGTGACGCGGTCCACTCGTTCGACGCGGTGAACCCGGCCACGAAGTCCGGCTCGGCGACGATCCGAGCATGGGCGATCCGCCGCATGATCGGCGAGGTCAACGAACGGCAGCCGCTCGACAGGCGTCTGCGTGACGAGCGACGCAGTGAGGCGCGGGCTGCCGGCAAGCGCATCGAAAGCCTGCGCACCCGCATCGACGCGGTGCGCGAGCGCATGCGAGGCCTCGACGGCGGCGACCTGACACGGCTCGACGCGGAAATGCGGCAGGCGGAACGCGCGCTGGCGGACATTACCGCCGGCAGACAGCGCATCGGGCGCATGTTCGAGGCGGCCGGCGAGGAGTTCCCCAAAGACGAGCACGCGTGGGACGAGCGGCGCATCGAGGCCGTGACGTTCATGCGCTCATATGAGCAGCGCAAGGGACTGCTGGACGACATGCGCAACCAGACGTACGCCGCGCACGCGTCCGTCAAGCAGACGCTGCAGCGGCTGAACGACGATTATGAACGCCAGAAATCGCAGCGCACCCGCATCTCCCGCCAGATGGACGAGACCCGCGCCATGCTGTGCCGGGCCACCGGGCTGGGCCCGAGCGAACTGCCGTACGTCGCGGAGCTCATGGACGTGCGCGAGGATCAGGAGCATTGGCGCCTCGCCATGAACGCTGCATACGGATCCATGGCCCAGACCATCCTCGTCGACAAGCGCCATGAGCGTGGATTCGCAGCCAAGGTCAGCGCCATCGACCCGCACGCCATGGCGCGGCGCACCTGGCAGTTCGTCGACACCGAACGCGGGGGAGCCGGGAACGGGCCCGGCGGCGCGAACACGGGTGCGACCGGCGGAACGGCCGGAGAGGTGTGGCTGTCCTCGAAGCTACGCTACCGCGAGGATTCCCCGTTCGCCGGCTGGCTGCGCGAGCAGACCAGCTCCGAGCGTCTCGACGCCCTGTGCGTCGACGGCATCGACGACTCCGACCATGCCGTGCGGCAGGTGCAGGCCGACGGGCAGATCAAATCCGGCAAACGCGGCCAGCATGGCATCAAGGACCGTCAGCAGGTCATCGGATTCGTCAACGAAAGCTATTTGGCGCAACTGCGCACGCGCATCCAGGACGCGCAACGCCAATGCGACGAGACCGCGCAATCGTACGCGAGCGCGAAGGAACAGGCCGACCGCCTGCAGCGAGAGCGCGAACTCGCCGACCAGCTCGCATACACCGCATGGGAGAAGATCGACGAGAACAGCGCGAAGGCGGCGATCGCCGACATCGAACGCACCATCGCCTCGGTCAGGAACAATCCCAAGCTCGCCGAACTCGACACGTTGCAGGAGTCGCTGTCCAAGGAGCTCGACCGCTCGCAGCGCCAGCGCATCGACATCGAACGGCAGGCCGAGCTCGCCGATCAGGCGGTGAACGCAGCGCAGGCATGGCTCGACGAGCATGCCGCGCAGCCGCAGCCGCAACCGCAGACGCGGCCGCTCGATGGGGAAGCGGCGGACGTTTCGCCAAAAGCCGTCACGAACGGACGGACTCTCCTGACGGACGAGGTGGAGGAGGCGCTCGCCGAATCATATGAGCAGCGTCTCTCCGGTCTGGGGGATGCGACGACCCGCGCCCACATGATCATCGGCGCGGGGGCGCCGCAGCGTATGGCTCAGGGGGATACCTTCGCCGACCGTATCATCGCCGGCATCGGCAAGGACCTGGAGGCGCGCGTCTCCATGCTCGAAGGTCGTGCGGCGTCGGCCCGCACCGCCGTCGAGGCGCGGATGGGCGCCTATATCGAGATGTATGCGGGCGGTGACGATACGATCGCCGCCAGCGTGGACGACTACCGGTATTACCAGGACGAGTTGGAAAGCCTTTCGAAGCTCGCCACCGTCGAAGCCACCGCCGTCGAATACCACAACTGCCTCGACAAGCTGCTGATGAGCTTCCTGACCATCAAACGCGCGATAGACACCGACGCCGGAGATATCCACGACCAGCTGGAACGCATCAACGCGATGCTGGACGGCCAGCAGTTCGGCCCGCGCCACGGCAGCCTGTCCCTGCACGCGGACGTGCGGCGCCCCGAGCGCGCGTTCTGGTCGGCCCTGACCCGCGTGATCGGCACCCTCAACGACCGCAAGGCGGCACAGACGGACGACGATCTTGACGGGGCCCGGTGCGCGTTCGCGTCCTGCGCCGCGATGATCGACATGCTGCGCCGCGAGATCGGGCAGATCAGGGACGTCAACGGCGTGAAAAGCTACGGCGCCCGCAACCTCGACCCGCGGTGCCGATCCTCGTTCTACGCGCTCGTGCGCCACTCGGACGGGCAGGTCGAACGCATCACCTCGACCGGCGGACGGTCCGGCGGCGCCCTGCAGGAGCTGACCTCGTTCGTGTACGGCGCGGCGCTGATCTACCTGCTCGGCGGCGGAATGGACAACAAGCTCAAGCCTTCCTACACGACGCTCTTCCTTGACGAGGCGCTCATCAAGGCCGACGGCCGGTATACGCGGCGCGCGCTGTCCGTACTGCCGAGACTGGGTTTCCAGGTCATCGTCTCCGCCCCTGAAAGCAAGACGGGCGAGATACTGGAGGTCTCCACCAAGGCATACGTGACCCGCAAGGACCCCGACACCGGCTACACCACGCTGCACGAAGCCAGACTGGACGGCATCGATGAGATGGACGGCGCAGATGAGCCGGAAGGTACCGTCGAGTCGGATGACGCCGCCGAATAGGCGGCGCCGATGACGCGGCAAACCATGGCCAGGATCCAGGACGGCCTGCCCGGCCGGAGTATAGTTGCACTGACATCCAAGGAGCGACAGATATGAGCGACGCGAACACCCAGAACACCCAGAACGCCGGCAACGCCGGACCCGTCGCGGCGGCACCCGCCCAGGGCAAGCAGCTGCCGGAGGCATGCGAGCACACCACCAGACACAGCATCACCGTCAATGGCGGCGAACTCGACTATGCGGCGACCGTCGGCACGATACTCATCGACACACCGAAGGTACCCAAGGCCGCGAGCATCTTCTTCACCGCGTTCGACCTCGTAAACGGCGAAGGCAAGACAGACCCGGCCCGACCGGTCACGTTCATCTTCAACGGAGGCCCGGGCTCATCCACCACGTTCCTGCTCATGGGTTCGATCGCCCCGAAGCGCATCAACGTCCCCGACGCCGCTCCGGTGCCGGCCGCCCCCTACGCGCTCGTGGACAACGCGCACACGCTGCTGCCCGTCTCCGACCTCGTGTTCATCGACGCGGCCGGCGCCGGATTCTCCGAGATCCTCGACGCGGCCAAGCCGGAACTGTGGTCGGTGGACGGCGACGTCGCCGGCTTCAGCGCGTTCATCAGGGCGTACCTGAGCAAACACCACCGCTGGAACTCGCCCAAATACGTGCTCGGCGAATCCTACGGCACCACGCGCGGCGCGGCGCTCGCATACCGGCTGCAGCAGGACGGTGTGGCGCTGAACGGACTGACGCTCATCTCCAACGTGCTCGACTACACGTTCACGTCCGACCTGATCGACGAATTCTACGTCGGATATTTCCCGACCTATGCGTCCGTGGCGAAATATCACGGCCGAGCCGCGTCGGACGTCAAGCTCGACGAGCATCTGAAGGCCGCCCGTGCCTTCGCCGCGGGGCCGCTGCGTCTCGCCCTGGCCGCCGGGGACTCGCTTGACGACGAGACCCGGCATAAGGTCGCACGCCGATACGCCGAGCTGACCGGACTGGACGAGCGGTATGTCTACGACTCCAATCTGCGCGTGTCCGATCCGAGGTTCCGCAAGGCGCTGCTGCATGACGAGGACAAGATCGTCGGACGCTACGATGGCCGCGTCGCCGGCTACGACCTCGACCGCATGAACGACGAGGAGACGTTCGTCGTCGACGACGCCTGGCTCGACCCCGCGTATTCGAGCCTGTGCAACGCCTATCTGCGCGACGAGCTCGGCTGGGACCGCATGCCGGAGCGCAAGGGCTTCGCCGACTTCGACTGGAACGCCACCGAGCCGGGCAAGGGCTGGATGTGGTGGCACCGGATGCCCGGCGAATCGGGCTGGGTCATGACCCAACCGAACGTGTTGCCCGATCTGGCCGCGGCCATCGCGCACCAGCCGACCATGAAGGTGCTGCTCGGCAACGGCGTCTACGACCTGTGCACGCCGTTCTTCCAGACCGAATACGACATCGATCACCTGATGCTGCCGAAGCCGCTGCGCCGCAACGTGGCCTTCGCCTACTACCCGGCCGGGCACATGCTCTACAGCAGCGAGGCGAGCCTCGCCAAGTTCACCGCCGACCTCACGCGGTTCTACGCGTCCGATGTGAGCGGACTGTCCGCGATCGACGAGCGCCCGGCGGCCGTGGTCCCGTCGATATCCCTGTAGTCGCGGGTGCATCGTGACGCCGGACGCATTCCGCCATCGGTGTTACAGCCGATCGGATATAGGTCGATGCCTGTAGGATGTGTGATGGCACGGATTCATGCGGCGACGGTAAGGACGAACATGATTGACGAAGTGGTGTTTCTGCGGCACGGACGGACCGCCTTCAATGTGGCGAGGCGGTTGCAGGGGCAGATCGACGTGCCCCTCGACGTCATCGGCCAGTGGCAGGCCGACCAGAGCGCGTCGGAGCTTGCGCGACGCTACTACTGGGCGAAGGTGGCCAACATCGCCCGGCATCCGGATACGCTGGCCCAGCCGGGGCCGGGGGCGGCGAAATCCAGCGACATCGAGGACTACCGGCAGGTCCCCGCATCCTCGCGACGCATGGTCGTCGTCTCGTCCGACCTGTTCCGCGCGTTGCAGACCGCGCACGCGTTCGCCGATATGCTGGGGCTGGACGTGACCGCGGACGCGCGCCTGCGCGAACGCAGCTTCGGGCAGTGGGAGGGCATGACCCGCGACGAGATTCGAGCGGAGCATGCCGACGCCTATGATTCGTGGCGGGTCCACACCGGCGGCGAGCTCGCGTTCGGCGTGGAGAGCCGCACCGCCACAGGACTGCGCGGCGCCGATGCGGTGCTCGACCTGGTGCGCGGCATCAACGCGGAGCATGCCGATGAGCCGACCACCCTGATGCTCGTCGGGCACGGCTCATGGCATGTGGCCACGATCGAGACCCTGCTCGGCATGGACCCCGACAACCTGAGCAACCTGGATGGCATGCGCAACGCGTTCTGGTCGACGCTCAGACCGGTATACCGGCCTTCGGGCGGCGTCGAATGGATGATGACGGCATTCAACCAGGGGCCGGCGGTCGCTGCTCTGTGCGATTGGGAGAACGGCCCGCAGTCCCTGCACGGCCCGCACATGCCGATGTGGAAGCCGATCGAGGGGTGAGGCCGGCGGCGGGGCCGGCCGTGGCGGATTTGCAAGTCGTGGCATAAGGGCTATCCTTGTTGAGGCTTCCAGACGACGTGACATGCCGCCGCGGGTCCGGTCATGTTCGGTAGTGTTCGGTTATGAGAGGTGGGTGAGACTACATGTTGAGGATGTTCAGCACGATTAACGGCCAAGTGGAGCAGATCGAAAAACCTGAGAACGGCTCCTGGCTGTGTCTGTCCGAACCCACCGACGTGGAGCTTGCCACGGTCTCCCAGCAGACCGGCGTCGACCTCGCCGACCTGCGCGCCCCGTTGGATGACGAGGAACGTTCGCGCATCGACGTCGAGGACGATTACACGATGATCATCGTGGACATCCCGACCGTCGAGGAGCGCGGGGGCCGTGACTGGTACGAGACCATCCCTCTGTCGATCATCGTCACCGAAGACCTCATCATCACCGTATGCATGCAGGACACGCCGGTGCTGCACCCGTTCATGGAGGGAACGATCCGAGGGTTCAACACGTTCATGCGTTCGCGCTTCATCCTCCAGATCCTCTACCGCAACGCCAGCACATACCTGAGGTACCTGCGCATTATCGACCGCGAAAGCGACAAGCTCGAATTCAAGCTGCGTCACGCCATGCAGAACCGCGAGATCATGATGCTGCTTGAGCTGAGCAAGACCTTGGTCTATTTCACCACGTCGCTCAAATCGAACGAGATCGTCATGGAGAAGCTGACCACGCTCGCGCGCATCCAGCAGTACCCGGACGACGAGGACCTGCTCGACGACGTCATCATCGAGAACAAGCAGGCCATCGAGATGGCGAACATCTACAGCGGCGTTCTCGCGAACATGACCGACGCCTTCGCCTCGATCGTCTCCAACAACCTGAACAACGTGATGCGCATCTTCACGATCATCTCCATCACGCTGTCGATCCCGACGCTGATCTTCTCCATGTACGGCATGAACTTCGTGCCGGGGCAGCTGGGCATGCCGTTCACCGGCAAGACATGGGGCTTCACGCTGATCATCGCGATATCCGTCGTGCTCTCCGCCGTCGTCGCGTGGTTCCTGACCCGTTCGCGCATGTTCAAATGACGGGAACGGCATGACAGGGCTGCAACACACGAAGGCGGGGCGCCGGCGCATCATGCGTCGCTTTTCGGCGGCGCTGGCTGCGGTGCTGTGGACCGCGGGATCCCTGACCGCCTGCGGCTCCTCGAGTTCCCGGGATGATGCGAACGGCGTGTCGATACGGCAGCCGGAGGGGCCCACGGTGTCGATCGGCGTCGCCTCCGACCAGCCCGGTCTGGGCGTATGGCACAACGGCGGGTATTCGGGCTTCGACGTGGATGTGGCCCGTTACGTCGCCAAGGCGCTGGGATACGCGGACAAGCAGATCGTCTTCAAGCCGGTGACGCCCCGTTCCCGCGTCTCCATGCTGGAAAGCGCGCAGGTCGACATGGTGGTGTCCAGCTTCGGCATCACCGAACGGCATGAGTCGGCGGTGACGATGACCGGCCCGTATCTAATCGTCCGGCAGGATCTGCTGGTGAGGGCCGCCGACGCGGACGACATCACCGGCATCAAGGACATGAACGGGCGCAAGGCGTGCGTGGTTGCCGGCAGCGACGTGACCGACGCCGTGCGCAGCCAGGCGCCCAAGGCATCCATAGAGGAGCGTGACGACTACGGGCAATGCTTGACGTCGCTGCTCATCGGTGACGTCGACGCCGTAGCCGCGGGCGACGCCATCCTCACCGGCCTCGCGACCGTGAAAGGCAACGGGTACGTGCAGGTGGTCGGGGCTCCGTTCGGCGAGGAGCGATACGGCATCGCGGTCAAGCACGGGAACACGCAGCTCGCCGACAGCATCGGTGACATACTGAGCGACATGATCGACGACGGCACGTGGCGGCAGGCCGTGCGGGGCATGCGCCGGCAGATCGGCTACACTGTCGACTCCAAGCTCAATCCGCCGGATCCCGCGGCATCGTCGGACACGGCGTCGTCGGACCCGGAGCAGGGCGACGAATGATGAAGGCCGGCGGGCTGCGCGCGGCTCGCCCCGTCGGCGTCGCACGTCGATTATCGACCGGATGCGCGGCATGCCATGACCTGCGTGAGGATGGTGTCCAGTTGCGTGGCGATAATCCTTGTCTATGAGTGACAACGAGAAGACCACGCAACCCGCGTCCACCGATTCCACCGAACCCGCATACCGTTACAACGCGGCACTCGCGCAGGACATCGAAGGCAAATGGCAGAAGATCTGGGATGACAAGGGCACGTTCTGGGCCGCCAACGTCAACGGCGACCTCAAGGACGGCAAGGGCCGCAACGCAGACGGCCGCCCGGCATACTTCGCGATGGACATGTTCCCATACCCGTCAGGCAAGGGCCTGCACGTGGGCCACCCGCTGGGCTATCTCGCCTCCGACGTGGTCTCCCGCTACCACCGCATGAAGGGCGAGAACGTGCTGCACGCCATGGGTTATGACGCCTTCGGCCTGCCTGCGGAACAGTACGCCGTGCAGACCGGGCAGCACCCGCGCGTCACCACGCTTGCCAACATCGCCAACATGTCCCGCCAGCTGCACCGCATGGGACTGAGTTTCGACGACCGTCGCTCCTTCGCGACGATTGACCCCGGCTATGTGCGCTGGACCCAGTGGATCTTCTCGCGCATCTACGATTCCTGGTACGACGAGGACGCCGTGAACCCCTCCGGCTCCAAGGGCTCCGCCCGCCCGGTCAGCGAGCTCGTCGCCAAGTTCGAATCCGGCGAGAAGGCCATCCCCGGCCATGAGTCCGACGGCAAGGCGTGGGCCGACCTCGACCAGGCCGAACAGCAGGACATCCTCAACGACTTCCGCCTCGCCTACATCTCCAAGTCCCCGGTCAACTGGTGCCCGGGTCTGGGCACCGTGCTCGCCAACGAGGAGGTCACCGCCGAAGGCAAGTCCGAACGCGGCAACTTCCCGGTCTTCCAGCGCGAGCTGCGCCAGTGGTCGATGCGCATCACCAAGTACGGCCATCGCCTCATAGAGGACCTCGACGGCATCGACTGGCCCGAGAAGGTCAAGCTCATGCAGCGCAACTGGATCGGCGAATCCCACGGTGCCTCCGTGCACTTCACCGTGGCCACCGCCGACGGCAGCAAGGACATGGAGATCTACACCACCCGTCCCGACACCCTGTTCGGCACCACGTTCGCCGTCGTCTCCCCGGAGCATCACCTGCTGGAGAACGTGCCCGCCGAATGGCCGGCCGACGTTCCCGAGGATTGGAAGGGCGGCTATGCCACCCCGGTCGAGGCAGTGAAGGCCTACAGGCTCGCTGCCGAGGCCAAGACCGCCAAGGATCGTGTGGATGAGGGCGGCGAGAAGACCGGCCTGTTCACCGGCCTGTACGCCACCAACCCGATTACCGGAGCCAAGCTGCCGCTGTTCACCGCCGACTACGTGCTCATGGATTACGGCACCGGCGCCATCATGGCCGTGCCGGGCGGCGACCAGCGCGATTACGATTTCGCCGTCAAGTTCGGTCTGCCGGTCATCTACACCGTCAAGCCCCTGCCCGAATCCGGCGACGACCTGGCCAATTACGAAGGCAAGGCCCCGTTCGTCTCCCACGACGGCATCGTGATCAACTCATCCGTCGAGGCCACCGCCGCCAAGGGCGACGCGCTGAGCCTTAACGGCCTGCGCGTCGATGACGCCATCGCCAAGGTCAATGCCTGGCTCGAATCCGCCGGTGTGGGCAAGGGCACGGTCAGCTACCGTCTGCGCGACTGGCTGTTCTCCCGCCAGCGCTACTGGGGCGAGCCCT
>OCPU01000037.1_pt1 | contig 148696 bp, 128 predicted proteins | sample 1538661 | NCBI WGS metagenome assembly OCPU01 (sample SAMN04571716, study PRJEB22368) | human gut metagenome | biome: human gut; material: stool | host: Homo sapiens | place: Luxembourg | collected 2012-10-19
AAATACCGACCTCCAATCGTTAGATTTTTAGGTCTAACTTTTGGGGGTCGGTACATCGCGGTAGCCCTTTTATAAAATATTAAAATACTAATATATCAATTTATTCAATTCTAAACCTATAAAGCCTATTTCTTCCCAATCTTTTTGTTTGCTGTTGCAAGCATTAACTTGATACGGTTAAGCTGGTTAACTTCACTGGCACCAGGATCGTAGTCAACGGCTACGATGTTTGCTTCAGGATGCTGTGCACGAAGTTTCTTAATAACACCCTTACCAACGATGTGGTTAGGAAGACAAGCGAAAGGCTGTGTACAAACAATGTTTGGAACACCGTCGTGGATTAAGTGAAGCATTTCACCTGTTAAGAACCATCCTTCACCAGTCTGGTTACCTATTGAAACAACATCTTCAGCCATTTTACTCATTTCCCAAATATCAGCAGTAGGAGTAAAGTGCTTGCTTTCTATAAGAGCTTTCTTTGCAGAACCTCTCATCCATTCAATAGCTTTAATTCCAAGGTTATTCATTCTAATAATACTCTTGTCAAAACCTAATTTTTCAACCTTAAATGTTGCATTTCTAAATCCATAAAGGAAGAAGTCAACAAGGTCAGGCATAACAGCCTCGGCACCTTCTGATTCAAGCAATTCAACTAAGTTATTGTTAGCTGTAGGAGAGAACTTAACAAGAATTTCACCTACAATACCAACTCTAGGTTTCTTAATATCTTTTACAGGAATAGCATCGAATTCTTCAACAATCTTCTTCATATTCTTCTTGAAACGATGAATCCCAAAACTATTATCTGAAAGCTCTTTGCAAAGCTTGTATTCCCATTTTTTATGTAAAGCATTAGTTTCTCCAGGATTAACTTCGTAAGGTCTTGTTCTGTAAACAACACGCATAAATAAGTCACCATAGAGGCAGGCTTCAACAGCTTTTAGTGCAAGCTTTGGAGTGATTTTGAAACCGCTATGATGTTCAAGTCCACTTAAACTTAATGACAATACAGGAATTTGGGACATACCGGCTTTTTCCAAAGCTCTTCTTATAAATCCAATATAGTTAGTAGCACGACATCCACCACCTGTCTGAGAAATAACTACGGCAGTTTTGTTCAAATCATATTTGCCGGAAAGAAGAGCATTCATTATCTGACCAACAACTATAAGAGAAGGATAACATGCATCATTGTTAACATATTTTAAACCTGTGTCAATACATGACTTGTTACTTTCCATTACCTCAAAATTATAGCCGCAAGCATTAAATGCAGCCTGTAACATTGTGAAATGAATTGGACTCATCTGAGGACAAAGAATAGTATAATTGTCATCACGCATCTGCTTAGTAAATTCAACTTTATTAAATGATGAAGGCTGAATGTAACGTTCAAAATGATTTTCACTACGTTCCCTAATTGCAGCAAGTAAAGAACGAACTCTGATTCTTGCAGCACCAAGGTTGTTAACTTCATCAATCTTTAATACTGTGTAAATCTTTCCTGATTTTGTAAGAATATCACTTACACAGTCTGTTGTAACTGCATCCAAACCACAACCAAAAGAGTTTAACTGAATCAAATCAAGATCATCTCTTGTTTTAACAAAGTTTGCGGCTTTGTAAAGACGTGAGTGATACATCCACTGGTCAGAAACAATTAAAGGTCTTTCAACATCAGCAAGATGTGAAACTGAATCTTCTGTAAGAACAGCAAGACCATATGAGTTAATCATTTCAGGAATACCGTGGTTGATTTCAGGATCAACGTGGTATGGACGACCGGCAAGAACAATACCTCTACGTCCTGTTTCTTCCATATATTTAAGAGTTTCTTCACCCTTTTTCATCATGTCATTACGTGAAGCAATAAGTTCATCCCATGCTTTGTGAGAAGCACTCTTAATTTCATCTTCTTTAATGCCAAGAGCTGTAAATTCTTCAACAAGTCGTTTTGTAAGAATTTCTTCATTTGTAAATGCCATAAAAGGATTCATAAAATTAATTGAAGAATCTTCTAAAGCTTCAACGTTGTTCTTAATATTTTCAGCATAAGATGTAACAATAGGACAGTTGTAATGGTTGTTAGCATCAGGTGTTTCATTTCTCTCATATGGAATACATGGATAGAAAATAAATTTTGCACCGTTTTGTAATAACCACTCAATATGCCCATGAGAAATCTTAGCAGGATAACATTCAGATTCACTTGGAATTGATTCAATACCCATTTCGTAAATCTTATGTGATGACTTAGGAGAAAGCATTACACTGTATCCTAATTCTTTAAAGAATGTTGCCCAAAATGGGAAGTTTTCGTACATATTTAGAACTCTTGGAATACCAACAACACCTCGTGGAGCGTTTTCAGGAGCCAAAGGTTCATAATCAAACATTCTATGATATTTATATTCAAAAAGGTTTGGAATGTGGTCTTTGTTCTTAACACCACCAATACCTTTCTCACATCTGTTACCACTAATAAATCTACGTCCGTCAGAGAATTTATTAATTGTAAGAAGACATGCGTTAGTACATCCCTTACATCTTGTCATTGAAGTAGTGTAATCAAAAGATTCTAACTGTTCCAATGAAAGGATAGTAGTTTCCTGTCCTTTATATCTTTCTTTTGCAATAAGAGCAGCACCGAAAGCACCCATAATACCTGCAATATCCGGGCGAATAGCTTGGCAACCTGCAATTTTTTCAAAACTTCTAAGAACTGCATCGTTGTAGAATGTACCACCCTGAACAACAACCTTACGTCCTAAATCCTTTGCGTCAGAAATTTTAATAACTTTGTATAAAGCATTTTTTATAACTGAATAAGCAAGACCTGAAGAAATATCTGCAACAGTAGCGCCTTCTTTCTGTGCCTGCTTAACATTAGAGTTCATAAATACAGTACATCTTGTACCAAGGTCAGTAGGATTACTTGCGAATAAGGCTTCCTTAGCAAAATCCTGAACAGAGTAATTTAATGATTTGGCAAAAGTTTCAATGAAAGAACCACAACCTGAAGAGCAGGCTTCATTAAGCTGAACACTGTCTACAGAATTGTTTTTGATTTTAATACATTTCATATCCTGTCCGCCGATATCAAGGATACAGTCGACCTGTGGCTCAAAGAAAGCTGCTGCATGATAATGGGCTACCGTTTCAACTTCACCTTCATCAAGCAATAAGGCATTCTTAATAAGAGCTTCACCATAACCTGTTGAACATGAACGTACAATGTGTGCGTCAGAAGGAAGTTTCTTATAAATATCCTTAACGGCATCAATAATAGTCTGTAAAGGATTACCGTTGTTACCACTATAGTATGAGTAAAGAAGGGTTCCATCCTCGGCAACCAAAGCAGCTTTAGTTGTAGTAGAACCTGAATCAATACCTAAATAGCAATTGCCTTTGTATGTAGCAAGATCTCCCTTTTTAACACAGTCCTTATTGTGTCTTTCAGTAAATTCCTTATATTCTCTTTCGTTATTAAATAAAGGATCAAGACGTTTAATTTCCATAGACATCTTTATACCTTTAGATAATTGCTCATATAAATCAGAAATGTTAACTTTTACATTTTCAGAATGGTTAAGAGCAGAACCGATTGCAGCAAACAAATGAGAATGTTCAGGTGCAACAATATGCTCGTCATCTAATTTTAAAGTTCGGATAAATGCATTCTTTAATTCGGGTAAAAAGTGAAGTGGTCCACCAAGGAAAGCAACTGTTCCACGGATAGGTTTACCACAGGCAAGACCTGAAATAGTCTGGTTAACAACAGCCTGAAAAATAGAAGCGGCTAAATCTTCTTTAGTAGCACCTTCGTTAATTAAAGGCTGAATATCTGTTTTTGCAAAAACACCACAACGGGCAGCAATAGGATAAATAGCCTGATAATTCTTGGCATATTCATTTAAACCGCTGGCATCTGTCTGTAAAAGAGAAGCCATCTGATCTATGAAAGAACCTGTACCACCGGCACAAATACCATTCATACGCTGTTCAATACCGTTAGTGAAATAAATAATCTTTGCATCTTCACCACCAAGTTCGATGGCAACGTCAGTCTGAGGTGCATAATCTTCAAGGGCTGAAGCTACGGCAACAACTTCCTGAACGAAAGGTACTTTCAAATGATTTGAAAGGGCAAGTCCACCTGAACCTGTAATCATTGGTGATAATTCTATATTTCCTAATTTGTCTTTAGCTTCTTTAAGAAGAGAAGCCAAAGTTTCCTGAATGTTTGCATAATGTCTTTTGTAATCAGAAAAAACAACATCATTATTCTTGTCAAGGATTGCAATTTTTACTGTGGTAGAACCGATGTCAATACCAAGACTGTAATATTCTAATTCATTCATTTTTTTCCTCCTAATGCCTTAATAAGCCATTAAAGCACTTATAATTGAAATCTAATCATTAAAATCAGTAAAGTTATTACAATGATTTTAATTAAAAATTTTAGTTCAATAACGTATCTTTTTCATATTTAATAAAAGTATTTACGCGAATTTCTATATTATAATATAATTAATAAGAAAAAACAACCCAACAAAAATAGACAAAATGTTAAAAGCCTATGTCTAAAAATGAATAAAATGTAATATTATTTAGACATTAAAACAAATAAAAAGAAATGTATGGAAAATATGTTGAAAATCCCATTAAAAACATTGAAAGTAGTTTGACAAACAGTGGTTTGGAAATTATACTGTAAATTGGTTTATTATTTGAAGAGAGGTTGCAGATTACATATTTTTTGCAATATCTTTTTGGTGAAAGGCAGAGGAGAATTTATGATTTCTAATTTTGAAAGAAAATACGGCAAGTATGCTATAAAGAATCTTACCTTATATTTAATAGCAGGATATGTTATTGGATATATGGTTAGTTTAGTAAATCCTACATTGTATGGTCTTTTAACATTTAATCCGTATATGATTTTGCACGGACAGATATGGCGTATAGTAACATGGGTTTTAACAATGCCGGAGGAATTAAGTATCTTCACAATAATTATGCTGATTCTTTATTATCAGTTGGGACAGACTTTGGAAAGAACATGGGGAACGTACAGATATAATGTTTATCTTATATCAGGTCTCATATTTACAGTTGTAGGTGCAATTGTTTTATACGTAGTTTTGACATTTGTTTATAAAGATACATTTTCAAGTCAAACATTAGGAAGCTACATTGGTGCTTATGTAAGTACTTATTACATTAATATGTCCATATTCTTAGCTTTTGCGGCAACTTATCCGGAAGAGCAACTTATGTTGTACTTCATTATACCTATTAAGATTAAGTGGTTTGGAGTATTGTATGGAGCATATATCTTAATTGACATTTACAACGCTTTTAGTTATGCAAGACAGATTGGGACATATGTGCTTGCAATTATTACAACGGTACTTATTGTTATGTCGTTGCTTAACTTTATATTATATTTTATTTCTCTTAAAAAGAATGGAGGAGCCTTTAGTGTGGCCCAGGCAAAGCGTAAGAGACAGTACAGGCAGCAGGTTAACAGAGCAAGACAGAATCAGACTTACCAGAATGGCGCAAGACATAAGTGTGCAGTCTGTGGCAGAACGGAATTAGATGATCCTAATTTAACATTTAGATATTGTTCTAAATGCTCAGGAAACAAAGAATATTGCCAGGATCATTTGTTTACACATAAGCATATGTAATTGATTTTTGTAATCATTATAATATACACAATAATAGGAGGACTGAAAAAACATGGAAAAGAAACCATTTGTAACACTTGAACAGTTAAAGGAGATTGAAAAGACATACCCAACACCTTTTCATATTTATGATGAAAAAGGATTTATGGAGAATGCAAGAAAAGTAAACGAAGCGTTTTCATGGAATAAGGGTTTTAGAGAATATTTTGCAGTAAAGGCTGAACCAAATCCATTTATTATTAAAAAGCTTAAAGAAGCAGGATGTGGTGTTGACTGTTCATCATATACAGAATTAATGATAGCTGATAAGCTTGGATTTAGAAATGATGAAATTATGTTTTCATCAAACGAAACACCTGCAGGAGAATTTAAATATTGTGATGATTTAGGGGGAATTATCAACCTTGATGACATTACAATGATTGATTATATGGAAGCAGAATGTGGAATTCCTGAAACAGTAAGCTGTAGATATAATCCGGGTGGAGTTTTTGAAGTATGTAACGGTATTATGGATAACCCTGGAGATGCTAAGTACGGAATGACCCCTGAACAGATAGTTGAAGCATTTAAGATTTTAAAGGCTAAGGGAGTTAAGAACTTTGGCATTCATGCATTCCTTGCCAGCAACACAGTAACTAATGAATATTACCCAATGCTTGCAAGAACAATTTTTGAACTTGCAGTTAAACTTGAAAAAGAAACAGGAGCAGACATTAAGTTTATTAACCTTTCAGGTGGTGTTGGTATCCCTTACAGACCTGATCAGGAACCAAATGACATTATGGCAATTGGTGAAGGTGTAAGAAAGGTATACGAAGAAATTCTTAAACCTGAAGGAATGGATGATATTGCTATTTACACAGAAATGGGACGTTTTATGATGGGACCTTACGGTGCATTGGTTACTAAGGCAGTACATGAGAAACATATTTATAAAGAATATATTGGTGTTGATGCCTGTGCAGTAAACTTAATGAGACCTGCAATGTATGGTGCATATCACCATATTACAGTAATGGGTAAGGAAGACCAGCCAAAAGACCATGTATATGACGTGGTTGGTAGTCTTTGCGAAAATAATGACAAATTTGCAGTTGACAGAGAACTTCCAAAGATTGACATGGGAGATTTCATTTATATTCATGACACGGGAGCACATGGCTTCTCAATGGGATATAACTACAACGGAAGACTTCGTTCAGCAGAATTATTATTAAAGGAAGATGGAAGTGTAGAAATGATTCGTAGAGCAGAAACACCTGCAGATTATTTTGCTACATTCGATTTTTCAGACATAATGAAGTAAGGATTACAGTGTCAAAAGGTCTTATCCCACCTGTGCTTGCACAATGGTGGGAAAACGACCTTGGGACACGCCCGGATATGAGCATAAAAGTGGAGCGTAAGCTTCACGATATGCGAATAATCGGGGTGGATTGCGAAAGCGCGAAGCGCGTAGCAATCTGTGTAATAAAATAAGCAATAAACGTTTAAGGAAAGAAAAAAAGTGAAAAAGATAGTAGGCGAATTATTAAAGAACAAACACGTAGATGAAAACTTAAAAGCATATTGTGGACCATTTATGGAAATAAATAACAAATATGCAAATATCCGTTTGGCAATGAATTATTACACATATTACACAATGACTTTAGAAGATGAAAGTCTTTTAAGTACAGAGAATATGTCTGGTCTTGCTACAATTAATTTAATTATTGAAGAATTAATGAATGGGGAAAGTGAGAAGATTTCTGAAAACATTGAAAAGTTAGAAAAACTTAGAGATGGAATTATTGAGAAGGTTCAGGATCTTACCTGTTATATTGACAAGTTTAACATCTATGAACATGCATTAAACAGAGTTGAATACAGATTCAGAGATGACGATTATCCGTCAGGATATAGTGATGAGAACATTACAAGAAGATTAATGCAGTTTATTCTTGAAGATGAAGATAATATGGCAATTAACAGAAAGATAAGTCAGGTAATAGGACAGCTTCCTGTTAGACTTACAAAAAATAAGTTTTTCGAAATGTTGTCTAACGGCCTTAGCATTTATAAGGGTGGAACTAAGGAAAGTCTTAAGAATTTCTTATACATGTTAAAAACAACAGCAATGCTTGAAAATACAGAAACAATGACTGTTAATTACCCTTACTTAGACGATTTCTTTAAAGAATTTAAAGAGGTTAAGTTTAAGAAAATAACAAAAGAGCAGTATGATGAAATGATGACTAATATTGCTAAAGTTTCAGAATATATGGAAGACTTAATGAACTCAAATATGATGATTCAGGAAATCTTAAATGATTTGCTTATTGTCTTATATACTTATGAAAATCAGTTAGATGATAATATTGTTAAGGGGTGTACAGAGATTATAAAAGATACAAACCTTTTATTCTTAGGCAAGTTTAGTCCTAAATCATTAGAAGAAATAGAGGATATGTTTGTAATGCTTGAGGGGACCCAGGAAGAATTATATCCTAAGTTATCTTCCTATGATATAACAGACCAGATTATGGAAAGTTATAGTGAAAACATTGAAAAACTTGGTTTAAAGGATGTATATGATGTGGTATACAAACTTCCAAGGCTTAATTCAGACAGTATGTTTATGGAACTTACAGTTGATGAGGACAATACTACAGCCGACGAAGAATATGTAAAGGCTAAGGAAGAAGAGCTTTACAAGGAATATACTGAGTTGTTTGCAGACAACGAGAAATTGATTAACAGAGCCGTAATGTCAGCTTCAATTGCAGAACTTCCTGTATTTTTCAATAATATTAGTGAATTACAGGATTATATTTATAATACATTGTCAGTATGTAATGATAAGGCTGAAAAACTAGCTTGTATTGAAATTTTAAATGGAATAATGGAAGAATAATCAGTTGTAATATATTTGCAGATTGATTATTGGAGATAAGTATGAGATGGTATGATGATTTGTATGTTGGATATAATCTGTTAGACAAAAAGAGACAGGTTATGTGGAAAATTAAAAGGGGTAAACAACAGTTTAATAAATATGTTATTACATTGCCTTTTAATGATTATGATGTACTTGACATCTATCCATCTAATGTACTTACTCAGAAATGGTATAAGGATTCAGATATTGTAATTGTTGGAATTGCCGAAGGTAGGGAAGAGGCAATGGATATGGTACAATTAATAATAATGGATTGTCTAAATTCCACGGGAGGATGCAAAGTGAAAGACTATATATTGAATCTTATGAATGAAGAAAGAAGCAAGAGAGAAGAGTAGCCTATGGTACATATATTATTACTTATTTTAAAAATAATTGGTATTATTGTATTATCTATTCTGGGGCTTGCTTTACTTATTTTGTTTTTTCCTATAACATATGTAGGAAAAGTAAATGGAAATATTGAAGAGAAAAAAATAACCGGTAATATAAGAGCCGGATGGCTTTTTCATCTGCTACATTGCAGATTATGGATTGAGAACACAGAGATACATTATAATATCCGACTATTAGGAATAAAAATAAAATCTTCTGAAACAAAAGAAAAAAAGAAAAAAGAAAAAAGAAAAAATCAGTCTGAGGAGCAATCACCGAAGAATGAAGAAGAAAAGTCACAGGATGAATTGAAAGAGGATAGTGTTAAAGAAACTGACATTAAACAAATTGGAACTTCCAAAAATGAAAAAGAGCAGGAAATTCAAAATTCCAATTTGGAAGAGACTGATGTAAAAAATCAAAATAATGAGAATATAAAAAGTGAAGATTCAAAGAAAACTACAGAAACAAATAATGAAAAAAAAGAAAAGAAGTCTTTTATAACAAGAATGCAGATTTCCTTTAAAAAATTAAAACAAAGAATAAAGAAAATTGTAGAAAATATAAAAGATAAAATTCATAATATAAAAGAAAATGCAAAAAATAAAAAGAACAGTATAGATGAAATAATAAATCAGATTAAAACCGTTAAGCAATTTATAACTTCAAAGACAACAAAAGAGGCTTATGCCTATGGCAAAAAAATGGTTCTAAAACTTCTAAAGCATTTAGCTCCTAACAGGATAAAAGGCAATCTATATATGGGATTTGAAGAAAGTTATTTAACGGGAGAGGCATTAGGCGCTCTTGGAATGATATATGGAATATTTAATATTAATCCTAAAAGGTTTAAGGTTTATCCTGATTTTGAAAATAAAGTGTTTAAAGGTGACATTATTTTTAAGGGACATATTTACTTAGGCGTGGTTATAGTATATTGTTTGAAATTTTATTTTAATGAAAATATAAAGAGAATTATAAAGAAATTTATTTAGGGAGGCATTATTATGGCAGATAACAAAAAACCTACAGATGATTTATTAAAGGCAATGGAAAAATTTATTACAACAAAGTCTGTTGTTGGAGAACCGGTTGTGGTAGGAGATACAATAATCCTTCCTATGGCTGATGTTTCTTTTGGAATGGGAATAGGTACTTTTTCAAAAGGAGAAACAGGATCAGGCGGAGTTGGGGGAAAGATAGTACCAAGCGCTGTTTTGGTTATTAAGGATGGTTCATCTAAGCTTATCAGTATTAAAGATCAGGATGGATTATCAAGGATTATTGATATGGTACCTGATGTGGTAAACAAGTTCACTTCAAAGAATGATGTAAAAGATGATTTTAGTGACTTTGAGGAAATGGATGAAGATATTAACGACTAAAAACTAATTATATGCATATGCTAATATTATAAAAAATAAATTAGGAAGAGTTATGCATAAACTATGTGGATTTGCGTTATTTTGGCTTGCAGTTGTAATGACGCTTTCATTGTTAATAGAGAGTACATTTTTTGTGGTGTGCATAATAGTAATATGTCTTTTGGTAGGATTTAATCTGTTTTGCTGCAAACCATAAAAACAAAAGAAGAGGAGACAGAGATTAATGAACATTGCAGATTTATTTAAAAAAGAACACACAGTATTTTCTTTTGAGGTTTTTCCACCAAAAAAGGAAAGTGGTATAGAAACAATATATTCAACATTAAATGAGTTAAAAAACTTAAACCCTGATTTTATCAGTGTAACTTATGGAGCAGGTGGAAAAGGTGTTGCAAATGCGACAACAATTGACTTATGTTCATATATTAAAAATGAATTAGGAACTGAAACAATAGCCCATCTTTCATGTTTATATAATACTAAAGAAAGCATTGATAGAATTTTAGATGAATTAGATGAAAAAGGTGTAAAGAATATATTAGCTTTAAGAGGCGATGTAAATCCTGATTTTGCTATTGAAAAAGATTTCAAATATGCATCAGACTTAACAGAGTATATTATGTCAAAAAACAGAGGCTTTAATATTTCAGGCGCATGCTATCCTGAAGTTCATCAGGAAGCAGCAAATATGATTGAAGATATTCAGAACTTAAAGAAGAAAGTTGATTCAGGGGCAGACCATTTGATTTCACAGTTATTCTTTGATAATCAGGTATTCTTTGATTTTCAGGAGAAAGCAAGAATAGCAGGAATTAATGTTCCTATTGAAGCAGGAATTATGCCTGTAACAAACAAAAAGCAGATTGAGAGAATGGTTTCAATGTGTGGCGCAAGTATTCCGGCAAAACTTTCAAAAGTTCTTCAGAGATTTGGAGATAATCATGAAGCCATGCGTGATGCAGGTATTTCATATGCAATTGACCAGATTATTGAATTGGCAGCTCATGGAGTTGACGGAGTTCATATTTATACAATGAATGATCCATATGTTGCAAGAAGAATTTCTGAAGGTGTAAAAAATATATTAAAGAGCGGAAAATAAAATGTCAGAGCAGAGAAATATTATTATAGACAATATAGATTTTAGTGAAGCTTTAAGATATTTAGGCTATGGAAACAGCACTCCTGATGAGAAAACGAAAGAGATTTTGTATAATTGTGCAGACCAGCTTAAGTCAGTAATGGAAGGCAAATATACATATAAAGTTTTTGATTTGGTAGATGGACAGGTTCCGGGGATTAATTTTACATTGGAAGGAAAGTCTATTGCCAACCATTTGAAAAATTGTGAAAAGGTAATATTTATGTGTGCTACTCTTTCAGCAGGAGTTGACGGACTTATAAGAAAGATGCAGATTAGGGGAATGGCTGATGCCATGTTTACTGACAGTCTTGCATCTGCTGTAATAGAACAGGTATGCAACAAAGCGGAAGATGAAATTCTTGAAGATTTTAAGGAATATGAACATACATGGAGATTTGGCTTGGGATATGGAGATTTTCCTTTGACAGGTCAGAAACAGTTTCTTGATATATTAGATGCAGGAAGAAGAATAGGCGTATGCGTAAACAGTGGAATGACTCTTGTGCCTACTAAGTCGGTAACATGCATAATAGGACTTGGTCACAATTTAGAAGTATCTAATGTTAAAAGCTGTGACTTATGTAATTTTAGAGAAAAATGTACCTTTAGAAAGGATGGAAAAAACTGTGGCAAATAAAAATATATTTGACAAAGATTTTATATTGTTGGATGGTGCAATGGGAACAATGCTTCAGCAAAAAGGAATGGAGCTTGGAACTGTACCTGAAACATTAAACATAACAAAGCCGGATTGGATTATAGATATACATAAACAATACATAGATGCAGGTTCGGATGTTGTTTACGCCAATACTTTTGGTGCAAATAGATACAAAATGGCTAATACGGGATATTCAGTTGATGAATTAATTGGTGCAGCCATTAATAATGCAAAAGAAGCAGCCAAAGGAACAGAAACACTTGTTGCTTTAGATATGGGACCTATAGGTCAATTACTAGAGCCTACAGGAAGTCTTTCTTTTGAGGAAGCGTATGATATTTTTAAAGAAGAAGTTATTGCAGGAAGAAATGCAGGAGCTGATATTATAGTTATTGAAACTATGACAGACTTAATGGAAACTAAGGCAGCAATTCTTGCCGCAAAAGAGAATTCAGACCTTCAGGTTATGTGTACAATGACATTTGAAGACAACAAAAGAACATTTACAGGCTGTTCAGTTTCAGCAATGTGTCTTACAGTACAGGGGCTTGGAGTAGACGCACTTGGTGTAAACTGTTCACTTGGACCTAAAGAATTAATGCCAATTGTAGAAGAAATTTCTAAGTGGACAACTGTTCCAATTGTAGTAAAGGCTAATGCAGGTTTGCCTGATCCTGTTACAAATACATATAATGTTTTACCTGATGAATTTGCAGATACATGTAAGGAAATGGTAAAATACGGAGCAAAAGTTCTTGGTGGATGTTGTGGTACAACACCGGCTTATGTAGCCAAACTAAAAGAAATGGTTGCAACAGTAAACGCAAGTGTTGTGAAAAAGAAACCAAGACAGCTTGCAGTATGTACACCTTTAAAGACTGTAGTTGTTGACCAGCCAAGAATTGTAGGTGAAAGAATTAACCCTACAGGAAAGAAAAGATTTAAACAGGCGTTAAGAGACAATGATATGAATTATATTTTGTCTCAGGCAATTGAACAGATAGACGCGGGGGCCGACATTTTGGACGTAAATGTAGGTTCACCTGACATTGATGAAAAAGAAATGATGGTAAAGGTTATTAAGGCTTTGCAGGCAATAGTAGATGTACCTTTACAGATTGACTCAACTAAACCGGAAGTTCTTGAAGCGGCTCTAAGGGTTTATAATGGTAAGCCTATTGTTAACTCAGTTAACGGAGAAGAAGAAGTTCTTGATACAATCCTTCCTATTGTTGCAAAATATGGTGGGGCAGTCATTGGACTTGCTCTTGATGAAAATGGTATTCCGCCAACAGCAGAAGGACGAGTTGAAATAGCAAAACGTATTAGAGATAAGGCAATGTCTTATGGAATCCCAAAAGAGGACATTATTATTGACTGCCTTACACTTACAGTTTCAGCAGAACAAAAAGCTGCTGCAGAAACACTTAAAGCTATGAACATTGTAAAAAATGAATTAGGCTTAAGAACAGTACTTGGTGTTTCAAATATTTCTTTTGGTTTGCCTAACAGAGAAATAATTAATAAAACATTCTTAACAATAGCTATGGCTAATGGACTTGATCTTCCGATTATCAATCCAAATGTACCGTCAATGGTATGGGCAGTTAAGGCATATAAAGTATTGGCTGCAATTGATGAAAATTCAATGGATTTTATTGATTATTCAAGCAAAGTTCAGCCTGAAGTTACAACAACTAAGACAGAAGTCGTAAAATCAAATGATTCCACAGTAAGCCTTGGTTCAGAATTGGCAGACAAAATTCTTAAGGCGATGGAAACAGGAATGAAAGATGATGGAAGAAGTTATACATCTCAATTGCTTAAAGAAAAAGAAGCTATGGAGATTATAAATCAGATTTTGATTCCGGCATTGGATGTTGTTGGAGATAAGTTTGAAAAAGGTACAATATTCCTTCCACAGTTGATTTTGGCGGCGGATGTTGCAAAAGAATGTTTTGATGAAATAAAGAATTATCTTGCAGATAGTGGAGATTCTTCTGAATCAAAGGGGAAGATTATTGTTGCTACAGTTAAAGGTGACATACATGACATTGGAAAGAATATTGTAAAAGTTATTCTTGAAAACTACGGATATAACGTTATTGACTTAGGTAGAGACGTGGATTGCATGGAAGTAGTTAATGCGGCAATTGAAAATGATGTTCATTTAGTTGGACTTTCTGCACTTATGACAACAACACTTGGTTCAATGGAAGAAACAATTAAGCTTTTAAGAGAACACAATGTTGATTGCAAGATTATGGTAGGTGGTGCAGTTCTTACTGAAGATTATGCTATGAAGATTGGTGCAGATTATTATGCTAAGGATGCAAAAATGAGTGCAGACATAGCAAAGAAAGTTTTAGGATAAAAAAAGTACTTGCAAAATTTGTCTGTATCTGATAGAATGCTCTTTGTGTCAGGTCGATTGAGAGTTCGACCTAATTTATTAAAGGAGGTGCTATTATGGCTAAATGTAGTATTTGCGGTAAGGGTGCTCACTTTGGAAACGCTGTGAGCCATTCTCATAGACGTTCTAATAAAATGTGGAAATCAAATATTAAATCTGTTAGAGTTAAGACTGAAGGCGGATCAAAGAAGATGTACGTTTGTACTTCTTGCTTAAAATCTGGTAAAGTTGAAAGAGCATAGTTTGTTAGAGCATGTATGCACGAAATAAAAAAAGTTATCATTTATGAATGATAACTTTTTTTAGTATATAAATGTAACTCTTTCCTTTTTCTAAAAAAGATAGTATAATTATTAGAAGTTCGATTTTAGGAGGAACATATATGAAAGGTAAGTTAAACACTGATTTAGGTCAGGTATTGATTAGCCCTGAAGTTGTTGCAAAATACGCATCAGAAACAGCATATGAATGCTTTGGTATTGTTGGTATGGCAATGGTAAGCATGAAAGATGGTCTTGTAAGACTTCTTAAAAGAGATAGCTCAACTAAGGGAATTAATGTAATAATTGATGAAGATAATGAAATCACTATAGATTTTCATATTATTGTATCTTACGGTGTTAATATTGCAACAATAGCAGACAATATTATTTCAAATGTAAAATACAAAGTAGAAGAATTTACGGGTATGTCAGTTAAGAAAGTTAATGTGTACGTTGAAGGCGTAAGAAACATTGATTAGTACCCCAGGAGGATATTATTTTGGAAATGACAACAATTAATGCAGAAACATTACAAAAAATGTTTATTGCAGGTGCTAAGAATTTAGAAGCAAAAAAAGAATGGATAAATGAGTTGAATGTTTTCCCTGTACCAGATGGGGATACAGGAACAAATATGACTTTAACAATTATGTCCGCTGCTAAAGAAGTAGGCGCAATTACAGAACCGACAATGGAAACGATTGCCAAGGCTATCTCAACTGGTTCTTTAAGAGGTGCAAGAGGTAACTCAGGTGTTATTTTATCACAGCTTTTTAGAGGATTTACAAGAGAGATTAAGAAGGTAGATCAGATTGACGTAGATGTTTTGTCAAGAGCTTGTGTAAAAGCAGTAGAAACTGCTTATAAGGCAGTTATGAAGCCTAAGGAAGGAACAATCCTTACAGTTGCTAAAGGAATGGCTGATAAGTCATGCGAGCTTGTAGGCGAAAGTGATGACCTTGTGCATGTAATTGATGAAATAATTAAGCATGGTGATTATGTTTTAAGTCAGACACCCGAAATGCTTCCGGTTTTGAAACAGGCAGGAGTAGTTGACTCAGGTGGACAGGGATTGATGACAGTTATCAAGGGGGCTTTTGATGCTCTTTTAGGAAAAGAGATAGATTACACATTAGAACCTGTACAGACAGCAGGAACTAAGGTTACAGAAGAAGTTCCTATGGATGATGTTGAAATTAAATTCGGTTACTGTACAGAGTTTATTATTAATCTTGATAAAGAAATGCCTAAGTCAGAAGAAAAGGCATTTAAAGAATTTTTAGAATCAATTGGTGATTCAATTGTTCTTGTTGCTGATGATGAAATAGTAAAGGTGCATGTTCATACTAACGAGCCTGGTGTAGCGATTACAAAAGCTTTAACATATGGTTCATTGTCAAGAATGAAGATTGACAATATGAGAGAAGAGCATCAGGAACGCTTAATCAAGAATGCAGAAAAGATGGCTGAACAGCAGAAAGCTGACGAACCAAGAAAGAAATATGGTTTTGTAGCTGTATCAGTAGGAGAAGGATTAGATGAAATATTCAAGGGATTAAATGTTGACCATATTATTTCAGGTGGGCAGACAATGAATCCAAGTACAGAAGATATTTTAAACGCAATTGATAAGATTAATGCAGACAATATTTATGTATTGCCTAACAACAAGAATATTATTCTTGCGGCTCAGCAGGCGGAAAGCCTTGTTGAAGACAAAAATATTATTGTTATTCCATCTAAGACTATTCCACAGGGAATTTCAGCAATGATAGGATTTATTCCGGATAATAGTCCTGAAGACAATAAAGAAGCCATGATTGATAGTATGTCATATGTTAAGACAGGTGAGGTTACTTACGCTGTAAGAGACACAGTTATTGATGACAAGGAAATCAAAGAAGGCAACATTATGGGTATTGGCGATGAAGGAATCCTTGCAGTAGGAGAAGAAATCGACGATACAACAATTAATATGATTAAAGAGATGCAGGATGAAGAATCAGAAATCGTAAGTTTATATTATGGTGCTGAAGTTACAGAGGAAGCAGCAAATAAGCTGGCAGATAAGATTGCAGAAGCTTTGCCTGAAATTGAAGTAGAAGTATATCCGGGTGGACAGCCTATTTACTACTATATTGCTTCAGTAGAATAGTAGGAGACTTAACGTATGGATGAAATTTTTATAGAAAGAATAGTAAAAAGAAAAGTAGATATAAAGGGAATGTTATTAAGAGTGTTAGCTGTTGTATTGACAGTTTTGTCATTATGCACAATTTTATTCTTAGGAATGCTTGGGTTGACATTAACTATATTATTCGCATATTTAACATATCTTGTGTGGGCTTACACTAGTGTAGAATATGAATATTCTTTTCTAAATACAGAGTTAACAATTGAAAAAATCATGGGACAAAGAAAAAGAAAACATGTTGATGAGTTTGATATAAAACAGGCTGAAATTATAGCACCTGCTGTATCTGACGAAATTAAGAGCAGAGCAGGAAATATAGTGACACTTGATTATTCAACAGGATATGGAAGTAGTGATCTTTATTCTATGATAACAAATACTGACAAGGGAGCAGTACAGGTCTTATTTAATGCTGATGAAAAGCTTATTGAGGCAATGCGTCATATGAGACCATCAATAGTAAAGAGATAAAATAATATTTTTAAATAAGCAATTATAAAGTGCTTGCGTTAAAATAAATCAGGTTTGTCTCTTGAAAAAATATTGACAATACTATTGTTTTTTGTTAGTATGTTGAAAATACAAATAAAAGTGTCGTCTTAACGTATCTTGAAAGATAGATATACGGGATGGCACTTTCTCTGCAATGCAGACAATACATTAAGAATAAAAAGAGAAAGAGAGGAAAGAACCAATGGGAAAAATTATTGGTGAAGGAATTACATTTGATGATGTTTTATTAGTGCCACAGTACTCAACAGTTACACCTAATATGGTTGACTTATCAACATACCTTACAAAGAAGATCAAATTAAATATTCCGATGATGAGCGCCGGAATGGACACAGTTACAGAATACAGAATGGCAATTGCTATGGCAAGACAGGGTGGTATTGGAATTATTCACAAGAATATGACAATCGAACAGCAGGCCGACGAAGTAGATAAAGTAAAACGTTCAGAAAATGGTGTTATCACTGATCCTTTCTACTTATCTCCAGAACATACAATTAAAGATGCCAATGATTTAATGGCAAAATTCCGTATTTCAGGTGTACCTATTGTTGTAGGAAAGAAGTTAGTTGGTATTATTACAAACAGAGATCTTAAGTTTGAAACAGATGAAACAAAACTTATTAAGGATTCAATGACTTCAGAAGGACTTATTACAGCAAAAGAAGGAGTAACACTTGAAGAAGCAAAAGCAATTCTTGCAAAATCAAGAAAAGAAAAACTTCCAATTGTAGATGATGACTTTAATCTTAAAGGACTCATTACAATTAAAGATATTGAAAAACAGATTAAGTATCCACTTTCAGCAAAGGATTCACAGGGAAGACTTTTATGTGGTGCTGCTGTAGGTATTACAGCTAATGTTATGGAAAGAGTTAAGGCTTTAGTTGAAGCTAAGGTTGACGTTATTGTTATTGACTCAGCTCATGGACATTCACAGAATATTTTCAATACATTAAAGCAGATTAAGGCAGCATATCCTGACCTTCAGGTCATTGCAGGTAACGTTGCAACAGGAGATGCTACAAGAGATTTAATTGAAGCAGGAGCAGATGCAGTTAAAGTAGGTATTGGACCTGGTTCAATATGTACAACACGAGTTGTTGCAGGTATTGGTGTACCACAGGTTTCAGCTATTATGGATTGTTATGAAGTTGCTAAGGAATATGGTGTTCCAATTATTGCAGATGGTGGTATTAAATTCTCAGGTGATATTGTAAAAGCCATTGCTGCAGGTGGAAACGTATGTATGATGGGTTCAATGTTTGCAGGATGTGATGAAGCACCTGGAGATTTCGAATTATTCCAGGGACGTAAATACAAAGTATATCGTGGAATGGGTTCAATTGCAGCTATGGAAAATGGTAGCAAAGACAGATACTTCCAGAGTGGTGCTAAGAAGCTTGTACCTGAAGGTGTTGAAGGACGAGTTGCATACAAGGGAACATTAGAAGATACAGTATTCCAGTTAATGGGTGGTCTTAGATCAGGTATGGGATATTGTGGAGCAAAAGATATTGAAACACTTAAGGAAACAGGTAAGTTTGTTAAGATTTCAGCAGCATCTTTAAAAGAAAGTCATCCACATGACATTCATATTACAAAAGAAGCACCAAACTACACAGTTGAAAACTAATTTGGTTAAAATAAATAGCAACATTAATTGTTAAAATTATATGAAAAATATAAAAAAACATATATTAATTAACTAATTTATGTTAGAATAAGAAGGACCTTGTAATAAGGTCCTTTTTCTATAAATTAAAATTGTAGAATAGGAAAATTGAAAGAGTTTAATGTTGCAAAACTAAAAAATAAAGTGCCAAGGAGAGGTTATGGAAGAAACAAACAAGGACTTAGAAACACAGACAGATGCAAATGAAAGTGTTGAAAAAATTGAAACAGTTGAAGAAACTACAAAGGAAGAAACGATTGAAACAAATGGAAAAAACGGGAATCCGTCAGATAATAAAAACGAAAAGAACGGTTTTAAATTCGGAAAAATTGTTGTTCCGGGATTAATAATTATAATTTTGGCTGTTTTTGCAGGTGTTGTTTATTATCAGAAAAAAGTAGAACCTGAGAAAGAGTTGCTTAAAGAGATGAATTATGGTGTTAGCAGTATGAAGGATTACTTTAGCAATTATATTTCTTTAGGAAATTATAAGGGATTAACTTATGAGATAACACAGGATATGTGGGATGAAAGTGTTTCAGATGAAACTAATGAATATAATACAGCAAAGAAAGTTGCAGAAGATACTGATCAGGTTGAGTATAATTTAACAGGATATGTTGATGATAAGAAAGACAGCAACATTACACATAAAGATCAGGAAGTTATTATTGGTGAAAATTCAAAAGGAGCATTAAAAATTATTTCAGATGCCTTAAAGGGACATAAATCAGGTGAAGAAATTACTATTGAAGGTTTAAATGCTTCAGATTTTGCAACAGATGGCAGCGACTATTCAGGTAAGAATGTTAAGTTTGTAGCAAAAATAAAATCAGTTAGCAAATTATTCGTAGAAAAGGTAACTGACAAGTGGGTTAAAGAGAACTACTATGATGATTATGGCTTGGAAAATGCTGATGATTTTTATAAATGGTGTAAACAGAGTCTTATAGAAGATGCAAAAGCTGAGTTATGGTCAAAAGTACTTGAAAGTTCTGTCGTAAATAAATATTCAGAGACAGCATATCAGAGAGTTATTGAAGAAGTGGATGGTGATTACAATTATAATGCTGAATTTTTCGGTATGACAACTGATGAATATCTGGAAATGAATGGTATGACAGAAGATGATATGGAAGATGAATACATGAATGCACTTAAGTCTGAAATGGTTATGTGGGCAATTGTTGAAAAAGAAGGACTTGCTAACAAGATAACAGATGAAGATATTCAGAATAAGTGGGATGAGTTATATCAGGAAGGTGATTTTGAATCAGAAGAAGATATGAAGTCACAGTATACAGACGAGGAAATCCGTCAGGGAGCATTAATGGATAAGGCGGTAGATTGGGTATATGATCATGCCAAAGTTAAATTTTCTTATAAGATTTCAAAATAGTATTTGACAACAAAAAAAGCAATGATATAATGAGTGGTGAACAAAGCGTTGACGAGACGAGTAGGTTATCCGGAGGGTCACAGAGAGAGATGCAGGGCTGAGAGCATTTTACAGAAGGATAATTGAAGACTACCTCTGAGCGACTCTAATCAAGTCCGGTGATTCCGTTATAATCAGAATGAGAGGCTTTTGTCAGAATGGATTTTGACAAAAACAATCAGGGTGGAACCGCGTATTTTACGTCCCTGTTTATGGAAACATAAACAGGGACTTTTTTAATACAAAAAACAAAAGAAGAAACCTGTATGTTTCAGAATAAACATTGTAGAAGTAAAGGAGAAAACACTATGAAAGTTACTTTAAAAGATGGTTCAGTAAAAGAATATTCAGAACCAATGTCAGTAAATGATATTGCATTTGACATTGCAGGAGGTTTAGGAAGAGCTGCGTGTGCAGGCGAAGTTGATGGAGAGGTTGTAGACCTTAGAACAACAATTGACAAGGATTGTACATTAAACATTCTTACATTTAAGGATGAAGCAGGTAAGGCTGCATATAGACATACAGCATCACATGTTATGGCTGAAGCTGTTAAAAATTTATTCCCAGAAGCAAAATTAGCAATAGGACCTTCAATTGATACAGGATTTTACTATGATTTTGAACATGAACCTTTTTCAAGAGAGGATTTAGACAAAATCGAAGCTGAAATGAAGAAAATCATTAAAAAGGGTGCCAGACTTGAAAGATTTACACTTCCAAGAGAAGATGCAATCAAATATATGGAAGACAGAAATGAACCTTACAAAGTTGAATTGATTAAGGATTTACCTGAAGGCTCAACAATTTCATTTTATAGCCAGGGTGAGTTTGTGGACTTATGTGCAGGACCACATCTTATGAACACAAAATCAATTAAGGCATTTAAAATTATTTCATCATCAATGGCTTATTGGAGAGGTGATTCTTCAAAAGCAAGATTGCAGAGAATATACGCTACAGCTTTTGATAGCAAAGATGAATTGAATAAATATCTTGAAGAATTAGAAGATGCAAAGAACAGAGATCATAATAAACTTGGTAGGGAAATGGAACTTTTCACAACGGTTGATGTTATCGGACAGGGACTTCCATTATTAATGCCAAAGGGACAGAGAATGATTCAGAAATTACAGAGATGGATTGAAGACCTTGAAGATAATGAATGGGGCTATGTACGTACAAAGACGCCTTTAATGGCAAAGAGTGATTTGTATAAGATTTCAGGACATTGGGATCATTATAAAGAAGGAATGTTTGTTTTAGGAGATGAAGAAAAGGATAAAGAAGTATTTGCACTTCGTCCAATGACATGTCCGTTCCAGTATTATGTATACAAAGCAAGCCAGAAGAGCTACAGAGATTTACCTTGCAGATATGGTGAAACATCAACACTTTTCAGAAATGAAGATTCAGGTGAAATGCACGGGCTTACAAGAGTTCGTCAGTTTACAATTTCAGAAGGACATCTTATTGTAAGACCTGACCAGATGGTTGAAGAATTTAAGAATTGTATTGCTTTAGCTCAGTATTGCTTACAGACTTTAGGGTTAGAAGAAGATGTAACATATCATCTTTCAAAATGGGATCCTGAAAATAGAGAAAAATATATCGGAGAACCTGAAGTTTGGAATGAAACAGAACAGGATATCAGAAACGTTTTAAATGAATTAAATATTCCTTTTGTAGAGGATATTGGAGAAGCAGCTTTCTATGGACCAAAGGTTGATATTAATGCAAAAAATGTTTATGGAAAAGAAGATACAATGATTACAATTCAGTGGGATGCTCTTTTAGCTGAACAGTTTGATATGTATTATATTGATGAAAATGGTGAAAAGAAACGTCCATACATCATCCACAGAACAAGTATTGGATGCTACGAAAGAACACTTGCATGGCTTATTGAAAAATATGCAGGAAAGTTCCCAACATGGTTATGTCCTGAACAGGTTAGAGTACTTCCTATTTCAGACAAATATGTTGAATATGCTGACAAAGTTGCGGCTGAATTAAAGAAGAATGGTATTGATGTTACAGTTGATTCACGTTCAGAAAAGATTGGCTACAAGATTAGGGAGGCAAGACTTGATAAACTTCCATATATGCTTGTTGTAGGACAGCAGGAAGAAGCTGACGAAACAGTATCAGTTAGAAGCCGTTTTGCAGGAGATGAAGGTGTTAAGCCTTTGGATGAATTTATTGAACAGATTTGTAAGGAAATCAGAACAAAAGAAATCCGTAAAGTTGAAGTAGAAGAAAACAAGTAATGTTTAATTAAAAGTAAATAAGCATACTTTAGTTTAAAATTATTTTTACAAAAACTAAATGAATAAAAAATAAAAAACACTCCACACTAAATGTATCGGATAAAATCCGAAATAAATTTAGGTGGAGTGTTATTATGACTAATTTAGAATGTAATGTAAAAAACTGTTATTACAATAAGTCATCAAAATGTTGTCGTGACGGCATAAATGTAGAAGGACAGGATGCAACTGTTATTGATGCAACTTATTGTGGGGATTTTAAAGAGAAGACTGAGGGCACAACAGCACAAGCATGTCATTGCAGCGCAGGTCCGGAGGATACATTAGATGTATCATGTGAAGCTAAGAATTGTGTATTTAATGATAATTCTAAGTGCCATGCGGACAAAATTACAATTTCAGGTAATGGAGCAAAGCATGAAAGCCAGACAGAATGTGGAAGCTTTGAATGTGGTTGTAAGTAGAATCAACTTATTTTTCTGCAATTGTGCAAGCACATACGAAAAAATAGAGTTGTAGAATGTAAATATATTGATTACACGGATTGTTACGTGCTACGCACTGACGCAATCCACCACCAAATTCGCATATCGCAAAGCAAGAGCTTCGCTTTTATGCTCATTTGGAACACTGTAATCAAAAAAAGTCGTAAATTGTACAATTAAGAGCATAAAGCACTATAAATAAAGAGCTTTATGCTCTTATTTTTTTTGCAACAGCAAAAAAAGTGTACAATTTACGAATGAAATTTTAGTAGCAAATGCAGAAAGGAGTCAACATGTTACTTTATGAGATAAGAAAGAAAACAGGCGAAATCCCATATAAAAAAAGAAAGGAAATAAAGGAAGGTGTCACTCTTGAATTAGAAGGTGACTCAGTTTTAATCCAATCCTTTGTTTTGAAGGAAGAGGCAATAAAAAAGTTAAAGGAATTTAAGTCAGAAGTTCGTGAAATGCATTATTCAGGAACGTACTATCTGATAGAGGAATATTTCATTGAAGAAAACTTATATGATTCAACAGGAGAATTTATATCATCTGGAGACATAGTTGATTTTTCAAAAATGGATTTTAACTTTTAGAAAGGAGATTTTAAATGCCAAAAATTAAGATTACTTATGATGACAGAGTGGACATCGAAATGATGCTTCAGGATAAAATTTCAAAAAGCATGATTTCAAAATTAAAAGGAATATCAAGAGGAACCCTATACAACGAAATCGAAAAGGGCAAGGATGAAATGGGGGAATACAGAGCAATTTTAGGACAAAAGAACTTACTAAGAAGCAGGAGCTAATGTATGAACTATAAAGAATTTAAAGAGAACATTATTAATGAGCTTGTAAAAACGAAATTATTTAATAAAGAAGAAGCTGAAAAGTACTATTTGGAAAACAAGAATTTTTTCATTGAGAAACAATTCGGAATCAAAACAAAGCAGGGGAGGAAGAAAAAATGAATGTAGTAAATTTGGCAGGTAATCCGACAGCAGATCCGGTGGAATCAACATACATATACAAGGACAAGGACGGAAATGAAAAGAATGGAAGAAGAGCGTCATTTGTACTTGCAGTGTCTGTCAGTAATGGACGAAGATATGAGGAAGCAACTTTCGTAAGATGTGTTGCTTTCAACAACAACGCAAAAATAGTAATTGACAGAGTAAAATGCGGAAAAAAGATCATTGTTCAGGGACATCTGAAATCAGGAAGCTTTGAAAGGGATGGAGTTAAACAATACACTTTGGACTTAATAGTTGACTGCATAGAATTTTGTCAGAAAGTAGTTGAAGAAAAGGAAAATACGGAATTTGTTGAAATGAGTGAAAATGCTCAAAATGAATTTTTTAGTGTGCCGGAACCGGGAGAGAATGATTTACCAATGCCTTACTAACAAGAAAGGAAAACTATGGACAAGAACACAATCATATATTATCTTCAGCATCCTGAAATTTCAGACAAATTGTGGGAAACAGCAGAATATCTTGAGCGAGAAAGACTGTCTCTTGTGGAACATCTTGAAAGGGAAATCATATATACAGGACAGGTGAAGGTAAGCTATTCAACACCAACTGCAAAAACATATAAGTACCATGACGTGGGAGATACAATTGAGAGCACTGAAAAAATGTTGCGTAAATACAGAACAGAATTAAATCAAAGTTACAAGAAAACAATTGAGGAAATAGCAATGTGCAAGAGAATCAACTTAATTTACAAGCTGCTTTCAATTGATGATCAGAAATTACTTTCAGACTTATACATAGAAAAAATCGGTTGGAAAGCGGTGGAGATTGATTCAGGAATCAATCACAGAATACTTGTAAAAAAAGTAAATGACATATTCAATCTAATGTGTCTGATGTACGATGCATCTTCAATTACAGATGTAAAACTTGCAAAAATGGGACAGCAGAATAAAAAGGCAGAAATTGAAAAACAAAAAAAGGCAGAAACAATAAAGGGACAGACCACATTGTATGATTTTTTGGGAAAGGAAGAACAAAATGAAAAAAAAGAATAATAAGACAATCATAGGAGTGGACCACGGATATGGTTACACAAAGGGAACACACACAATACTTAAGAGTGGAGTTGACAAGCTAATCATTGAACCACCATTTAATGATGACTTACTTGTGTTTCAGGATAAGGTTTATGCAGTAGGACAGAAACGAGGACAGATGCAAACAGAGAAAACCAAGACAATTGATTATTACATATTAACGCTTGCAACAATAGCTTCAGAAATGAAGCAGGCAAAAAAGACAAGACTTAATGATGTGGTAATAGCTGCAGGGTTGCCGTATTCATTCATGTCAAGTCAGGGGCCTGCATTTCAGAAGTATTTGGGAAGAAACAAGAAAGTTGATTTCAAGTATGAAGGAGTCAAGTATTCAATAGGAATAAGTGGTGTAAAGCTTTTTCCACAGGGATTTCCTATGATAGCCTATGAATTATCAGAAGATAAGGAAGAGGTTAAGGTTGCAGACATAGGAAGCAGAACCATAGATGTACTTACATTTATCAATGGAAAGCCGATATATGACAAGTGCTTTTCACTTGACAGAAAGGGCACATTAGACTGCGTTGACATGATAGAAAAGTACTTTCTTACAAAATTCTCTGAGACCATCAGTGAAAATAAGATTCAGGATTTACTTCAGAACAAGAAAGTAAATCTGCCAGCTGAACAGATAAAGTTTGTTAAGGAACTAATCAGAAATTATGTTGATGAAATCTTAATGGAACTAGAAGTAAGAGGCATTAAAAACAATGTTGTGTATTGTGGTGGAGGAGCAACCGTAGTAAAGAACTATCACGGAAACTTACCGGCAGGATGCATCATCAAGGATGACATATATGCAAACGCAAAAGGGTATGAGGAACTGGCCGCAGACATGCTATAAAAATAGAAATGAGAGTTAGAAAACTAACTCTCATTCCAAAAATCAATTACCAATACCCATTAAAAAATTAGAGCCGGTAAAAGAATAATAATGAAAACCGGAATTGAATAACCAAGAAATTCAATCAAACTCATAATTTTCTATGGACATTTTAGATATTAACACATTTGGTTAAAGTTTACAAGAAATTATTTTTGGAGGCATCCATGAGAACTAGGGAAGAATTTAGCATTTTAAAGGTACGTCTGTACAAGGACACGGACTATCTGATTCAAAATTACTTAAATACAAAACAGAACAAGTCAACATACATCAAGAATCTAATCATGAAGGATATGAGACACGAAAACATTGAAAATTCAATGTACAGGGTATTGGAAGATTTCTTTAAGGATCATCCTGAAATACTAAATAAAAGCACTCAAAAAGAAAAAAATGAAATTTCTGAAGCTGAGGAAATCATTGCCGAGGAAAAACCTGAAGACATTCAAAAAGAAGATGATGAAAAGGAATTACCTGATTCAGCAAAAAGCTTCTTAAGTGCATTGGAGTTTTAAACATGGGAGTATGCGAAAGAATAAAGGATGAAGTCTCAATAACGGATTATGCAAGATACATGGGATTTACGTTACTAAAAAAAGGAAATTATTACACAATGAAAGAACATGACAGTGTAATGATAAGTCCAAGGAAGAAAAAGTATTGGCAAAACAGTAATCCGTCAGACAGTGTAGCTTTTGGTGAGGGTGGTTCGGTAATAGACTTTGCAATGAATTTTGGCGGTTATTCGAGAGATGAAGCCATAAAACAACTGATAAGCTTTGGAAACATCCGATTCGATAATGAGCCAATACAACAGACACAGAAAGTGGACATTCCTGAAAGTGTTGAATTAAAACTTCCAGCTACGGATGACAATACAAGAAATGTGTTTGCATATCTTATAAAAACAAGGGGAATAACAAAAGACATTGTAACAGAGCTAATAAAGAGAAAAATGATATATCAGGACAAGCACAAAAATTGTGTTTTTGTCGGATATGACATTAATGATAAGAATAAGCCTGTGTACGCCTGTTTAAGAGGTACAAACACATACAAAAAATTTCAGGGTGATGTTAGGGGCTGTGATTACTCAAAGGGAATATATGTAGAAAATGGAAGCAAAACATTTGTTGTGACAGAATCTTTCATAGACGCAATGAGTGTAATGACAATAATGGGAAAAGATTGGAAGAAACATAATTATCTTGCTTTGGGTGGCACAGGTAAATATGAAGCAATTAAGTCTTACCTTAACGCTGGAAAAGTAAAGAATCTGATTATTGCAACAGATAATGACAAGGCAGGAAGAACAGCAGCAAAAATAATTAGTACATTTGTTAAAAGAGATTACCCTGATGTGTCAGTTAAGGTTAGTCTTCCACCAGTAAACAGCGGAAAAGACTGGAATGAAGTAATTAATAAAAACAAAAAGTAAAAATAAAGAAGGTCGAAATCTAAAAGCACCTTTATATGATATATATATCAATTTGCTTCTATACCGGAAGAAGTTATTAAAAATACTTAAATAAGAGAATAGAAAGAGAGGTTATTTTTATGATACTTTTAATTACAGCAAATGGATACTGTACCGAATTATATTTTGGTGAAGACATGGAAAACATAATTAAAATACTTGAGATTATGGTTGTTTTATTATTTGGATTATTAATGTTATTTATTGCTACTTACATAATTTTGCTACTATATAATGTGGGCAAATACATAATATACAAGATTGAACAAAAGGTAATCAATAAAAAGAAATAGAATAGATAAGTTTCTTCATTGGTTTAATTTTATGTTGTATTTCAATTTTTATTATATTAGTAACGGGTAAGGTTTCGCTTTTATTTAATACGGATATAAATTATGGTGATTATTCAGTAAGTCAACTAGAAGAAAGGGCAGTTCATAAAAACAGCAAAAGCAATAACAGACAGATACACAATGGTATATGTGGTTCATTACATATAGAAATTTAATTTATTAAAAGAGAAAAAATAACTTAGGGGTATGTGGAATACAGTGTGAGGTTCAAATCCTCAGCAATGACAAAATCATTGACAACCATGGTGGAAAGTAAGAGATTGTCGGTTCAACTCCGACCGCCCCATTTCAAACAAGAAGCACGAAGGACAGAAAAAAATATGAGATTACCAATAAAATTGATAGAAAAATTGAATAATCTTACAAACTGCGAAATGAACATGTATTTATGGCTTTGCGAAAACCAAAATGATAATGGAGCAGTGTCAGGAATCAGACCATCTGACTTCCTTGACATAATGTCAAAACAGTCTTTTTATAATGCATTAAAAGGTTTGACTGATAAGGGACTAATTAGGCTGGGGCTTCGCAAAAAAAGACATGAATACAAGATAAGTTTAAATGAAGTCACAATTGTTGGAGACGAGTGGAAGGAAGGCTACATAAACCTTAATAAGAAGCTTTTCCAGTGTGAAGACTTCAAAAAATTAAAGTCAAGGGAAAAATACTTAATGTTACTTTTTTACGTTAAGACAAGTGTTTCTGTGACATCATCAGGAACCAAGGCAGTGCATTCCATGGAAAAGGACACTTTTTATGAAAAGTACTCAAAACTACTTAACAGATCCAAGAGAAGAATCATGGAATATATGCATAGTCTAAAGAAGTTCTTCAACATAAACATTAAACTCAGAAAAAGAACAAGAAAGCATCAGGAAGAGACTGTAAAGGAATACAAGATAGGACGTAACAGAAATACATATTCTCTTGATGTTAAGGAAGACAAGAATGGAAGAGTAAAACATAGAAAACAGCATGTAAAAGCAATGGTTCGTAAATATAATCTTAAGGGTGTTACTGAAGAATTTATTAATGATGTTATTGGTCTTTATAAAAACCACATTAAGAATTATACAGAGGCACGAATTGACAGAGCCATGGAATGGGCAATCAGAACTCATTCGAAAGAAAATAACATAACAGCGAGTGCAGCAAGAATTAATCAGCTACTGAAACAAAGAATAGAAATGTACGGAATTGCTTAAACAGGCCACGAAAGTGGTCTGTTTGTCGTGTTTTTTTTAGTGTCTGATAAGAACAGAAAATAAATTTAGTACATGAAACATAAAAAAGGAAGCCAAAATGCATGGAAAAAATGCATAAAGGCTTTATTTTTTTGAAATCCATAGTCAAAAAAATACGCTAAATGAAAAAATAGGTCAAAAAAACGTGCAATACACATATTATTCATAATCAAAAAAATGACACACTAAAAATCAAAAAAAATCCCATAAATAAAGGCTTTGTGGGCAATAAATTAATGATTGCTATTTTTTCTTCTTTTAAGCATAAACAAAATTTTCTTTAGGGATAAAATCAATCCTCTTCCTCAAATAAGGAAAGCTGCTCATATAAATGCTCCTAACGGAGCAGGAGCAGCTCTGACAGCTTCGCTGTCCTAAATTTGTCTGGAAAAATGACTGGAAACAATAGATGTTCGTTAAAACCCATCAAATTAAAAGTATACCCAAAAGAAAGAAAAATAATGCACATGCAAAACATCAAAAAACAATAACCAAAAGTAACCTTTAATAAAGAATAATGAGAAGTTATAATAAAATTATGTTAAGTGCAACAGTCACATGCGGTAATAATATATGTCACAACTTCTTATTATTGGCATAACCTGATAAAAATAAAAACAATTTGCAAAAATAAAAAAGAAATGCTAATATGTAAATGTAATTTTTTTTTGTGAATCCCCGAAGTTGAAGGGTGATGTTTAGTAAAAAGCTGTCTAAGTTAAAGACAGACTTATTTCAGGAGGATTCGTCCATGTGGACGATATGTTGTAATTTATGGGTGACTATTGGCAAGGTAGTCACCTTTTTTACAAGAAAAGGTGGTTATCATGGAAAAGCTTAAGCTAGATTTTGACATTCCTGATTTTTTGGAAGAAGATATTGAATCAATGGTTAAATCAGTGAATAATAAGGAAAGCATAGTGGATTGTTGGCAGGATACCATAAGAGCAGACTTAAATTGCTGTGACGGTGTACTTACAGAAGAACAAATTAAATTGTTGCGTGATTACTATTATGTAAGGGAGTGGTAAAATGCTAATTGATTTTTCGAAAGAAGCCTTGACAGTTCCCAACAATTACTTGGGAGCAGACAAGAAACGAACAATAATATATAAAGGTGAGAAGTATCTTTTGAAATTTTCAACGTACAATGAATTTCAGCAAAACAGTCTTGCAACATCATATTCAAACAACGTGTTTTCTGAATATATTGGATGTAAGTTTTTCAAGGAGTGCGGAATAGAGGCACAGGAAGTAATACTGGGAACATACACGGACGTAAGTAGGTCAGGAAAGGAAAAACTATATCCTGTTGTGGCATGTAAGGATTTTACAGGTGATGGTTATGAACTTTATGAATTTAAGGGACTTGAAAACAGTTATCTTGAAGGAAAATCCGGTGGAAAGATTCCAAGTCTTGAAGACATTACGGAAATAATGGATTCAGGACAGGGGATATTTGGCATTTTGAAAAATGATGAGGCAAAGGAACGATACTGGGACACATTCATTGTTGATGCGGTACTGGGAAATTTTGACAGACATGCAGGAAATTGGGGCTATCTTTATAACATAAAGGAAAACAAGGCAAAACTTGCACCTGTATATGATTGTGGTTCGTGTCTGTTTGCAAGAGCAAGTGATGAATCATTTGGGAAATTTCTCAATTCAAAACAGGACATGAATCTTAGGGTATATAACATGCCTTTTGCATCGCTGACAGAGAATAATGAGAAGGTTAATTATTACGATTTCATTTCATCACTGAAAAATGAAGACTGTAATGCAGCCTTAAAGAGAATGCATGACAGGATAGACATTAGCAAGCTTCATAAAATAATAGATGAAACGCCAATGATTTCTGATGTGAGAAAATCATTCTACAGGGAAATAACAAGGGAAAGATTTGACATAATAATAGACAAGTCTTATAGAAAGTTGTTGAAGATGGAAAAACTTAAATCAGATCCGTTGTTTTCCATGAATAGTAGTGACCTGATATCAGAGCCTGAACATCAGGGCAAAAATAAGGAGCAGGTTCAGGAAAAACAAAACATTAGGAAAAATGACAAAACAAGGTAACCAAAAGTAACCTGTAAATGTAAATACTTATAAGATATAATATAATTAGTACAAAAGGAGATGGCAGAGCTGTCTCCTTTTTTCATTACAGTTATTAGAAAAAGAAATCGAGGAGGACGGTTTCTTTTTTTAATATAAATTTTTAACAACATATGAGGAAGAAACAATGAAAAGTAACAAATTCACAAAAATCGTAACAAGCATAGCTTTGGCTGCGTCAATGACAATGACAATGGTACCCGCAGTATCAGCAGCCGATTACGGAACTGCCACTTATGACACAATTGATACTACCAAGACAGGTAGCCTAACAGTTCATAAGTACGACATCACAGCAGCAACAAAGGCAGGAGTAGACACAAGTGTTTATAATGATGATTGGAAGAGTGACACAAAGGCAGAAACAGATTTACAGAAGTATTCAATTCCGGGCGTTGTGTTCAGTTACTTAAAGGTAGCAGACATCTATACTGAATCAAAGACAACTGCAAATGGAATTGGTGTAAGAGTTTTATACGGATTCAATGATACTAACCTTATTGGAGATTTAGGACTTGACATAGCAAGTGCAGAGCTTACAAAGAATAGTACATACTACTATACTTCAACAGAGATCAACGATGCCTTAAAGGACAAACTTGAAAATAGCAACACAGCAACTAAGAATACACTTGAAGACTACATTAAGGCTAACGGCGGCAAGGACATGACAGAAACAAGCTCAACAGGTGTTACATCAGTTGACAAACTTCCAGTTGGTTTATACATGGTAGTTGAGACATATGTTCCTGAAGATGTTACATACACAACAGATCCATTCATGGTATCAATTCCTTCAACAACAGTTGACGGACAGGACTGGATGTACGACATCAATGTTTATCCAAAGAATCAGACGGATTATCCTACACTTGATAAGAAGGTGGCAGATGATGATGATTACAGTTCTGAAGGAAATAACGGACATGCTTTAAAGGACACAGCTTCAGTTTCAGAAGGTGACATTGCTGACTACAGAATTACTTCAAAACTTCCTGCAATTATCTCAAAGGCATCATACTTCACAAAGTATACTTTTGCTGATACTCTTGCAAAAGGTCTTACTTATAACAAGGATTCTGTAACTCTCTATTGGTACGATTCAAAAGCAGACGCTGACATCAACGACACAGCAAAGGCAGTTGCTACCTGGACTCAGGATAAGAACAAGTTTACTGTAACTGTTCAGGACAACAAGATGACTGTTGCAATAACAGAAGATGGATTAAGTGAAATTAATCCAAATTATGCAGGTAAGTATGTGGTTGTATCTTACAGTGCAAATGTTAAGAGTACTGACGACTTGGTATTAGGAGATAATGGTAATGCCAATGATGTAGTTCTTACTTATGCAAGAACTAACACAACTTATGAAGATGTATTAAAGGATGAAGCAGTGGTTTATTCATACGGAATCGACTTAACAAAGACATTTTCAGACAACAATGGTGATGCAACAAAGGTTCAGTTCGTTGCAAAGAACACATCAAGACAGACAGACGGACAGACAGCAACTTACTATCTTGTTGCAAACAAGGTATCAGACGGACAGTATCATATAACAGGTGAAACCACAAACGCAGATGATGCAACAGTATTCAGCCCGGACAATAATGGTAAAATTAACGTGTACGGATTGGAAGAAAATTCATATTCATTAACAGAAATTGCAACAGACAAGGGATACACATTATTAAAGGACGACATCAAGGTTGACATCAAAAAGACTGATGCAACAATTACAGCAAGCGTTGCATCAGTCAGAGGTCAGGCTAACCCTAATGCAAATGTAATCTACACAAAGAATGCATCAGCATCAGCAAAGGTTGACGCTTTAAATGCAACAATGGATTCAAAGGTTGATTCAACTAACGCATTGGTTAAATTATCTGTAGAAAATAATAAGAGCTTCCCAATTCCTCCAACAGGTGTAATGGGAACATTCGTAATTACTCTTGCAGGTTTTGCCATGATGGCAGTAGGACTTACATATGGTAAGGGCAAGAAAAAGAAAGAAGAAGCGTAATACAGAATGAAAAAAAGAAGATTGTTTTTATCAATTACATTAATAATCATTGGAATTGTAATGGCGTTTTATTCCTTCATAGTAAATTCCATAAACGAACATCACAATTCCTCGGTAATTAGCACTTATGAAAAAAAAGTGCAGAATATGGAACAATCAAATATTGAACAGTTAATTGCCAGGGCTCGGGAGTACAACGAGTCCCTAGTAAAAACTGATGTAGTAATCACAGATCCGTTTGATCCGGATAATGAGCATAGATTTCTGTTAAAGGAATACGAGTCGATGCTTAATATAGGAAATGACATTTTGTGCTACGTGGAAATACCATGCATCAACGTGTATCTTCCGGTATATCACGGAACAAGTGATGATGTATTACAAAAAGGTGCCGGTCACATTGAGGGAACGTCCATACCAATCGGTGGTGAAAGCACTCATTCAGTCATAGCAGCCCATTCAGGACTTAACACCGCAAAGATGTTTACAGATTTGGAGAAGATGGACTATGGAGACATATTCTACATTCACTATCTCGGTAAAAATATTTGCTACAAGGTTGATAAGATAACCGTGGTTGATCCTGACGACACATCCCAGTTGTACATTGAGAAAGGCAAGGATTATTCAACCTTGCTTACGTGTACACCATATGGAATAAATGACCATAGGCTTTGTGTCAGAGGCGTAAGAACTGAAATAAAAAGTACAAACAATGAAACAGTCAGGAAAAAGCAATCAAGATGGTTAATGGAATATAAGAAGGCACTAAGCATAGGTATTACATTAATGATCATTATCATTATATTCCTAACCATTAAGAGAATGCTTGACAAAAAGAAGAAGGATAGAAAGGCGGACAAATGAAAAACAGAATTAGAAAGACAGGAGTGGTGATGATTGCTGCTCTTGCGTTAATAATAACTTCGCTTGGATTTATCCGTTATAATGACGAAAAAAACGTGAAAATCAGCGATTTTTCACAAAAGATAAATCTTGCTGACTACAATACCCTTACAGATAATTCATCAAGTAACAAGATTATTGTATCAGCAAAGAATAAGAAAGATATTAAAAAACTTGAAGGTGTTAAGAACATCATAAAGTCTAACGATTTATACTTTGTGACGTTTGACAGCGTAAAAAATTCAGACAATGCATATGAAAAACTTAAAAACAAAAAAATATCTGTAAACAAGGACTTAAAGGTATCAGTACAGGACAATGAGGAAAGCTCTGATACAGTAAGCAAAATTACAAACAACGAAAAAGGAACAAGAGTTGCAGTAATTGATACAGGTGTAAACGGAGCAGAAGAAAGCTACGATGTTACAGGTGAAGGAACAAGTGATTTAAGCGGTCATGGTACTGAAATGGCTAAAATCATTGAAGAAACAAGTGATAATGGTGCAAACATCATTTCAATCAAGGCTTTTGACAAGAATGGTGACGGCTCAATTGCTTCACTTTATGCAGCCATCGAACTTGCAAGGGAACTTGATGTAAAAGTCATAAACTTATCAGCAACAACAGGTTACAAGGTAAATGCAGACTATGTTGTTGATGCAATTAAGGAAGCAACAAAAAGTGGCATCAAGGTAATATGTGCTGCAGGTAACTATTCAGCAGACGTTAAGGACTTTGCAACTGCAAACATCAAGGAAGCTGATGTTGTAACAGCCGTTGAGGAAAATGGCGATTTTGCAGCATATTCAAACTTTGGTGAAACAGTTGACTATTCAGCACTTGGTACATATGGAAATGACAGTGGTACAAGCATTTCAACGGCAAGAGTTACAGGATATTACCTTAAGTATGGTGATGATCTGAAGAACCAGGGCAAGGACCTTGGCGATGAAGGTTGGGACAAGTACTTCGGTAATGCAACTTTCGGAGTTGATGTTGAGGAAGGAAAGTTGCCTGAAGATGGTTTTGCTTCAGTTATTTTTCACGAAGACTGGAAACAGTTATCGGACAAGGAATTTAAGGATGCCATAAGTAATGCAACAGAAACAAGACTTTCAGTGTGGCTTAACAGTTTAAGTGATGAAGAACTAAAACTTGCACTTTCAAGGGATAGCATGCTTAACTGGGAACATTATGAGCTGGATAAAAACGGAAACAAGACAAATGTAACAACTCATGCTGAATGGCTGATGAGTTGGAACATACCCGATGTAAAGACAATGGCAGTTCTTGACTATAACAACGGACACATTCCGGTTACAATCAATGATAACAACACAGGAAGCTCGCAAACACTGTATAGTGGAACTGTGTATGCTTCTGTATCAGGCAGCTTAACAGCCAATGTTCAAAGAAGAGTATCGTGGTCTGTTACAACTTATAGTAATTCATGCGGTTTTTCATTAAAAACAAGTTCAAATAAAACCACACAGTCAGGTGGAGGTAACTGGTCAATTTTCAATTTCTCGTTTTCGTACGCAAAACCTGAAAACAGATATGCAGTTGCAACTTGTAGAAGAGCATATTCAGAAACAAGTACGGTATTTTCTTCAAATGTCAACAATTCAGGAATGACAACTGCAACAACACATGCTGAAACAGTTACTGTAACATTAAATGCAAATCATTTGGGAATGAATGTTCCAAGTGGTTCAAGTAGAAATTATGGTTCATACATAGTAACTCTTAATCGTGCTGTAATGCATTTGACTTTTGATTCAAACGGTGGTGATGAACCAAACAGAACTTCAAACTACTACTACATGAACAGTCCTAACATTGGAATGAGTGCAGTGTCAAGAAAGGGCAGAAAGTTCCTCGGTTGGTCCAAAAACAAGAATGCAACATCTGCTGATTTTAATGTCAATAACAGCTACTATGCTTGGGATATGCAAAGTTTTAGTGCAGGAACAACTACAACTGATTTTTATGCAACCATATATGCCGTGTGGGGTGATTATACCTGGACAACTCTTAATTTTTATCAGGATAGTAGCACGTTGCTGGAGAAGAGTTACATCACATACGATAACGTGATTGTAAAATCAAAGTACACTGTTTCAAATCCAACAAAAAATCCTTCTGACTTCAATGAAAAAACGTATACAAAGGAAGGTGCAAGGTTTGCAGGATGGAATACAAAGATTGACGGAACCGGAGATACAGTAATTACAAAGGACATGCTCTCTACCGGAAAAATCAATTCAGGAAGTACTTCAAACAGCTATTGGAGTGGAGGAAAGTGGATTTATTCAGCAAATGGAGACAAGACACTTGACTTGTATCCAAAGTGGGAGTACAAGACAGCGGACATCACATATGATGATAACTTTACAGGTTCGGCCGCAAGAAAACAGATGACTGTAAGTTCTGCTAAGTTAATTGATGTTTCAGGTTATTCGGAATGTACGTTTACATTGGCAAGTAGTCAGACATATATGATTTACGGATATGATTCAGAAATGAACATTGTGTATCGTGGTGACAAGTACGAAAGTGATTTTGTGACAGACAAGGCAGGCAGAATCGACATATCTAATTGTCACTACATAGAGTTCATGAAGCAGACAAGTCATATGCCTGATTATGATGTTTCCTTAACATTATTTAACTTGAAAAAGTACACAAACACTGTTTCATCAGGCGATGTTAACAACATTCGTGTAAATCCATTCATTAGAGACGGTTACGTGTTTACGGGCTGGAACACAGAAAAGGATGGAAGCGGAAAGTCATATTCTGAAGGACAATCATTAGGACATTATCCTAACATTGAAAGTACTGAAAATGAAGACCTTACACTTTACGCTCAGTGGGTAAAGGCAGATTATTATAAAACGATGCAGTTTATGAATAAGAAAGAAGGAACACCAACAATCCAACCTAAATATGGAATGCTAACACTGGACGATACCTTTACTCAGACAGTAAACATAAAGAAAAAGGACAGTGATAACATAGTTGTTCCGGGAACAGTTTTCAACATCGAATGTAGTGACGGAAGCACAACTACCGTAACAACAGATGATGACGGAAAGGCAATGGCAACCTTTGATTTTTCTGTTTCTCTAGCAGATACCGGAACAGAATATTACTGGTACTGTACTAATTATGATGAACTTGATGACATGGGTAAAAAGCAGGTAAAGGACCTTGGCAGATACATTAATGAGGCAGAGGCAAGAACAGCAGCCCAAACAGACTTAAAAAATTACATTAAGACCATTAAAAAGGACTTTACGGTTTCAGAAGTGTCACATCCAGACTACGTTGGAAGCGTTGATGACATTACATTTTCATTAACTGGAGACGGAGCAGTAAAGGATTTGGAAGTCATTGATCCAATTGAAGTTGAGGAACACGTTCTTCAAAACGAATGCACATTAACACCTGTATTTAAGATTCGAAAAACAAATGCAATGAATGAAGTTTTACCTGGAGTAAAGATAAACATTTATTCAGACGCAAACAAGAAGAATCTTCTTGTATCAGGAACAACAGATGAAAATGGTGAGATTTATTATGAAGGAACTCCGGTAACTTACAAGACAAGTGAGTACAAATACGTTGACGTTGATGCATATGGTACTGCTTCAGACAGACTAAAACAGTATTGCAAGGACCATAACTTGTATACATCTTATGAAGAGGCAATGGAAGCCTACAAAGCTGATACCAATTATAACATCGTGAACGGACATGATGATGGAGATAATCCATTGGCATCACGTGAAAAGGAAATGGAAAGAACATATTATTGGCAGGAAGTTTCAACAATGTCAGGATATGTACTTGATGGAGAATTACATTCAGCTACAGTATTTTGGTTTAAAGCAGATGACATTAACAATAACTTAATAACAAATGCCAATAAGAGCGATGTATCGGAAAGTAATTCAAATGTTAACGCAGACGGTGAACCTGTTGATTTTGCCACAAAATTCATCAATTATCAGGAAAACGTATTAAAGCAGGTAACAGATGGAGAGAGCTTCACACAGAACCTTACTTTAATTAAAAAAGGAACTTTAGGAAACGTTCTTCCTAATGCCACATTTGACGTTACAGTTGATGGAGTTAAGAAACAGTACGTAACTGATGCAGATGGTAGGATTAATATTTCAAACACGTTTACAACTTCGACTGAAGATGAATATTACTATATTGAAAATCTTAAATATGTATCTGAAGATGAAGTTAATGAAATATTGAGAACATCAACAGAAACAAAGCATATCTTTAGAACTGAAGAAGAAGCCAAGAATGCAGCAAGAGCAGAAGTGGAAAGCAAGCGTGACAGAGCATATCACATTCACGAAGTAACACCTCCAACGGGTTATAAGGCTTGTGCAGATGCAGATGTTACTATTTCATATAATGATTCAAAGGAAATCAAATTAATTGATGAAAATACAGCATCAATTAGATTGATAAAGAATGATTCAAAGAAAGCTCCTGTTGAAAATGCAAGATTTGGTGTGTTTACAACTGATGAGGCATATAAGGATAATGAATCATATTCATACAAGGGTGATACATACTACTTGTTAAAAGATGTAAACACAGACAAGAATGGAGAAGCAATAATTAAAGGACTTAATCCGGACGGAAAGACAAAATACATAATCATTGAAAGGGTTACAAAAGCAGGAAAAGTGTTGCTCGCTGATCCAATTGAAGTTGGAACATTGCCTGTAATTCTTGACACAAAACCAGATGGTGGATACAAGGGTACAGTTGTTGAATCCAACGGAAAATATCATTATTTTGACATTACTTACACTGTAACAAATGACAGCATATTTGAATTGCCTAGTACAGGTGCTACAACTCCATACTGGTACCTGACAGGACTTGTAATCATGCTTGCAGGAGCTTTGATAATGTTCAGAAAGAAAGGGGAAGAACATGCGAAAAAATAAGTTAATCGCTAAGATAACGGCAATAACACTTGCCGTTACTCTTGGCACATTCAGTTTTTTCTCAGGCACTACAAAAACTGCATTGGCAGACATTGTTGAAACCACAACACAGGCTGTCACGGAAATGCAGACAGAAGTAGAAGAAAGCGAAACTGTAAACACGGACAATGATGTGGAAACAGTAAATGAAAAACAAAATGACAATCAGGAAAAAACAACGGAATCTAAACCTGATTCAACAGAAGATTCACAGGATGTAATTGAAGATGAAACGGAAGAAACAATAAAAGAAGTCAATCCTACAAAGTATTCTTCAGCTACAGTGACAATCCATAGAGTAAGTAACGGAAAGGCTGCCTCCAATGCATCTTTTGAGCTTTTCGGTGTTAAGGATAATGGGGAAGGCTATGAAACTCTTGAACAGTTCAGGGGTATGAAATTTTATTCACACGGAATAAAAAAAACAGATGGAAACGGAAACCTCACGTTTACAGATTTGTCTCTTGACGAGGACGAATGGTACTTCATAAAGGACTTATCAAATGATAATGTAATAAATGTGGGTTCACTCCCATTGTATTTTGATTCAGAGCCGACGGATGGCAGAATTGAGGATAACAACGGAAGATACATATTGTATGATGTCAACTTTAAAGTTACAGATAAAAAGGCAGAAATAACAAATCTTCCTGTTGATGAACCGGACACAATCATGCCATTGCTAATGCCCGTACCTGAAGCAAAGGTTCAGGCAAGTGGCTCGTATGACTGGGACTATAAATTGTATTCAAGTACCACAGCAAGAAGTACTGTTAAGATTTCAAAAAGAAAAGATTTCTACCATGGAAGTGGTAGCAATAAAACTCAGGCAAGTATTTTCAAATTGGATTCAGTATATGCTGCTTGTGCACAGCACAACAAATCGACAACATTAACAAATACTTCCGTTAAAGAAAGTAAGTACACGGGTTCAAATGCAGGAAAGTTAAGAAAGCTACTTTATTATGGGTACGGTGGCTATGATAACGGTGCAACATTCATTAAGGCATATGGAAGTAAGCCGAGTCAGGCAGAACTTGCATTCGCAACAATAATCAGCACTTCCAAGTATTATTCCGGGAACAGTTGTTGGGACTCTTGGAACGTGATGACAACGTTACAGAAAGTTGTTGATGAAAATACAGATCCTGAAAAAATCGCAACTGCAGCAACCAGCATTTCATTTAAGAACTCAAGTGGCAAAAATGTTTCGAGTGTAAAGGCTCACTTGGCATCAGATGACAGCAACTACAATGACAGTAATTATTACTACTCTGACTGGATAACCATAAGTTCGAATGGTTCAAAATCAATAAGCATGAGTAATGTATCCGGTGTGACTGCATACAGAAAGAGAAGTGGGAACACCAGTGGTGCTACGGCACTTGGAAGCCTTTCGCTTCAAAAGGGTGACAAGCTTAAATTCAGATTTAAAAAGAATACTGTAACAAGTGGAACAAAGGCAACTGTCAAGATGACAAGTGCCGGTGGAATATCAGAACTTTATGTCATTGTTGGCAAGGTTGATTCAAGCAAACAGGACGTAATGAGAGAATACATTGCAACTGTAGGTGACAAGAGTGACAGCCTTACATTTACAATGCCTACAGACACAACAAGGATTCCAACACCACCTACGTATGGTGCGTTATCTTTACAGGCTACTGCAACACACGAGATTATTGTTAAAAAGTATGATGACAAGAAAGAAAGACTCCTTGCAAATGCAAAGATTTCAGTAACAAATGAATTGGGTGAAAAAAAGACAGTAGTAACAGATTCCAATGGAGAGGCAAGGGTTTCCTTCACGTACAACTATTATTCAAGCACTTATAGTTATTTTGAAGATACCGGAGACTTGTCTGCGGAAGAAATTCAAAATGGTGTTGACAGCAGAATATATAGAACAAGGGAAGATGCAGAGAATGAAGCAAGAGTTCAACTTAACAGAATGATTAACGAAAAGAAGAAATATGTCTTAGTCGAGGTATCTGCACCGGACAACTTCCAAATTGTAAACACCGAAAAGGAAATCTACATGTATGGAGCAAATGCCAAGGAGGAAGTAGAGTTTTTTGATGCTTCAGAATCTATTGAAACAGGTACAGCTAAGTATGAGACATATTACTACCAGGAACTAGACATTGGTAAGGTTGACTCAAAGGATACAAGCTTGATTCTTCCGGGAGTACAGTTCCAGGCATATCCTACAGACATTGGAAACGGAAGTTCATTAATAGAAGTTCTTTATGAAGATGAAAACGGGGACATGCATACAATCAAGGATGAAAGTGGAATTGACACAACACTTACAGAATCCCTTGACGGTTATTCGCCACAATCAGACAATGAAACAGAATTTTATAAGAAATTTGCTCGAAAAGGAAATGCCGTTGTAAGCACAAAAACAAACTCCAATGGTGTAATTAGAATTGGCTATGTTTACAAACTTATGGCGATTGGTAATTACAGTTATGTTAAGAATTACAATAATCTTACTGCTGTTCAGAAAAAACGAGCTGATGAATTGATTAACAATCAGGGATATTACACTGATGAAACAAGTGCGTTGGCGGCAGCAAAGAAGGAAGTAACAGACCAGCTTATTAATGTAAGCAATAAATATACAGCATGGGAAAATCCAGAAGGCATAAACAACCCTTATGATGACAAGGAATACTGGAACCTTGCAAAGTATATAGACAGGATAGGAATGGATGCAACTGAAAAGTGGCTTTCAAGAGAAAAAACAATAACAAAGTATGCAGAAATCAAGCCTGAAGATTCAGAAAAGGTTTACTCAAAGACAGAGGGAATAGTTGCTTCTGATACGGAAATATTCATTGACGATTAAATGAAAGTAAATTTCTCATAAACTAAAAGTGTAAACAGGGTGAAAACGTTCATTTCTGTTTACACTTTTTTTAACAATGGGTTGTGAAGAACGTATGTTTGTGGTAACATAAAGTTATAAATAGGGATAAAGGTAGGGGATGTACCACACATTTATGGTTTCACGGAAGTTACGGCTTTATAGTCCACAGCCTGTTAAACTATAAACAGAAACATGATTAATTGATTCAATGGAGGTAAAGAATGAGAAAAAGACTTATTGCATTGGCATTATCTGTAAGCGTGGCTTTATGTGGAATCAACAGCACAACAATATATGCCGATAGTAAATTAACAAAGGTAAACATTTTACAAAACAAGGGAGATACCTACACTTTGGAAAACTATGTGTCTTCACTTGAAGAAGCTGAAGAACTTCAAACATATTATTTCTTAAATAACATTTCAGAACCATACAAAATGACAATTGACGCAAAATCTTATTCTAATTTATTACGATATGATGAAGAACACGAAAGAATAGATTTTTTTGGTGACGGCTTTATATGGAAAATAGATAATGGATTAAGAAAATATTGTAATGATTTTGGAGGCGTAAGAAATCTATCTTCAGAAAATGAAGTTTTAGTAGATGGAAATGGTAAAAAATACATTGTATTGACTTTGCAAAACTATGGCGTAGACAAATATTACAAAATCTCATCAGAAATGCAGGAAGTGAAGAAGAAATTCCTTGCCACAATGCCCAAACTTGACGAAATGAGCGACTATGAAAAGGTGCTGGGAATTTTATCATTTATGTCATACATTAATTATGATTATGATTCATTGAATGCCGGAAAGACGGTTGATGATGCATATACAGCATTGGTTGAAGGACGAGCCACTTGTGTTGGTTTTGCTGATGCATTTGATTTTCTTGCAAAAATAGCAGGTGTGGAAGATAAGATTGCCTGGGGTGAATACAGAAATGACAATCATGCATGGAACGTGGTTAAGATATGTGGAAAGTGGTATGAAACAGAGCCGCAGAACGTGGTCATTGATTCTCCGCATGATGTAGTCAAAAACTTTAATCTTACAGACAGAGGACCATTTCTTTCAGGAACAACAGACATGGATGAATGGGCTGTTAAAATTCCAAACGGATACATACATCCATGCATTTACCTTGATGAAAGCAATGAGCTGATTAGAGACACGTTACCGGTAAGTGACATATCATACAAGGACTATAAAGGACACAATTATACAAACCACATCATTAAGTGGAACGGAAACAAGGCAACCTTTTACAGAACCTGCAGTGAATGTGGTGAATATGAAAATGACGGCATAGAACAGGTTGATGTTGGCGAAATGGTTTATAAATATGTAAACAGGGATTACATTGGAACAGACTGCGATGTTACAAAGGTTTCAGAAAAAAAATGTGGTGACGCAACAGTAACAAAGTATGAGGCAAGCGTAACTGTTGATGGCAAGAATTACACATCAGAGCATACCGTCATAGATGGAGAAGCAAGTCATGTAGTAAAAGACAGTGACATCAAGGTTGTAAAGAAAGCAACCTGTACTGAAGAGGGAAAGGTTGAAAAAACATGCGAAACCTGTGGTTATACATGGACTGAAAACATTCCCAAAACAGAACATCATTATGTTACAACAACAACGAAATTGGATACCTGTGAGGAAAAGAGTGAATACACAGTAGAGAAGTGCAGTGAATGTGGTGATGTTAAGTCCACATCAAAGAAACTCTACTACTCAGCACACGACTTTCAGTTTACAAGTCACAAGAAAGAGCCTACCTGTACTGAAAAAGGCGAGGACCTTTACACCTGCACAATCTGTAACGGAACAGAAACAAGGGAAGTGGCTGCAACAGGACACGACACCGAACTTGTAAACGTGAAAGAACCTACCTGCACCGACTTTGGTTATACCGGTGATGAGGTTTGCAAGAAATGTAATCAGGTTGTAAAGAGCGGTAAGAAAATAGAACCTAACGGACATAAGTACCTTGCAACCATGTTTACAAAATATGAAATACAGGAAAGCATGGGATTGAAATATAAGTATAGCTATGAAGCCGAACACTGGATTTGTAAGAACTGTGATTATGAAAGAATAGACACAGATTACACAACACGGAAACTCGTTGGCTGGATTCTTGCAGACGGAACAGAAGTTGAAAAGGAAGACGGATGTAATTACGTGTACATTAGAGACGAAAACGGAAACTTTGTTCCACAAAAGGTTGAAAAGACAACAACCACAAGACCTACAGCAAAGCCTAGTACAAATGTGGCAACAAAAGCTCCAAGAGAAACAACGACAAAGGTTAAGGTACCTGCAAAGGCAAAAATAAGTTATGCAAAAAACGTAAAAGGTAAGAAAATCTCTGTAAAATGGAAAAAGGTGAAGAAAGCCACAAAGTACCAGGTCAAGGCAGTACTTGGAAATAAGGTAATAACAAAGAAAACCACAAAAACTTCATGTACAATTAAAAAGCTCAAAAGAAAGAAAACATACAAGATTTATGTAAGGGCTTATAACAAGGCTGGCTATGGTAAGTGGAGCAAGGTAAAGAAGGTTTATATAAAGAAATAGAGGTGATGAATGGAGAAGATGAATAATAAGTATTGATTTGCGATACGTACGAGCAAATTCAAAATGAACTAGAATTAAGCAGAAAATAGGAAAAGAGGTAAAAAAGATGAATATGAAATTAGATAATTTAAACTTTGATGACATTGTAGTTCCAAAAGCTAGTAGTAAAAGAGATAAAATAGATAGTTTGATGCTACAAGGCATAATAAATATGATAAATAATGCAAAAGCCGAAGGATGTTATTCAGTATTAGCAATACAGGATGAGTTTGTACCGAAAAGAGTATTACAGAAGTTGGTGGATGTAGATTATAACTTGTCAATAAAAGTATCTCCAAATAAGAAATTTAAGGTAGAAGTTCAGTGGCCAGAAGGTTCAAACGGAAAGATTCTTGCAGCCGTGAAAGATAGCTTTATTGAAAATACTACATTAGACAAGATATATGAAAAAATAAAATAAAAAATATATATTATTTTAGATCTAAATAATATGCATATAAGATAGGAAAGACATTGATTAAGTTTGGTGTCTTTTTTATTTTGGAAAGGAAGATTGTGATTTCTTTGTTGCAATCATAAAATATGAAGAACGTCTAAAAGAAAAAAATTATATAAAAAGATTTGGAAAACTTGCAAAAGAGAATTGAAGAATACGAAAAAGCAAACATAAAATAATGTAGAATATTTTTTTGCTTAGAAAGAAAAGGTTAGATGAGATGGAGAATAAAAAAATAAGTGAAGAAGAAAAAGAAATATATATAGATATGTTATGTACATCATATGAAAAGGAAGACATAGAAGACATATATAATGGCGAGTGTTTTGAAATAAATAAGAACGAAAGTTTAAGAAAATTTAATAAAAAAATATTGAAGGAAGCACTTGAAAGATATGAAGATGAAAAATATGAGAATCAGAGAAAAATAATAAGAGCTGAAGCCATTAAGGGAAAATTTAAAGTCATAATGGAAGTAGAAAATTACACCACTGAAATGACTAACAAAGAATTTCAGTGGTATTTGACAAAAGCATTAAGATATTCAGACATAAAAGTCATAGGCATAAGGGCAGAAGAAACAGGTAACTAAATTATAATGGTATGAAAATATGATAAAGAAATTTGGGAGAAAAAATGAGAAAGAAAATATCAGTTTTACTGATAATTGTAGGAATAACGTTAATTGTCTTAACGGTATTTCAATATTATAAAGTCAACAACGTTTATATAAATTTGAGGAAAACTGCAGTAGCTGAAAGAACCATAAAGAATCAGGATAAAAAAGAAAAGGTTATAGATTGGAATAAATTAAAGGCTATAAATGAAGACATTGTTGCGTGGTTATACATTCCCGAAACGGGGGTAGATTATCCGGTCATCAAGGCAACGGATAACAGTTTTTATCTTAATCATGACATATATGGTAAGAGTTCAATATATGGCTCAATATACTTAGACCAACGTTATTATCAGATGGAGGACATTAATGAATCAGATAACATTGTCATTTACGGTCACAACATGGGACACTGGAATACTTCAATGTTTGGAAAGTTAATGAAATATAAGGAAAAAGATTATTATCTGAAACATAAGGAGGTTTATTTATATACACCAACCGAAAACAGTACGTACAAAGTTGTAAATGTTGTAAGAACCACAGTAAGTAATAAATGGTATCAATTCACTACTTTAAGTGGTAGTGAACTTTCGCTTGATGAACTTAAGAATTGTCTTAATGTGGATGCATTATATCAATGTACACAACCTAAAAAGAATAGTAATAAATACATAACACTTTCGACCTGTGATTATGACGGTAATTATAGAATATTGGTAATAGGAGAAAAATTGAGGGGAGGAAAGCATCATGACATTTGAAACAGGAATGATAATAATACTTATAATAGGCTTTTTCATGTGTTTTAAGAACATCATATACGGAGAGGCACTAATGGCAATATACTTACTTGCAACAGAGTTAAGTGAGAAAACAAAACTGCATGAGGTGTACTGTCTTATCATTGCAGCAATTGTTGCAATCATCTTTTGTATGATAATGTACAAAATAAGAGCATTAAGATACGTGCTTTCATTAGGTATTTCAATTGCGTTTGCGTGGATGATATGGACAGATGCACACGCAAGGATGGACAATACTTGGAGCATATTCTGGACAATATTATCATTTGTGATAATGATTGGACTGCATGTGATGGGATATGAAAGAATGAAGGAAGACATTGCAGATGAAGGTAACCAAAAGTAACCTGTATCTGCAAAGATTTGAATGTTAAAATATAATTGTGATAAATGGCATTGAAGGAATAAGCCCTTCAGTGCTTTTTTATATTATTAAAAAATTAGGAGGAACAAGATGAAACTAAAAAATGTAAAAAGGAAAATTTTAGCAACGTTTATTACACTAAGCCTGACACTTAATCAAAGCATGATGGTATTTGCAGCGAAGAGTAACTCAAAAAGTGTATCAACAGACGTTCCAAAGAGTGTGTCAGATGGAATCTTATTAGTGGAAAATGTGGTACTGGCAGTTGTAATAGGTATGGGGGTAATCATGACCGCACTGGGCCTAACGGATCTTGCACAGGCACTTGATGCGAGAGATTCCATGCAACAGGGACAGGCATACAAGAAAGTGGCCGCAGGTTTTTTCATTGCAGCAATTCCAACAATATTGATGGTAAAAATTAATTAGGTCAAGAAGGGAGACAAAACATGGACTTTCTTAAGGGATATCCGCTTTTTAAATGGAGCATAAACATGTTTAATGATACCATTGGTGTCATTTACACGCTTTTAGGAGTAAGCCCAATGGATGGCACTTATAAGGAAGCGTGGAACATGGTCTCAAATCTTTACAACGTGTTTCTTGGAATAGGGGCACCACTTCTTACCATATTTTTTGTATGGGGATTTTGCAGGGATGCACTTGACTTAAAGGCAGAACTTCAGTTTGAGGCAACAGTTAAGACCATGTTCAGGTACATATTTACAGTTACGGCAATGGAAATGTTTGTTGTATGGTTTCCACTTTTGTGCCATATGGCAATGGACTTGTTGGGACTTGTAAAGGAAAAAAGACTTAAGATTAATGCAGGCGACATGGCAAGGCAGATTTCAGATAACATGACTCCAATGGTCGGCTTTGTGTTGGCACTGATTTTTTTACTGATAGCAATTGCGTGCTGTGTGATAATGGTCTGGTCGGTTTTTGGAAGGTTCATAAACATGTACATGCTAATTCCCTTTGCGTCAATTGCATTGTCTACAATTGCAGGTGGAGGAGAAATAGCACGTACAGGTTATTCTTACGTAAAGACAATGCTTGTATATGTCTTTGAGATTGTTCTCATGGCAGTTGTTCTTGCAATAGCAGGTTCATTTCTGATGGGCTCATCGGTAATTGATTCAGGTGACAATCTTCAGTTGGTATATGTTGAGTCAATCGTAAAGATGGTATGCATAGGTGCAGCATTAAAGGGATGTGATGCAACATTCAGAAGAGCGTTTAACATGTAACATGTAGGAGGGAAAAAATGAACACACCAATAAATCAGGACTTTGACAAATACAAGGAAGACTTTTACAAAGGGTTGTCCAAAAGAGAAACTAAGTATGGTGCCATGGCACTTTTTTCAGGAATTTTAATCATGTTTTTAATGATGTTTGTATTACATGCAAACTCACTTCTTGCAACATTTGTGTCAATGCCAATCATAACACTGTTGGGGATGAATGGATTTTACACAAAAAACGGAATGTCATTCACGGAGCTTGTTAAGAGAAAAATGGAGTTAAGAAAGGGAATAGATTACACAATATCAGAAGTTTCAGTGAGAGATTACAGGATAAGACAGATGGAAGAAGAATTAAGGAAACAAAGAGCTGAAGAAAAAAAGGACAAGGCGAAGGATAAGAAGAAATGGCGAAAACAAAATTAAGGGAGTACAAGAGATTATCAACTCCTGTATTTACAATGCCAAATGCACTTCAGGATGTGATTCCCGTTAACCGAATATCTGAAAAGGGAATCTTTGAACTGGAGGCAGGTCAGGGAGTAAAACTTTATGACAGGATGTACATGTTTGAGGATGCAAATTACTTCACGGAAGATGAGGAACAACGAGAGAAAACAAGAAAAAACTTTAAGAAGATGATAAATTCTCTAAACGTTGACTTTAAGATAATCATAAGCAATGAGCCAATGAGCCTTGAAGAACTTAACGAATCAATATTGGAGAGTGCACTTGATGAAAAGAATGAGCCGCTTGCAAGAGCCTATGCTGAATACATAAGGGAGAAAACAATCACATCACGAAAGGGAATACAACAGGTAAGGTATTTCATAATAAGTTGTTTACAGTATGACTTTGATTCTGCACAGGCATATTTTGCAACAGTCGAGGGTAATCTTGCAAGAAGCTTTAAGAGAATGGGTTCAGGACTGATCCCACTTAATGCAGGACAAAGATTAAGGGCATTGCATACATTTTTCAGAATGAAGGATGAAAAGAAATTCTCCTTTTCATGGGAAGATTCATTAAGAATGAGAAGAGACTGGAGAAGAGACATAATAAATACAACAATCAGGGAACATGACACATATCTGACACTTGATTATGGAAAAAAATATGCTTCAGTTCTGTTCATTCAAAAGTATCCATCAGGTCTTGAGGATACTTTTGTAAGAGAATTAATGGACATGCCATTTCAGGTAATCTACACAGAAGACTGTGAGCCTGTTGACAAGGACTTTGCCTCTGAAATGTTGCAGAAAAAATATTCAAGCGTTCAAAAGAGCATAGACACTCAACAGCAAATGAAAAACAAGAATGGAAATTTTTCAACAGAAGTTTCATACGTAAGAAGACGAGAGATTGAGGAACTGGAAGATGGGCTTGACGGATTAAGGTCCTTTGACGAGAAAATGTTTTACGTGGACATACTCATATGTGTTACAGGAAACAGTAAGAAGGAACTTGAACTTAACATTGAAAGAATAATGACAGCAGCTAATTCACATACCATTAAGGTTGTTGAACATCAGTACAGACAGATGGATGCTCTAAAGACTGTTCTTCCGACAGCCGCAAGATTCGTTAACACAATGAGGCCGATGTTTACCACATCACTTTCAGGATTCGTTCCGTTTAATACTGAGGAAATAAATGATCCAAGAGGATTTTTTTACGGAGTGAATCAGGTTTCGAAAAATGAAATAAGAATCAATCGAAAGAAATTAAAAAATGGTAACGGATTCTATTTTGGAGTAAGTGGTGGTGGTAAGTCTCAGGCTGCAAAAATGGAAATGGGACAGGTTGTTGCATACACTGACGATGACCTGATTGTAGTTGATCCAATGGGAGAATATGAGGAAGCAATAAAAAAATGGAACGGACAATATGTAAAATTCAGTGAGAATGAGAACAATCACTACATTAATCCGTTGCACATTCCTGATGAAAAAGTAAATGAAAAGAATTTCATAACGGAAAAGTCAGAGTTCATGCATGCCATATGTGAGCAGGCAATAAAGCCTGACATTCTAAGCAACAAGCACATTAACATAATCGACCGTGCCACAAAGGCTGTCTTTCAGAGATTCTTCAAGCTTAGAAAAGAAGGAAAGACCAATGATAGTCCAACTCTCATTGACATAAGGGAAGAATTTATAAAGTATTCGGAAGAAGATAACAATGAATATGCAAAGGACCTTGCCGAGGAAATGGAAATGTTCGTTTCGGGAACTCTTAACATTTTCACCCATCAGGACACAATGGACAGTCATTCAAGAGTAACAGGATATTCCATTGATTCCCTGGGGAAAAAGATGAAGTCCGTTGCAATGTTAATCATCATTGAAAAAATAAGAACAAAAATTAAGTATAACAGTAACAACAAAATTGCAACATGGGCATATTTTGATGAGGTACATGAATTTTGGAAGGATGAGTACGCAATGGTGGAGCTTGACTCAACATGGCGAGAGGTAAGAAAACTGGGAGGTCTTGCCACAGGAATGACACAGATGATTCTTGACGGATTACAGAATCCTGAAACAAAGGCAATGATTTCCAACTCAGAGTTTGCAATCATGGTAGAGCAGGGTTCAATAGATAAGGAAAATCTTTTTGATGTGTTCAACATTTCAAATGAACAGTTAAGCTATGTAAACGGAGTTGAACCGGGAACAGGAATAATAAGGGCAGGAAGAAAGATAATTCCTTTCGACAACATTGTCCCAAAGGATAATGAGCTGTACAAGCTCTACAACACATCATTCCATGACGAGGAAGCATAATGGTAAACAATGACATAAGAAAGAGAAGACTGACAAAAAGAGAGTCGCTCATATACGATGAACTTTCAAGGAAAGGACAAAGAATTTTCATAAAAATGTCTCCATACAAGAGAAAAAAGCTTGTGGATGGAGTAATAAAAAATCTTGAAAGACGTAATTATGACGTTTCCGAATTTAAGGAAGATAACCCTCATTCAGAAAATCTGAAGAAACGTCTTGTCATGAGAAGAATAAAAAATGCCACAATGGGAACAGTTACAAAGCCTGTTAAAACAGCATTGATTGTAAAAAAGGCAAAGGACAAATACAAGCAAAAGGAAGTGCTGTTAAATGAGGCAGGAGAAATAACAAAAAGTAAGCTTAAGAAAACGGAGAATGTTTCAAGAGCAGATGAAAAGTTATTAAGGGAAAAAAAGATAAAAAAGCGTAAGTGGAAACGGCGTGGAAAAAATGTAAGGAAGATTGTCGGGAAAAAGGTTGACAAGGCTCTTTCCTTAATCGATGCAGGTGAGCAGTCAAAGAAAAAAACTGTCGATGATTACCGAAGACAAATGCTTGCAAACATAGAAGAAGGATTTGTGAAACTGGAAGCACGTGCAGCATCAAAGGCTGCAAAAATATCAATAAGAATCGGAGCGAAAATTCTGATTCGCCTGATTTCAGGAATATTTGCAGTGGTGACGGCACTTCTTCCCTACATTGTAATACTTTCAGTAGTTGCAATATTCATTTCTCTCTTTTTGGGTGTGTTTACTGCAACGTACAATGAGGAAAATAATGACAGTGGAAGTTATGGACTTTCAGTTGAGGTTGAGTCCTTAAGAAACGACGTGCTTTCGGAACTTAAGAAACATCACAAGGAACAGTACATAGATCTATATCTTGCGGTAATGATGCAGGAATCCGGAGGAAACGGCGAGGATGTGTTTCAGGCATCAGAGTCACTTGGGAAGCAGCCAAACTCGATAACAAGAGATGAGAGCATAGCTCAGGGAGTAAAGTATCTTTCAGGAATGATTGACAAGGCAAAGGTTAAGAATCCTGATGACATTGACAACATAAAACTTGCACTTCAGGGATATAACTTTGGGGGAGCTTACATTGATTATGCAATTAAAAGTGATGGCAAGTGGACGCAGAAAAATGTTTACGCCTATGCCAAACTTAAGAGTAATGGAGGAAAAAGGACAGGCGTAAAGGAAGAAATACTGGGACCTTGGGCATATGGAGACCAGAATTACACGGAGCACGTATTAAGATATTATTCGGCTAATGGAACAGGCACATCGGAAAGTGTTGAAAACGTAAAGAAGGTTGATTCAGCATCAAGAATGAAGTATCTGTTTCCTGACGGAGTTCCAACGGATGAAAGCACAATGAGAAAGTATCTTGCGACAATACATTTAAAGGCATATGATGCAAACGGAAAAACGGGACAGGTAACAATAACATGCCACAAAAAACTTGCAAATGCATATAAGCAGGCATTTGAAGGAATGTACAAGCTGGGATTTCGAATCAAGTCGGTAGGCTGTTACAACTGGAGAAACATGGCAAGTAATTCAAATGTAAGGTCTTACCATTCTTACGGAACGTGCATTGACATAAATCCTGACAGTAATCCTGCAACTTATACAGGCGGAACATATAATCCGGGAAATGACATTTTTTCAATAACATCAGCAGTCGTAAAGGTTTGGAAGGATGCCGGATTTTACTGGGGCGGTGAGTGGACAGGATATTACAGGGATTACATGCACTTCACATACACGAACAATTAGGAGGAAATAAGCATGGACAAGAAGAAAAAAATACTGCTTGTATTGGCAACCATTGCATTGGCAATCGGCTGCATCATTGCCTTTGAACTTTCGGAGAGGTTCGCAAGAAGTAAAAATGAAGCAGAAACAACTACAGAAAAACAGACCACGGTTGAAACAACCGTTTCTGAATCTGTTACAGAAGAAGTTTTAGAAACAACTCCCTCTGTTCAAGAGATGGAGGAAACGGAGAGCGTTCCTGTAATTAACATTGAAAATAATGAACAGGTCAGAAAGTTAATCGGTGATGAAGGAATAAGCATTGTGATTAAGTGCGTGAACGAGACAGTCATTGGATATGGCTATCAAAATTCATCAAGTGTTTCATACAGGGAAATGTCAGTTTCAGATGACAGTATTCAGCTTGAATTTGTAATCAATATAAATGAAGGTGAAAACAAATACATTGAAGTGACTTATGACTTGGAAACAAGTGAAGCGACAGCAAGAGTGTGGTAGGAGGACAATCATGTTTTCAAAATTGAGAAGAATGTATTATGACCACATAGACAGGAAGGAATACAAGAAATATGCAACACCTGAAGAAAAGGCACAGCCAAATGACAAGCAACAGGAGTTAAGGAAAGCGTTGCTCATGCTTGGTGGTGGCATTGCCATTCTGGTTATCATAATCATTGTAATCATTGTAATGAAGAAGGCACCGCATAAAAGCAAGGGCACTGAAAAGGTTGCAGCGACAACCACGATTGAGAAGGTGACAAGTGAAGATGAAACCAAAGAGAAAGAATCAACCGAACAGGAACAGGCATTCATGACTTTTGCTCAGGATGATGAAGAAACAGAACAGGAAACAAAAACAGAAACAACGATGGAAGAATCAACATTACAGGTAACACCTGAAGAAACAACAACCAAAAAGGTTAAAAAGAAATCAGAAAAAAAGGTTAAAGCAACCAAGAAAATTGAAACAACCAAAGCTTCTGTTAATCATAATTACAATTATTCCACTTCTAAAAAAATAGAAAGTGTTCCTTCAACCACAAAAAAAATACCTCAAACTAAAGAAAAGGAAAAACTAAAAAAATGGGATTCAGGTAATGAACGACTTGAATAAGGAGGATTATAATAATGAAAAGACAAATGTTAAAAACATTAGTAGTGATGACATTAAGTTCAATGGCTTTAGTCGTAACCGTACAAGCTCTTACCATTACAACAAGTAATCACACTTATGGTTCAAGCTATAGTGTTAACATTCAAAAAGGAGAAGACAAGCTCATAAATGCTTCAGAAATGATTGCATATTTAAACAAGTATGAGAATGGATATACAAATACAATTGAGCCAAGTGCGTATTTTTATAAAACAGGAAGTCCTTCAGGTCCAAGTCCGGCTGTTACTATGGAACCTCTTACCAGTGGGGCAAGTGTTGGATTTACAGAAATAACTGAATCTAACATTGTAAAGGCAGTTAAGATATCAGGTACAGGTGTTGGATGTACACGAATGAAAGGGCTATTCGAATGGAAGGACAATCAGACAAAAACTACAGAAATAAAAAGATATCCATATCAGGTTGGAATATATGTTCATATGCCTGCAACGGGAATCAAGGTGATAAGCAATGGAACAGATGACAATGAGAATGGAATTAATCATTACACCTACATTGGATCAAGTGACAGATTTGACACCAACGTATTACCGTTTGAGTCAAGCTATGTGACATGGGACAAGGTATCATATAATGCCCTTCAGACAATTCAGGCATCAACTTCCAATCAGGACATAGCAAAAATATCGAATGTTGGAAGCCATGACTGGTCCAACAGTTTTTTTGTTGTGAATGCATTGAAGGAAGGGACAGCAACAATAAAGGTTAATTCAACCTATAATGAAAAGGCTGCAAGAACCATAAAAATTAATGCATTGACAAAACCAACATATTCAGTGTCTGAGACAGAAATGACGCTTGCAGGAGAGTCAATCATGGAAAAAAGAATCCATTCAACAATATCGAATCTTGGAAATCTCAACAAGGCGAGTGTCAAGTGGACTTCATCAGATGAATCGGTATTAAGTATTGATGATGACACATCATTAAATCCGACATTGGAAACAGGTAATCCGGGAAAGGCAACGCTTACATGCACGTTTACGGATTTGGTTTCCCAGAATAACAAGTCAGTCAGTCCGACAAAAATTAATGTAAACGTGACAGTTAAGGGAAATGCAGACATAGAAAACAAGGTAATCACAGACAAAAACACATTAATAAATGATGGAGATATAATTAAAGCTACTAAAGAAGGTGACGAAATCCTTATCAGAGTGGAAGAATATGGGAAAAAAGCTGGATTTAAATGTGATTCCTCAGACACGGAGGTGTGTGAGGTACTAAAACCTGACAATCAGATATACAGTTTTCTACTTAGAAAGAAATCAGAGGGTACATCAAGAATAACAGTTGAAACCACTTCAGGAAAAATAATTACATTTACATATGATTCAATCAGTGATGAAAAAGGTAATGACAATCAGAAAGCAACAACATCATCAGGTGTAAGAAAAAAACAATTAAAGAAGCCCAAAATAAAAAGCTTGAAGATTAAGAAAAGCACGATGTACGTAAAAATTAAGAAGAAGCCGTCAAAGTATAATGCAACAGGATTTGAAATAAAAATCAAACGAAATGGAAAAACAATCATTAAGAGTAAGTGGAAAAAGAAAAAACTTAAAATTGTAAACTTAAGAAAGAATTGTAAGTATGAAATCATGATAAGAACTTACAAGGGCAAGAAGAAATCAAAATGGACCACCGTTAAGAAAAAAGTAAGGTAGTGCGAGAGGAGAGAAGCAGATGTTAAGGGAACACTTAGACAAGATACTGACAAAATATAAACTGGAAATGCTTTGCACAACAAGGCAGAATCTTTTTTCAAAGTCATCGGAAATCACTGCAAAGAGAATGATATACGATGAACTTCTGGAAATGGAGAATGAATTTTCACCGGATGAAAAGTATGTAATGTGTGTTGATGATGAAATCATTGACGGACTGTATGCAAGTGCATATGAAGGTAAAAGAATAAATGAGGTTACGAATGAGCAGTTGAAAGACTGCATACGTGAATATGTAGCCTCTTACAGATAAGATTAATTTAGAGGGTCGCAAAATGGCGGCCCTTAAATAATCATGGAGGCATGGAACGTAAGAAGGGGTATTAGGGAACTCCCTAACAAGTGCATTTTGTACATTTGTACTACAAAATGCGTATCTTGCCACTGAAAAACGTGATTTTGTGGTACCCAAAATGGGTACCACAAAGGGAGAAAAAACCAAGATGGTACCCACTTTGGGTACCATGAACAACACAGAAAGGGACAAAAATGGTACCCAAAAAGGGTACCATAAATAGAGAAAATTGAAAGGTGGTACCCAAAATGGGTACCACAAAAACGGAGACAATGACAGCGTGGTACCCAAAATGGGTACCACAAAAAACAGAAATGACAGGTTGGTACCCAAAGTGGGTACCATAAATTTAGCAGTAAAAAAGGAATGGTACCCTAAATGGGTACCATAAAAAGGCAAAATGAACAGATATGAAGTTGTTTTTAAGATAAGACTTTCAAAAAAATTACGGGACAGCATAATCGAAGATGCTCAAAAAAGAGAAAAAAAGACAAGTGTTTATGTGAGGGAACAGCTTGACAGGACGTTCAGATTTTCCCAGACGGACATAAAAAAGATTGAAAAAAAGATAAATGTAATTTCAGATGCAGGAAAGAAAATAAACATGATTGCAAGAAAGCATAACACGGATGGAATAACAGAAGTAGATGATGAGACGTTCATTCATCTGGACGAGATAAGGAAAAGTCTTGAAGACATTCTTGTAATAATGAGTCAGGAAAAGAATCTTGATTATCACACACACAGGGACGAGGACGAGGCAAAAGATTCAATTTTTGCGGTGCGAATGTCATTGGAAAGATACAGGGAAATAAAAAGACTTTCAAGGGAGCAGGAAATAAGCATGACTTCAATAATTAGAAGTCTTTTGATTAATCCAATAGAGTACACAAGCATGGACTTTAAAATTATGATAAAAAGACTGTCCTTTGAAAAGAACAAGATTGAAACAAATGTAAGACAAATAATAAACAAGTACAATGAAAGCGTCATTGAGGCAGCAACAGTTGGAAGAGTTAATGCAATGCTTGAAAGATACATTGCAGTTTTTGACGAGTACGAAACAACCATTAGAAGACGGAGCATGTAAATGGGAATAACTAAACTTATGCACATAAAGGAAAGAAGCAAGGGAAGAATGAATCAGGGAATGATTAATGCAATTTATTACATTACCAATCCTGAAAAAACAGATAATAAGACACTGATAGGTGGAAATTGCGGAATCAATGAGGAAAAAATAATCAGGCAGTTCATGGATACAAAGGCCGCATTTGATAAGTTTGACGGAAGACAGGCATACCACTATGTAATATCCTTTAATCCTGAAGAAAATGTATCTGCACAACTTTGCTATGACATAATCAGTGACTTTGTTGAGGAATATCTTAATAATGAACATGATGTTGTTTTTGCAGTGCACACGGACAAGGAGCACATGCACGGTCACATCATATTTAATTCTGTAAATTCAGTAACCGGGAAAAAGTACAGATATGAGGAAGGAGACTGGGAAAGGTACATACAGCCAATTACAGACAGGATAGCCGAAAAATATGGACTAAGCAGACTGGAATTTGTAAGAGAGGAAGAGCCAAGAGACTGGAAGCAGGTAATGAGTGAGGACATTGCAGTCTGCATAAGACAGTCAGACTCTTATGAGGAATTTCTAAAAAGAATGCAACAGGAACATGGATATGAAATAAGGGAGGGAGTGTCAAAAAAGAATGGATATTACCTTGCGTTAAAACCGCCGGGGAAAAGAAAGGCAGTAAGGTCATACAATCTGCCGATGGAACTTAGACCTGAACAAATAAAAAGAAGAATTGATTCAAAAAATGAAAGGATAACATATGTCATTGCAAGAAAGGTACATTTTAATTGGGCGTTTGTAAAAATTCCAAGACGATACATGAGATACAGTCAGATGGGAGCATTTCAAAGACATGAGCTGAGAAAGATATACCGGGCAAGAAAATTGTATGGTGGAAATACAAATGCCCCGTGGGAAAATGAGAGAGCAATCAGAAACATTAATGAAATGTGCAGACAATGGAATTACATATTATGCAACAACATTGAATCTCTTGAAGATGTTGAAGGACTGGAGAAAGGTCTTAAGGAAAGGATAAGAAAAGAAAATCAGGAAATTAAAAAAATAAGAAAACTATACAAGTCATTTCTTGGTGGAAGTCCGTCACAGTTTGAAAAAATTGAAATGTATGGCGAAATGCTAAAAAATCCAAATGAACATGTTAAGGAATTAAAACAAATTGAAAACGAAATTGAAACAGGCTACATTGCATCAATGTACAGGGAATATAATGAATTGATTAATGAACATGAAATCAATCGTCAGAAGTTAAGACGACAGCTAAAAATGGCAAAATACATGTTGGAAAATTTTAATTTTGAAGAAGAAAAAACAGAAACACCCAAAAAGGAAAAAGAAAGGAAAAACACCAGAAAGAGGGACGACAAGAAAAGGTAACCAAAAGTAACATTTAAGTACATAAACCATAGTGTTATAATATAATCAGAATAAAAGGATGGCAAGAGTCAGTAAGAAATCTCTGACTCTTACCGTCCTTTTTACGTATTACATGAAAGGATTGGAGGAAGAAAAATGGAAGATGACAAAGAAAAGAAACAGGAAAAAACAATTCCAAGCGTAAGCATGGAGGAATTAAGGAACATGATTAATTCAAAGGATGAAAACACGGTAATAACCGTGGAGCTTTAAGCCGGAGGACGTGGAATGGAAAATGATTTTGAATTGGAGCAGGTATCGGTAAGACTGGTAAAGGATTCGCCATTGTACTCGGACGAAAGAATCATAACGGCAGAAAGTGCAGTGAAAATAATTGGAAAGGAATTAATGACGCAATTAGACAGAGAGCAGTTATGCATAGTTAATCTCAATTCTTTTGGACAGCCCATAAACTTTTCAATTGTGTCCGTGGGACAAATTGATCAGGCGCTGGTTAATCCGAGAGAAATGCTAAAGGCATCAATCCTGTCAAATGCAGCCAATGCCATAGTAATCCATAATCATCCGTCAGGAAGCCTAGTGCCAAGCCGGTATGATATAAGAATTACAAAACAGTTGATTAATGCTTATAAAATGTTGGGAATAGGATTACTTGATCATGTAATCTTTGGTGGAAATAACCTTAATAATTTCCATAGCATGAGACAAAACATGGATGTTGATTTTAACAATTATAAGTTAGATTTGGGTGGAGAACTCGAATTTGCTAACATTGCGGACAGGTTAAATGAAAGCATTGGAGTGTTTCTTGTGGCTGAGGATTTGGCATATTGGGTTAACACAAATTACACAACCATATATCTGACAAATGATGAGGCTGAACTTATTCTTAGATACATGGACAGGGAAGGTTACAATTTGGGAGTGGATGATGATGAACTAATAAGGATCAAGTCTGACACGGATGAAATAGAAAAATATAATCTGGAGGATGCAATATACAGTGCATGCGACGTCAGTGAGAAAAGAATAAAAAGCCTTGAGGAAGAGATTAAAAACCCAAGAAACTTCATGACACTGTGTGAGGTGAGACAAATGTTAAAGGCAGCACGAAAAGAAGAAAAAATAATAGACGGAATGTTTAAAAAGACATCATTGGGAAGAATGGTAGGATTAAAACCTGAAGAAAAAAAGAACAAGGAAAAACAGAAGGAGAACAATATGCATGGACATTAACATGATAATAAAGAGCAGTATCGGGGTGCTGACAATAATCATAATGGGGATACAGTATTCCTTTGCATTAAAGAAAAAGTATGAAGCAGTGATGGTGACAGGAATAATGATATTGCTGTCATCAATTATTTACATTTTGATGAACCTTAAAATGTCAGTGATTGGAATGCACACAATCATAATTTTTATGGAAATAGCCGTGATATGCAAGGTAAAAAAGCTAAAGGGACAACAATCAAATGGAGATAAATAAGAAAGGAAGTGGAGATAATGGATGGAAGAACAGAAAAACTTGTGGCATTGCTAAATCAGATTGGAGCAGAAATTGAGCCTTCTGAATTTGAAAAGGAAGAACCTGAAGAAGAAATAATTCATGAATGGGAAGAACTTTCAGGAGGAAGTGAAAATGGCAGGTAATACTAAGATGAGAGAGGAAATGGTAAGGGAGTTCATCAAGTGCCTTTCAGAAGAAACCATTCCCTGGCACATGGCATGGAGCACGGACAGACCAGTAAATGCCGTAACAAACACAAGATATCGTGGAATAAACAAGATGTGGCTGTCATTCATCCAGAAAATGGAAGGATGGGAAGATCCAAGATGGTGCACCTTTAAGCAGGCATCCAATAAAGGATGGAAAATAATCAAGGGTTCAAAGGGAACACCTGTTGAGTTTTGGTCATTATATGACACGCAGAAGAAGAAAAAAATATCATATGCAGAGGCACGTGAGCTTGAGGAAAATCTTACACCTGAGGAATATGACAAAAGAATCCGACTTGTATCAAGAGTGTATTCCGTATTTAATGCTGAGCAGATAGATGGAATTTCAAAGTACGAGGCAAAAAAGTATGACCTTGACACGGAAAGAATAATGCACATAAGAGATAATCTGATAAACAACATGAATGTGGGGTATTCCGAGGAGGGAGACAAGGCTTTTTACAACCCGAAACATGACAGGATAGTCATTCCTGAAATGGACAGGTTTGAAACTGAATATGATTACATGGCAACACTGCTTCATGAAGCAGGACATGCAACAGGTCATATAAGCAGACTTAATAGACAGATAGCTAACATGTTCGGCTCACCTGAATATGCCAAGGAAGAATTACGTGCGGAAATATCATCAGCATTTACGGCACAGGCAGTAGGAATCACATATGAGCAGAACTCTCACATGGAGAATCACAAGGCATACATTCAAAGTTGGATTAGTGCATTAAAAAACAATCCAAATGAACTTTTCCTTGCAATAAAGGATGCCGAAAAAATATCGGATTATTTAATTGAAAAAGCGGAAGTGGAAAAAGAAATGAGCAATGAAAAGTCACTTACGAAAGAAATGGAAGATTATGAAGATGAACACAGGCGACAGTTGGAGAATTTAAAAAGAGACAAAACACCTGTGGTAATAAACGGATATGGTGGACCGGGAGCAGGAAAGTCAACTGCATGCATGGAGATTACGGCTGCACTCAAAAAGGCAGGATATGGTGCAGAGTATGTACAGGAATATGCCAAGGAGCTTGTTTATGACAAAAACATGGAAATGCTGGATGGATCAGCAAAAAATCAGTTTGAAATTTTAAAGGAACAGACAAGAAGAGTTGACCGATTGTATGATCAGGTAGATTTCATTGTTACGGATTCACCAATACTTCTAAATGAAATATATAATAAAGAGCTTACACCTGAATATAGAGACATTGTTGGAAAAATTCAGAATTCATACAGTAATTTTTCATTTTTTATTGAAAGGGATGCATCAAACTTTGAGGAAGAAGGTAGAATTCACAATTTAGCAGAAAGCATTCAAAAGGATCAGGAAATAAGAGACATGCTTTTAGATAATGACATCAAGTATAAGACGTATAATCATGAAAACATAAATGAAATAGTAAACGATGCAATAAATTATTATGAAAGTTATAACTTAATGAATGATAGAAAAAGTGAAATAATCCGTGATGCAGAAAAAATAAGTATGACTTATTCTGATGCGGCTACGTTCAGAATGGCAATGAAGGGACAAAAAAGTGCCCTTGAAAAGTTCATGAATGATGAAGAAATTCCACAATATATAAAAAATGACAGCATGGCAATAGGAAAAGAGATAGGAAAATATCTTGATGAAGGATTAGGAATTAATGAAATAATAATGAAGCACATTCATGACATAGATTCCTCATGCGGCATATCAAATCCTGCGTACACTAAAAAGCTCATGGTTGAATTATATTCAGGCACAAGGGAAGAATATGAATTAATGATGAGATTACCTGATTTGTCGAAGGAAAAAACAGAATTTGATGATGAACAAAAGGTTAGCAAAACAGTAGAAAATGTAAAAAAATGCGTTGATGTAAAGAATGAAATGGCAGAAATGCGTGTACCGGAAGCAGAGCCTAACATCATAAGAGACGTACAAAAATTTGCCTTTGAAAACGGATATGAACACATTGACAAGATAATTAACGAAGGTCAGGGCTTCTGGGGAAAGACAGAAAAAATAAGAAACTGGTTAATGAACGTTGTTGAAGTGAATAATAATGAGGATGTAAGAAATGAAGCAAGACAGTATCTTACAAGATTAGACATGCTGCAACCTAAATTTGAAAGTCAGATAATATCTGAAAAGATTAACAATGATCCACTGTTTTCAATTTCATCAAGGGATTTGATGGAAGCCAGGGCAGACAGCATAAGAGAAAAGGAAGAAAGAATAAAGGATACCCAAAAGAAAGAAAAACAGAGGAATTAAAACGTTAACGTACTGTCATAAAGACAGTATTTTTTATATCAGGAAATAAGGAGGAAACAAAAATGGACTTTACAGTATTTACGGAAAAAGGAGAATTTACATTTGAAGAGGAGAGAGAAGGCATGAAAAAGAACACTCTTGAATCATATGAAAAATCATTAAACAAAAAGGAAGGTGAACAGTAAATGAGAAAGGTGGAATTTGCCGAATTTTTACAGGACGAAATAAGAGAAGAAATTCCTGAACTTGAAAATGCACAAATGTGGCTTAGATACATAGAAAAGGATAATGACAGAAGTTATTATGGCTTGACGATTAAGAAACAGGGAATGGACATCTCGCCAACATTTAACATGGATGCCATGTACAAGGAATACACGGAGACAGAGGACATGCTGACAATAATGGACACGATACGTGCAGGTTTCGAAGAGTTACCGAGTCTGGACAGGATGGGAATAGACTTAAGCGACTATGATTCAGTAAAGAACAACATAACGATGGTAATAAGAGAAAAAAGCAGATGTCAGGACATCATCAATGATGTTCCGTACATCCAAAAGGGCGAATTTATTGGACTGTTTAAGATGGAGTTCATAAATGATGAAGCTGCAATGTCAGCAACAATTAACAACAAAATAATGGAAGCATATGGAGTCAATGTTGAACAATTATACGAACAGGCGAAGCAGAATGATTCAATAAATAAAAAGCCGGGACTTTACAAAATGGAAGAAGTGATGGCAGATATTTTCATTGATGAACCGGACATTGTTAAGAAAAACCTACTTAAAAGTGATGAGGTAATTGGTTCAGATCAAACAATGCTTGTTCTCACGAATGAAGAAAAACGTGAAGGTGCTGCATTGTTGCTTGATGAAGGAATCTTGGAAAAGATAAGTAAGGTAATGGATGGTGGATATTATGTGATACCGTCATCAATACATGAGGCAATAATTGTAAACGGATTTGGAATGAATGCATCAGAACTAAACGAAATGATTGAAAATGTAAATGAATTTGAAATTGAAAATGAAGACATTTTATCAAACAAATCCCAGTATTATGATCCGGAGGAAAAGGTTCTCATGGATGCATTAAAATATGAAAGGAAGCAAAAGTTTAAGGATGTTACATATGAGATTGAAAGTAACAGTCAGGAAAAAGTTACTTCTTCAGAAAAATCAAGAGAAAACCCACGCAAGGAACAGAAAAAAAGAGAAATGAAAAAATAGGAGGAGATAAGCATGGACATTACAATAACAACATTAAACGAAGAGTTAACATTTGAGAGAGTAAGCGGAGAATCAAATAAAGATGCTCTTGAAGCTTACAAAAAGTTACTAAATGACAAAAAAGGAGAAAACTAATTTATGGACAAGAGAGAATTTTTTGAATTTTTAAGGGATGAAATAATAGAGGCAATGCCTGAACTTGAAAATGCACAGTTTTTCACAAGAGAAGTTAAAAAAGACAATAACAGAGTATACAACGCATTAAACATAAAAAGACCGGAGCTTTCAATTAGTCCATCATACAACTTTGATTCATTATACAATGAATATGAGAGAACGGGGGACATGTACACAATCATAAGCTTAATAAAATCAGGATTTGAACACATGCCAAATCTTAGGGAAATGAACATTGACTTTAATGATTATGATTCAATAAGGGATAACATAACAATGGTGGTAAGGTCCAAGGACAGATGCATGGACATAATTAATGATGTTCCATATGTTGAACAGGGTGAATTTATAGGATTATTCAAAATTGAATTTCAGAGAAATGAACATGAGTCATATGCAACGATAATATCAAATGCAACTCTTGAAGCATATGGAATAACAAAAGATGAACTATATGATCAAGCAAAGGAAAATGACAAAAAAAATACTTACAAACAGCCAATACTTTGCGACATTAATGACATCATATTTAACATAATTGCAGGTGAAAAATTATTCGACGAAAAAAATCTTCTTGAAAACAATGAAATCATCAACATAGAGGATGATGAATTGCTTGTGTTGTCAAACAGGGAAAGCAGGGAAGGAGCAGCCTTATTGTTTAATGAGGATGTTCTGGAGAGAATAAGTGAGGTAATGAATGGAGATTATTACATAATACCTTCATCAATTCATGAAGTCATAGTGTTAAAGGAAATGCCTGCTCCGGAACTTAATCAAATGATAGCAGAAGTTAACAACACTCAGGTTGAACCGGAAGATGTACTGTCATACAATGCTCAGTATTATGATTCAAGGAACAAGACATTGGTTAATGCATTAAGCCATGAAAATCAACAAAAATTCAGGGAAATGACCGGAGAGATTAGTCATGATTCAGAAATGAGACATGAAGAAAAGGCAAGGAAAAATCTTTATCATAAAAATAAGGAACAAAAAGAAAGAGCAAAATAGAATGATGATTTGAAAAAGTGTAAGGACAAAAGCCTTACGCTTTTTCATTTTAGGAGAAGTAATGGAAAATACCGAACAAATCACAAAAAGCAATGAATTTGCAAAAAAACATTCGATCACGGATAACTTTTTAAAATGGATAGTACTGTTTGCCATGAAAAACAATCTCAATCAGGAGTTGATGGATGACATCTTTTCGAATGGCAGTGATGCAGATGTCATTTCAGCGCAGGTAATTGCAGCCACGATTGGAATGACAGATGTTTCAAAAATCAAAAGCATTTCGGACATAAAAATGATTAATTCAAGGAGTGAGGAATCAAAAAGGATAAGCGAATTAATAAATTGTGTTCTGGAACTGTCAGAATGCAATCTTGCATTACTTGAAGAGTTTTCAAGCATGAAGAAAACACTGATTGAATTAAAAAACATAGACGTTGACAAGAACACGTACAACATAGGCTTTAAGATACTTGCAAAACAGAATGAGGTTCTTAACGACTTTAAGAAAGAACTTAAGGAAAGCATCATGAATGAAATCAGGTCAGTTGCAGAAAACGTGGAGTCAGGCAAACAGGAAAAGCCAACCGAAATCACATCGATGCCTGAAGAACGTGAACGAAAGAGATTTTTCTTTAGGGGAGCAAGCAGGGAGCAGCCAGAACCACCAGCAATGAACACTGAAATGCCCAAAAAGGAAAATGAGCAAATAAATAAAAGTGAAGGAAAAAAAGAAGCGATTCAAAAATACAATGAGGTAAGAAAACGAATTGAAAGCAATCCTGTTAACGACATATTTGATGTTTTCGAGATAATTCGGACAGGTGCATTTGACAAGTCACAATGCAGGATAATCAAGAAAGGTGTAAATGCAGGACTTACAGCAACAGAAATACTTGAATATGCCAAACCTGAAAATACCGCCGAAACAATGGAACAGCTTTTTGAGTTTCTTGATTCGGTAAAAATTGGACAAAGAAGCCGAAAAAATGTGCCAAAGATTGAAAATGATACGGAAAAAAAGGAAAAAAAGCCGGCTAAAAATAAGAAGGAAAATTCTGCAAGTAAGGAGCAGAAAGAAATAACAGAGGTTAATGTTTCTGACATCATGGCAACGATAGCGGCTGAGGATGAGGACGATGATGAAGATATGTTTTAGGAAAGGAGGAAACGAAAATGGATAATGAGGCAAACATAAGTGATGTGATACAGCTTTTAAGATTTAGCGGAGAAGCATTGAGTTTTGGCATCAAGGCAATAGGTGGAACAGGTAAAGCCTTGAAAAAGGGAAAGGATCTTGGCAGCCTTGCCGTGATGCAGGGAAAGCTTGCAGTATATCACACAAAGGCAGCAACCGAAACAAAATATAATCTTTTAAGCCTGAAGACAATGCAGAAGATTACCGGGGGAAATTATGGTGTTGTTGACATTCCAACAGAGGATTCCAAAAAGCTTGCAAAGTTCTTTAATGCAATGAAGAAAATGAAAATACAGGGAGCACTTCTTCCTGATTTGGTACCAAATAACGGATACAGTCAGATTGCAATAAATCCTCAACAGGCACAAAGACTTGAAGCATTAATACGAATGTATGATTTTTCAAAGGACAAGGTGCTAAAAAAGGATGAACCAAAGGAATCAGACAAGGCAAAGATCATATCCTTTTCCGATTACTGGAATGAAGGAAATCCTGAAGAAAAGGAACAGATAGTGGCTGAGGCCACTGAAAATCTGGAAAAGGAAAGAAAGGATAATCCTCAAAAAAAAAATGAAATGACAAGGGAAAGCAAGGAAGAACTTAAAAATGCAATGAAAATAGAGGAATTTAGACAAAAGAGCCTTGACAAGGATAACTTTTATCAGGTGACGATAGACAAGAAAATGATAGTCAGGGAATCGGAAGAGGCATATCTTACAAGAGTTCCCAATAGCTTTGACAAGGAAACAAACTCGTCAATGATGATGGCGGTAAAGAAGAGTGACAGCTTAATGGTCAACAATGGAAAGACAATAATAACATTCATTCCAAAGGAAGGACAGACATGTGTGGCAAGGAATGATAAAGGTGGCAAGGTTGAAAAGAAGATGATGAAAAACAGGGAGCTGTATGGAAAACATTACTGTAAGTACGACACAGACCTTAATAAAAAAGCAAGAAATCAGAGGAACAAACAGAAGCTTCAGGGAACAAACAAGCCTGTTAAGACTGGGGCTCAAATAATAAAATTCAAAAAGTAAAGGGAGGGTAAAATGGACATCTATTCGAGAAAAAATCACAGGAAAAAACAATGCATAATCATATTTTTAATGTTAGTGCCGTTTTTTATTTATGCAGGTTTTTCACTGTCAGCATTCTTATCCTTCAACATTACAATTGACAATGCGCAGGATACTCTTGTAAGGTGTTTTACCACATTTTACATGCCAGAAAAATTTAATGATAAAACAATGCTGGTTACCTTCATATGCCTGTTGGTATGGATGCTGTTGTTTGCCAATGCATATGCAAATGCCTGTCTTAAGCTTACGCCCGGCGCTGAGTATGGTACTGCTGAATGGGGAAGCATAAAGGAATTTAACAAGAAATTTGCCGCACCGGAAGAAAAGGACAACAAGATTTTATCAGAAAACATCCGTCTTAAATACGATGCATCAACGCTAAAGAATAACAACATGTTCATTGTAGGCGGTTCAGGTGCAGGTAAGACAGCATTTGCGGTGTCTCCGAATCTGTTGAACAATTCGTGTTCAGGTGTTTACACGGATCCAAAGGGAGGTCTGCTTGAAGATTACGGCGAATACCTAAAGGCACAGCCGTATACAAGGGTTTATCAGATTAATCTTTGTGAGATGGAAAAATCAATGAGATTTAATCCGTTTGTGTTTCTTAGAAAACAGTCAGAAATTCCAAGGCTGATTGCAAACATAATGAAGAATACAACACCTGATGAAGGACTTAACAACACTGCGGATCCATTCTGGGACAAGTCAGAATCAATGTATCTTCAGGCTATATTCTATTACATATGGCTGGAATGCCCGATGCAATCAGTTGATCCGTTTACAGGTGAGATTACAACGTTAAGGAAAAACTTTGAATCTGTATTAAGACTTTTGGATGAGGCAGAAATCAACGATGATGGAGAAGAGAGTCCGCTTGAAATGCGATTCAGGATTCTTGCCGAGGAAAAACCAAGACATCCGGCCATAGCCACTTACAACAGATTCAGAAAGGGTGCAGGTGACACCATGCGTTCAGTCATCATGTGTGCCAATTCAAGATTCAATGCATTTGATAATGAAGAATTACTTCACATTCTTTCAGATAATGACATTCCACTTGATGAACTTGGAACAGGCATTAATGGAGATGGAATCACGAAAAGTCATCTGTTTGTAATCACTCCTGATGATGACGACACATGGGATTTTGTACCGGGAATGATTTATACGTTACTTTTTCAGGAATTATACAGACAGGCAAGATTTTACAGGAACAATGCCCTGCCAATTGCAGTCGGATGCTGGTTTGATGAATTTGCCAACATCAAGATGCCATCCAACTTTGAAAGAATATTGGCAACATGCCGAAGCAGAAACGTTTTCTGTGTACCAATCCTTCAGTCGCTTGCTCAGATTAAGAAATTGTTTAAAGATGGAGCATGGGAAGGCATCGTCGGTAACTGTGACACATTCATATATTTGGGCGGAAACGAGCAAAGTACTCACAAGTACATATCAGAGCTTTTAGGCAAGTGGACAATTGATAAGAGAACCACAGGCGAAAGCAGAGGTGCACAGGGTTCCGTTTCGAAAAATTATGACGTGTTGGGACAGGAACTTTTAGATCCTGCGCAGGTGAGACTCTTGCCTAACGACAAGTGCATTGTTCTTGTGCGTGGTGAAAAGCCACTCATCGACAACAAGTGGTTCATTTGGGAGAAACAGATAGCAAAAATAGCAAAAAAATACGGACGATATAAAAATGATGCTGTTCCAAGAGAAGACATGTTTGTAGTGACAGACAGATCTTCAGAATACTTCAAGTCGATAAACGAAAAGGAAAAAAATGTCGTTGTGCATGACAATCTTGATCCAGTTGAATTTTTAAAGATGGACTTTTCTGAGGAGACAATTAATGAACATGATGACGAGGAAGAATACCTAATGTCAATGATTGACAGTCTTTCGTCAGATGAAATGGATGACATCATTAATGAGGAAGAAGAGGCAACCAGAAGAGCCAAGTTTGAGGAATTTCTACAGGATTATGATTTAATGTCGATAGTTCAGATATATTCATCTGAACTAATTGAACCTGAAAGAAAAAAGGCAATAATCGAACTTGAAAAACTGGGAATAGATGAAGACAAAATCAAGAACGAGGTATATCCTGAAAATCCATTATCCGAAGTTCTTGAAAATGTAAGAATGGTCAAAAATTATTATGCTGCTGTTAACAGTTAGAGAAAAGAGGAAGAAATGGAGACTGAAAGAGTTGAAAAGAACCTAAGAGAAATGATTGGCAATCTTTCAGATGAGGCAGACGATAACCGGTCAGGAAGGCTCAATGAGATTAGGACAAAAAGAATGAGAATAATAAAACCTGAATCGGACATGATGGAAGAAAGGGAGCAGTTATTTCAAGAAGCTTACAAGGCATTGCTAATGGAACTAAAGGGTGAGCCAATGGAAGAATTTGTCTCATGGTTACAGAAAAACGGAGGAAAGTAATGAAGTTAATAATAGCTGAAAAACCAAGTGTTGCTCAGGGAATAGCAAAGGTTGTAGGAGCAAACAAGAAGGAAAACGGATACATGACAGGAAACGGATACGTGGTGTCATGGTGTCTGGGACACTTAATACAGTTAAAGTCGCCGGACAGTTACATCGAGAAAGAGGATGATGACAAGTTTTGGAACATTGAAGATTTACCCATAATTCCTGAAAAGTTTGAATATGAGCTAATTAATGATGCAGGTGTAAAAAGTCAGTACAAGACATTGAAGGGGCTGTTACATGATAAAAACATAAGCGAGGTAATATGTGCAACGGATGCAGGAAGAGAAGGTGAGTGCATTTTCAGATATGTATACAATTATTCAAGGTGTACAAAACCAACAAAGAGACTATGGGTTTCATCAATGGAAGAAAAGGCAATAACTGAAGGAATGAGAAAACTGCGTGATGATTCTGAATATGACAATTTATACAAGGCAGGAGAATTAAGAAGCGAAGCAGACTGGCTAATAGGAATGAATCTTACAAGACTATATTCAATTAAGTACAATCAGTACAAGCCTGTTCTGTCCGTTGGAAGAGTTCAATCGGCTGTTCTTGCAATGATAGTAAAGAGATACATTGAAGCAATTAACTTTCAAAAGAAGAGTGTTTACAAGATTGCAATTACTTCAAATGACAATGTTTTCAGAAGTAAGAATACATATGAGAGTGAGTCAGAAGCAAAAGAGGCAATGATGAAGCTGTCAGAAGAATGCAGGGTTACGGTAAGCAGGAAGGAAACTAAGACAACAAATCCACCATTTTTATATGACCTTACATTGCTTCAGCGTCATGCAAACGCACTATATGGATACACTGCACAGCAAACCCTTGATACCTGTCAGAAACTGTATGAAGGCAAACTGATAACCTACCCAAGAACCGACAGCAATTATCTTACCGAAGAAATGGATGAATCAACCAATGAACTGATAAAACACATCAGGAAAATTGAAAGATACAGGAAGTTGCCCGAAAATGTTCCTAATGTTAAAAGAGTAATTAACAATGCCAAGGTATCAGACCACCATGCACTGTTACCAACAATAAACGTGACAGAAACGACATTTGAGGAAGGTTTAAATGAAATGGAAAGGAACATTCTCCATCTCATATGTTCAAGGCTCATGGTTGCCACTGCCGGTGTAAAAAGACACGATAGCATTCATGTTGAAACTGAAATCAATGGAATTGAATTTGAAGCAAACGGAACACATACAATTGACAGGGGCTTTACACAGATGGAAATCATGTTGGGGATAACAAAGGAGTGTGCAGACAAGGAACTTAATGAGGTAAATGTTGGAGAAATAATGAAAATTGATTTAAAAGAAATTGCCGAAGTAAAAATAAAGCCACCTGCACTGTACACTGATGCTTCTCTTCTTGCTGCGATGGAAACTGCTGGAAACGATGTATATGACAATGAAACAGAAAAGAAGGGAATAGGAACACCTGCAACAAGGGCATCAGCCATTGAAACACTTGTGAGCAGGGAATACATCATACGTGAGAAAAAGAAGATAATCCCAACGGAAAGAGGAATAAAACTTGTTTCAATACTTCCAAAGGCTCTTAAGTCACCAAAGACAACTGCATCGTGGGAAGAAGGACTTCAAAAAATTGAAAGGGGAGAAGTAAGTGAGGATTATTTCATCAGCAAGATAGTAAACCTTACAAGAAAGCTTGTGGAGCATGGAAAGGCTGAAGAAGTAAACACCGGACTTTTCAGAAAAACATATGAAAGCATTGGAAGCTGTCCTGTTTGCGGTGAACCGGTTCTTTCCTATAATAAATCATACTCATGCAGTAACAGAGAATGTAAATTTTTCATCAGCAAGACAATCGCCGGCAAGAACATAACAGAAACAGCAGCAAAAAACATACTTGAAAAGGGTAAAAGTGGAAAGATAAGAGGATTCGTTAGCAAGAAGGGGGAAGAATACAGCGGAGAGCTGTATCTTGATGAAGATAATGAACTAAAAATCAGATACAGAAAATAGAGGCAGGAAGCCTCTATTTTCTGAAAAAACTATTGTTTTTAATTAAAGGGCAGTTCTTCAGCAGAATCCTTAGTTTTTGAAAATTCTACTTATTTTTAAAAACTTCAGGATACCATTTGATGTCGTTTTTACCTTTTTTTAAAACTGATTTGGGAACATAAACGAATGAAGTTCCAACCTTTTCCAATACATTATTCTTTTTTACAATGATAAATTGTGTCTGTGACTTATACATAAATAATCCTTTCTGCCGTCGTGACCTCCGTGGCGGGTTGTCATTGTAATTAATTTGTTACTCAGGCCTGCTCATGAAAGTAGTCATAAATGCTGTCCCAATCGTGAATGCTAAACATAAAAATCACCTCCTACAATTCAACGCTGCATCCCAAACCACGATTAAAGGTTGTTTCAGCAGCATATTTATATGCTTCATCCTCATTTTCAAAATCGGATAACTTCATGTTATTTTCTGTTAAGATTTCCTTCATTTCGTATTCTTCCATTTCATGTTCAATTGTTATCTTTAAAAATCTGCTCATATAACCTCCTTAATTCCTGCAAAATGTCCAAACGTTTATTTTATTTAGTCCATATCTTTTCAGATAGGTATTTAGCCTTTTACTGAATAATTTCTTAACTTCCTCAAAACCGGCCAGAAGTAGAAGAATGTCATCATTTGACAGTTTTTGTACACATGAAAGTCCTTTCCATCTATATGGTGCATAAATTGGATTGTTTCCAATTTCAACCACGGAGTAATTCATTAAATCTCCGCTTATCTTAAAAATGTAACATTCCAAGTTGTTGTTTAAGGCCTCATTTAATGCATCCATTTTTAAGTCTATTTGTTTCATGTTTTCTTCAATGAAGTAATCGGTGTTTTTTCTTGCAATTTCAGCAGCGTTCTCAGCATCCGACAATTCATTTTGTGTATAATTTCCACACATTCCCATTCCAAAACAAAAGTCTTTCTTAAGTATAGGTTTCTCAAGAACAACTATATTTCCGTTAGAAAATTCAACAATGTGTGCACATTCCTTTCTTGCGCGTTCCTGTCTTCTTGTGTTATCTTTCCATAACTCTGTTTTAACTATGTTCATGTATTTGTTCATTAACTCTTCCTGTGTTTTCATAAGTTTTACCGCCTTTCAAAATTAAATTTACTTCCGGTTTGTCCGGGATTGGGTGCTTATCTAAAATAGTTAATTTTTATGTTTTCATGGAAATTACCTCCTCTTATCTTTTATAAATTTGCTTCCGTATGTGTCGGTGTTTGGTATGCTTGCATACGTAAGAGAATATTTTAAAAAATAATGTCAAGGACGTATTGCGTTCACTTTATCCTTGCAGGATTTTTGGAATATTCTAGTGTGCAATGAGCATACAAATGCCGTGACACATAAAGCTCATTTATGGATAAGAAGGGAGGGTCCATGAAAACATAAAAATGAACGTCCGCCTTGAATTGCGTGGTGGGATGAGGGAAAAAGTAAAAAATGAATGAAAAAGAAACTTAAATAACGTATAATGTAATCAAAGTAGTACAGTTTCAGCGACGGATAAGACTCATTAAATGTAAAGAGGGGGTAATACACAATGGGAAGACAATATAAACAAATAAATAGAGACGAAAGAATGAAGATTGAAGCTTTACATACTGCAGGTTATTCCATTACAGAGATAGCAAAGCAGATGAATAGGAATTACACGACCATCTATAGAGAAATAAGGCGTGGAAGAACAACGCAGCGTAACAGTGATTGGACGGAAAGAACAATATATAGTGCAGACCTTGCGCAGATGAAATACGAAGTTAATAAAAAACAGTGTGGTAGGGAATTGAAAATCGGAAATGATTACAAGTTTCTTAATTATATTGAAAAGAAAATTGCTGACGAAAAATATTCGCCGGCAGCAACATTAATGGAGATTAAGAAGGAAAACATAAAATTTGACACGGAAATATGCTTAACTACCTTATATAATTACATAAAGTCTGGAGTTTTTCTTAATCTTACACTGGAAGAATTACCGTACAGACGAAAGAAGAAAAAGGCAACGCATAGAAGAGTTCAGAAAAGACTATCAGTAGGAACAAGCATTTCTGAAAGACCGAAAGAGATATTGGAACGTGACGAATTTGGACATTGGGAAATGGACACTGTTGTGGGAGCTCAGGGAAAGGGAAAGAAATCATTGCTTGTGCTTACAGAGCGAAAGACACGTTTTGAGTTGCTTTTTCTACTGAAGGATCATACAAGTAATGAAGTTGTTAAGGCACTGGATAAACTTGAACGTAGGGTATCCGAAAAAAACTTCAGAGAGATATTCAAGACAATAACAGTTGATAATGGAACGGAGTTTTCTGATACTGAAGGGATTCAGAAAAGCAGAAGAAACAAACGTAACAGAACCAAGCTGTATTATTGTCATGCTTATAGAAGTTGTGAGCGTGGCAGTAATGAGAATCAAAATAAGTTAGTAAGACGATGGCATCCAAAAGGAACCATCTTTGATACAGTAACAAAATCAGAAATCATAATGCTTCAAAATTGGATTAATGAATATCCTAGGAAGCTTTTTGATGGTGGTTCGGCAAAGGAAATACTCTCAAGAGAAGATTACAGGTACATAGACATTTTAACTGCATAAGGATAATCAACGTTATTCGGTCAAACAGACTGTCCTAAGGATGGTCTTTTTGGCACGCCCAAAAGAAAAAATATGATTCAACAAAAAATAAAAGTCAAAGAACCAAATCAGAAAAACACATAATCCTCAAAAAAACGATGAAAAAGTAATGAAAAACAAGAAAAAATAATAAAAAATAATAAATTTAAAAAAATGTGCAATTAAACTTGACATTCGCAGTAATCAAAAAAAGTTATAAAAAATGTTGACATATGGATGAGAAGATGGTAATATAAGCACTGATGTGAAAAAAGAAAGCAGAGTATCCGCTCTCACCAAGACACTTTTTAAGTGATTCCAGGTTAATATTTTTATAACGATTTTATTGTGTAGAAATAATAGTGGGTAATCTGTGGGTTATCCACTTTTCTTTTTGAAGAAATAATTTGGAGGTGCAATACTATTAGCGATTTAATGATTAACGAACAGATTAGAGATAGAGAAGTTCGTGTTATTGGAACAGACGGACAACAGTTGGGAGTTATGTCTTCAAGAGATGCTCAGAAGTTAGCAGATGAAGCAGAACTTGATTTGATTAAGATTTCACCTAAGGCTAAGCCACCGGTTTGTAAGATTATGGACTATGGCAAGTTCAGATATGAACAGCAGAAGCGTGAAAAGGAAGCAAAGAAGAAACAACATATTGTCGAAGTAAAAGAAATTAGATTATCACCAAACGTTGAAATTAATGACTTAAAAACAAAGGCTAACAATGCCAGAAAGTTTATTGAAAAAGGTGATAAGGTTAAAGTAACTCTTCGATTCAGAGGAAGAGAAATGGCGCACATTAGTAGTAATGCACATGTGCTTGATGACTTTGCAAAGATGCTTGAAGATATTGCATCAGTTGTGAAAGCACCGAAATTAGAAGGCAGAAACATGACAATGTTTTTAGAAAAAAAGCGTTAAGCTTTTAAGATATTTAAGGAGGACACAAACATGCCAAAAATTAAGACAAGCAGAGCAGCTGCAAAACGTTTCAAAAAAACAGGTACAGGAAAGCTTAAAAGAAATAAAGCTTACAAATCACATATCTTAACAAAGAAATCAGCTAAGAGAAAAAGAAATCTTAGAAAAGCAACAACAACTGATGCTACAAATGTAAAGAATATGAAGAAGATTTTACCTTATTTATAATCTATAGTAGGAGGAAGAAGAAATGGCAAGAATTAAAGGCGGAATGAACGCTAAGAAGAAACATAATAGAGTATTAAAACTAGCTAAAGGTTATAGAGGAGCTAGATCAAAACAGTATAGAGTAGCAAAGCAGTCAGTTATGAGAGCTTTAACAAGTTCATATGCTGGCAGAAAGCAGAAGAAGAGACAGTTCAGACAGTTATGGATTGCAAGAATCAATGCTGCAGCTAGAATCAATGGACTTTCATACAGCAAGTTTATGTATGGTCTTAAGTTAGCTGGTGTAGAAATGAACAGAAAGATGTTAGCTGAAATGGCAGTTAACGATGCTGAAGGATTTGCTAAGTTAGTAGAAGTTGCTAAAGCAAAATTAGCATAGTTTATTAAATACATTAACATACAAAAATAGGAACTATTCAGATGAGTAGTTCCTTTTTTCTTGAAAGGAAAAAATTGTGGAAAGAGAAAAGTTGAAATCACGTTTGGGCTTTATTTTAATTTCAGCCGGATGTGCAATTGGAATAGGGAATGTATGGAAATTCGCTTATATGGCAGGCCAAGGTGGTGGAGGATTTTTTGTATTACTTTATTTATTATTTTTGGTAATGCTTGGAATTCCTATCATGTCAATGGAGTTTGCTGTGGGACGTGCAAGCCAGAAAAGTCCGGTTCAGGCATACAAAGCTCTTGAAAAAGCGGGACAAAAATGGCATATTCACGGATATATTGCTTTAATAGGCAATTATTTACTAATGATGTTTTACACAACGGTTGCAGGTTGGATGCTTTACTATTTTTATCTTACAAGCACAGGAAAATTCGTTGGACTTAATACAGATGGAGTAGCAAATGTATTTTCGGAAATGTTGCAAAAACCTGTAACAATGACTATTTGTATGCTTATTATAGTAGTGGTGGGATTTTTAATTTGCTCCATTGGACTTCAAAATGGACTTGAAAAGGTTACAAAGGTTATGATGGTTGCATTGCTTGCAATTATGGTTATCCTTGCAATTAACAGTTTCTTCATGAAGGGAGCAAAGGAAGGTTTAAGTTTTTATCTAATTCCAAGCATTGAAAGAGCAAAAGCGGCAGGTATTGGCAATACAGCAGTAGGAGCTATGAATCAGGCATTTTTTACACTTAGTATTGGAATAGGTGCCATGGCAATTTTTGGAAGCTATATTGGAAAAGATCGTTCACTTTTAGGTGAATCTATAACAATTGCAGCTCTTGATACTTTTGTTGCAATAACATCAGGTTTAATTATTTTTCCTGCATGTTTTACATTTGGTGTAGATCAGACACAGGGACCAAGTCTTGTTTTTATTACATTACCAAATATTTTTAATAACATACCTTTTGGTAGAGTTTGGGGAAGTTTGTTCTTTGTGTTTATGACATTTGCAGCTTTTTCAACAGTACTTGCGGTATTTGAAAATATTGTATCGTGTGGTATGGAACTTACAGGATTTAACAGAAAGAAATCAAGTATAGTTAATATGATTCTTGTGGCATTACTTTCAATGCCATGTGTATTAGGATTTAATCTTTGGTCATTTGACTGGCTTGGAGTATTCGGTGGTTCATTCCTAGATTTTGAAGATTTTCTTGTAAGTAATATATGGTTGCCACTTGGTTCATTAATATACTTACTTTTCTGTACAAGTAAGTTTGGTTGGGGCTGGAAGAATTATAAAGAAGAGGCAAATACAGGAAAAGGTATAAAGATTCATAATTGGATGCGAGTATATCTTACATATATATTGCCTTTAATTGTATTGTTTATATTTGCTTTTGGAATATATGACAAGTTTTGGGCAAAATAGACTATATCATAAATAGGTATTGATTGAAGAAAGATTATGAACATCGGAGTATAATTTAATATTAAAAGAGAATTACATGAAACTTCGCGCTGACACAGGTTGGCGTGGAGTTTTTATTATATAGGAAAGTTCTCATAACTTTCAATATATAAAAACACTTTGTAGGATAGTTCACATTTTCAACACAATAAAAACACACTTTATACCTATAAAAATCACAATTTTAACTAATAAAAAACATAAATGAAAACTATAATTTTTAATAGTTAGAAAAAACAGGGAGGTGTGTTAATGAGTGGCATACAAATAGAAAATCTAGTTAAAACATATGGCGATAATATTGCTGTAAATGGGTTGAATTTAAATCTTGAAAAGGGGAAGGTCTATGGATTTTTAGGACCAAACGGAGCAGGCAAATCAACTACAATGAACATCATTACAGGCTATATTGGAGCAACAAGCGGAACGGTAAAAATTGATGGATATGATATCTTTAAAGAGCCTGAAAAGGCAAAGAAATGTGTAGGATATCTTCCTGAAATTCCACCGCTTTATCAGGATATGACAGTAAAAGAATATCTTGTTTTTGTGGCTGAATTAAAGAAGATTCCGTCAAAAGAAAAAATGAAAAATATTAAAGAAGTTCTTGAAATGACTAAAACTACACAGGTTGAAAACAGACTTATAAAGAACTTGTCAAAAGGATATAAACAAAGAGTTGGAATAGCCCAGGCGTTAATTGGAATGCCTGAAATAATTATTTTAGATGAACCTACAGTAGGACTTGATCCAAAGCAGATTATTGAAATAAGACAACTAATTAAAGAACTTGGCAAGAATCACACAGTAATTTTAAGTTCTCATATTTTATCAGAAATAAGTGAAGTTTGTGAATACATTTTTATTATTTCAAGAGGACAATTAGCTGCTGAAGGAACAGAAAAACAGCTTGTCGAACAAATGGCAGGAGAGAATAATCTTGAACTTGAAATAAAAGGTGATAAAGACAAAGTTAAGGAGATGATAGAAAACCTTGAAGATGTTTTTGAATATGAATTTGCTGAATCGGAGGCAGAAAATATTGTAAGGTTGAAAATTAAAAGTGACAGAGATGTTGATTTAAGAGAAAAAATATTTTATATATGTGCTGAAAATGATTTACCTATTATGGAAATGAGTTTTAAGCAGAAAACGTTGGAAGATATATTTATTGAATTAACAAAAGATTATGCCGCGCCTGAAAAGAAGAGCAGATTTAAGAAGAAAAAAGATAAACAGGAGGAAGAAGATAATGTTAGCGATTTATAGAAGGGAGTTAAAATCCTATTTTACTTCAGTAATAGCGTGCCTGTTTATTGCAGTTACAACGTTAATAGCAGGAATATTTTTTGTATATTATAATTTGAGTTACGGAGTTTCAGAAATGTATTCCGTATATCAGTGCTTATTGATTTTAGTATTTACAGTGCCGATTTTGACTATGAAAGTAATAGCTGATGAACGTAGACAGAGAACTGACCAGTTAATACTTACAGCACCGGTATCTGTTGGAAAAATAGTTGTAGGAAAGTTTTTTGCACTTGAAACTATTTATGCAGTACCTGTTTTTGTAATGTGTCTGTATCCTTTAATTCTTTCAAGTTTTGGAACAGTATCATTTAAGACATCATACACAAATATTTTTGGATTATTTCTTTATGGTACAGCTTTTATAGCAATAGGCATATTTATTTCATCGATAACAGAAAGTCAGGTTATTTCGGCAATTTTAAGCATTGTAGTGCTTCTTATGGGATATATGATGCAGTCGTTGGAAAATATGATTTCATCTAATGGGAACATTTTAACAAAGATTCTCGGATGTTTTGATTTGTATACACCGGTACAGGATTTTTTAAATGGAGTAATTAGTCTTTCTGCAGTTGTTTATTACATTTCAATTACAGTGCTATTCCTTTTCCTTACATGTCAGTCAATTCAAAAAAGAAGATGGAATGTATCAAAGAAAACTATCAGTACAGGAGTTTTCAGTATGGGATTTATTGCCATTGTTGTAGCAGTAACTGTTTTTGCAAATATGATTGCCACAACTGTTACAGCAAAAGTCAGCAGTGCAACAATTGATATGACATCAACAGCACTGTTCTCAATCTCTAGTGATACAAAGAAGATGCTTAAAAAATTAGATTCAGATATAACTATCTACGTAATGGCACCAAAAACAAGTGCAGATTCAACAATAAAGAAAACTCTTGAAAGGTATCAGTCTACGTCAAAGCATATTAAAGTTGAATATAAGGATACAACTTTATATCCAAATTTCTATCAGAAATATACTGATACAGCACCTACATCAAACAGTTTAATAGTTGTAAATGAGAAAACAAGTAAATCAAAGGTAGTAGATTACAACGATATTTATGTTTCGGATTCCTATTCTTACTACACATCCGGTTCAAACAATGCATCTTCATATGATTGTGAAGGGCAGCTAAACAGTGCGATTTCATATGTCAGATCAAATACAACGTATAAAATATATCAGATTGAAGGTCATGACGAAGCTGTAACGGATACAACAAATTTTGGCTCAGACAGTAATTTAAAAGATATTGTTTCAAAATATAATGCAGAAATAGAATCTATTAAATTAGTAAATAGAACAGAAATTAAAACAGACGAGTGTGCAGCACTTCTTATTTTGGGACCTGAAAAGGACTATACAGAAGATGAAGCAAAAATAGTAATTAATTATTTAAATAATGGCGGAAAAGCAATTATAGGTTTGGAAAATCTTACAAGTCAGGGCGTTGACAAGCCAAACTTTAATTCTATTCTTAAAGAGTTTGGCATTAATGTTCAGTCAGGTGTAGTGGCAGAAAATAATACTTCATATTATTCAACCCAGTATGGCCCATGGTTTGCTTTTGCAGATGGAATAACAGGTTACGCATCAGGGCTTTCAAGTTATGTATTTGCACCTTATACATCAGGGTTAAAGCAGGTTAAAGATAGTGATGATTCAATTACTTATACAGCACTTGCTTCCACATCATCAGATTCAGTTCTTAAGACGAATGCTTCTAAAGCAACAACATATAAGAAAGAGAGTGGGGATGTGGATGGACCATTTGATATAGTAGTTTCAGTAGAAAAAACTGTAACAACAACTAAATCAAATGATGATTCAAATAAATCATCAGATACAAGTAATTCATCAGAGGAAAATAGTGACTCTACAGATGAAACAACAACTAACACAGCAAGTTTACTTGTATTTGGTTCAGTATACTCATTATCAGACACAATGGATAATAGTGTTTCTCAGTCAAACACTCAGATAGTAAATAACGCATTGAAAGATTACATTGATACAGAAGTTGAAACAGTATCGGTACCCGCAAAGAGTCTTTCAAGTGAACAGTTAACAGTAACAGAATCAGGAAGCAGATTATTTGGAATTTTAATTTCAGTAGTAGTACCTGTAATTATCCTGTTAGCAGGAATTGTGGTTTGGGTTAGAAGGAGAAAGAGATAATGAGAAAACAAAAAATTCAATTTATAGTTTTGGCAGTGATACTTATTGTTTGCATAGGTGGATATTTTGGAATCACATCTTATTACAAAAATAAAGAGTCAAATGAAAAAGAAGCTTCAACTATAAAAGTTTTAGAAATAGAAAATTATAAGGACCTTACTAAAGTTTCTTATAATTATGAAGATGCCACAATTAATCTTGTGAAAAAAGATAACAAGTGGAAAGATGAAAGTGACACATCAAAAAATCCTGATTCAAATAATATAAATAGTGAAATGCTTTCAACACTGGTTGAAATAGATGCATCAACCAAGATTGATAGTCCTGAAGATATTTCACAGTACGGATTCACAAGGGATTCTGATGGGAATATAACAGGTGAAACAAATTCAATAACTGTTACAGATAACAATGGAAAAGTAAATAAAATATATATTGGTAGTATTAATCCATATGATTCTACAAAATACTATATGATGGTAAATGATGACACTAACGTATATGTGGTAGATAGTACAGTAAATGATGCCTTTTCAAAAGATGTTGAAGAATTGGAAGAAGAAACAACAACAGTGGAAGAGACAACAGAAGAAACAACTACTGTAAGTGAGACAACAGCAGAGGAAACAACTGCAGAATAGAAAAGTACAAGCAGAAATTTTCATAAGATTACAGAATTGTAGAAATCCCCGAATGAGTAGGTGATGAGACTGCTTTTCGGGGATTTTATAAGTGTTGTGAAAAGTGTGGAAAATTAAGATGTGAAAAAATAAAAAAAGCTTTGGAATAACTTCCAAAGCTTTCAATATGCGGAAGATGGGACTTGAACCCACACGATCTCATTGATCACAAGATCCTTAGTCTTGCTCGTCTGCCAGTTCCGACACTTCCGCGTACGTTTCACACGCAAGTAAGATAATACCATCAACTTAGCTATGTGTCAACAACTTTTTTAAAAAAATTAAATTTTTTTAAAAAGTTGTTTTTAGTAGAATTATGTAAGTGAGATTTGACAACCAAACACATATTTTTTACTTAAATGCAGTTGATGGGACTTGAACCCACACTCCCTTGCGAGAACATGAACCTGAATCATGCGCGTATGCCAATTCCGCCACAACTGCATGTAACTTAGTAATTTGCGTTACCTAAAAGTTTTACTACATTTTGAATAAAATAGCAAGCAATATTTTTCAGGTGACAAAAGTTCTGTAATCAAAGATGTAATTAAAGCTGTAATTAAAGCTGTAATTAAAGTTTTCGGTGACAGTCATTGCATTAATTTCTTAAAAAAAGTAAACTAGTTAAATGAAATAGTAAAAATACGGAGCGGAATAAATGAAAAAAGAACGGGATTTAACTAGTGGCAATATTACATCAGGACTTTGGTAATGCTTTTTTGGTTTTTGGCAGATTTAGTAGGATTTAGGTGTTTTAACACCCAAATCCTATATGAAAAAAGTAAAAAATGTGTTAAAATCTAAATAAATACTATGAACATATTTTCGACTACATATTTATAACCACATATATTAGTGGAGGTGAAGCCTTATGAATATTAGAGAACAAAGTGAGAAATTAGAAAGAAAATACCTAAGCCCTTATGCATCATTAAGTTGTGAAAGTCAGGGTAGAGACAGGGAAGAAGAACAATGTGACATTAGGACAGTTTATCAGAGAGACAGGGATCGAATTATACATTGTAAAGCGTTTAGAAGAATGAAGCATAAGACACAGGTTTTTCTTGCACCTATGGGTGACCATTATAGAACAAGACTTACACATACACTGGAAGTTGCGCAGATTGCAAGAACAATTGCCAAGGCATTGCGGCTTAATGAGGATTTGACAGAAGCCATAGCTTTGGGGCATGACTTGGGTCATACACCATTTGGCCACGCAGGAGAGTCGGCACTTAATGATGTTTGCAGTCAGGGCTTTGAACATTTCAAACAGAGCATAAGAGTAGTTGAAATATTGGAGAATAACGGTAAGGGGCTTAACCTTACAAAAGAAGTAAGAGACGGCATAGTTAACCACAGAACAAGCGGTAATCCATCAACTTTGGAAGGAAAGGTCGTAAGGCTATCAGATAAGATAGCCTATATTAATCATGATATTGATGATGCCATAAGAGGAAAGATAATCACAGAGAAAGATATTCCAAAAGAATATGCAGATATATTGGGAGATACTACAAAGGTTAGATTGGATACTTTAATACATGATGTTGTATCTCATAGCATTGATAAGAATGATATTTTAATGTCACCGGAAGTTGAGAATGCTATGATGGGCCTTAGAAAATATATGTTTAAGAACGTATATACTAATCCGTTGGCTAAAAGTGAAGAAACAAAAGCCAAGGCAATGCTTAAAATGCTGTTTGAGTATTATATGAGAAATATAGAATTAATGCCTGAAGAGTTTATATATCTGATTGAAGAAAAAGGTCAGGATGAGGAAAGAGTTGTTTGCGATTATATTGCAGGAATGAGCGACCAGTATTCAGTGGCAAAGTTCCAGCAGATATATGAACCGGGTTTTTGGAAAATGTGGTAATAAGAAACTAAAATAGAGAGGCACAAATGTTTTATTCAGAAGATATTATAGAACAGGTTAGATCAGAAAATAATATAGTAGATGTAATTGGTGATTATGTTAAGTTACAGAAGAAGGGAAGTTCATATTTTGGACTTTGTCCTTTCCACAACGAAAAATCACCTTCATTTTCCGTGTCACCACACAAGCAGATGTATTACTGTTTTGGATGTGGAGAAGGGGGAAATGTTATATCTTTTCTTATGAAATATGAAAATTATACTTTTGTTGAGGCTTTAGAGGTACTTGCAAACCGTGCAGGAATTGAACTTCCAAAGATGGAATATTCAAAAGAAGCAAGACAGGAGAAGGACCTTAAATCTAAGATAATAGAGATAAATACAGAAGCAGCCAAGTATTATCATTATTTGTTACGTTCAGACAGAGGAAAAACAGCATATCATTATTTAAAAGGCAGAGAGTTATCAGATGAAACAATTGTGAAATTCGGACTTGGCTATTCAGACAAATATAGCAACAACTTGTATCAGTATTTAAGAAGCAAGGGGTATAACGATACAGAGCTAAAGGAAACAGGACTTTTTACTTTTGATGAAGTAAGAGGCGTAAATGACAAGTTTTGGAATCGTGTAATGTTCCCAATTATGGATGCAAATAACAGAGTTATAGCTTTTGGTGGTAGGGTAATGGGAGATGGCAAGCCTAAATACTTAAATTCTCCTGAAACGAAGGTTTTTGATAAAAGCAGAAATCTTTACGGACTAAACGTGGCAAGAAGTGCAAGGAAGGATTATATGCTTATATGTGAGGGCTATATGGATGTTATAAGTCTTCATCAGGCAGGCTTTAACAACGCAGTGGCCGCTCTTGGAACAGCATTTACTTCGCGTCACGCATCACTTATAAAAAGATACGCAAAGGAAGCAGTATTAACTTTTGACAGTGACGAGGCAGGAATTAAAGCTGCATTACGTGCCATTCCATATCTTAGGGAATCCGATCTTGCAATTAAGGTTCTTAACATGAAACCTTACAAAGATCCTGATGAATTTATTAAGAATATGGGAAGAGAAGCTTACGAGGAAAGAATAAAGACAGCAACGAACTTCTTTATTTTCCAGGTTGACAATGAGCGAAAGAATTATGATTTGAATGATCCTCAGGAGAAAACAGCTTTTCAGAACAAAGTTGCAGAAATGTTGCTTGTTTTTAAAGATGAACTGGAAAGAGAGAATTATATAGATTCAGTTTGTCAGACTTTTAACATTTCTAAAGATGGCCTTTCAAGGCTTGTAAAAAAGAAAGCCCTGAATTATGTAGGCAAGGAAGAAACAGTTCAGGAAAGACAGCAGGTTGAAAATAAGAAGAGTACTAAAGAAGATGCGGCAATAAAGACACAGCGAATATTGTTGGCATACCTTATTGACAGAGATAACTGGTTTAAGAAAGTTGCTCAGGTTATTTCCCCGGAGGATTTTATTGATCCGTTTTATCACGATGTAGCAGTAAGATTTTGGGAACAAATGGAATCAGGAAAAGGAAATCCTGCACAGATTATGGACAGTTATTCCGATGAGGAGGAACACAAGAAAGTGGCTGAACTTTTTGTTTCTCCAATAAGGGCTAATTTAAGCCTTGCAGAGCAGGAAAGAGCCATAAATGATGCAGTTATTAAGATAAAAAAATCAAGTCTGGACTATAGAGCTTCAAAGGCTACGGATATTCAGGACTTACAGAATATAATAAAAGAACAGAATCAGTTACAAAAGATTCATGTAACATTGGATTAAAAATAGACTAAAAGTAGGTAATATATATGTTATCAAAAAGACTGGAACAGGTAGCCTCAATGGTTACAAAAGGAAATATTATAGCAGATATAGGCACAGATCATGGATATGTGCCTATTTATCTTGTAGAAAAAGGAATATGTCCCAAAGCTTATGCAATGGATATTAATCAAGGCCCCATAGAAAGTGCAATTAAGAATATAGAAAACTATGGTTTAAGTGAAAAAATTCAGGCAATTAAATCAAATGGATTAGAAAAACTTGAACCTGAAAAAGCAGATACTATAATAATTGCTGGAATGGGCGGAGAGCTTATTGTTAACATTCTTGAAAATGGTTTGGCAAAGTTAGAAAACTGTAGTAGACCGGTTAAAGAACTTGTTTTATCACCTCATAAAAGGGGAGATTTGGTGCGCAAGTATTTAGAAGAACATAAGTGGCACATAACGGACGAAAAAATGCTTATTGATATGAATAAGTTTTACACGATAATAAAGGCCGAAAAAGGACAGGAATCTTATCCTTATTCAGAAACGGAATTATTATATGGTAGAATATTACTTGATAGACAAGATGCAACTTTAAAAAAATATCTGGATAAAGAGAATGCTAAATTTCAAAAAATCAAACAGAAAATGATTGAGAATCAAAGCAAAGATCTTTTAGAAGTTGAAAAGATTTTAGAATATAACAGAGTTGGGAGGGAATCATATGATTAAAGTAACTATAGGACAGAAAACATACGAATATGAGGATGGAACAACACTTTATGAAATAGCAAGAGAGCACCAAAGTGAATATAAGCATCAGATTATTCTTGCAAAATGCAATGGAACTTTATCTGAATTATCTAAAGTATTAGTTGAAAACTGTAATATTGCATTTGTTACAACGGCAAGTTTTGTTGGAAATGAGTGCTATAGAAGAAGCGCAACATTCCTTATGCTTAAGGCATTTTATGCAGTGGCAGGCAGAAATAACATAGAAAAAATTTCTGTTCACTGCTCAGTTAGCAAAGGCTATTATTGTCAGGTCTTTGGAAATGTTGAAGTAGATGATAAACTTTTAAAAAATGTTAGGAACGAAATGATTAAGTTATGCAAAAGAGATATACTTATTCAGAAAGAATCAATACCTACAGCTAAAGCGATTAAGAAGTTTGAAAGATATGGAATGAAGGATAAAGTTCATTTGCTTAAATATCGAAGATCTTCAGCAGTTAATATTTACAGAATAGAAGGGTTTGAAGATTATTTCTATGGATATATGGCGTATTCAACAGGTATTCTTAAATATTTTGACTTGATTAAATATGATGAAGGTTTTGTATTACAGTTGCCTACAAAAGAAGAACCGGAAGTTGTGCCAGAGTTTGTACCTAGAAATAAGGTTTACAATGTTATAAAAAAATCAACAGATTGGGCTGAAATGATTGGTGTGCCTACAATCGGATATCTAAATGACAAAATAACTGATGGGTCAATGAACAATATAATGATGGTTCAGGAAGCATTGCAGGAAAAGAGAATAGGTGATGTGGCAGCAGATATTGCTTCAAGAGAAAATGTTAAGGTTGTAATGATTGCAGGACCTTCTTCATCAGGAAAAACATCTTTTTCTCATAGATTATCTATTCAATTAATGGCTCAGGGTTTGAAACCTCATCCTATTTCAGTAGATAATTACTGTGTGAATAGGGAAGATACACCAAGAGATGCAGATGGAAAACTTGATTATGAAGTAATTGAAGCATTAGATGTAAAATTCTTCAATGAGCAGATGACAGATCTTCTTGCAGGAAAAGAGGTAGAACTACCTGTATTTGATTTTGTGTCAGGAAAGAGAAAGTTTAACGGAGATTATCTAAAACTGGGAGAAGATGATGTTCTTGTTATTGAAGGAATACATTGTCTTAATGACAAGATGTCTTATAGTTTGCCAGATGATAAAAAATATAAAATTTATGTTAGTGCATTAACTCCAATTAATGTAGATGAACATAATAGAGTTTCAACATCTGATCTTAGATTACTTAGAAGAATAGTAAGGGACGTTAGAACTAGAGGTTCTTCTGCAGAAAGAACAATAGAGATGTGGCAACGGGTAAGAAGAGGTGAGGAAAAAAATATTTTCCCTTACCAGGATACAGCCGATGTAGTGTTTGATACGGCAATGGTGTATGAACTTTCGGTACTTAAAACATATGCAGAACCTGCTTTGTTTAGCGTGCCGGAGGGAACATCTGAATATCTTGAAGCTAAGCGGCTTTTGAAATGTCTTGATTATGTACTCGGGATGCCTAAGGATACAATTCCACATAATTCTCTTGTTAGAGAGTTCGTAGGTGGAAGTATTTTCCCTGTGGGATAAATAACTTTTTTATACCATTGTGTAAGCAAAAGTGGAAATATGAACTTTTGTATACTATATTTGATTTATATAAATAAGTTGCAAAAATATATTTAATATGCTATTTTAATTAATTGTGAGTAGAGCAGATGATCGCAGCTGCTATTGCCGAAAGGACGCAGGTGAGGAAAGTCCGGGCTTCATAGGGCAGGGTGCCGGCTAACGGCCGGTGGAGGTGACTCCCAGGAAAGTGCAACAGAAATAAAACCGCCAGCTTGCTGGTAAGGATGAAATGGTAGTGTAAGAGACTACCGCTTCGGTGGTAACATCGAGGGTCAGTGTAAACCCCACTTGAAGCAAGACCGAGCAGAAAGCATATGGTTGCCCGCCAGCTTTCGGGTAGGTTGCTTGAACATATTGGTAACAATATGTCTAGATAGATGATCATCCACGACATAACCCGGCTTACAGCTTTACTCATTCATAAAAATATACAATAGGTTTATACTATTAAGGTATAAAATTAAAAAAACGGTCAAGGAGGAAGTTATGGCAGTTAATATTACTAAGGAAATGACAATGGGCGAATTACTTAGCATCGACAGAGGTGTTGCAGTTGTATTAATGAACGCAGGAATGCACTGTATCGGATGTCCTTCATCTATCGGTGAATCACTTGAAGAAGCATGTATGGTTCATGGAATCGAAGTAGATGAATTATTAAAGAACATCAACGAATATTTTGCTAACAAATAAATAATTAAGAGTTTAATTACAAACACTCTTACCGGATTGGTTTTGTAAGAAATAAATCTGGTATTATAAAAGTCTCCTAAAATGGTTATTCCTATATAGTCACTATGAATATATACTGAGAAAAACAAATTTTTAGGAGGCTTTTTATTATGGCAGAAAATCGTTATGAATTAAACAAAAACTTAGCACAGATGTTAAAAGGTGGCGTTATTATGGACGTTACAACACCTGAACAGGCAAGAATCGCAGAAGAAGCAGGGGCTTGTGCAGTTATGGCACTTGAAAGAATACCGGCTGACATTCGTGCAGCAGGTGGCGTTTCAAGAATGAGTGATCCAAAGATGATTAAAGGTATTCAGGAAGCTGTTTCAATTCCTGTTATGGCTAAATGTAGAATTGGACATTTTGCAGAAGCACAGATTCTTGAAGCTATTGAAATAGATTACATAGATGAAAGTGAAGTGCTTTCACCGGCAGACGGTAAATACCACATTGATAAAACTAAATTTCAGGTACCATTCGTATGTGGAGCAAAAGATTTAGGAGAAGCATTAAGAAGAATCAGCGAAGGAGCTTCAATGATTCGTACAAAAGGTGAACCCGGAACAGGGGATGTAATCCAGGCAGTTACACATATGCGTAGTATGCAGAGTGAAATCAGAAGACTTACAAGTCTTTCAAAAGATGAATTATATCAGGCAGCTAAAGACCTTCAGGTAGATTATGAATTGGTTAAATATGTTGCAGAAAACGGAAAGCTTCCTGTAGTTAACTTTGCAGCGGGCGGAGTTGCTACACCTGCTGATGCAGCACTTATGATGCAACTTGGCGCAGAAGGTGTATTCGTTGGCTCAGGTATTTTTAAATCAGGAAATCCTAAGAAGAGAGCAGCAGCTATAGTAAAAGCTGTAACAAACTTTAACGATGCAAAAATCCTTGCTGAATTATCAGAAGACTTAGGCGAAGCCATGGTTGGAATAAATGAGCAGGAAATTGAACTTCTTATGGCTGAGAGAGGTAAATAATATGCGAATTGGTATACTTGCATTACAGGGAGCATTCATAGAACATGAAAAAATCCTTGAAAAATTAGGAGTGGAATCTTTTGAAATACGTCAAAAAAAGGATATTGAAGGTCAAATGGATGGAATAATTATTCCGGGAGGAGAAAGTACAGTAATAGGCAAACTATTAAGAGAACTGGATATTCTTGAAGATTTGAAAAACATGATTAATGATGGAATGCCTGTTTTTGGAACTTGTGCCGGAATGATAATTTTGGCTGACAAAATAGAAAATGATGAAAAAGTTCATATTGGAACAATGGACATAACTGTCAAAAGAAATGCATACGGAAGACAGCTTGGAAGTTTCTATTCTGAAGAAAACTTCGACAACATAGGAAAAGTTCCGATGACATTTATCAGAGCACCGTACATAACAGAGTGCGGTCCTAAAGCCAGGGCCATAGCAACCTGCAACGGCAACATAGTTGCCGCAGTACAGGACAACCAAATGGTAACATCATTTCATCCGGAATTAAATGACAGCCTGCTGGTACACAAATATTTCGTGGAAAAAATATGTAAGTAAGAAGATTTCTTCCTTCGTTTTTTATACAAAGTTGTTCTGGGTGGTGTCCACGCTCCGGGTTTGGTATAGGCAACATTATTTAGTTATTTACGGATAATATGATATTTGTTGTTGTAAAAACCGTAATTTGGTTCGAAAATGACAAGAATATTTGTAGATTACGGAAGCTGAAAAATAGTTACTCTGATAATCTGTAATTAGCTTCGGAAATAGCAAGAATGTTCAAAGAATTACGGAAGCTGGGAAATTTTTGCTCCGATAATCCGTAATTAGCTTTGGAAATAGCAAGAATGTTCAAAGAATTACGGAAGCTGGGAAATTTTTGCTCTGATAATCCGTAACAAGCTTAGAAAATAACAAATATCTTCAATATATTACGGAAGTTACAACATTTTTGTTTCTATGTTCCGTAATGGGCAACGATAGAACAAGAATATTTCAATATATTACGGAAACTATAATATTTTTGATTAGGAAATTCGTAATGGCTAACGAAAGGACAAGCTTAAATCAAATATTTACGGAAGATATAACGTTTTGGTATTCAGAAATCTGTAATAGATGTAAATTACGTGTGACACAGTGGGTTTTCTATATGACACGTAATTTATTGAAAGAATAAGACTTTATAACAAGTGATTACGTGTCATTTGGCATTACTTTTGTATGACACGTAATTTTCAATCAAATTATAATAAGAGATTAAAAAATTACTTGTCGTATAAGATTTTTGTCCTGTGACACGTAATTCCAGAATAAATGACGCTAAAAACAAGAGAAAATACTTGCCGTATAAGATTTTTGTCCTGTGACATGTAATCCCAAATTAAATAAATGACGCTAAAAACAAGAGAAAATACTTGCCGTATAAAATTTTTGTTATATGACATGTAATCCCAAATTAAATAAATGAAAAAAACATAAGAAATACAAAAAATACGTGTGCTACAACAAATATGTCGTAGCACACGTATTATTCGTATATAAAATGAATAACAACAATTTTTATAAAGCGCTAGTACAACATAGAATAGTCATATCAAACATATCAATCACATTATAACCTGCTTATGCTATCCATAATGATTAGACAATAATCATTATAATAATTACAAATTAATCATATACTCCATTACATTTCAATTATAAACTAATCACGCACTTATTACATTTCAATCACAAGGTTATACAAAATTGCTTCCAACTTGTCTGCAACAGTAACGGCAACTTCAACAACTTCTTTATCATCTAAAGGTTGGCCTGTTATTCCGGCAGCCATGTTTGTAATACAACTTATTCCACAAACTTTCATCCCACAGTGTACAGCTACCATAGCCTCACAAGCTGTGCTCATTCCAACGGCATTCGCTCCAAGAATTTTATAGGCTCTAATCTCAGAAGGCGTTTCATAGTTTGGACCTGTTGTCTGTAAGTAAACGCCTTTCTTTAAATTAAGATTATATTTTTTGCCGATTGATTCAAGCTTATTAATTAAATCGGATGCATAAACATGTGTCATGTCAGGAAATCTTGTGCCTAATTCTTCGATGTTTGGTCCAACTAAAGGTGATGGAACAAAAGAAGTAATTTGGTCTGTGATTACCATTAAGTCACCAGGTTTAAAATCGCTGTCAATGCCACCGGCAGCATTAGTAAGAATAAGGTTCTTTGCACCAAGCATTTTCATAATTCTAATCGGAGTTACAACCTGCTCCATTGAATAACCTTCATAGTAGTGAATTCTTCCGTCCATTAAAACTACAGGTTTACTTTCAATATATCCGAAAATAAAACGTCCCGCATGCATTTTGTTAGTGCTAATAGGAAAGTCTTCGATATCAGAATAATTTATGATACAAACTTTTTTGACTTTGTTTGAAAAATTTCCAAGACCTGAACCAAGAACTATGGCAGTTTCAGGAATGAAATCTGTTTTTGATCGTATTTGTCTTAAATAAAAATTAAGCTTATTATAAGCAGAAGTTTCTACATTTGTTTTTTGAATATTTTCCATGGAGTACCTCCTTTAAAAAAAAGAAAATCAATATAAGTATATCATATTTTCAGATATGAAAAAATAAAAAATAAGTATAAAAAACCATTTTATGAAAAAGTAGTTTTTAGAAGAAAAAATATTCGAAAAAAGTGAATTTTATATGTTATTTTCTATTGAATATTTGATTATAATAATGTATCATTTCTAATAGCAAAAATCAGTGGCGGAGTTCTGCTGTTAAAAAAGTAATAACAGAACTTGCACCAAACAGATTTGCTCAAGACTCTATTATAAGCCTTGAAATTTTACATAAGCAGAATGGAGGATGAAATGAGACATTTAATTAGTCCGTTGGATTTTACGGTAGAAGAACTTGATCAGTTGCTTGAAACTGCAAGTGATATCGAAAAGAATCCTACAAAATATCAGGATGCCTGTAAGGGCAAGAAGATAGCAACATTATTTTATGAGCCAAGTACAAGAACACGACTTAGTTTTGAAGCGGCAATGATTAACTTAGGAGGCCAGGTTTTAGGTTTTTCGGAGGCATCATCAAGCTCAGCTTCTAAAGGGGAAAGTGTTGCTGATACTATTAGAATTATATCATGTTATGCAGATATATGTGCTATGCGTCACCCGAAGGAAGGTGCAGCACTTGTAGCAGCTAACAATTCTTCAATTCCGGTTATTAATGCCGGAGATGGTGGTCACCAACATCCAACTCAGACATTAGCTGATTTGATGACAATTAAATCTTTGAAAGGAAGATTGGATAACATTACAATTGGTTTATGTGGAGATTTGAAATTCGGAAGAACAGTACATTCACTTATAAATGCTCTTTTAAGATATGACAATGTTAAATTTGTTCTTATTTCGCCTAATGAATTAAAAGTTCCGGAATATATCATTGAAAATATACAGAAGGCTGGAGCTGAATATAAAGAAGTAAATAAGTTAGAGGATGTAATCGGTGAACTTGATATTTTATATATGACAAGAGTTCAGAGAGAACGTTTCTTTAACGAAGAAGATTATATTAGATTAAAAGATAGTTTTATTTTAGACAAGAAGAAAATGTCAATGGCAAAAGATGATATGCTTGTGCTTCATCCATTGCCTAGAGTAAATGAGATTTCAGTAGAAGTGGACAAGGATCCAAGAGCAGCATACTTTAAACAGGTACAATATGGCGTTTACGTTAGAATGGCATTAATATTAAAATTGTTGGAGGTAGAGGTATGATTAATGTAGATGAAATTTTTAACGGTTTTGTGTTAGATCATATTCAGGCAGGACGTTCAATGGCTATTTACCATTACCTTAACCTTGATGAACTTGACTGTCAGGTGGCAATTATCAAAAATGCCAGAAGCGGAAAAATGGGAAGAAAGGACATAATCAAAGTAGAGGGACCTCTTGATATTGTTGACTTTGATGTTTTAGGTTTCATTGATCATAATATTACAGTTGATATTATTAAAGATGGAAAATTAATTGAGAAGAGAGAACTTAAACTTCCTAAGAAGATTGTAAACGTACTTCACTGCAAGAACCCACGTTGTATCACTTCAATTGAACAGGAACTGGAACATGTTTTCGTATTAACAGATAAAGAAAACGGAACATACAGTTGCCAGTACTGCGAAGAAAAGCAGGGCAAGTTGTGGGAAAAATTATAGAACATTTAGAATGAGAATAAAGCCACTGTGCAGGAGCATGGTGGCTATTTCAAAATATACACTTTGAAATAGAGCTTACAAGTGAAATTTTACTCTTAACATTTTGCAAAATTCTAATATATTCTTTACTATGTATTCTTGACTTTAATATTATGTTTTTGTACAATTATGCAAATAGGCTTTTGCCTGAAAAATATTATCAATAAGGAGATTTATATGGGACCCAGTGACATAGCATTGCTATGTGTATTAGTAGTGTTACTTTTATTTTCGGCATTTTTTTCATCTGCCGAGACAGCTTTGACAACAGTTAACAAGATTAGACTTAGAACTCTTGTTGAGGAAGAAAATAAGAAAGCTATTGTTTTAAACAATGTGCTAAACAATTCAAGAAAGATGCTTAGCACGGTACTTATTGGAAATAACATTGTAAATATTGCCGCTTCATCAATTGCGACTATTTTTACACAAAGTCTTTTAAGTGACATATTTATCAGTGTAGGAGTTGGAATACTTACTTTGTTAATTATTATATTTGGTGAGATTGTTCCAAAAACAGTTGCATCAATGCACGCAGATGAAATGGCATTAAAATATGCCAAACCAATTAGTATTTTGATGTTTGTGCTTACACCGGTTATTTTTATTTTGAATATGTTTTCAAACATAATACTTAAGCTTTTTAGGGTAAAAGTAAACTTAAACTCAAAATCAATTACAGAAGATGAATTAAGAACTATTGTTGGTGTTAGTCAGGAAGAGGGCATTATAGAAGACGATGAATACGATATGATTACTAATGTGTTCGATTTTGGAGATGCCTGCGCAAAGGATATAATGATACCTAAGGTTGACATAACCATGGTGCCAATTGATACAACTTTTGAACAGTTATTAGATGTAATCAAAACAGACAAATATACAAGAATTCCTGTTTATAAGGAAGACACGGACAATATTGTTGGAATTATAAATATAAAAGATATGATTATTAATCAGGTGGATGCATCTAATTTTGATATTAAGAAGCTGATGCGTGAACCATATTATACTCACGAGAAAGAAGAATTAAATGATCTTCTTATTGAAATGAGAAATAATGAACCGGGAATGTGTATCGTTCTTGATGAGTATGGTCAGGCAGAAGGCCTTATAACTTTGGAAGATATTGTCGAAGAAATAATCGGCGATATTCATGACGAGTTTGACCAGGCGGAAGAATTGGCAGTTAGAAAAATCGGAGACAATGAATATATTGTTGAAGGTTCAATTAACTTAGATGATTTCAATGATGAATTGGGAACAGACATAGACTCAGAAGATTATGAATCACTTGGAGGATTGATAATTGAACATCTTGACAGATTGCCTAACAAGGGAGATAGTGTTAAGATATCAAATTGCAAACTTACAGTAATTAAGATGGATGAAAAGAGAATTGACCTTGTAAAAGTTCAGATTGATCCGGAAGTGGAAGAAACAGAAGATGAAGAAAAATCTGAAGATGAGGACAAAGAACAAAAATAGAAAAATTAAAAAAGTCCTGACAGGAAACTGCATTGGTTATTGCTGATGCAGTTCCTTTTTATTTTGATAGAAAAACTTTTTATATACATAAAAATGTTGAATGAGAATTAAAAAACAATCGTAATTAATTTTGAAATTACTGAATAATATAGAATGAAAGTGTATTTTGCAGGTTTTTATGAAGAAAATAGCAGGCTTGATTTTAAAAGAATTATTAGTTCAAATTATTTTAAGCACAGTGCTTGTGGTGATTCTTGCATTTATTGTTTTTGAACTTTCTTTAGGAGATGGAATAATCAGAATTATGATTTTAGCAATTTATGGGATTTGTTCATTGGTAGGAGGCTTAATCCTTGGAAAAAATATACAAAAGAGAAAGTTTTTGTGGGGGCTTGTTGCGGGAGCAATTTATATAGGGCTAATTATGGGTATTTCCTTTATAATAAGGGACGAAACAGGAGGTGGAGCAATTGGACTTGGCACAGGAGTAGCAGTAGCTTTAGGCTTTGGAACTTTTGGTGGAATGCTTGGGTAAATTCAATGAGGGAAACAGACCACAGAATATAGTAAAAAAACGTTTGAATTTGTACCATATTGTGTTATAATAGCGTAAGAATTGTGCAGATAGGCATAAAAGTATATTAATTTTGGAGGATAACTATGAAACATATTAAAACATTAACAGGAAAGACTTTAAAGGAAACTATGAAAAAAGGCGGTTGTGGTGAATGCCAGACATCATGTCAGTCAGCATGTAAGACATCATGTACAGTAGGAAACCAGACTTGCGAGAATAAATAATTAAAAATTAAATAATTTTAACCGGAAAGAGCGCCATTGGCGCACTTTCTGCGTTATGGTAGGAGGATATTACAGTGATTCATCAGTATAAGAGTAATGGATACAATATTGTAATGGATGTTGAAAGTGGAGCGGTTCACGTAGTAGATGATGTTACATATGATGTTATTGCATTATTTGAAGATACAGAAACCTCAAAGATTGTTGAGCAGTTGTCAGATAAGTATGACAAGGCAGACATTGAAGAAGCAATTAGTGAGGTTAATCAATTAAAGGAAGATGGACAGCTGTTTACTCAAGATATTTATCAGCCTTTTATTGAAGAATTCAAAGATAAGAGACAGACAGTTGTAAAAGCGTTATGCTTACATATTGCCCACGACTGTAACCTTGCCTGCAAATATTGTTTTGCAGAAGAAGGTGAATATCATGGCAGAAGAGCCATGATGAGCTTTGAAGTCGGAAAGAAGGCTTTAGATTTCCTTGTGGCAAATTCAGGAAGCAGAGTAAATCTTGAGGTTGACTTCTTTGGTGGCGAACCATTAATGAACTGGGACGTTGTAAAGCAGTTAGTAGAATATGGCCGTTCACTTGAAGAATCTAACCATAAGAAATTTAGATTTACTTTGACAACTAATGGAGTGCTTTTAAATGACGAAATAATGGAATACCTTAATAAGGAAATGTCTAATGTTGTTTTGAGTCTTGATGGTCGTAAAGAAGTTAATGACAGAATGAGACCGTTTAGAACAGGAAAGGGAAGCTATGATTTAATAGTTCCTAAATTTCAAAAACTTGCAGAAAGCAGAAATCAGAGCAATTATTATGTCAGAGGTACATTTACAAGAGACAATTTAGATTTCTCAGAAGATGTAAAGCACTTTGCGGATTTGGGATTTAAGCAGATGTCAATCGAGCCGGTTGTAGGACCGGAAGAAGATCCTTATTCAATTAGAGAAGAGGATTTGCCAAAGATAATGGAAGAATATGACAAGTTAGCTTTGGAATATATTAAACGTGAGAAAGAAGGAAGAGGCTTTAATTTCTTCCACTTTATGATTGATTTAAATCAGGGACCTTGTGTTTACAAGAGATTATCAGGATGTGGTTCAGGTACAGAGTATTTGGCAGTAACACCTTGGGGTGATTTTTATCCATGTCACCAGTTCGTTGGAAATGAAGAGTTTTTAATGGGCAATGTTGATGAGGGCATAAAGAGAACTGACCTTGTAAAAACATTTGGAAACTGTAACGTATACTCAAAAGAGAAATGCAAAAATTGCTTTGCAAGATTTTATTGCAGTGGCGGTTGTGCAGCCAACTCATTTAATTTTCATGGAACAATCAATGATGCATATGAGATTGGATGTGAAATGGAAAGAAAGAGAGTAGAATGTTCAATTATGATTAAGGCAGCGTTAGCTGATAATGAGAAAGAGGTTTATTAAAAAAATGAAAATGAAAATGAACAAAACAAAGAGTATTATATGTTTTATAATCTCTATTGCAGTAGTCTTATTTTTAGGCTACGTTGTTATGTTCGGTGTAGGCGGACGTCATACAGGTAGTGCACAGAACGTAACACAGGGCTTGGACTTAATGGGTGGTACAAGCGTTAGTTATCAGGTTGATGATAGCAAGACTAAAAGTTTTACAGCAACTGATTTAGAAGACACAAGATTGAAACTTGAAAACAGAGTTCATACTTTCAGTAGTGAAGCAACAGCTTACAAAGAAGGTGAAGATAGAATCACTGTTGATATTCCGGGTGAATATGATGCAGATGCAGTAGTAGAAGAACTTGGTAAGCCGGGTGCTTTATACTTCTGTACAGCAACAACAGACAAACCAACAGATGAACAGATTGATAATCACGAATATGTTAAGGTTGGAGACAACTATTACAAAGTTTGGTTATCAGGTAATGAAGTGGCAGACGCTAAGGGTGTTGCTTCAAAAAACAAGGATACAGGAAAGACAGAATATGTTGTAAATCTTGAATTTAATTCGAAAGGAACAACAGCTTTCGGTGAAATGACAACTCAGTATGTTGGACAGGCATCATACATTATCTATAATGATGAGATTTTAAGTGCACCAAAAATTCAGTCAGCTATTACAGGTGGACAGGCTGAAATTGACGGACAGAAGAGTCTTAAGGAAGCTGAAGAATTAGCTTCAAACATTAGAATTGGTGCTTTAAAGGTAGAATTAAAGGAAATCAGTCATAAGGTTCAGAGTGCTCAGCTTGGTAGTGATGCATTATCAAAGAGTATTAAAGCCGGAATCATTGGTTTCATTATCATTATTTTGTTCTTGTTAATAGTTTATAGAATCCCGGGACTTGCTGCAGGACTTGCATTACTTACATATGTAGAATTAATGTTACTTGCATTAAATGGATTTGATTTAACACTTACATTACCAGGTATTGCAGGTATTATCCTTAACATTGGTATGGCAGTTGATGCTAACGTTATTATTTACGCACGTATCAGAGAGGAAATTGCTGCCGGCAGAAGAACAGAAACAGCTATTAAGACAGGCTTCAAGAAAGCAGCCTCAGCTATTATCGATGGTAACATTACAACATTAATCGCAGCTTTGGTTCTTCTTTGGAAGGGTTCAGGTACAGTACAGGGATTTGCAACAACATTAGGAATTGGTATTTTAATTCAGTTGTTCACATCACTTGTTATTTCAAGAATATTTGTATGGATTCTTTACTATATGGGATTTCAGGCACCTAAGTTCTACGGAAAAGAAAAGACAAGAAAGAATATCAATTTTGTTGAAAAGAGAAAAGTATTCTTTGGAATCGCTATTGTTTGTATCGCAATTGGTATTGGTGGATTAATCTTTAACTCAGCTAACAACGGTGGTGCATTTAACTATAGTATTGAATTTAAGGGTGGTACATCTACAGAAATTCAGTTTAGTGAAAACTATACAATGGATGAATTTAACAGCAATGTTAAACCTGCAATTGAAAAATTATTAAATTCAACTGATATTCAGGCACAGAAAGATACTAACAAAGACGGACTTTTCACAATTAAGACTAGAAACTTCAAAGACAATGAATTTGAAGAAATGAAAGATATGCTTGTAAAAGATTACAAGGCAGTAGATGACAAACAGAACTTTACTAATACTAAGATTTCAGATACAGTAAGTAAGGAAATGAGAAGTGATGCAGTAGTCGCAACAGTTCTTGCCACAATCTGTATGTTATTCTACATTTGGATTAGATTTAAGAACATCCATTTCGCTCTTGCAGCTGTTATGGCATTAATCCACGACGTACTTATAGTTATCGGATTCTATGCATTATCAAGAGTTACAGTTGGTACAACATTTATTGCATGTATGCTTACAATCGTAGGTTACTCAATTAATGCTACAATCGTAATCTTTGACAGAATTAGAGAAAACAAGGCAGCTATGAAGCGTGATGACAAGATGATTGAAATAGTTGACAGAAGTATTACACAGACACTTACAAGAAGTATCTATACAACTTTAACAACATTCGTAATGGTATTTATGATTTTCATCATGGGTGTTTCATCAATTAGAGAATTTACATTACCACTTATGACAGGTATGATTGCCGGTGCATTCTCATCTGTATTCATTACAGGTTCATTATGGTATGTTTTAAAAGGAAAGAAATCTGATAAATAATAATTGTTAGATTTTAGGAAGCGGTATTGCCATTGGTGATACCGTTTCTTAATCTTATGGAGAAACTATGAAAGAAAGATGGTATCTGCAAACAAAAAAAGCAGATTTCAATGAAATAAGCAGAAAATTTAACATTAGTCCCATTCTGGCAAGATTACTTAGAAACAGGAATGTTATAGGTGATGAAAATATTAAGAAATATCTTTCTCCCGACATTGAAAGACTAAGTTCACCATGGATGTTTAAAGATATGGATAAAGCAGTTGATATTTTAAAAATCAAAATTGCTGCCGGAAACAGAATAAGAGTTATTTGTGATTATGATGTGGATGGTGTCTGCTCAGGGTATATTTTGTATAGATCACTTAAAAAGCTTGGAGCAGTAGTTGATGTTGTTGTACCTCACAGAATAGAAGATGGCTATGGTATTAACGAGAATCTTATAAAAAAAGCTTTCGACCAGGGAATAGATACAATTTTGACCTGTGACAACGGAATTGCCGCATATAATCAGGTTGAATATGCTAAAAGCCTTGGAATGACAATAATTGTAACAGACCATCACGAAGTTCCATATACGGAAACAGAACAGGGGCGAGAATATATTATTCCAAAAGCTGATGCAGTAATTAATCACAAACAGAAAGATTGTGGATACCCTTTTAAGGAATTGTGTGGGGCAATGGTTGCCTTTCAACTAATTTCAGCACTGACAGAGTCCTATGGCATATCAAAAAGAGACGTTTACCGGTTACTTCCATATGCTGCTTTGGCAACTATATGTGACGTAGTTGAACTTCAGGGCGAAAACAGAATGGTTGTTCAATATGGGCTTAAAATGATAAAGAACTGCAAAGATGTTGGCTTAAATGCATTAATAGATGCCTGCAAAATAGACAAGAACAACATTGACTCATACCATATAGGGTTTGTTTTGGGACCGTGCATAAATGCCAGTGGCCGACTTGATACAGCTAAGAAAGCCATGGAACTTTTAAGTGAAACGAATAAGGAAAAAGCTGATATTCTTGCCACGTCATTAAAAGAATTAAATGACGAAAGAAAAGCTATGACTGAAGAAGGAACAAAAAAAGCAATTGAAATAGCAAAAGACTATGATGACAATGTTTTGGTAATATATTTAAAAGATTGTCACGAAAGTATAGCCGGAATTATTGCAGGAAGAGTTAGAGAAAGGTGTAATAAGCCGGTAATAGTTCTGACGGATGCCAAAGATTGTGTGAAAGGCTCAGGAAGATCTATTGAGGAATATGATATGTATGAAGAACTTTGCAAGGTTAAGGATTTGTTTCTTAAGTTTGGTGGCCACAAAATGGCTGCAGGTGTGTCTCTTCCAAAAGAAAACATAGAACTTCTCAGAAAAAGATTAAACGAGAACAGTACTTTGACGGAAGATGATTTATGCCTTAAAGTCTGGATAGACATGCAGCTTCCAATTGAGTATATTTCAATGAATCTTGTTGAAGAATTAAAAACACTTGCACCTTTTGGAAAAGGAAACGAGAAGCCTATTTTTGCAGACAAAAACTTAAAAATTAAAAAACTTCAAATATTGGGAAAAGCCGGAAATGTGCTGAAATTGACAATTGAAAACAGTACAAATTACAGAATGACGGCTATAATGTTTGACAGAACTCAAGAATTTATGGGATTTATTAAGGAAAAATTTGGACAGGAAGAGATTAATAAAGCTTTACTTGGTCAAAATAATGCAATTACATTTATGGCAACCTTTTATCCTACAATAAATGAGTTTAGAGGTAACATAGATTTACAAATAGTTATTGATAGATTTTGCTAATAAGGGTAAAATACTTCTATATACCTAAAGTGTGTATAAAACATACTTTTTTAAAAATATATAATAATTAAAGAAGCCATATACATTAGGAGGAAAAAATGAGCACAGTAGAAAAGTACATTAGAAGCATTCCTGATTTTCCAAAACAGGGAATTATTTTCAGAGACATTACAACAGTAACACAGGATCCTGAAGGATTACAGTTAGCCATTAAAAGTATGGAAGATAAGATTAAGGACAAAGATTTTGATGTTATAGTTGGTCTTGAAGCAAGAGGATTTATGTTTGGTACACCTATTGCATTTGACATGAAAAAGGCATTTGTTCCAATTAGAAAGAAAGGAAAGCTTCCATGGAAAACAATTTCAGAATCATATGATTTGGAATATGGAAGTGCTGAAATAGAAATTCATACTGATGCCATTAAAGAAGGACAGAAAGTAGTTATAGTAGATGATTTAATAGCTACAGGTGGAACAGTTAAGGCAGCAATCAACTTAGTTGAGCGTTTAGGCGGAGAAGTTGTTTCATGTTTATTCTTAACTGAATTGGCAGGACTTAACGGAAGAAAGGCTCTTGAAGGATATAATGTAGAGTCAGTTGTAGTTTACGAAGGTAAATAATTTTTTGATGGAGATACTCTATGGGCGAAAAAAACAACATTAACGTAAAAATTGAAAATCATGGTGTTATACCGAAAGAAGAAGAACATGCTACACCGGAGGAATTGTATAGCAGACTTATAGACAAGATTAAAAGATATCATCCTTCAGCAGGTGATTTGAGTGCAATTGACAAAGCTTACAATTTCGCAAAGAAATCTCACGGTGACCAGAAACGTAAATCAGGTGAGCCTTATATAATTCACCCTATTCACACTGCACTGATTCTTGCTGATCTTGAATTGGATAAAGAATCAATTATGGCAGGATTGCTTCACGATGTAATGGAAGATACAAAAGTTACAAGGGAGCAGATGATTAGCGAGTTTGGAGAGGAAGTAACAGACTTAGTTGATGGTGTTACAAAACTTACAAAATTAGACTATGATGCTGACAAAGTAGAAAAGCAGGCAGAAAATCTTAGAAAGATGTTTCTTGCCATGGCAAAGGATATTCGTGTAATTCTTATAAAACTTGCCGACAGACTTCATAATATGAGAACTTTGCAGTATATGACACCTGAGAAGCAGAAAGAAAAGTCAAAGGAAACAATGGAGATTTATGCTCCAATTGCAGACCGTCTTGGTATTTCTAAGATTAAGATAGAGTTAGACGATTTGGCCCTTAGATATTTAGAACCTGAGAAATATAAAGATTTGGTAGATGGTGTTCATTTAAGACTTGAACATAGAGAAGAATTTATGAGCCAGCTTATAGCTGAAGTTGCCGGATATATTGAGAAGGCAGGAATTAAAGCTACAATAGATGGACGTGTAAAACATTATTTCAGTATTTATAAGAAGATGGTTAACCAGCACAAAACATTAGACCAGATTTATGATGTTTTTGCCATTCGTATTATTGTTGACACAGTAATGGAATGTTATGGTGCATTGGGCGTTATCCACGAGAAATATACTCCTGTACCGGGAAGATTTAAGGATTATATTGCGATGCCTAAGCAGAATATGTACCAGTCACTTCATACAACATTAATCGGACCTAACGGTCAGCCGTTTGAAATCCAGATTCGTACAATGGAAATGCACAAAACAGCAGAATATGGTATCGCTGCCCATTGGAAATACAAAGAAAACATAACAGGTGAAGGTGACAATGAGGAACAGAAGATTAGTTGGTTAAGACAGATTCTTGAATGGCAGAGAGACTTGTCTGATAATCACGAGTTTCTTAACCTTCTCAAAGATGACCTTAATATGTTCTCTGAGAATGTATATTGCTTCACACCTAATGGAGACCTTAAGAGTCTACCTAATGGTTCAACACCAATTGATTTTGCTTACAGTATTCATAGTGCAGTAGGTAACAAGATGGTTGGTGCCAGAGTAAACGGAAAGATGGTAAATATTGATTATAAGATTCAGAACGGTGATCAGGTAGAAGTTGTAACATCTAACAATTCTAACGGACCAAGTATGGACTGGCTTAAGATTGTTAAAAGTACACAGGCAAAGAACAAGATTAATCAATGGTTTAAGTTACAGAATAAAGAAGAAAATATTACTAAAGGTAAGGAACTTATAGATAAATATTGTAAGTCTAAAGGCATTGTATTGCAGGATATTTTAAAACCTGAATATATGGAAAAAGTAAGACTTAAATATAGCTATAAGGATTGGAACTCTTTAGTTGCATCCGTAGGTCACGGTGGACTTAAAGAAGGACAGATTGTAAATAAGCTTGTTGAGGAATACAACAAGACCCATAGAAAAGAAATAACAGATCAGGATGTTCTTAATTCAACAATAGGCGAAAAGGCTGAAAATAAGACACATACATCAAAGAGTGGAATTATTGTCGAAGGTATGGATGATGTGGCAGTTAGATTTTCTAAATGCTGTAGCCCTGTTCCCGGTGATGAAATTATTGGTTTTGTTACAAGAGGACGTGGTGTGTCAATTCATAGAACAGACTGTATTAATATAATTAATCTTCCTGATTTTGAAAGAGGAAGACTTATTGAGGCAAGCTGGGCTGCTGATGAAGGAAAGCAGGACGGCAAGTATATGACAGAAATTGTCATATATGCTCACAACAGAGTAGGTATTTTAACAGACCTTTCTAAAATATTTACAGAGAAAAACATTGATGTTAACAGTATTAACAGTAGAACAAGTAAGTCTGAAATAGCCACAATATCTATGTCATTTGCAATTCAGGGAACTGAGGAGCTTAACAGTCTTATTTCAAGAATAAGACAGATTGACAGCATTATTGATATTGAAAGAACAACAGGCTGACAAATTTAAATAAAAAGTCAAAACATTAACAGATATGTACAGAAATAAATATGAAATGGAGAATATATGGGAAAGATTGAGATTAGAAATCTTTTAGTTAGCGAGTGCTACACTAATTGTTATTTATGTAAAAATAAAGAAACAGGCGAAGGATTTATAGTTGATCCGGGTGAAAACGAACTTAAAATTTCCGTAAATGTTTCAAAGATGGAAATGAAACCTGTAGCAATTATTTTAACACACGGTCATTATGACCACATTGGTGCCGTAAATGCTTTAAAGGAAAGATACGGAATTAAGGTTTATGTATCAGAAGCTGAAAAAGAGTTAATTGGAGATAAAAAAATGAATCTTTCTTCATATTTTGATTCACCAATGACAATTGAAGCAGATGAGTTCTTAAAAGACGGACAGAAGATTACATTGGCAGGAATTAATATGACATTTATTGCAACACCGGGACATACACCAGGCAGCGGATGTTATTATTTGGAAGACAATGAAATCTTATTTAGCGGTGATACATTATTCCACGGAAGCAGAGGAAGAACAGATTTTCCGGGTGGAAGCGAATCTGAAATAATGAAATCAATTAGAGAAAAATTATTAAAGAAACTTCCTGATGAAACAGCAGTTTTGCCGGGACATAATGACAGCACAACAATAGGAACAGAGAAGGTATATTATTAATGATTGATATTCAGATAGTACCGGAAGAATTTCAATATGATGTACAATCCATGGTTCAGGCTTTTTATATGGGACATCCATTTAAGATTAATAGTCAGGTTCAGGATTACTATAGAATTTTAAAAGTTGTTTATGAAGAAAATAGAATAAATATAATATTGTCAGACAATGAAAAAAAGCTTTTTGAAGAACATTATGAAATAGACTGCAGTGGTATTGTTAACCACTGCGATTTATCTAAAACTCATAGAACAGAGTTAAAGAATGTTTTAAAAAAGCTTTTGTACAGTGTTATGTCAAAGGATACAGGCAAGGAATTGCCTTGGGGCAATCTTACGGGAATACGACCTGCCAAAATTCCAGGAATGTTGTTTGAACAGGGAATGAGAGAAGAGCAGGTCCGAAAGACAATGAAGGAAACTTATTTGATTTCTGATGAAAAGCTTAACCTTGCAATTGACATTTCAAGAAGGGAAAGCAGAATATTATCAGATATTAATTATAAAGAAGGATACAGTCTTTATGTTGGAATTCCTTTTTGCCCAACTACATGCCTTTATTGTTCGTTTACATCTTATCCTATATCAATGTACAAGGATAAGGTTGACAGTTATGTAGACAGCGTCATAAAAGAGATTAAATTCTTAGGTGAGCAATTAAAAGGTCGTGAACTTAACACGGTATATATTGGAGGAGGAACTCCTACAACATTGGAACCTGATCAGATGGATAGGTTGATTACAAGTCTTAAGGAGAATTTTGATTTTAGCACAGTAAGAGAGTTTACTGTTGAAGCGGGACGACCTGACAGTATTACTGAAGAAAAGCTTAAAACATTAAAGAAACATAATGTTTCAAGAATTTCAATTAATCCCCAGACGATGAATCAGGAAACTTTAGATATTATTGGAAGACGACATACTGTAGAACAGGTTAAGGAAGCGTTTAAGCTTGCAAGACAGTGTGGCTTTAATAATATAAATATGGACTTTATTCTTGGACTTCCACAAGAAGATGAAAAAATGGTAAGATATTCTATGGAAGAGGCAAAGAAACTTAGTCCGGAAGGAATAACCGTACATTCTCTTGCGTTAAAGAGAGCAGCACGTTTAAATATTATGAAAGATAAATATTCTGACATGCATATGGAAAATAGTTCTGAACTTATGAAAGTTACAGAAAAGTATTCAGAAGAGATGAATATGAAACCTTATTATCTATATAGACAGAAGAATATGGCAGGTAATCAGGAAAATGTAGGATATTCTATTGAAGGTTGTGAAGGCCTTTACAATATTCTTATGATGGGTGACTTTCAGGATGTATGGGCCGTTGGAGCAGGAGCGGTTACTAAGCTTTTGTCACCGGATAGAAAAGAGGGCAAAAGAATAGATACTGTAAAGAATGTAGACCAATATATTGAAAGAATTGACGAAATGATTGAAAGAAAAAGAAAATACTTTCAATCTATGGGTTGTTAAAAATAAAAAACAATAGTAAAATTTATGGTTGTGAGAAAAATAATAAGGAGACATAGAAAATGGCATTAAGCAAGAAACCTGTTACAGGAATGAAAGATATTCTTCCTGAAGAGATGAAAATAAGAAATTATGTGCAGAACGTAATTAAAGATACATATAAGGCTTTCGGTTTTACACAGATTGAAACACCTTGTGTAGAAAATATTTCTAACCTTACTAATAAGCAGGGTGGAGAAAACGAAAAGTTAATTTTTAAGATTTTAAAAAGAGGCGAGAAGCTTAATCTGGAAACAGCACAGACAGATATGGATGTTGTTGACAACGGGTTAAGATATGACTTAACAGTTCCTCTTGTAAGATATTATTCGAATAATGCCAATAACTTGCCATCACCTTTTAAGGCTTTACAGATGGGGAGTGTTTGGAGAGCTGACAGACCACAGAGAGGTCGTTATCGTCAGTTTATGCAGTGTGATATTGATATTCTTGGAGACCCAAGTAACCTGGCAGAAATCGAATTGATTCTTGCGACTACAACAACACTTGGAAAGCTTGGATTTAAGAATTTCCAGATTAGAATTAACGAGAGAAGAATATTAAAGGCTATGGCTGCTTACAGTGGTTTCCCTGAAGAAAGCTATGACAGCGTATTTATTATTCTTGACAAGATGGACAAGATTGGTCTTGAAGGAGTTAAGGAAGAACTTATTAAATATGAATTTTCTGAAGAATCAGTAAATAAGTACGTTTCTTTATTTAAAGAAATTGAACAGCAGGCTAATCCTATTGATTATTTGGCTGAAAAGCTTGGTGATTATATGGAAGATGATGTTAAGCAGTGGATGAACGAGATTATTGAAAGTGTTAAGGCTACGAAGTCATCTGATTTTGAAATTGTATTTGATCCTACTTTAGTTAGAGGTATGTCATATTATACAGGAACAATTTTTGAAATTGCAATTCCTGAATTTGGTGGAAGCTGCGGTGGCGGCGGAAGATACAATAAGATGGTTGGAAAATTCATTGGACATGATGTTCCTGCCTGTGGTTTTTCAATTGGTTTTGAACGTATTGTTTTATTATTAATGGAACAGGGCTTTAAGATTCCTGAAGAATACAATAAGGTTGCTTATCTTATTGAAAAAGGTGTTAAGGAAGATGCACTTTGTGATGTTATTGCACAGGCTCAGAAAGAAAGAAAGAATGGTACTCAGGTTCTTGTAACAAGAATGAATAAGAATAAAAAGTTCCAGAAAGAACAGTTAAAAGAGCAGGGTTATGAAGAATTCAAAGAATTCTATAAGAACCCATTAAAATAATATATTTCACAGTGGATGAATTAGGAGGAAGAATTATGGCAGAGTCAATGCAGGGACTTCATAGAAGTCACAGATGTACAGAAGTATCTAATAAGAATATTGGTGAAACTGTAACTGTAATGGGATGGGTCCAGAAAAGAAGAAATTTAGGAAGCTTGATTTTTATAGATTTAAGAGATCGTTCAGGTCTTTTACAGTTAGTTTTTGATGAAAACAATGGTGAAGTTTTTGAAAAAGCTAAAAATCTTAGAAGCGAATTTGTTATTGCAGCAGAAGGTGTTGTTAGACAGCGTAGTGGTGCAGTTAATGAAAATATGGCAACAGGTGATATTGAAGTAACTGTAAACACACTTAGAATTTTATCAGAAGCTGAAACACCTCCATTCCCTGTTGAAGAAGATGCTAATACTAGAGAAGAGTTAAGATTAAAATATAGATACCTTGATTTAAGAAAGCCTCATCTTCAGAGAAATCTTAAGATGAGAAGTGATATTACAACTTTTATTAGAAAGTTTATGTCAAATGAAGGATTTATTGAAATTGAAACTCCAACATTATGTAAGAGTACACCTGAAGGTGCGAGAGATTATTTAGTACCTAGTAGAGTACATCCGGGATGCTTCTATGCATTACCACAGTCTCCACAGTTATATAAGCAGTTGCTTATGTGCTCAGGTTTTGACAGATATATTCAGATTGCAAAATGTTACAGAGATGAAGATTTAAGAGCTGACAGACAGCCTGAATTTACACAGGTTGATATGGAACTTTCTTTTGTAGATGTTGATGATGTAATCGATGTTAATGAAAGATTATTAAAGGCATTATTTAAGGAAATTCTTGATGTTGATGTTCAGTTACCAATTCAGAGAATGACATGGATTGAAGCTATGAACAGATATGGTTCAGATAAGCCTGATACACGTTTTGGAATGGAACTTATTGACGTAACAGATGTTGTTAAAGGTTGTGGCTTTGGTGTATTTACAGGAGCAATTGAAAACGGCGGTTCTGTAAGAGGTCTTAATGTTAAGGGACAGGGCGCAATGCCAAGAAAGAAGATTGATAAGTTAGTTGATTCTGCAAAGGGCAACGGAGCGAAAGGTCTAGCATATATTGCAATGCATGAAGATGGAACAATTAAGTCATCATTTGCTAAGTTTATGACAGATGAGGAAATGGATAACCTTATTAAGGCTATGGATGGTCAGCCAGGCGATTTATTAGTATTTGCTGCTGACAAAAATAAGATTGTTTGGAACGTTCTTGGTGCACTTAGATTAGAATTAGCTGAACAGTTAGATTTAATTGATAAGAGCAAATTTAACTTCTTATGGGTAGTAGAATTCCCACAGTTTGAATGGTCAGATGAACAGAACAGATTTCTTGCAATGCATCATCCATTTACAATGCCTATGGATGAAGACTTGGATTATATTGAATCTGATCCGGGCAGAGTTAGGGCAAAGGCTTACGATATCGTACTTAATGGTTCAGAAATCGGTGGCGGCAGTGTTAGAATCCATCAGGCAGACGTTCAGGAAAGAATGCTTAAAGCATTAGGTTTTACAACAGAAGCAGCTCACGAACAGTTTGGATTCTTATTAGATGCATTTAAGTATGGTGTTCCACCACACGCAGGACTTGCATACGGACTTGACAGACTTGTAATGCATATGACAGGTGAAGACAACATTCGTGAAGTAATTGCATTCCCTAAGGTTAAAGATGCATCATGCTTAATGACAGAAGCACCAACAGCTGTAGATGCAAAACAGTTAGAAGAATTATCAATTGAAACAATTGATGTTGAAGAAGAAAAATAAATAATGAGAGATGTAAAGAAATAGAAACGATTATAGGAATATATAATAGTTGGCAAGGATTCACATAGCTTAATACAAAGATAAAAGGCTGCTCAGTTGGGCAGCCTTTTGTGATGCTAGTTTAATCTTAGTCGTCTTATTTGCTCTTGCATACTGCCAACGTAGTTTGAAAGCTCATTGTATTTGTTGTTTAATTTCTCAACATCTCTTTTTAAGATATTGTAGTTGTATACAAGTTCTTTGTATGAATTTGAATTATATGAGGCGTTATAAGCTTTATAATTGTTAGTAGTGTTGTTGTTAGGCAGATTATTTCTAGGAGTATTAGGAATTGAAGTATTGTTATTTGAGATATTATTATTTGATACATTGTAGCTTGAAGTGTTATAGTTTGTAGAATTATTTCTTAAAGAATTTTCACTCCCGGAAGTAGCATTAGTCATATTATTCAGCGAAAGATTAATTTCCTGCTTACAAACCACATTAAAATTCAAGTCGATTTCATAAAGTGTATTGTCAGTTGTAACAAAAATGCAATTATTATGTACAAAAGCAGAGATATGATTTGAGCCGGATATGTTTTCGACAATACAATGTTTCTCGGTAAGATTGTCTGAACAAACTCCCATAAGTGAATTATCCAAATAAAAAACATATAATTTATTGTTGAAAACAAGTGTTGCACAAGATGTTTTAAGGCAAAGAACTTCTTGAAAACTATTTTGTGTTACTTGGGTAAGGACGAACGAATTATCTACAGAGTAGTAGGAAACAAGTGGAGAATTGACTGAATAAACATTAAAGTCTTTTTTGAAATCTTTAAAAACATAGCCCTTTGAAAAAACACGACCGTTGGCTATCAGGTAAGATTTGATTTGCCGTGCTGACTGTTCGAAAATCATTGGCTGGCCGTTTTCCAATTCTATAATATGATACATAAAAACCTCCCACATTAGTCGCTATAAAAATCATATAACAAAATATGCAGGAAGTTTAAAAATTATTTCATAAAACGTTAGGTTTAAAGCACTATTATATGTACAAAATGAATTAAACCTAAAGAGCTATTTATTATAAAAGGATTAGATTTAAAGTATTATTCGCTATACAAATCAATTACATCTAAAGCGCTATCCACAATATGAATAGGAATATCCTTTAAAGAATCATTTGGATATTTTAAATCAGGAATGCAGATAACAGGAATGCCAGCTGCGTGTGCTGCTCGGATTCCGTTTTCTGAATCCTCAAAAATAACAGCTTCATCTTTGTTAAAAGGTGTCTTCCCAAGGGCTTTTAAGAAAATTTCCGGATTAGGTTTTGAATTTTTTACCTGGTCTCCGCCAATAATATGTTTAAAATAATCACGAATACCGGCTATATTTAAATATTTTTCAACCATAGGAGTTACTGTTGAAGAGGCAACACAACAAATTGTTCCGTTTCCCTTAAAAAACTCCAATAATTCGGGAATGCCTTTCATAATTTCCAAACCGTTTTCTTCAACATCCTTTGCAACTAATTCACGAGTTTCCTTAAATATCTGTTCGGTAGAAAAATCTTCGCCAAAGATTTTCTTGTGAACTTCTTTAACAGAAGCAAATGAGAGCCCTAATGTTTGGGTAAAATCTTCAATTCTTGAAGGATAGCCATATTTCTTATGAACCATGCTTTCAAACTTGAAAAACTGACGCTCAGTATTAAAAATCAATCCATCCATATCAAAAATTGCAACTTTTGGAATGTTCATAATAAAATTCTCCTTAGTATTTGGCTTTAAAGCTATTTAATAAGATTGCTTATAAAAAATAATAATAGTGCTGTGCATAGCAACTATTAATTACTAGTTTAAAATATCATATATGTTTGAAAAATCAAGAGGGGAAAAAGAAAACATTTTATAAAAATTTAATTTTGAAAGAAATAAATGAATAAATATAAGTAAAAAGCTTATTTTTTGACTTTCTTAATAGAAATAATTGTGGTAAACTTATGTTTGATAAATGTTTGACAATATACAGGAGGTACAAAATGTTTTCATTTGACGAAATTAAGAATGCAGATATTGAAATAGCAGAAGCTATGCAGGACGAAATGGACAGACAGCAGAGCCATTTGGAGCTTATTGCATCTGAAAATATAGTAAGCAAAGCAGTAATGGCAGCTATGGGAAGTCATTTAACAAATAAATATGCAGAAGGTTATCCGGGAAAAAGATACTACGGCGGATGTGAATATGTTGACGTTGTAGAAGAACTTGCAAGAGAAAGAGCAAAGAAATTATTTGGATGCACATATGCTAATGTACAGCCACATTCAGGTGCACAGGCTAACTTAGCAGTATTTTTCGCTTTGGTTAAACCGGGAGATACAGTTATGGGAATGAGCCTTGATGCAGGTGGACATTTAACACATGGTTCAAAAGTTAATATTTCAGGTACATATTTTAATATCGTTTCTTATGGAGTAAATGAAGACGGTTATATAGATTACGATCAGGTGTTGGAAGTTGCAAAAGCTAACAAGCCTAAACTTATCGTAGCTGGTGCAAGTGCTTACCCAAGAAAGATTGATTTTAAGAAATTCAGAGAAATCGCTGACGAAGTAGGTGCTTACCTTATGGTAGATATGGCACATATTGCAGGTCTTGTAGCTACAGGACAGCATATGAGCCCAATTCCATATGCGCATGTAACAACAACTACAACTCATAAGACATTAAGAGGACCAAGAGGTGGACTTATTCTTTCAAGTGAAGAATTTGCTTTGGAACATAAGCTTAATAAGGCAGTTTTCCCAGGAATCCAGGGTGGACCATTAATGCACGTTATCGCATCTAAGGCTGTTTGTTTCAAAGAAGCTTTATCACCTGAATTCCAGGAGTATGGCAAGAACATTGTGGCAAATGCACAGGCACTTGCAAAAGGTCTTAAAGACAGAGGTTTTGACCTTGTATCAGGTGGTACAGACAACCACTTAATGTTAGTAGACTTAAGAAGCAAAAACATTACAGGTAAGGAATTTGAAATTGCTCTTGATAAAGCAAACATTACATGTAACAAGAACGCAATTCCTAATGACCCACAGAAACCGGGAATTACAAGTGGTGTAAGAATTGGTACACCTGCAGTTACAACAAGAGGACTTAATGAAGCAGATATGGATGTAATAGCAGAATGCATGGCATTAATCGCTGCTGATCCGGAAGGAAACAATGAAGCAGTAAAGGCAAAAGTAAAGGCATTAACAGACAAATATCCTTTATATGCATAAAGAAACAAAATATTAATATGACTGTTGATTAGAAAGTAGAATCAATAGTGTTGTAAAATCCTTACAGTAAAAGGACTGATTGGTCTTGCGAGCTGTAAGGATTTTGTCTTTTATGGAATATGTTTTCTGTATAATTCCCCAATTTTTGGAAATAATGTAATGGATTAGATTTACAGGGGGAGATATGAAAAGTGATTTTGTAAAATGTGGTATTTTAGGTTGGTGTATTGAAATTATATGGACAGCCTTTCATGGAATAAAAAGCAAAAATAATAAATTCATTGGTTATACGTCAATAATTATGTTTCCCATATATGGCTTGGCATCAGTTATAAAGCCAATAAGCCTTAAGTTAAAGAAAATGAAAATGCCTACAATAATCAGGGGGATAGTTTATTCAATAGGAATTTTTATGGTAGAATTAATTACAGGAAGTATTCTTAAGAAAACAAATAATTGTCCGTGGGATTATAGCGATAAAAAGTACAACATAAACGGTGTGATTAGAATTGATTATGCACCGCTGTGGTGCATTGTAGGTGTTATTTTTGAAAAAATGCTTAACTCAAAAGAGTGCAGGAAATAGAGCAAAGCAAAAAAATAGAAAATAAAAATCTTCCAAACAGTATATTTAAACAGGCTTGGAAGATTATATAAATTTATTATTTAAAGAATTTTATAATATTGTCCATTCTGGAAGTCATTGACTGGAATAGTAAATCAACAATAGTAACGGCAACCATTGATTCAACAACAACTACAGCTCTAGGAACAATAATAGGATCGTGACGACCTTTTATATTGATATCAATATTTTCCATAGATTTATTTACTGTCTGCTGTGTCATTGCAATAGAAGGAGTAGGCTTGATTGCGGCTCTAAGAACAATAGGTGAGCCGTCGCTTATGCCACCAAGAACCCCTCCGGCATGGTTTGATGTTTTTGAAATATGACCATTTTCAACTTTAAAACCATCATTATCTTTAGAACCTGTAGATGTGGCAACTGCAAAACCATCACCAATCTCAATACCTTTAACAGCACCGATGGACATAATTGCTTTTGCAAGGTTAGCATCTAACTTATCAAAAACAGGTTCACCTACACCTGTTGGCATTCCGGCTACAACACATTCGATGATACCACCAACGGAATCCATTTCAGCCATTTTCTCTTTAAGCATATCACCTGCAAGTTTAGCAGCGTTGCTATCAGGCATATACATAGGATTATTCTGAATTTCGTCTTTACTAAAATTATTGTAATTTATAGATACGTTACCGATAGATTTAGAATAAGTCATAATGGAAATATTAAGTGATTCTAAAATCTTAGAAGCAATGGCGCCTGCGGCAACTCTTCCTATAGTTTCGCGACCTGATGAACGTCCGCCACCGCGATAATCTCTGAAACCATATTTTTCATCAAAAGTGTAATCAGCGTGTCCCGGCCTGTAGCATTCTGCAATCTGTGAGTAATCAGCAGAATGATGATCTTTATTGTGTACAAACAAAGAAATAGGAGTGCCGGTAGTTTTTCCTTCAAAAATACCAGACAAAATCTCGACCTTGTCATCTTCGTTACGCTGTGTAGTGTATGCAGACTGTCCCGGCTTTCTTCTGTCAAGAAAAAACTGAATGTCTTCTTCACAAAGAGGAACTCCTGCAGGGCAACCGTCAACTACAACGCCAACAGCCTTTCCATGAGATTCTCCCCAAGTTGTTATTTTAAAAATGTTACCATATGTTGAACCAGCCATTTTAACCTCCGTAAATAAAATCCGTAAAAATTTTTGCCTTTCACGATTATAACAAGGAATAGGGATAATAGCAAATTGAAAATATCTGCTTGCGTTAATACTAATAAAATAATATAATAATACAATGCGTTAAAAATAATGAAATCAATGAGGTGTTTTATGTTTAAGGTTTTAGCAAAAGATGGAAATGCAAAACGAGGCGAATTTACAACAGTTCATGGCAAGATTCAGACACCGGTTTTTATGAATGTAGGAACAGCGGCTGCAATTAAAGGTGCAGTAGCTGCAGAAGACTTAAAGACAATTAAGACACAGGTAGAATTATCTAATACATATCACCTTCATGTTAGACCGGGTGATAAGATTGTTAAGAAGTTAGGCGGTCTTCATAAATTTATGAATTGGGACAGACCCATTCTTACGGATTCAGGCGGATTTCAGGTGTTCTCTCTTGCAGGACTTAGAAAAATAAAAGAAGAAGGTGTATACTTTAATTCACATGTAGACGGAAGAAAGATTTTTATGGGGCCTGAGGAAAGTATGCAGATTCAGTCAAACTTAGCTTCAACTATAGCTATGGCTTTTGATGAATGTCCTTCAAGTGTTGCATCAAGACAGTATATTGAAAATTCTGTTGCAAGAACTACAAGATGGCTTGAAAGATGTAAGAAAGAAATGAACAGACTTAACGGTTTGGAAGATACGATTAATAAGAATCAATTATTGTTTGGTATTAATCAGGGTGGTATTTATGCTGATATCCGTATTGAACAGGCCAAGGCTATAGCTGATATGGATTTGGATGGATATGCCATAGGTGGTCTGGCTGTAGGTGAAAGCCACGAGGAAATGTATAGAATTATTGAAAGTGTTGAACCTCATCTTCCAAAGGATAAGCCAATATATTTAATGGGAGTAGGTACTCCGGCTAATATACTTGAAGCAGTAGAACGTGGTGTGGATTTCTTTGATTGTGTTTACCCATCAAGAAACGGTCGTCATGGACATGTATATACTAATGCCGGTAAGTTGAATTTGTTTAATGCAAAGTATGAAACAGATTCAAGACCAATAGAAGAAGGTTGTGAGTGTCCTGCATGTAAGTATCACTCAAGAGCATATATCAGACATCTTCTTAAAGCTAAGGAGATGTTAGGCATGCGCTTATGCGTCTTGCATAATTTGTATTTTTATAATACAATGATGGAGGAAATAAGAGATGCCATTGAGGCAGGAAACTATGCCGAATATAAAGCTAAGAAATTAGAAGGCTTTAAAGAAAATGACAAGAAATAGGAGGAACGAACAATGCCAATTTTAGCAGCAGGTTCTCAGGCAGCAAGCTGGGGAATAATGGTCCTTTATGTAGTATTAATTATTGGATTTATGTATTTCCTTGCTATTAAGCCACAGAAGAAACAGGAAAAGAAACAGAAAGAAGTTATGGATGCAGTTGCAGTAGGCGATAGCATTTTAACAACAAGTGGATTTTACGGAATGGTTATTGATGTAACAGATGATACAGTTATCGTTGAATTTGGTGGAAACAAGAACTGCCGTATTCCAATGCAGAAATCAGCTATTGTAGATGTAGAAAAAGCTGAATAGTTACTATGATATAAATACAATAATATTAAAGATTGAAGTAAAGGTGTTTATGAGATTTAAGGTCTATAAACACCTTTTTTCTGTTTTGGCTATGCTGATGATGTCACTTGGAATGGCATTCTTCTCAATAAGAAAAATCAAGAGATAATATAGTGTTATATTATAAAAAGAAGGCAATGGTGAACTTGTAAAGGCAAGGTTGTTGCCTTCTTTTAGTTTATTCTTTTAGCAAAACTGTTACGGAAACATTATTTAAGAAAGAAAACAAGTATGAAAAATAGAAAAAATAAAGTAGAATGTTTATTATAAATTATGAACCAGGTTAAATTTAATCAAGAAATATATTATATATGTAGGTTGATAAAATATATCATTTACGATATAATTTAAGAATTAGCGTAGACTTTTGTACTTAATTATACAGAAGCTACTTCTTATTAATCACGATAGAAAAGAGGATACATGATGAATTTTAATGTTGCAGTAATTCCCGGTGATGGAATTGGACCAGAGATTGTAAGAGAAGCACAGAAGGTTCTTGATGCTGTTGGAACTAAGTTTGGTCATGTCTTCAACTATACAGAAGTGGATATGGGCGGGGTGTCAATTGACAAGCACGGAGTTCCACTTACAGATGAAGCATTAGCCACAGCACAGAAAAGTGACGCAGTCCTTCTTGGTGCCGTAGGTGGTGTCGTCGGAAAAGACAGTTGGTACGAACTTCCACCTAACCTTAGACCGGAGGCAGGACTACTTGCCATAAGAAAAGGACTTAATCTTTTTGCTAACCTTAGACCTGCATATCTTTACAAAGAATTAAAGGGTGCCTGTCCATTGAAGGAAGAGGTAGCAGATGCCGGTTTTGACATGATTATTGTTAGAGAGTTAACAGGTGGTCTTTATTTTGGAGAAAGAAAGACTGAAGAAGTTGACGGCGTGCTTACAGCAACAGATACTTTAACATATAATGAGAACGAAATTAGACGTATTGCAAAGAAAGCTTTTGAAATTGCAATGAAGAGAAGAAAGAACGTAATAAGTGTTGACAAGTCTAACGTGCTTGACTCTTCAAGATTATGGGATAAGGTTGTAAATGAAGTGGCAAAGGATTATCCTGAGGTTACATTAACACATATGTTAGTAGATAACTGTGCAATGCAGTTAGTTAAGGATCCGGCACAGTTTGATGTTGTTGTAACAGAGAATATGTTTGGGGATATCCTTTCAGATGAAGCTAGTATGATTACAGGATCAATTGGAATGTTATCATCAGCCAGTCTTAGAGAAGATAAGTTTGGACTTTATGAACCAAGCCACGGTGCAGCACCTGATATTGCAGGTCAGAACAAGGCTAACCCTATAGCAACAATTCTTTCAGCAGCTATGATGCTGAGATACTCATTTGATCTTGATAAGGAAGCAGATGCAGTTGAAAAGGCAGTTGAGAAAGTGTTAGAAGACAATATCAGAACAGTTGATATTATGTCAGACGGAATGACACTTGTTGGCTGTAAAGAGATGGGTGACGAGATAGTAAACAGACTTTAATAAAGTCACTTCATATGATTTTAGATTTTATAGACTATAATAGATAGACCGATTTTAGGAGGAAATAAGATGAAGAGTGATGCAGTAAAGAAAGGACTTCAGCAGGCTCCACACAGATCATTGTTTAATGCTCTGGGTATGACAGAAGAAGAAATGGAAAGACCATTAGTTGGTATTGTATGTTCATATAATGAAATCGTTCCGGGACATATGAACCTTGATAAGATTGCTAACGCAGTAAAGATGGGTGTTGCCATGGCAGGTGGTACACCAATTATGTTCCCGGCTATTGCCGTATGTGACGGTATTGCAATGGGACATGAAGGAATGAAATATTCTCTTGTAACAAGAGATTTGATTGCAGATTCAACAGAATGTATGGCTAAGGCTCACCAGTTTGATGCTTTAGTTATGATTCCTAACTGTGATAAGAATGTACCGGGATTATTAATGGCTGCAGCAAGAGTAAATGTGCCAACAGTATTTGTTTCAGGAGGACCAATGCTTGCAGGACATGTTGGAGGACATAAGACCAGTCTTTCATCAATGTTTGAAGCAGTAGGTGCCAATGCTGCCGGCAAGATGTCTCTTGAAGAATTAAATGAATATGAATGTAAGGCTTGTCCAACATGTGGTTCATGTTCAGGTATGTACACAGCTAACTCAATGAACTGTCTTACAGAAGCATTGGGTATGGGACTTAAGGGTAACGGAACAATCCCTGCTGTATATTCAGAAAGATTAAAACTTGCTAAGCATGCAGGTATGGCAGTAATGGAATTATACAGAAAGAATATCAGACCTCGTGACATTATGACAAAAGATGCTATTTTAAATGCATTAACAGTAGATATGGCACTTGGTTGTTCAACAAACAGTATGCTTCATTTACCTGCTATTGCACATGAAGTAGGATTTGATTTTGATATTTCATTTGCTAATGAAATCAGTGAAAAAACACCTAACCTTTGCCATTTGGCTCCGGCAGGTCCTACATATATGGAAGACCTTAATGAAGCAGGAGGTGTTTATGCGGTAATGAATGAATTAAGAGAACTTGGTCTTTTACATGAAGATTGTATTACTGTAACAGGAAATACAATTGGAGAAAATATTAAAGATTGTGAAAACAAGAATCCACAGGTTATCAGACCTCTTGATAACCCATATAGTAAAACAGGTGGTCTTGCAGTATTAAAAGGAAATCTTGCACCTGATGGTAGCGTTGTAAAACGTTCAGCAGTTGTAGATGAAATGATGGTTCATAAAGGACCTGCAAGAGTATTTGAATGCGAAGAAGATGCTATTGTAGCAATAAAGGGTGGAAAGATTGTACCTGGTGATGTTGTAGTTATCAGATATGAAGGACCTAAGGGTGGCCCTGGAATGAGAGAAATGTTAAATCCTACATCAGCAATTGCAGGTATGGGACTTGGTTCATCAGTGGCTCTTATTACTGACGGACGTTTCTCTGGTGCTTCAAGAGGAGCTTCTATCGGACACGTATCTCCTGAAGCTGCAGTAGGTGGACCTATTGCTTTAGTAGAAGAAGGAGACATTATTAAGATTAATATTCCTGAAATGACTCTTGAACTTGATGTTTCTGATGAAGTTCTTGCAGAAAGAAGAAAGAATTGGACACCAAGAGAACCAAAGGTTACAACAGGTTATTTGGCAAGATATGCATCTATGGTTACATCAGGTAACAGAGGAGCAATTCTTGCAATCGATAAATAAGACAAGGGAGAGGACAAGATTATGGAATTAAACGGTTCACAAATAGTAATAGAATGTTTAAAAGAACAGGGTGTTGATACAGTATTTGGTTATCCGGGTGGAACAATCCTTAACATCTATGATGAAATGTATAAGCACTCAGATGAAATTACACATATATTAGTATCCCATGAACAGGGGGCAGCTCATGCAGCCGACGGATATGCCCGTTCAACAGGGAAAGTTGGAGTTTGTATGGCAACATCAGGACCTGGTGCAACTAACTTGGTTACAGGTATTGCAACAGCATATATGGATTCAGTTCCATTGGTTGCTATTACAGCTAATGTTGCCAAGTCAGGACTTGGAAAAGATTCGTTTCAGGAAATTGATATTGTTGGAGCAACAATGCCAATTACAAAACATAATTTTATTGTGAAAGATATTGAAAATCTTGCAGATACACTTAGAAAGGCTTTCCGTATTGCTAAGACAGGAAGACCGGGACCTGTACTTGTTGATATAACAAAAGACGTTACAGCAGCTAAGTACAACTACGAAAAACAGGAACCTGTTAAAGTGGAAAGAATTTCTGACACAATTAAAAAAGAAGACATTGATATAGTAGTAGAGATGATTAAGTCATCAAAGAAACCATTTATTTTAGTTGGTGGTGGCGCAGTTATTTCAGATGCAGCTAAGGAAGTAAGAGAACTTGCAGAATTAGTTGACGCACCTGTTTGTGATTCACTTATGGGTAAAGGTGCAATGGATGGTAACAGCGAAAGATATACAGGAATGATCGGTATGCACGGAACAAAAACATCAAACTATGGTGTTACAATGTGTGATTTATTATTAGTTCTTGGAGCAAGATTTAGTGACCGTGTAATCGGTAAGGCTAAGGCTTTTGCTAACAATGCAAAGATTGTACATATTGATGTTGATCCATCAGAAATTAATAAGAATATTAAGGCTGACGCAAGCATCATCGGAGATATGAAAGAGGTTCTTATTAGACTTAATAGTGCTCTTACAAAACAGGATCATGCAGATTGGATGCAGGAAATTAAAGAAATGAAGGAAAAATATCCTTTAGCTCTTAATAAAGATGTTCTTACAGGACCTGCTGTTATTGATTCTTTATATAACATTACAAATGGTGATGCTATCATTACAACAGATGTTGGACAGCATCAGATGTGGGCTGCACAGTTCTATAAGTTTAAAGAACCTAGACAGCTTATTACATCAGGTGGACTTGGTACAATGGGCTATGGTGTTGGCGCATGTATTGGTGCTAAGATGGGCAATAAAGACAGAGTATGTGTAAATGTTGCAGGTGATGGATGTTTCAGAATGAACATGAATGAAATTGCAACAGCAACACGTTACAATATTCCAATTATTCAGATTGTTATTAATAACCACGTTCTTGGTATGGTTAGACAGTGGCAGACATTATTCTATGGCAAGAGATATTCAAATACTGTTCTTGACGATAGCGTTGATTTCGTAAAGATTGCAGAAGGAATGGGAGCTAAGGCTTACAGAGCAACAACAGTTGAAGAATTTGAAAATGCATTAAAAGATGCTATAGCTCTCAATATACCATGTGTTATTGATTGTCAGATAGATCAGGATGAAAAGGTATTCCCTATGGTTCCTGCTAATACAGCAATTAGTGAAGTTTTTTCAGAAGAAGACCTTGCAGAAAAAGGATATGACTGCTAATATAGATATATTAGTATTTACTAAAAATACGGAAAATGCCTGTTATGCAGGCATTTTCCTATGACATAAAAGGGAGGTTTCAAATGGCTAGAGTATATAATTTCTCAGCAGGACCGGCAGTATTACCGGAAGAAGTATTAAAGGAAGCAGCAGAAGAAATGCTTGATTACAAGGGATGCGGTATGAGCGTAATGGAAATGAGTCATCGTTCAAAAATGTTCCAGCAGATTATTGATGAAGCAGAACAGGATATTAGAGATTTAATGAATATTCCTGATAATTATAAAGTATTATTCCTTCAGGGTGGTGCTTCACAGCAGTTCGCTGCAGTACCAATGAACTTAAAGAAGAATGGTAAGGCTGCTTATATTGTAACAGGACAGTGGGCTAAGAAAGCAGCTGCAGAAGCAGAAAAGTATCTTGAGGTACAGAGAGTAGCTTCATCAGCTGATAAGACATTCTCATATATTCCTGATTGTAGTGACTTAGATATTGATGATGATGTAGATTATGTATACATTTGTGAAAACAATACTATTTATGGTACAAAGTATCATGAATTACCTAATACTAAGGGACATACATTAGTAGCTGATGTATCTTCATGTTTCTTATCAGAACCTGTTGATGTATCAAAATACGGTGTGATTTATGGTGGTGTTCAGAAGAATGTTGGACCGGCAGGTGTTGTTATTGCAATTATTAGAGAAGATTTGATTCCTGAAGAAGTTGACAGCACAGTTCCTACAATGCTTCAGTGGAAGACACAGGCAGACGCAGGTTCACTTTACAATACACCTCCATGCTACGGAATTTATATTTGTGGTAAGGTATTTAAGTGGATTAAAAAGATGGGTGGTCTTGATGCAATGAAGAAGCGTAACGAAGAAAAGGCTAAGATTCTTTATGATTTCCTTGATAACAGCAAATTATTCAAGGGTACTGTAGTTCCTAAGGACCGTTCGCTTATGAATGTACCTTTTGTAACAGGTAATGAAGAATTAGATGCTAAGTTTGTTGCAGAAGCTAAGGCTGCAGGACTTGAAAACCTTAAAGGTCATAGAACAGTTGGTGGTATGAGAGCCAGCATTTATAATGCTATGCCAATTGAAGGTGTTAAGGCATTAGTAGAGTTTATGGAAAAATTTGAAAAAGAAAACGCATAAATATATTTGTGGTTAAATGAGTTAGTTTGAATTAATTAGAACCACTTATATGAAGGAGAATAGAGATGACTAAAGTTAATTGCTTAAATCCTATTTCTGAACTTGGAACAGGATTATTTAATAATAATTACGAAATGACAGATAATTTTGCTGATGCAGATGTAGCATTAGTAAGAAGTGCAGCAATGCATGACTTAGATTTACCTGAAAGCCTTTTGGCAATTGCAAGAGCAGGAGCAGGTGTTAACAATATCCCATTGGATAAATGTGCAGATAAGGGTGTTGTTGTATTTAACACACCAGGTGCAAATGCTAACGGAGTAAAAGAATTAGTGCTTTGTGGCATGCTTCTTGCATCAAGAGATATTATTGGCGGTAACAAGTGGGTTGCTAATAATACGGACAATGAAAATATCAGCAAAGATATGGAAAAGGCTAAAAAGAATTTTGCCGGAAATGAAATTAAAGGCAAAAAGCTTGGCGTAATCGGTCTTGGAGCTATCGGAAGATTAGTAGCCAACGCTGCTGAATCAATGGGAATGGAAGTATACGGAAATGATCCATTTATTTCAGTCGAAGGTGCATTAAGCCTTAAGAGAGACGTTCATCTTGTAAAGACAAGAGAAGAAATCTTTAAAGAATGTGATTTCATTACAGTACATACACCATTAGTAGATGATACTAAGAAGATGATTAATAAAGAAACTATTGCAATGATGAAAGACGGAGTTGTTGTTCTTAATTTTGCAAGAGATTTATTAGTAGATGATGAGGCAATGTGCGAAGCTTTAGCATCAGGAAAGGTTAAGAAATACGTAACAGATTTCCCTAACCCAAATGTGGCAGGAGTTGAAGGCGTTATTGCAACACCTCATCTTGGAGCTTCAACTGCTGAATCAGAAGATAACTGTGCAGTTATGGCGGTTAAGGAAATTATGGATTTCGTAGAAAATGGTAATATTGTTAACTCAGTTAACTATCCAAAATGTGATTTGGGTGTTTGCGACAAGACTACAAGAATTACAGTTTGTCATAAGAATATTCCAAATATGATTGGACAGCTTACATCAGTAGTTGCTGCTGAAGGAATTAACGTATCAGATATGGTTGATAAGTCTAAAGGTGATTATGCATATGCCATTATCGATTGTGATGATCCTGCAACAGAACAGCTTGTATCAAAATTACAGGCAGTTGAAGGTGTTATTAAGGTAAGAGTTATTAAATAGTACGATAATACTATAAATAAAACATAATTTTATTTTAGATGGATAAACATTTATGTAAGAATGTATTTATCTGAAATAGTGCAATATTTAAGATGAACCGGTGTTATAAATATATAATTTTATTTCACCGGTTTTTCTAATCAAGATTATTATGCAATTTTACATGCATAGAAGGAATAAGACTTTTTGAAAGTGTAATTAGACAAATAATAAGGAGCAAAGGAATGTTTATTTTAGCCACGGAGGTTCAACAAAATATTGAACAAAATGTAGAAGAATTGGATAAGAAAGTAAGCAGATTTTCGACAGTAATAGATGACGGAATTAACAAAGCTATTGATTTTGGATTCGATTTGTTTCTTGCAATAGTAATATTTATTATTGGAAGGATTGTTCTTTCTCTTGTAAGAAAATTATTTAAGAAGATTATGAATAAATCCAATATCGATGAAGGAGTTGTTAAATTCTTAGATTCAATGATTAAGGTATTTGGTTATATTGTGATTATTATTACAATATGTGGCCAGATTGGTATTCAGACAACCTCATTTATCACTCTTTTAGGTACAGCAGGAGTTTCCATAGGTTTGGCATTACAGGGAAGTCTTGCAAACTTTGCAGGAGGTATACTTATACTTATAACTAAACCTTTTTCGTTAGGTGACTATATTATTGCAGAAGGTGTTGAGGGTAATGTTACAAAGATTGACATTATTTATACAACATTGCAGTCTATTGATAACAAAAGTATTAAACTTCCTAATGGTAAATTAGCAGATAGTGTTTTGACCAATGTTACACATCAGGAAGAAAGAAGACTAGATGTTGAAGTTGGTATAGGATATGATGATGATATTAAAAAAGCTAAGAAGATTATGGCTGATGTTATGAAGAAGTCAGAATATGGGATTAAACCGGAAGAAGAAGTTGTTGTGGTTAAGGAACTTGCAGATAGCAGCATTATTTTGGAAATGAGAATGTGGGTTAAAACTGAAGACTATTGGAATGCTAAGTTTTACTTAAATGAAAATGTAAAATATAAGTTTGATGAAAACAATATTTCAATTCCGTTTAATCAGTTGGATGTAAACCTTAAAAATGTTCAATAAAAGAAAAGGTATTTATAATGAATGTAATTATATGTTTAGATCAAAATAATGGAATGCTGTTTAACAATAGAAGACAAAGCAGGGATAGAATTGTAAGAAAGAATATTTTAGAATATATTAATGGTGCAAAACTATATATGGATGAGTATTCTTTTAAGCAGTTTTCGGAAGATAAGGCAGACAATATTGTTGTATGTGATAATTTTTCTAATGCTGAAGATTCTGATTTTTGTTTTGTTGAAAAGCAGCATATTAATACGGAACAAATAAATAAACTGATTGTCTATAGATGGGACAAGATTTATCCGGCAGATGTAAGTTTTGGTATGAATAAAATTAAACTCAATCTTACAGAAACTTTAGAGTTTCAGGGATATTCCCACGAAAAGATAGTTAGAGAGATTTATGAATAGGTATATGGAGCAGGTTATGAAAAAAAGAATAAGTGCACTTTTAATGGCATTAATGTTGGCAGTTGGAATGCTTTCAGGGTGCGATAATACAAGTATTAATTCATCAGATTCAGGAAAAACTAAGGTAATATTAGCTACTGATACACAAACACAGGATGACAGTTTGAATAACAAAACACAAGTTGTAGACAATGATGACAGTACTAATATTACAACTAAAGCACAAAAATCTAATAAAAGTGCAAACTCTTCGAAAAATGAATCAAACAAAAGCAAGGCAACAAAAAGCTCTAAGTCTACAAAAATTCCTGAATATAACGGAAAAGCATATGTAGAACTTAATGGAAATAATCCGGAATTTAAATCAAAAGAGATAACAGATAAATCTTTTGAAAAGTATGGAAGTCTTGATAGTCTTGGAAGATGTACTGTATGTGTGGCAAGTGTTGGAAAAGAAATTATGCCAACGGAAAAACGTGGTGAAATTGGAATGGTAAAACCTACAGGTTGGCGCACTGTTAAATATGATTTTGTTGACGGAAAATATTTGTACAATAGATGTCATCTTATTGGGTATCAGTTGACAGGCGAAAATGCCAACGAGAAAAATCTTATAACAGGAACAAGATATCTTAACGTAACAGGAATGCTTCCTTTTGAAGATATGGTTGCTGATTATGTAAAAGAAACATCCAATCACGTAATGTATAGAGTCACACCTATTTTTGAAGGTAACAATCTTGTTGCAAAAGGTGTAAAGATGGAAGGATATTCTGTTGAGGATAAAGGTGAAGGAATTAGCTTTAATGTTTTTTGTTATAATGTTCAACCGGGTGTAACTATTGATTATGCAACCGGAGACAGTATAGGCAATGGAAAAGTTGAAATTAGTTCGGACAGCAAGAAGTCAACTTCAACAGGCAGTTCAAATAAGAATACAAACGGAAGTTCAAGCAGTAGCTCCAAGAGTAGTTCAAATAGTAGTTCATCAAAGAAGAATACAAGCAGTTCATCAGCTACTACAGAATATATTCTCAATATGAATACTCACAAATTCCACACTCCATCTTGCAGAAGTGTAAAACAGATGAGCAATTCTAACAAAAGTGTATACAAAGGAACAAGGCAGGATTTAATAAATCAGGGATATGATCCTTGCAAAATCTGTAATCCATAGAAATTTTGGGAATTTAATAAAACCTCACTAAGATTTAATTATGATTCTTAGTGAGGCCTTTTATTAAAAATATTAACAAAAAATCTGAAAACTATTTTGTTAAAATATTAGAAAATTTTCTAATATTATTATTTTGCAAACGTATTAGAAAAATCAATTTTATTTTGATAAATATTCTTTATAGATTTCAATAACTTTCTTCATAGCATCAGGTCCCGGAGCACCAATTGTTGTACGCTTATCAACGCATGTTTCTAAGCTTATAGCATCATAAATGTCATCTTCAAACACAGGACTGATAGCTTTATATTCATCTAAAGTCATATCATCAAGGGCGATTCCTTTTTCTTCACAGAAAAGAACTAACTGACCAACGATTCCGTGAGCATCTCTAAATGGTACTCCGTGGTTTACAAGGTAATCAGCAGCATCAGTAGCATTAGTAAAGCCGTTCTTTGTACTTGCTTCCATAATATCTTTGTTAAATGTCATTGTATCAATCATACCTGTAAATAAAACGATGCATCCTTTAACTGTATCAATTGCATCAAAAGATAACTCTTTGTCTTCCTGCATATCTTTGTTATAAGCAAGAGGAATACCTTTCATTGTTGTAAGGATAGAAGCAAGAGCACCGTAAACACGTCCTGTTTTTCCTCTGATTAACTCTGCAATATCAGGATTTTTCTTCTGAGGCATAATGCTTGAACCTGTGCTGTATGAATCATCAATATTAACAAAACGGTATTCGTTAGAATTCCAAATACAAATTTCTTCACAGAATCTGCTTAAGTGCATCATAATAGTAGAAAGAGCACTTAAAAATTCAATTAAATAATCTCTATCTGATACAGAATCCATACTGTTAAGAGTTGGACCATCAAAACCAAGAAGATTTGCAGTATATTCTCTGTCTAAAGGATAAGTAGTTCCTGCTAAAGCACCTGAACCTAGTGGACAAAGATTCATTCTCTTATGAATATCATCTAATCTGCTACGGTCACGCTTGAACATTTCGAAATAAGCACCAAAGTGATGAGCCAAAGTAATAGGCTGTGCTTTCTGTAAATGAGTAAAGCCGGGCATAAAAGTTTCTGTGTTTTTCTCCATAACCTTCAATAAAGAATTAAGAAGTGTTTTTAACAAATCATTAATTTCTTCAACTTCATGTCTTGTGTAAAGTTTCATGTCAAGAGCAACCTGATCATTACGGCTACGTCCTGTGTGAAGTTTCTTGCCGGCATCGCCAATTCTTTCAATAAGATGTGCTTCTACAAAACTGTGAATATCCTCACTGTTATCAAACTGAAGAGTTCCGTTGTCAAGATCAACTCTAATGCTTTCAAGCCCTTTAATAATATCATTCATTTCATCAGTAGTAATAATTCCCTGTTTGCCAAGCATTTTAACATGTGCTAAACTTCCCTGAATATCCTGCTTATAAAATTTCTGGTCAAAAGAAAGGGATTCGTTAAAGTTGTGAACTAACTGATTTTCTTCCTTAGTAAATCGACCGCCCCATAATTTCATATGTATAACCTCGCTTTTAATTATTTTTGTTAAAGCGGTTTTGTGCATAAATATAAATAAATTCGCATAAAACCTATAAAATTATACCACATACTACTGGTTTTTGAAACATACTTTTGATATACTGTGCAAGGATTAATAGATAAGTAAGGAGAATGACATGGAATTTTATTTTGCACCACTTGAAGGTGTAACAGGATTTACATATAGAAACGCATATAATGATTTGTTTGATGACGTGGATAAGTACTATGCACCTTTCATATCCCCATCGATTAACGATAGATTAAAAGGAAAAGAAATAAGAGATCTTTTGCCGGAAAACAATAATAAAGGGATTAATTTGGTGCCACAAATTCTGGCAAATCGGGCAGATTACTTTATAAAGGCAGCAAATCAGTTAATTGAATTGGGCTATGATAAAGAAATTAATTTGAATGCCGGCTGTCCTTCAGGCACTGTTGTGTCTAAAAACAAAGGGGCAGGTTTCCTAAAAGATACGGAAGCAATGGACAGATTTTTTGATGAAACATTCAACTGGTTAGAGAATAAGAACAGTGAAGGTCATAATTTATCAATATCTGTAAAAACAAGAATAGGAATGTATGAGCCGGATGAGTTTGAAAATATACTAGAAGTTTACAATAAATATCCAATTAGCCAGTTGATAGTACATCCAAGAACAAGAGAGCAACTATACAAGGGAACTCCAAACATGGAAGCCTTTAAGTATGCTTTGGAAAACAGTAAGAATCCAGTTTGTTATAACGGAGATATAAACACAGTGGAGAATTATCACAGAATTATTGAGAAAATAAATGATGATTCAGAAATGAAAATTGGAAGCATCATGATAGGCAGAGGGCTTATTGGAAACCCAAACCTTGTTAATGAAATCAAAGGTGGAAAAAAGTTGACTAAAAAAATGCTAGAGGCATATCATGACAGACTATATAATGATTTTGAAAAAATAATGAAAGCAGACAAGCATTTGCTGTTTAAAATGAAAGAAATGTGGACGTATATGTCACTTAACTTTGATGATTCGCATAAGTGTGCGAAACTAATTAGAAAAGCCCAGAACCTATACAAGTATAACCTGGCAGTATATGAAATATTTGAAAAATATGAGTTGAAGTAAAGTGGAATAAAAATGTTCTCTTGTACTGTAAATCGTCCAATATATTGGAGAGTTGGGAGTGGACACCTCCGTGGAAAAGTGTACCAACATGTCATAAAATAAAAAATAAGAATGTAGGTTTCCGACATTGTTATATGCCATAATTCCTACATTCTTATTTTATAATTTGCAGTGGCTTAAACCATTAATTATAACCAGACTACAAACTATCAGTTATAACCGGACTTTAAACCATCTTCCCTATTTTTCTGACAAGATTTCAAGTATCTTATTACTTCTTTCAATGAATGCTGTCATTGATTCAGGATTAAGCGGAGTATGACTAATTACTGCAAGGTCATATAACTGCTTACACATAATATCAGTGTTTTCTCCTTCAGGATTAGCTAAAATGTATTTAACAAGAGCATTGTTGGCATTTAATACTAATGTCTCACCTGAACCACCAAACATTGCAGGGTCCATACCGGACATACCATACATCTTCATCATATCCTGCATACGACGGCTTTCTTCTGAAACAGTAATCATTGAAGAAACTTTTTCGTCTTTAATTTTCTGAACCTTAACATCTAACTTATCACGATTTAAAGCTTTCTTAAATGTTTCTGTTAATTTTTCAGTAGCATCTTTAAGCTCATCTTCACTTATTTCTTCAGTAAATGAATCATTTAAGTCAGCATCAATTCTTACAAACTTAACATTTTCATTTTTCTGCTCAAGCTGTGAAATGAAAGGCTGATCAATTGCATCTTTTAATACAACAGCATCAATTCCTTCAGCCTTAAACATATTTACATACTGGCTCTGCTGAACAGGATCGTTTGTGTAGAAAATAGTATTTTCATGTTTATCTTTATTTTCTTCAAGACATTCCTTAAATGTAAGATATTTGTCATCAAGATTCTTGAATAAAACATAATCAGACATCTTTTCGCAGAACTTAGTGTCTTTTAAACAACCGAATTTAATGAACGGGCTAATATCATCCCAGTATTTTTCGTATTCTTCTTTATCTGTTTTACACATGCCGGAAAGTTTGTCAGCAACTTTCTTAGTAATGTAATCAGAAATTTTTTTGACAAAACCGTCATTCTGGAGAGCAGAACGTGAAACATTAAGTGGTAAATCAGGACAATCAATAACACCCTTTAAAAGCATTAAGAATTCAGGGATAACTTCCTTAATATTATCAGCAATAAATACCTGATTGTTATAAAGCTTAATTGTGCCTTCAATTGATTCATATTCTGTATTAATCTTAGGGAAGTACAAAATACCCTTTAAGTTAAATGGATAATCCATATTTAAATGAATCCAGAATAAAGGCTCTTTGTAATCTAAGAATACTTTGTGATAGAATTCTCTGTATTCTTCTTCAGTACATTCATTAGGATGTTTAGTCCAAAGAGGAGTAGTATCACTGATACTTACAGGTCTTTTTAAAATTTTTACTTTTTTCTTTTCTGGTTCAACTTCAACAGTTTCCTTAGTTCCGTCTTCCTTTTCTTTTTCTTCAGTTTTAGCTGGCTCAACAATATGCTCAATAACAGTATCTTTATCTGTTAATTCTTCTTCCATAATTGTCTGATATTCAGGTTCAGCAGAAGGGTCAGATACAAAAATTTCAACAGGCATAAAAGAGCAGTACTTATCAAGAATCTCTTTAGCTTTGAAAATGTTAGCAAATTCAACGCTGTCGTCATTTAAATATAAAGTAATCTTTGTACCACGATCAGTCTTGTCTGAGTCAGACATTGTAAAGTCCATACCATCTTCACAGTCCCAAAGAACTGCTTTGGCATCTTTCTTATAAGATAAAGTTTCAATAGTTACTCTATCAGCAACCATAAATGCTGAATAAAAACCTAAACCGAAATGACCGATAATCTGGTCTTCAGAAGTTTTATCCTTATACTGTTTAAGGAAAGCTTCTGCACCCGAAAAGGCAATCTGGTTAATGTATTCGTCTACTTCATCAGCAGTCATACCAAGACCATTATCGATGAAAGTAAGAGTTTTCTCTTTAGGGTTTGCAAGAATCTGAATCTTAAATTCTTCATCATCAGCTATTTCAGCTTCACCCATCATTTCAAGTTTCTTTAATTTTGTAATGGCATCACAACCATTAGATACTAATTCTCTGAAAAAAATGTCATGGTCTGAATACAACCATTTCTTAATAATAGGGAAAATGTTTTCACTGTTAATTGAAAGACTACCCTTTTTCTCTGACATAAAAATCACTCCTTTGTTATTGTTCATTTTCAATTCTAAAGGATATTGTAGACACGTAAAAAAGAAAAGTCAAGAGAAAATTAGCACTCAATCAAGGCGAGTGCTAAAAGTTTACAATTAGTTAACAATTTCTATAAAATCTCTGTATCAAAATGGGATTCAAGAAACTTTGAAATTAATTTATCCCAGTAATTATCAAGAGATTTATCCATTGTAAAAAGATTAAGGGAAGAACTGGTTATAATATGTATCTGATTGCTTTCGTATATAATATGAAAATAAAGACCGCTAATATTCTCTTCAGCAATAGAAGAGCCAAGTTCCCTTACGATTTTTGAATAATTAACTTTAGGAAAAGCCATAACCAACTTAAGTCGGGTAGGAACTTTTTTTCCTTTAATTATTTCAAAACAAATATTTCTTAAGTTTTTCCAGGTGGCAAAATCTTCGGTAAAGTTTTCAATTTCATCCTTATCAAAAAAAGCTTTGTTAATATGGCCGTCAAAGGAGAAGGAAGAACCTGTTATTATTTCTCCGCTACATATTAAAAAAGAATCAAAAGTATCCTTTACAAGAAGGTTTTGCATAAAATTATTTATATCATTTATTTTAATTGAAATCATAAACTAGATTATATCAAAATATGGTGTTTTTGTCTTTACTTTTTTTCTTCTTATAGTTATAATAATGTCATTGTATACTTTATTACAATAAATAGTTAAATTATGTAAACAGGCTTCCGTAGCTCAGTTGGTAGAGCAGCTCACTCGTAATGAGCAGGTCACGTGTTCGAGTCACGCCGGGAGCTTTAAATTAACGATTTTAGTAGAATTATGAAAGTCTGATGTACGGAATATTCCACTTAATCAGAATTTTAAGGAGCAGAGATGGCATATAAACCATACAAACCCAAGAAAGAAAAAGATATATATGCTAGGTATGATGGAAAGAATACCAAAGCCAACAATTACGATAGTGGAAGCGTGAAACTGTTTGGTTTCAGGTCAGGTGCAGTATATAAGATGGTTCCGGCTATTTTATATTATGCATTTATGATTTTCTATATAGGAACAGGTATTTACGGTGAACTTAGTTATTATAAATTTGAACCAATGGACTATGTAATAACCGTATTGAAATATATTTTCTTTATAGTATGGTTTTTCAGCCCGGCAATATTTTTATCCAATTTTAAATACAGGGATTCTTTGCCATTATTTAAGAAACATGATGTCGGTTCATCAATTATTGGAATAATTATTATAAGTCTTTTCTGTTCATTTATGACTATGGTTTATAAGGAATGTATGTCAGACACTTATAAGAAATCAGTAACGGCATATGATAGTTATCTTAAGGAACAGCGAGAAAAGAAACAACAGAATACAGAGTCAGAAAGTGTTTCATTTAATGGAATAACTTACGATGTGAATAATAATAAAGTATATTTAGGGGAGGCATAAGATGAAGAATAAGAAGATTTTTGGAATTGTTGTAGGAATTATAGTTATAATAATTGCAGTGGTTTTTATTAAAGATAAAACAGGAAAACAGACTGTCAAAGATGAAAATAACACAACCACGGTTGAAACAACAGTGATAGAGACTACAACAGAAACTAATACGGAATCAGTTCAGAAAGCAACAGTAGCCGGTGAAAAGGGAACAGTTGCAGATAATAGTAAAAACACAGTTGTTACCAACAAGAATGGAAGCAGTAGTTCAAAGACTGATGAAAAGGCAACAACTAAGAAATCAGGTAAGAAAACAAATAAATCAACAAAGAAGGCAACAAAGAATAACAATAGTAAGAACAGCAAACCTTCAGACGATACATATGGAAGTTATGGACCTGGAGATAATTATGCTGTGGATATATTTGGCAATGAGTCTGAAACAACAAAGAAGAACTCATCTAAAACAGAAAAAACCACAACTTCAAAGAAGAATAATTCAGGAAATTCTAACAAGAATGACGATGGTTGGTCAGATTTCTATTAATATGGTAAACTAATTCATTTAAATAAAATTAAAAGCATAAGGGAGAACACAAAGATGATGAAATTAGACAAAAAACTTAAAGTAGGCATTTTAGGTGCAACAGGTATGGTTGGACAGAGATTTATTACTTTGTTAGCAGACCATCCATGGTTTGAAGTTACAACTTTGGCTGCAAGCCCACGCTCAGCAGGAAAGACTTACGAAGATGCTGTAGGTGACAGATGGAAAATGGAAGCTCCAATGCCTGAATCAGTTAAAAAGATGATTGTACATAATGTTAACGAAGTAGAAGCTGTTGCTTCAACAGTTGATTTTGTATTTAGTGCAGTTGATATGACTAAGGAAGAAATTAAGAAGATTGAAGAAGATTATGCTAAGACAGAAACACCTGTAGTTTCAAACAATAGCGCACATAGATGGACTCCTGATGTTCCTATGGTTGTTCCGGAAATCAACCCGGAACATTATGAAGTGATTAAGTATCAGAAGGAAAGACTTGGTACAAAGAGAGGTTTTGTCGCTGTTAAACCTAACTGTTCAATTCAGAGTTATGCTCCTGTACTTACAGCATGGAAAGAATTTGAGCCAACAGAAGTTGTAGCAACAACATACCAGGCTATTTCAGGTGCAGGAAAGACATTTAAGGATTGGCCTGAAATGATAGGAAATATTATTCCTTTCATTGGCGGTGAAGAAGAAAAGTCAGAACAGGAACCACTTAGATTATGGGGCAAGATTGAAGATGGTGTTATTAAAAAAGCAACAAGTCCTGTTATCACAACACAGTGTATCCGAGTACCTGTATTAGACGGACATACAGCAGCAGTATTTGTTAAGTTTGCTAAGAAACCAACTAAGGAACAGCTTATTGAAGCTATGACTAAGTTTAGTGGAGAACCACAGAAGCTTGATCTTCCAAGTGCTCCAAAGCAGTTCATCCAGTATCTTGAAGAAGATAACAGACCACAGGTTCAGTTAGATGTTAACTTTGAAAAAGGTATGGGAATTTCAGTTGGACGTTTAAGAGAAGATACAGTATATGACTACAAGTTTGTAGGTTTATCACATAACACATTAAGAGGTGCTGCAGGCGGAGCTGTTCTTTCAGCAGAACTTCTTGTTGCAAAGGGATATATTGAAGCTAAATAATTATCTTAAATGTTGATAGTTGTTAAGCTTATGTTTAAAGGCTGTCATATTGACAGCCTTTAATTATGATTTTATAAAAAGTAGAAAGAGGGAGAAAATGTACGAAAAATTATCAAAAAACGCACTTTTGAATATGTACTTTGGGACAATTACGGGAACAATAGCGATACTTGCTATTATATTTGTACTGGAATTATTGTTTGTTATTCCAAATAATATTGGAATATTAGTTATTTTGGGATTGATAATTGCAATAATATTGGTTTTTAACGCTATCATTAGTCCTGTTTTTAGATTTCACAGATACAGATATAAGATAGATGAGGAATCGATTGATATTATCGAGGGATATGTTTTTACACAAAGAAATATAGTTCCAATTGAAAGATTACATAAACTACAGATTAGTCAGGGACCATTCGACAAGCTTTGCAATGTGGCAAGAGTTAAGGTTACAACTGCAGGTGGTGATGTGGAAATAAGATTTCTTGAAAATGAAAAAGCAGAAAAAATAACTGAAAGCCTAAAACAGAAAATAAACCAGATTGCAGTAGAACAGAAGAATCAAATTGCCAAAGAGCAGAAAAAACGAAATGAAGAAGAACAGAAAAAGCTGAATGAAACACAGGAGTAATGAGTATGGAAACAAAAAGATTTAGAAATCATTTCTCCGATGTTATTGAACAGCTGGGTGGGTTGTTAATATTTCTGTTTATTGTTGGGGTTCAGTCAATCCCGGACATATTAAGTGATACTGATGGAGATAGCAATGATGTAGTAGCTTTGATAGATAATCCTAAATATACAATGATTGTGATTATTGTTGTGATTACAATTCTGGCAGTACTAGGTCTTATTGTAGGCTTTAAGGTTAGAAGATGGTATAAAACCTGGATAATAATTGGCAACGACACAATAACAGTTGAGAGAAATACATTAAGAAGTGTAAAGAATACTGTTGGAATAAAGAATATTTCTAATGTTAATATTAATCAGAATATTTTTGAAATGATTATTGGAACTTGCAATTTGAAACTGGATACTAATAGCTTATCCACTGCAGATAGTACAGATATTAAGCTTATACTAAAAAAGCAACATGGAGAAGAACTTCGAAATTATATAAATAGACGTGTTGAAGAAATTAACACAGGAATAATTCTTGAAAAAGAGGAAGAAGTTAATCCTTACGTGAAATATGACATTGAAGTAACATCAAAAGACATTATTACAAATGGTTTTTATTCTCTAAGTGTTGGAACAATACTTTTATTTTTAGGTTCTTTAGCCGGTTTTATAGCAGGAATTGTTTCGGACATAAACGATGGAAAAACAATTATTGCTTCATTAGGTGGTGCAATTACTTTAATCATTTTGATTATAGGTTCTCTTTATTCTATGGCAAAAAGTTTTCTTAAAATGTATGATTTTAAGGCAAGACGTGGAAAGAACAAGCTTTATATAAAATATGGTCTTTACAATAAAGTAGATTTTGCCATTCCCATAGACAAGATTAACGCCATTGTAGTTCATCAGACATTTATTGCAAGAATTTTTAGAAAATATTCAGCTGAAATAGTAAATGTAGGCTTAAATGATGATGATAAGGCCAGTGCCTATTTTACATTTTATTGTAGCAGGAAACAGTTAAAATCATATATTGATAAGTTATTGCCGGAATTTAGCGAAGGAATTAATGGGGATATAAAGAAACAACCTGATAAAGTCAAAATAAAATATATTGTGGATTACTTAATTAATTCTGTTATTGTTTTGATTGTTGCAGCAAGCATAATTTATTATGTAAATCCTTCAAAAGTGTTTGAAATGGCAATTGTTGCAGGCTCAGCATTTATACTTTTTTATATGTTTATAGCAAAGATTTTAAGTTTCATTACCTGTGGTGTTTTCATTGGTGACGAATTGGTTGGAGTAAGGGAAGGTACTATGGGAACCAGATATTCATTAATTAAATATTGTAATATACAGTACATAACAATTAATCAGAATATATTGGAAGAAAAATTAAGAATTGCTAAAGGTGGTCTGCATATCCTTGCATCAATGTTGTGCGATGACTACTTAATACCTTATATGGATGAGAATGAAATCAGTTCTATTTACAATAATATAATCAAATAATAATTTGAAAATATCTTTTTGCGTATGAAAAGACATATGCCAAAAAGATATTTTTCTTTAATAAGAAAATTATTTTAAATTTAATGCAACAGTTTGAGAAATTTATTACACTATATAAATGTAAACGCAAAAAGTTAAAAGTAGGAAGAGGGTACCCGGTATGAATTTTAACAGGAAAGATGTTTTGGCGGCAATCAAAGGCAATATGCAGGCTTTCGAACAAATATACATAGATATAAACAATGATTTATACAAAATGGCTTTGTACATATTAGGAAATAGTGAGCTTGCAAAAGACATAGTAAGTGAAACAATTATTGATGCATTAAAAGGTATTAAAAAGTTAAAGTCAGCAGATGCATTTGAAAGTTGGATTTTAAAAATCCTAACTAATAAGTGCAAGCAGAAACTTAATTATAAATACAATAAATTTAATGTTTTTAATCCTAACATAAAAGACGAAAGTCATATGGAAAAAGTTGAAAGCAACAGTAACATTGGCAATGCCGAAAAAACAGATGTGAAGATAGCGTTATCAAAACTAAATACGGAAGATAGAATGATTGTTTCTTTATGCGTAGTGGAAGGCTATAAAAGCAATGAGGTAGCAGAAATTCTATCAATGAATCCTTCAACTGTAAGGTCAAGGCTTAACAGAAGTCTTAAGAAGATGAAAGAGTATTTGGAGGTAGAGTAATGAATAAATCGAGCAAAAAGGTTGAGAATGAAAAAATGAAAAATAAACTAAACGATGAAATTGATGTGGAAAACATGGAAATAGCAAATCTTATAAAAAAGGACAGCGAAGATATTCCAAAGATTTCTACAGATATTAATGTGATTAATCAGATTAGAACCACAGGCAGAAAAAACAAAAATAAGATGATAATCAGACTTTGCACAGGGTTTGCAGCCTGTCTTGTACTGGTTGTTGGAACAGTTTTCTGGTATAGAACAAACACTGAAAACAAAGCAAGAGAACTGGCTTCAAGAACAGTCCATGTAGCAAAAAACAATGAATCAAGAATGGCATCTTCTTATGATGAAATATACAAAATAATGTCAGAAAAAGCTACAGATCAGAGCGATACATATAGAACTAAGGCAACAGCAAAAAGTAGTAGTTCTGACAGCACCATATCCAGTGATGGCGTAAAGAAAAAATCAGATTCAAAAGCATATTCAACAACAAATATCCAGACAGAAGGTGTGGATGAAGGTGATGTTGTAAAAACTGATGGTGAATATATTTATATTGTAAATGACAAAAAGTCGGTAGTAAATATTGTGAAGGCACAGGGCAAAGAGACTAAAAAAATAGCAAAAATAAAGATTAAATATAACAAAGAAGATTTAAATGTAAAAGAGATATATTATGCAGATAATAAATTAATAGTAATTTCAGGTGTATATGAAGATGATGTTCTGTATGGCATAGAAGATTCGGTTACGTCTAAAGGTTGTGGAGTAAACAACGGAAAATCCATAACAATAATATCTGTTTATGATATAACAGACAGAAGTAATCCTAAATTAATAAAACAGAACACTCAGCAGGGAGATTTTGATTCATCAAAATTAAGTGGTAATTATGTTTATACAATATCTGAGGCAAATGTAAACATAACTGACAAAAAAGACTCCTGTGTACCTGAAATTAATGAAAAGCCAATGGATTATTCAAAAATCTATTTGCCAAACAAAATAGATGGTGGCAGTTATACTGTTATAACAGTTATGGATATCAATAACCCCGATAAATTCTATGACCAGACAGCAATTGCAGGAAATGTTCAAAACGTATATGTCAGTGAAAACAACATATATTTAATTGATGATGAATATGAGGAAATAGATATTTCTGACACAAAAAAAGGCAAGAATATACTAAAAAAGAAAAATATTGGAAAATTGCAGGAATCCAAAAAAAATCTGTCAGCCAAGGAAATAAAAAAGGTCAAAAAGGCATATGGTGGAGAATATGACTGGTCAAAGGTTACAGAAACAAGAAAAATAGGATATTTTAAAAGTCAGATAAAAACAAATATTGTAAAGTATTCATATAAAGACGGAAAATTAAACTTTGTAAACGAAAACAGTGTAGAAGGATACGTAGATAGCAATCTGTCTTTTGATGAAAAAGCCGGATGCTTAAGATTTGTTTCAAGTAATAGTACCTCATCATATGCGGGAGAAAGAACAGTTCTTAAAGATGGAAAATGTAAAATAATTTCCGAAAATATTGTGAACACTAACGATTATGAAAAATATTATGAGGAAGAAGTTTTAGATAATAATGTATATGTACTTGATGAAAATCTTAAAGAGGTGGCAAGTATTAAAGGACTTGCAAAGAATGAAAGTGTTTATGCAGTAAGATACTTGGGCAACTATGGATATTTTGTAACATACGAAAATACTGATCCATTATTTACAGTAGACTTTTCAGATATGAAAAATCCTAAAATCGTAGGAAAGTTGAAACTTCCGGGCTACTCAGATTATCTTCATTTCTATGATGAAAATTCAATGTTAGGACTTGGAATGGAAAATGATAAATATTTGAAACTTGAAATGTACAATGTATCTAATGGAAAGGCAAAACAGATTTCTAAGAAGGTGTTGAAAAGATATATGGATTCAGATGCCTTACATGAGTATAAATCAATTATAGTAGATAAAGAAAAGAACTTAATCGGATTTAATGCAACACTTTCAAATGGTAACTACGATGATGTTTATGTTTTATACAGGTTTGAAAATAATAAATTTAAAAAGCTTGCAGAAATTTCATTATCAGGGGAGTCTTATGCTGTGAGAGGACTTTATATAGATAACTATTTCTATATCGTCACTCTGGGAAAAGACGTAAAAGTACTGGATTTAAACAATTATAAAGTGGTAAAAAAAATAAAATAAGCATCTTATCATAATCTAAACAATATCAAAGACGAAAAAAGTGAAATTTAAGTAGTTTTTGATATTGTTTTTTTTGCCTTGAATTAGTAGAATAAAAAAGTATGCAAAAATGATACAAATAAGGATATGATAATAATTGTGCAATTAAATATTGGCACATAAAAATTGAATTAGTTGTCAATTAATTTAATGAGAAGCGTAGAAAAAATAGAAGGATATGGGTATAAATAATGGAAAATAACAGAGATTATACACGAAGAAGTAGAAGAAGGAGAGAACTTACACCAAGAGAAAAACTCTTGATTGTACTAAAAAGAAATATTTATCCCATAGCATTAGTTGTAATTATTATTTTTTCGATTGTTGTAATATTACCTGCTGAAAAGTCAAGAGAGGCGAAAAAAGAAGTAACAGCATCTATTACTGAAAATAAAAATAACACAGCACAGAAGGAAACTGAAACTACAACAAACAAGAATACAAAAGTATATAAAACAATTAAGCCTAAAACAAGAACAACAGAAAAAATCGTTGCAGAGCTTAAAGAACGATCAAAACACGATGAAAAATATAAAAAGATTTATGACAGAATAGATGAATATCCAAAGGGAATGCTTAATGCAGTTTTGAACAATCCTGAAATGCAGGATTTTCTTATTGGATATCCTGACAATCAGTACACTTTAAAATATTTAAAAACACAGTCAGACGAATCAGAAGAAACAACTTTAACAGAGGCAGAAACAGTGCAGGAAACAACAGCACAGGATTCTAATGAGGAAATAGATTTAAGTGATATTAAACTTACAGAAAAAGAAAGAAAAAGTGCACATCCTTTATTTATTCAGTGGGATGAAAGATGGGCTTATATCCCTTATGGTGATGAAAATATCGGTATGGCAGGCTGCGGTCCCACATGTATGTCAATGGTTATTGTAGGACTTACGCATAATTCAGAAGCTACACCGGCAGAAATAGCCAGACACAGCGAAGAGAATGGATATTATGTTAATGGACAGGGAACATCATGGCTTTTAATGTCGCAGGTGGCTAAGAACTACGGAATAACTGTTAATCAGATGGCTGTTTCACAGATTGAGATGGAAAATGCACTTGATAACGGAAATATGCTGATTTGCTCTGTTGGTGCAGGAGATTTTACAACACAGGGACACTTTATTGTAATATACGGTTACACAGACGAAGGATTTCTTGTTAATGATCCATATTGTAAAGTAAGAAGTACAAAAAAATGGAGTTTTGACAGAATAAAAAATCAAATAAAAACAATTTGGAGATATAGTTATTAGTAAAAAACAGAAATAATTACTTAAAAATAAAAAACTTTCGATTAAACTATGGACTATTTTGTCATTTTATGAGAAAATACAAAGCGAGTGTGGGCGATAATGAAAACTCACAGATAGAGCAGTAATAATTTATTATGTTATCTATACTGCATTAACATGGATTTTAATCCATAGTTTATATTTCGAAAGGAGTATTTATTCAGATGATTTATTCAAAAGAAGTTGAAATGATGTGTCCTGTAGCTAAGGGCGCAAAGCATGAACCTGCTCCAATTCCAGAAGAAGGAAAATGGGTTCACTCAAAAGAAATCAAAGATATTTCAGGTTTTACACATGGTGTTGGCTGGTGTGCTCCACAGCAGGGTGCTTGTAAGCTTACATTAAATGTTAAAGAAGGTATCATTGAAGAAGCATTAATCGAAACAATCGGATGTTCAGGTATGACACATTCAGCAGCTATGGCAGCTGAAATTCTTCAGGGAAAGACAATTCTTGAAGCTTTAAATACTGACTTAGTTTGTGATGCTATCAATACAGCTATGAGAGAATTATTCTTACAGATCGTATATGGTAGAACTCAGAGTGCTTTCTCAGATGACGGTCTTGTAGTTGGTGCCGGACTTGAAGATTTAGGAAAAGGACTTCGTTCACAGGTTGGTACAATGTACGCTACAAAGGCTAAAGGTGTTAGATATCTTGAAATGGCAGAAGGCTATGTAACAGGTATCGCTCTTGATGCTGATAATGAAGTTATTGGTTACCAGTTTGTTAGCTTAGGAAAGATGACAGACTTTATCAAAAATGGTGATGATCCTACAACAGCTTGGGAAAAAGCAAAAGGCCAGTATGGTCGTGTTGATGACGCTGTTAAGATTATCGATCCAAGAAAGGAATAGGAGGTAACAACAATGGCATTATTTGAATCATATGAAAGAAGAATTGACCAGATTAATTCTGTTTTAAATAGTTATGGAATCGCTTCTATCGAAGAAGCTGAAAAGATTACAAAGGACGCTGGATTAGATGTTTACGAACAGGTTAAAAAGATTCAGCCAATTTGTTTTGAAAATGCATGCTGGGCTTACACAGTAGGTGCAGCTATCGCTATTAAGAAAGGTTGTAGAAGAGCTGCTGATGCTGCTGCAGCAATCGGTGAAGGTCTTCAGGCTTTCTGTATTCCAGGTTCTGTTGCTGACCACAGAAAAGTAGGTCTTGGACATGGTAACTTAGGAAAGATGTTACTTGAAGAAGAAACAGAATGTTTCGCATTCCTTGCAGGTCACGAATCATTCGCAGCTGCTGAAGGTGCTATCGGTATCGCAGAAAAGGCTAACAAGGTTCGTAAGAAACCTTTAAGAGTTATCTTAAATGGTCTTGGAAAAGATGCAGCTCAGATTATTTCAAGAATTAATGGTTTCACATATGTTGAAACAAAATATGATTATAAAGAAGCTAAGTTAAACATCGTTTACGAAAAAGCTTATTCAGATGGACTTCGTGCAACTGTAAAATGTTACGGTGCTGACGATGTTCAGGAAGGTGTTGCAATCATGCATCACGAAAATGTTGGTGTATCTATTACAGGTAACTCAACAAACCCAACTAGATTCCAGCATCCTGTTGCAGGTACATACAAGAAAGAATGTATCGAACAGGGTAAGAAGTACTTCTCAGTAGCATCAGGTGGTGGTACAGGACGTACACTTCATCCAGATAACATGGCTGCAGGTCCAGCTTCATATGGTATGACAGATACATTAGGACGTATGCATTCAGATGCTCAGTTCGCAGGTTCTTCATCAGTTCCAGCTCACGTTGAAATGATGGGTCTTATCGGAATGGGTAACAACCCAATGGTTGGTGCTACAGTAGCAGTTGCCGTTTCTGTTGAAGAAGCAGCTAACGCTGGCAAGTTTTAATTAGAAAAAGCCTATAAATAAAGGGATTGCGGAATATTTAGCAATCGGAGAAGAGATGTTAAGAGAGGTGTCTTCGGATACCTCTTTTTTGCTTTAAATCACGTTTTTTATTACACTTTTATGTTGTTTGCATTTGAGTGCGGAACAAAGATGATGACACAGTTTGTTATTGATAATGGCGGCATAATGGGACAGTTTATAAAAGCCGGTAAGGTTAATGATGTAATGACTAATTCCGGAATAAGTAAAGTTAAGGATGATGATAAATCTTTATATAGAGTTGAGAGCATATATGAAGGCAGTTCAAATTATTCTCTGGTAAATGACGTCCCGACAGTTTCCTCCTATTACAGTATAACTTCCGGTAATATATCTGAAACAATGGAAAGTTTGGAAAATTCAGATATTTTTACGGCAGTGTGGACAAAAGATTTGTCAAGAAGAACCGGTCTTATGGAACTTGCCGGAGTGAAATACTACTTGAAAAGAGGCAGTGGGATAGATTTAACCAGCGTACCATATGGATATAAATTAAAGGATACTTTGGAGACAAAGGCGGAAGACGAAAATAATGATAATGTTTACCTTTATGAAAATTCTTTGGCACTTCCTCTTGTTTATGGCTATGATAACTATATGAAAAAAAGCGATTGGGACAGCTTAGACTCTTATGATAAAGAAAATGCCATGCTTCAGATTGCGGTTGTTCAGGATGACATGAATGGCGAGTTGAAGGAAAGAACACCTTCCTGCAATTCAGTAGTAGTTGTTAATAAGAAGAAATTCATGTCTAAGCTAAAGAAAATGAAACTTCCTAATATGAAAGTAAAAGGCGATAAAATTACCGTAAAAAGCGGTATGGTGAAAATACCTATTTCTTTTAAAGGTATTGCAAACAGTGAAACATACCTAAATATTAAGGGAATTGATTACAATCATTTCAGTGACGAATATGTAAAAGAAAAGCTTAAAGCATCTGACATTTCACAGGATGAAAGAAGTGATGTTATATATAATAAGCGTGTGGATAATTTTTATCTTGGCGGGATAATTAATGACAAGTATGCCGGATTTAACTATTGCACTAAGTATTATATTTATAATGGAGCAAAATCGACATTGTGCAATTATGGCTATAATAAAAATTCTCTTAAAGAAGCATATTTCTATATGTCGTCGCCGGGCGTGTATACCTTTGATGATATAAAGATTGTGTGTCAGCCTATGGACAACTATAAAAAGTATGTTAAGAAATTAAAATTAAATATTAAGAATTTGGAAATTGAACATAATAAAATATCTTATAATGCAAAGCTTAACAACAAAAAACTTATTTGTACCGCAGTTCCTTATTCAAAAGGCTGGTCAGCAAAAATTGATGGAAAGCCGGCAAAAATAATAAAAACAAACGGAATGTACATGGGTGTAGTTGCACCGAAAGGAAATCATAAAATAGAATACTCTTATGTAACTCCGGGACTGGGGCTTGGAAGTGCTTTATCTCTGGCAGGGTGGCTTGTTACAATATCGTTATTTATAATATTTAGGAGAAAGAAAAACACGAATTAATAAAGTGTAGAAGAATCGATTTTAAAAGGTCAGAATTATAATATGACTTTTTAAGGTCGATTTTTATTTTGAAATATTTTTAGTAATGAAAATATGAAAATTTGCCTAAAAAAGAGATTTAAAACAGGATCAAGAGAGCATTTCGCACAAAAACAGCGTCCCATTTAAGTGCAAATTTTAAGAAAATGCAAAAAATAATAAAAATTGTTTTATCATATAGAAAAACACATATTAAAAGACTATAATTTTTTTAGTAGTTTAAGGTTAAACAACGAATATTATAAGAGAAGGGAAGAAACTATTGTGAAAAAATTACAGGCTATAGGCAGAAAAATGTCTGCAGGAATATTGACAGTATGTTTAACAGTAGGAATGTTAGCAGGTACATTTACTTCAGGCACTGCCGAACAGGTAAGTGGAGCGATTACAGGCTTCACATCAAATGATTTTCTAAAATGTTATGGAACATCAATAAGAAATAATTACGGAAATGGAAACACAGTTCATTTGAGAGGTACAAATGCAGGAGGATTATTTGTACAGGAAAGTTGGATGTGTTCCACTAATGTAAGGGATCAAAAGACATTAATGTCTAATTTAAAGGATAGATTCGGGGAAAACCAAATGTACAGTCTTCTTGATTACTATGAAGATAATTACTGGACAGAGTCAGACTTTGATAATTGCAAAAATTTGGGAATGAGTGTTATAAGGGTACCATTCACATACATGAATTTATATAGATATGATTCTTCAAAAAATGATTGGGTATTAAGAGACAATGCATTCAGAAAACTTGACTGGTTTGTAGAACAGTGCAGTCAAAGAGGAATTTATGTAATATTAGATCTACACGGAGCATTTGGTTCACAAAACGGACAGGATCATTCAGGTGAAGTTATTGATAATGTGTCAGATGTGACATTTTTTTCAAATTCATACAACAAAAACAAGACTCTGGAATTATGGAAAACAGTTGCAGCTCACTTTGCAAATAATCCGGCAGTAGCTGCATATGATACATTAAATGAACCGGGAGAAAAGGCAGGTACAACGGGAGAGAAGCATTGGAATTTTTACAATGAAATGTACAATACAATTCGTTCTGTAGATCCGAACCACATTATTATAATGGAATCCTGTTGGGGAACGTCAAATCTTCCTAACCCTCAAAAATATGGTTGGACAAATGTAATGTATGAATACCATCATTACACATGGGATTACATAAGTGATTTAGATGGTCAGAAAAAATCCTGCGATAATATAATTAATAGTATTAACAACGCAAATTACGGCGTGCCTACATATATTGGCGAGTTTACATGCTTTGGACTTGAGGATGCATGGAATTACGTAATGAACAGATTTAATGAAGAGGGAATTAATTATACTTCGTGGTCGTATAAAACCAACAATTCAGGTTCCTGGGGAATTTACAATGAGAAGAATACAAATAAAGTAAATCCTACATCAGACTCGATAGATACAATTAAAAATAACTGGGGAGCAAATTCTATTGGAACAGGAAATCAGAGTAGCAACGGTATGATTTATAACTCTATAAAAAAAGCAATGCCGGGAACAATCGTTTTTGCAAATAAGGCTTTGACGGATGATGATTATATTGCCATAAAAGCACAGATTTTGAATAAATATGTCTGCGCTGACAATAACGGACAGTCGAATCTGGTTGCTAACAGAACTTCAGCCGGAGGCTGGGAGCAGTTTAGAGTAATAAACAACAGCGATGGAACGGTGTCGTTCCAGTCAAGAGCAAACAACAAGTATTTATGTGCAGTATTTGATGATACTGATAAAGAGAATCCTGTTATAGCAAGAAGTAATGCTATTGGAACATGGGAAAAATTCTATGCTGAAAAGCAGTCAGATGGAACATATGCCCTTAAGACATATGTAGACAATTATTATGTCCAGGCAGACATTGACGACGCAACATCAGGAATACTACATGCTTATGGAGCGTCAGTAGGAACATGGGAAAAGTTTTTATTAGAGCCTGCATCAGATAAAACTGAAATGCCGGGACAAACTGATAATCCATCTGTTCCTGAAACAACAGTGGCACCGACAACTAAGTCGGCTGAAACAGTTCCGGAAGGATATACAGAAGCAACAGTTAATCAGTGGACACCATCAGGTAAATGGGGATGTTACTTTGGAAACTGGAGTGGAACAGCGTCAGGTGCATATAAGTGGGTATCAGACGCAGACTATAATATTTATGTTGATAAGGCAAACAAAGGATCAGCATGGTTAGTACAGGGAAGTTATACAGATAACGTAACAAACGGACATACATATAAAGTAACAGTAGATGTTACTGCATCAAAAGCATGTTCAATTGGTATAAAAGAAGATCTTTCAAACGAAAAGGATCTACAGGTATATACAGATATACCGGCAAATGGTACAAGGACTTTAACAGGAACATACACAGTAACAAACAACCAGATAAAAGTAATGTTTGAGTTAGGACAGAATGTTGATGCAGGAACAAATATTAACTTTAAAAATATTAAGATTGAGGATACGACTGCCTCAACAACAAAGGAATCAACAACACCAACAACAGTAGCACCGACAACAAAGGGAACAGCAGTAGTTACAACGACGGTAGCACCTACTACAGCTGTTGAAGATGATACAATTCCTGCACCGATAGGATTAACATACGCAGGAAATGAAACACTTCCATATTACTTTGCATGGCAGGCACCTACAAGTGATATAGAAAGTTACAATGTATATGTTGATGGAAGATTAGTAGCAACATCAAATACAGCAGCTATTAATTTAACAGCAGATGCCTTTGCAAACGGAAACGGTGATTATGTAGTGTCTGTAAAATCAGTTAGAAATGGCAAGGAATCAAAGGCGACATCAATTACTTACACATATATAGGTGGAACAGTAGATAAGCCAACAACAGTAGCACCAACAACAACAGTAGCACCAACAACAACAGTTGCACCAACTACGACGGTGGCACCTACAACAACAGTAGCCCCAACTACGACGGTGGCACCTACAACAACAGTAGCCCCAACTACGACAGTAGCACCAACCACAACAGTAGTTCCGACAACAACAGTTGATGAGGATGCAGTTCCTGCACCAATAGGATTAATATATGCAGGAGATGAAACACTTCCATATTGCTTTGCATGGCAGGCACCTACAAGTGACATAGAAAGTTACAACGTATATGTTGATGGAAGATTAGCAGGAACATCAAATGTGCCAAATATAAATCTTTCTATAGATGCATTTAAGGATGGAAAAAAGGATTATACAATATCAGTAAAATCAGTTAGAGGTGGCAGGGAATCAGAAGCAACATCAGTTACATACAGCTTCAGGGATGAAGTGCCAACAACGGTAGTCCCAACGACAGTAGCCCCTACGACAGCAGCACCTACAACGGTTGCACCAACACCAGATGCATCAACACCAGATGCATCAACAACAGATGCATCAACACCAGATGGAACAACAACAGACACATCAATAACAGCTAAGCCAAAGGCAACAACAAAGAAAGTAACAAAGAAAGTAACAAAGAAGGCTTCACTTAAGAAAACAAAGATTACTAAGAAAATAACAAAGAAACTTAGCTCAAAGAAAGTTAAATTAACATTCAAGAAAGTTATGGGTGCTAAGAAGTACACAGTACAGGTATCAAAAAGCAAGAAGTTTAAGAAAGTTCTTTACAAGAAGACAGTTAAGAAGAAAAAAGTTACTCTTTCAAGCAAGAAATTAAAGAACAAGAAGAAATTATATGTAAGAGTAAAAGCAGTTGGCGCTAAGAAGTGGTCAAAGGTTGTTAAAATTAAAGTAAAGAAATAATTAAAATTACATATTTTAATCTAACAGAGTCCCTTATGAACTGTAATGGTTCGTAAGGGATTTTTTTCCTAAGTCCTTTTTCTATTGGCTCTTTGTCAAGAGTGGGGGTAAAAAGATTTTTGACACAGTTGTGAACCAT